>WNGL01002561.1_pt1 | contig 21961 bp, 26 predicted proteins | sample 5400591 | NCBI WGS metagenome assembly WNGL01 (sample SAMN13153377, study PRJNA577476) | soil metagenome | isolation source: 80 cm soil or saprolite under Garry oak tree replicate 1 | place: USA:California | collected 2016-06-15 | reverse complement strand
GTAGCCAGGGACACGTGATGTACACCCCGATCCAGCGCTTCCCCGGCGTCGCCGCCGACCTGCTGGAAACTGCCGCCTGGCGCAAGAGCAGCTACAGCGGCACGCACGGCAACTGTGTAGAAGTTGCCCGCAACCTGCCGGGCGTGGTTGCCGTGCGGGACTCAAAGAACCCAGACGGGCCGAGCCTGCTCGTCTCACCCGCCGTATGGCTGTATTTCGTAAGTCGCCTGAAGGTCGCTACTGGCGGCCGAGAAGCGTTCCTGCGGCATGCGCCCCAGCCAAGCTCGGTCAACGCACCAGAGGACACAGCAAGACGTCAAGCGCTGGCCTATCAGCCGCTTCGGGATCTGGCCATGCCTCCGATAGGTGTCCCTGAGTCCTCGACAGGGCTCGTGCACCAGGGTCCCGAAGGGATCGCATAAGGACGCGCACCAGCGCGCCCTTGACCGCGATATTCCGAGGCTTCGGGATCGGGCACCCGAGGGATGGCCCTCTTGCAGCTCGCGCGCAACCGCTGACGCTTCAGGCCCACCCCGCGCGGTTCCGTCATGGCTCCGTCTCGTGTGTCTCTCGCACATGATCCCGCTTCCGGCCCGGGCGCGCGCCATGTCCCCGACCGCGGCCTGGAATCCAGGCTGTCTTTCCCGGCCGGGCTCGCCTTGGGACCAGAATGTCGGATCCGGCCGAGGTGGCTGCGCTGTTCGTCCTGGATACATGTTCAGCCCAATCGGAGGACAGTGGCCGAGCCCACAAGGCCGTCTCGCTGAAGCTCGTTTAGTACGTCGTCGATTGTTACGGGACGCCTGGTGCGCGAATCTACGATCTGCTGGAGGCAGGCCCAGATGGCCTGCCGATCGATGTCGATCTGGTCACGGACGAAGCTGTCCGGGGACTTCGCCCTGAGATCCCAAGGGGCCAGTCGCTCTGCGGGAAAGTCCCGCAGGTTCTTGGTGACGATGATCTGGGCCTTCGCCTTGATCGCGGCGGCGACATGACAGTCGTCAGGGTCGGGAAGGTCCAGGGTCGCGATGAGAGGCTCGTAACCGGAGACGAGGCAGTCGCGGACCGCTGTGTTCATCAGCTGGCGCAAGCGGTCCGTCTTCTCGACCGTGATGTCCGGCATGTTCTTCCGCAAGTTGTCGGTTACCTCGTCAAGGATCTTCTCGGTCCACTTCGCTTGCACCAGGTGAGGAAGCTGGGCGATCCGGATCAGCAAATCGCGCAGTGTGTTGGGGTAGAGCACGTCAGCGTCATAGACCGCGATGAAGGGCATGATCAGTACAGGCCCAGCTCCTGGCTCAGGTCAGCCAGGTCATCGGCCGCAGCCCGCCGCTGCAGGTCGTCTCGCCGCTTGTACTCCATGAGTGCCTCGAAGGTGATCCGCCGATGCCGACCGACTCTGCGGAACGGAATCTGCCCGGATTCGAGCAGGCCGATGACATAGGGCCGAGACACATTCAGCACATCAGCTGCCTGCTGGGTGGTGAGCTCGGCATCCTTCGGGATGATCTGGACACCATGCCCGGACTCCAGCAGGCTCAGGACCTGGGCAAGCATGACCACAGTCGGACGCGGAATCACCAGTGCGTCTTCGGCGCCGACTTCGCCGAGGGCCTCAATCAGATCTTCGTCCGGATGGCTACTGAGGTAGTCGCTGATGCGCCGCGCGGCCCGGCCTGCGACCTCGGCGTCTACATCTCCCGGGTCAATCGAGGCGAAAGGTTTGCCAGCCATCTTCGTCACCTCCCCCTTACCGCATTATCCGCAATAAACGCAGCATCCGCAACTCGGGAGCCTCCAACCAAGGGCCCTGCACTCACTTCGGCGGCTCGTCGCTGCACGCGGTCGCGCGTGGCGCTGAGCCAGGGGTCGCTGGCCTGCCGCCCGAACTGGCCACCACAGAGACTCGATCGCGGACCGGCTAGCCCCGGTTACGTGGTGACCTGCAAGCGCCAGGGCGGGCCACGCGCTGACTAGGGCACCGGTTGGACCATGACCGATGCCGTGCGCCGGGTCAGCACCCATGGTGGGCGGTGATCCCGGCACCGAGGCACCCAGCGCGCCAGTGGTGGGACGGGCGGGTTGCGTCGGTTGCCATCGAGGATGAGCATGCTTCGCCGCAAGGATCAGGCCGTCCACGGTGAACAGCAAGAGCCGGTCCGTCACCGCAGCTCCTCACGGATCGCCGGCACGACCGGGTCGTTACTGTCGCGCCCGCTTTCCAGGAGTTCGGTGACGGTCAGGGCGGTGATCGCCTGGTTGCGGTCGAAGAACCGGGGCCAGTGGGTGACTTCCCACCAGCCGTCGGCTCGTCGGTCAAGGGGCAGTCAAGGGATTTTCAGAGGAGCCAATCCGTGACCCGCCCAGGGCGTTTCTGCAGGTGAGGGGCCCTCCGTTCGACTCCCTCAGATCGGGTCAGACCCCTATTCGTGCCTGGGAGTCAAGGGGTCGCCGGTTTCAAATCCGGCCGTCCCGACGCAGGTCAGAGCCCTGTTCTGGGTCTCCGGAACTGGCCCTTTGACGTGAATGGGAGCCAATGGGAGCGCTGTTGGCTCCCGCCCTTCGGCAGCGAGGGCGAGGAGACCAGTCCCGGGGCGCCGTCACGTCGGAAGACCTCGCCGAGCGCCTCGCCCAGCGGCGCGGGCTCGCGGGCGAGCACGTGCCCGGCGGCCTCGACGAGGGCCACTTCGCCGCCCAGGCGGCGCACGGCCCGGGCCATTTCGGCGCCGACCGGCCCGCCGCCGAGTATGACCAGGCGGCGGGGATGGCCTTCATGGCGGTCACCTCACGGTTGGTCCACACGCCCTGCAGCCCGCGCAGGCCCGGGATCGGTGGCACGACCGGATCCGAGCCGGTCGCCACGACGACATGACCGGCGGTGTGGCGCACGCTATCGACCTCGACAACGCCTGTCCCGGCGAGCCGGCCGGTGCCGCGCAGCAGGTCGATGCCCTTGCCCGCCAGCCAGCGCTCGGCACAGTGCTCACCCCGCGAGCCGCCACCCACGACGATCACGTCGTAGTCGCTCATGTGCTCCCTCCCGGCCCGGCCTGCTCGTCCACCATGTACTGCGCATACCAGTCCGGCCAGTCCGGATCGGCGTGCCCAATCTCCTCCTCATGCTTGCCGTACGCAGCCGCCGCGCGGCGCAAAGCGGCGGCCAGATCGGCCGCAGAATCATAGGTCACCGTCATCGAGGTCTCCTCCTCAGTAAAGAATTCCAAGCCCGGCACCCCAGGCCGGTACTCACCAAGTCCGCGTCAAGTCCGCGTCCGGGTCACCGGCCCGGAAGGCGCGTGTGATCTCCTGAACCAGCCACCCATTGCCGTCCGGGTCGCTGAACGAGACAAACGAGCCGTAGCTCTTATGGTCTGGAGCCGGCCCCGGTACCCGCCCTTCAGTTCCGGCATGGTGGGACACCCCACCGGCGTCATGGAACACCCCGCTCACCGCCACGCCGCGCCGGCCAGCTCAGCCCGGGCTGCGTCGATGTCCTCGACGACCAACTGCAAACCCTGCGTCGACCCCGGCGCGGCCGACGCGACCCCGGCGCCGAAGATGACCGAGCACCTCGAACCCGGCGGCGTCATCTGCACCACCCGAAAGCCACCGTCACCAGCGAAGTCGGCATCCAGCCGCCACCCCAGTGCGTTCCCGGAGCGTCTCGAGCAGGCGGCGGGCGAGGGCATCGACGTGTTCTTCGACAACGTCGGCGGCCGCCAGCTCACCTTCGCGCTGTCGGTAATGAAAACTATGGCAGCGTCGTGCCGTGCGGTCGGTTAGCAGCTACGCCCGCCCGGACGATCCCGAGGCTGGCACCGACCTGCGCGACGCGGTGTTCAAGCGGATCACCCTGCGTGGGTTCATCGTCAGCGACTACTACCCGCGGCGGCTGCTGCCGATCCGCGCGGAGCTTGGGGCGCTGCTGCGCGCGAAGCGCCTGCGGGCCGTGGTCAGCGAGTTCGAGGGCCTCGAGCGCGCGCCCGAGGCCCTGGCGACGGTCTTCGACCGCGGCTCGCCCAATATCGGCAGGCGGGTTGTCCGGATCTCGGAGGGTAGGCCGCGGAGCCGCCCCGGCGCGTGCGACGCCTGAGCGGACGTCACCGCGGCCGTGAGTGACTGACCATAGCGTGGAATCAGCACATCGCAGCTTCATCACCACGTCCCCGATGTCGGCCTGGGAGGCGCTAACCATGGAGTATCTCGTCACTATGACCACCCACGTTCCGGAGGGAACGCCAGTGGAAGCCGTCGAAGACATCCGCGCCCGCGAGGCCGCGCACTCGCGTGAACTCGCGGCGCAGGGACACCTGCTTCGCCTGTGGCGCCCACCGCTGCAACCAGGCGAATGGCGCACGCTCGGCCTGTTCGCCGCCCACGACGGCGGCCAGCTTGAGGAAGTCCTCGCTTCGATGCCGCTGCGGGTGTGGCGGACCGATGAGGTCACGCCGCTCTCGCCGCACCGGAATGACCCGGCACGGCAAAGCACGCCGCCCGGATCACGCGCAAGCAAAGCCAGGGACGAAGCCGTGGAGTCCCTAACCACGTTCACCCTCACCGTCCCGGAGGGCACATCTGCACAGGCAATCGAAGACGCCGAGGCGCGCGAGGCACAACGCGCGAAGGAGTTGGCCGGGCAGGGACACCTGCTGCGGCTCTGGACGCTGCCCGGCCAGGGGCGCGCGCTGGGCCTGTGGCGGTCACAGGACGCGGCCGCAATGCAGGCGATCATGGCGTCACTGCCGCTGTATGCCTGGATGAGCGTGCAGACCACGCCGCTCACCGCGCACCCTAGCGACCCGGCGCTCACTGCCAGCAGCTGACGACAGGAACGGTCATGAGCGAAAAAGACCACAAGGTCGCCATCATCACCGGAGGCTCTCAGGGCATCGGCGCCGGCCTCGTCGCCGGGTACCGGCGGCGGGGATGGGCGGTCGTCGCGACTCCCGGGCGATCAAGCCCACCGGGGACCCGGCTGTGCTCACCGTCGCTGGGGACGTCTCCGAACCCGCAACCGCCGACCGGATCATCGGCGAAACCCTCGGGCGCTTCGGGCGCATCGACACCCTGATCAACAACGCCGGCGTCTTCATCTCCAAGCCGTTCACCGACTACACCGCCGCCGCCGACTACGCCTTGGTGGTCGGCGTCAACCTCACCGGATTCTTCTGGCTGACCCAGCGCGCCATCGCCGAGATGCTCAAGCGAGGCAGCGGCCACGTTGTCAACATCACAACAACCCTCGTCGATTAGGCAAATTCCAGCGCGCCATCAGGGCTGGCCGCACTCACCAAGGGCGGCCTCGCCGCGGCCACCAGGTCACTGGCCATCGAGTACGCTGCCCGCGGCATCCGGGTCAACGCCGTCTCGCCGGGCAACATCCAAACGCCGATGCATCCGCCGGAAAGCTACGCCGCGCTCGGCCCGCGGCTCCCCCCAATCGGGCATGTGGGCCAGGTCAGCGACATCGTCGGCGGCATCCTCTTCCTCGAGTCAGCACCCTTCATCACCGGCGAGATCCTGCACATCGACGGCGGCCAGATTGCCGGCCACTGACCACTCGCCGGGCGAGTGGCCCGCTAGCCATGGTTACCTGCGCGGCCGCTACTTCGTGACGGCAAGGCCGGCTGTGGCGACCCGCCGCCTCCACGAACTGGCATCAGCGACTCGGATCAGCCGGTCATCGACGCTTGCAGTTTGCCCTCGACGCTCGCCGGGCCGCACCGGAGTCAATCTTCCACTCCGACAGGAGCATCCGGTAAACCACGACGGGGTTCGTCCAACCGACCGGCACCGTGGCTTCACGGCACGGCGAGCACCAGCTTGCCGATGTTCTCTTTGTATTGCGAGACGCCGCCGCTGAGCACGCTCCGCGCGCGAGCCGTGTGAGCACAGCGTCGAGGATCTCGCCGCCGACGTTGTCCAAGAACACATCGACGCCGTCGGGCGCGTGCTCCGGCAGCGCGCGACCGACGTCGTGGAACCGGTCACGCCGAGTGCCCCAAGGTAGGTAGGCGGCGGCGCGAGCAACGGGTCGAGCCTGGTCACGCCCGTGCCGTCGGAGCACGCGAACGTCTGGGCCGCGTTCGTAGACCCCGATTCCCGCCTGGGGCGGCAGGTCGTGGCTGCCCCCAGCGGACACAGTTGTATTCCAGGGCGCAGCGCACCCCGTCGTCGGTCACGGCGCAATGCTGGAGTCCGATGCCGCCGCCTGCGCTGAAGCACGTGGTGAAGAACGAGCGGAGCTCAGGAGTGCCGCGGTGGGCGTAGTGCGGGCCGATGGGCTCGCGGAAGTACCCATCCGGCGCGAAGGTGTTCACTATCGCTTCTGTGTCACCAGCGTCCAGCGCGGCCTGGTAGCGGCCGACGACATCACCGGGGTGGGCGTGCCCGGGCTTGAGTATGGGAGGCCTGACGTGGCGCCGTCCGTCGACCGGCCATTGGCTGCAGTAGGTGCGGAACAGCACCGACGAATCGTCGGGGGATTCGGCAACGACCGCCACGGGCCACGCCACCTCCCGCCCGTCGCCGGCCAAGTGCGCCAGCAGTTCCACCACGGCCCGCCCGCCGACACAGGTGGAGGCCACGGTCTCGGTACGGGCGTGCCGGTCAGCCAGCCAGGATAGATTCCGCCTGACGAACCGCCGCAGCTGCCTGTGGACGCGGATCTCGCCCGCGCGGGGATCGTAGATCACCACCTCACCAGGCCACACAGTCTCCAGAGCGTGGTAGTCCCCTTCGCTCAGTGCGGTGAAGTATTGCCCGACCGGATCAGCCTGCGGGCCCCGGGCCCGACCTGGCCAATGGGTTCCCGGCGGCAGAGCACTTCGATCTGTATCGCCACCGGCGCAGCCCGGCCTCGATCCGGGCGATGGCCACCTGGCCCCGGCACGAGTGGTGGGGGCAGCGGTAGAGGTACTGGCTGCGGCAGCGGCCCATGTCCGGGTCACGGCCCAGCGAGGCCAGCCAGTACGCCAGATACAGCCGGTCACGGGATTGCGGCGCCCCGGTGTGGCGGCGGGCCGGGCGTGCATCGAGTTCAGCGCAATCAGCCTGGTCCGGTACCCCAGGTTGCGGATCGCTGCCGTCCAGGCGTCCCCGGCCGAACGGGCCTTGAGCTATCAGCACAAGAGCGTCCCGCACGGCGAGCGGTTCACCAAAGCCCTTAACGCACCAGACCCGGCCCACTCGGCCGGGTCTGACGTGCGGATTAACGGGCGGGCGCAGAACCGCGTGTCTCAGCGAGAGCGCTGGGAACCGATGTCGTGGCCGGGCTGGCGGCCACGGGTCGTTCGGCTGGAGCGACGTGCACCGCGCTCGCTCTTGGCCAGCTGGTCGAGGCGATCGGCTTCCTGGCGGCGATCCCCTGCCGACTTGTGCTTTTCCGCTGCATCCGAAAGCTGCTGCTTGGGGGCGGCCGTCAGCCGGTCCTCCTGAGCTGAGATGCGCTTTTGCTCTGTCTGTTTCGCCTCTTCGGCTTTGGCGGCGCGTTTCTCAGCAGCATGCTCCGCTTGTGCTTTCTTCGCCTGGGCCCGCGCATCTGCCTCGCGGCGAACTTGCTGCTTGTCTTCCTGCTCCTTCCGGTAAGCGGCAGCCATCTTGCCACCCATTTCCTCGCCGGCCTGCTCACGGGCACGCCGGGCTTCTTCCTGCATAGCGTGCAGTTTCTGGCTCGCCTGTGCTCGGCGCGCTTGCGCCTTCGCTTCAAGCTCGTCAGCTTTCGCCAGGAAGTCGGCCCGCCTCATGAGGGCTTGGCCCCGCCGAGAGATGTCGTCGTCACCAAGGAGCCATCCGGCGAGCCCATCCAGCAAACCGAGGAAACGCTCGAAGCCCAAACGAAGGGTTGCCTCGTCGTCCCAATAGCGGGCAACGACTCGCTCTTCCAGGAGGGTGAAGGGCAGGCGTGCGACTCTGTACTCCAGCTTGGCCACGCTGCGAGGGACAGTGGTAAGACCCATAACCTTCTGCTTTCTGCATTCGTTGATGTCGTGTTTACTCCGGGCCGTCAGCCGTCAGGCACGCCCGGCATCATCGTCCAGCCGACGTGCGTCTTCCCGGGCACGCTCCGCAGCCCGTTCCGCCGCTTCGGCACTGGTTTGCGACGCCTCATGAGCGCTACGCGCTTCCTGCTCCAAGCGGTGCGCTTCCCGCACCCTCGAAGCGGCGTCGACGCGAGCGTCGCTGACTCGGTCGGCGGTCTTCTGTTCCGCCACCGTCTGGCCGGACTGCTTTTCGCGCTCAGCAGCCAGGTCAGCGGCGCGTTGTTGCGCCGCAGCGACTTGCCGCGCCTGGGACTTCGTGATACCCGCGTCAACGGCTGCGGCCCGGCCCTCGTTCGCTGCGGTGTGTCGAGCCGCTGCTATCTCCTGCTGCGCTTCGGTCTGCTCTGTTTTGGCAACAGCGTCCTGGGCGTTGGCCTCCTTGCGCGCTTCCGCCTCCGTCTGCTCCAGTTGACCCTCGACCGTCAGTGAGTCGTTGCCGGTCACCGCCCCGGCGGCCTCTTTCACTTTGCCCTTCAACGAGGTCACCAGTCCGTCCCGTGCCTCACTCGACGTGTGTTCAGTCATTGATCGCTGCCTCCCCATGTGCAACGGATCCGCTGGATTTGGGCAGTCCGGATACCCGGCCCGTGTGAGCTCCCCACGCGATCCCTCCTGCTCCCCCAGCACGCGGCTCGCACGCGGCCACGGCAGATTGCCCCACAATCCGGGGTGGCCCGTCCGAGCTTCCGCCTCCCCAGGCACAGGCCGTGACGCTTCGCCCGCCCCGTGCGGCCCTTAAGTACACGCGCTGCCGGCGCTCAAACCTCGATGGGAGCATGCATCTCGTTCGCCGCAGCCACGCATCGGGGCCGTCCCTCTGTGGTGCCAGGCGCATAAAACCCTGCGTGACCAAGCCCGCTAGCGCGCTGTCCGCGCGGCGCCAGCGCACCACTACCAGGCTGACTCTCGCGTTAACGTGGTGCCATGGCCTACGGCGACATAGACGTGGTCGCCGACTGCGGAGCCGACCCGACCTGGCACACCTACTCCGACGACGCCTTCGCCGAAGCCGTGAGCGGAGCGATGCCTGGTCAGACAGTCGGGATACCACCGGGCCTGTACAAGACCAAACGGCCGATCATCGCCCGCCCTACGTCGGATGGGAAGGCAGCCCCGCAACACCGCTGGTGGGCACCTGGGCCGAGTACGGCAGCGTCATCAAACCCGGCCCGGACTGGACACAGGGCGACTGCCCGCTCAACGCCGTGATCGCCCTGCTCGACCAGGCCACCGGCGGCTACTCAACCCGGTCTGCAGAGCAGCACTTCCGGCACCTGTTGCTGTCGGGCTCGGCTGTGCCCGCCCGGCTAACCGTCCACGGCATCGCGTCCTTGGACCGCGTCTCCCGCGTCCAACTGCGCGATGTCCACGTGGGCCGCATGACCGGCGACGGCATCCACCAGGAATACCCCAACGACCAGCCCGGTGGCTGGACCGGCTTCCACGTATTCTCCAGATACAACGCTGGACACGGCTACCTGCTGCGCTCGGCCGACAGCAACTGGACCAAGTGCCTGTCCACCAACAGCGGCCATGACGGCTGGCACCTCGACACCACCGGCAACACTGACTACCTGGGCTGCCGGTCGGAGTGGTCTGGCCAGTCTGGATACCATTACTCCTGCCGGAACAACCGCACCGCCTCCGGCGGAGTCGCTTCACTGGCTGCGGAGCGACCGGTCCTCCGGTAACGGGTTCTTCGCCACCGGCGGGCTCGCGATCCCGCTGATGCTCACCGGCTGCACCTTTTAAGCGTGACGCCGCGAACAACGGCACTGCCTTCGCCGGGATCCGCATCCGCGCCTTCCCCGGACCCCTCACCATCACCGGATGCCAGGTGTTTCCCGGGCTCAACGACGACGGCACCGGCAAACACACCCCACCGCAGGCCATCCGCGTGACCGGCGGAAGTCGGGCCGTCCTTGCCGGATGCTACCTCCAAGGTCACAAGCGCGCATGGCATACAGACGGCTCCAGCAGCATCATCTACGACCGCACGACCACCTGGGCGAGCGGCCCGGCCAACGCCCCCGTCAACGTCGCCGGGCCATGAGCCCACACCCATGCCGGGCCACGCTGATGAGTCGCCGAGACACGACAAATTCGGCCAGCTAGCGGTTTGTGGGTCAAGGCCGGGGGTAGAGCCCATCCCCGGCTGCAGCAGAGCCGCTGACGCGGTGAGCTGGGTTTAAGACGAGAGTGGGGGCGCCATGCGCAGATGGCTTGTGGTCGTGGTGTTCGGTGCTGCGCTGGTGGCGGTTACGCCAGGGTCAGCCGTGGCGGCGTCGCCGCCGCTGCCGAGCAGCATGGCGGCGATCGGGGACTCGATGACCCGGGCCGCCGACGTGTGCTGCTGGTACGGCGATCATCCGGCCAATTCCTGGAGCACCGGGTACGCGAGCTGGGACCCGGTGGTGAGCCACTACGAGCGCATCCTCGCGGTCAAGCCCGCCATCTACGGCCACAACTACAACGACTCTGCGTCCGGCGCGCAGATGAGCGACGCACCGGGTCAGGCCGCCAAGGCTGTCGGGCAGCAGGCCAGGTACGTGACCATCCTGATGGGCGCCAACGACCTGTGCACGTCCTCGACCGCGACGATGACGCCGGTGGACACCTTCCGCGCGCAGTTCCAGCAGACGCTGGCGACGCTCGAGGCGGGGCTACCCGGCTCGGCGCACATCTTCGTGTCCAGCATCCCGAACGTGTACCACCTGTGGGAGATCTACCACACCTCCTGGCTCGCCGAGTTCGTCTGGAGCACGGGCAACATCTGCCAGTCGCTGCTGTCCTCGTCGGGCACCGACGCCGACCGGCAGGCTGTGCGGGACCGGGAGGCGGCATTCAACCTCGTGCTGGCGCAAGAGTGCACCAAGTACGCGAACTGCCGTTTCGACGGGTACGCGGTCTTCAACTACGCCTTCACCAAGAGCCAGGTCAGCACGCTCGACTACTTCCACCCCAGCCTGTCCGGCCAGGCGGCATTGGCCGGCGTGACCTGGGGTGCGTCCTGGTGGGCTGGTAGCTGACCCGACTTCAATCTCGCCCCTGGTTTTCGGTGGCACCGCCAAGCAGCGGGATCTGCCCTCCAGCCAGGACGATCTGCCTCTGGCGGGCGGAGAGGTCGTATCGCGCCTGATAGGAATCGCCGGTGCTCGTGTTGCTGATGGTGATGTCAGCGCCGTTGGAGAGAGCTTTTCGCAGGTCGTCCGCCGCGAGCCGGTCGCCGGGCTTGATCCGGTCGTAGTCGCTGGCGTCGGCGAACTGCAGCGGCAGCACGCCGAAGTTCACCAGGTTCTGCCGGTGGATCCGCGCATACGACTTGGCGATGACCAGGCGGAGGCCCAGGTACCGCGGGACGATGGCGGCGTGTTCGCGTGATGAGCCCTGACCGTAGTTGGCGCCGCCGACGATGGCGTGCGCGCCGGACTGCCACGCCCGCTGCGGGTACCCGGTGTCGATCTGGCCGAACGCGAAATCGGCGAGCTTGGCGATATTGCTGCGGTAGGGCAGGGCCTGCGCACCCGCGGGCATGATCTCGTCGGTGGAGATGTCATCAGCGACCTTGATCGCCACGGGCAGGTCAAGGGCCTCAGGCAGCGGGTCGAACTCGGGAAGGGAGCCGATGCTAGGCGCCTTGACAAGCTCGGCGTGCCGCGACTCGCCGACCGGGAGCGGAGGCTCCAGCACGGAGGTGTTGACGCTCGACCGCGCCGGCAGAGCCAGCGACGGGTAGCCAATGCCCAGCAGATCCCACAGTTCGCGCGGGTCTGTGATGCGACCTGTCAGGGCGGCAGCCGCTGCGGTCTCGGGTGAGCACAGCCAGACCGAGTCCTCCCTGGCGCCAGAGCGGCCCGGGAAGTTGCGCGGGAATGTGCGCAGGCTGTTGTGGCCGACGGCAGGGGCCTGCCCCATGCCGATGCAGCCCAGGCACCCGGCCTGGTGAATGCGCGCCCCGGCCTGGATCAGGTCTGTCACCGCCCCCAACTTGGTGAGGTCAGCGAGGATCTGCCGTGAGGTGGGGTTGATGTCAAACGACACCTGCGGGTGGGCCTGCCTGCCGCGGACGACCGCCGCCACGATCGCGAAGTCCCGCAGCCCTGGGTTGGCCGATGAGCCGACGACGACCTGGTGCACCTGCTCCCCAGCAGCCTCCCTCACGGGCACCACGTTCCCCGGCGAACTCGGCCGGGCGATGAGCGGCTCAAGCCCTGAGAGGTCGATTTCGTCCTCTAGGTCGTAACTCGCGTCACGATCGGCGGTGATCTCGGTGAACTGGTCCTCCCGTTCCTCACCGCGCAGGAACGCGCGCACCTGGTCGTCGGCTGGGAACACAGTCGTCGTGGCGCCCAGCTCGGCGCCCATGTTCGCGATCACGTGCCGGTCCATGGCAGTGAGCGAGGCCAGGCCTGGGCCGTGGTACTCGATGATCCTGCCGACCCCGCCCTTCACGCCGTGGCGGCGCAGCATTTCCAGAATCACGTCCTTCGCGCTCACCCACGGTGGAAGTTCACCGGTCAGCCGGACTCCCCAGATACGCGGCATCGTTATGTACAGGGGCTGGCCGGCCATTGCCATGGCCACCTCAAGCCCGCCGACCCCGACCGCCAGCATTCCAAGCGACCCGGCGGCGCAGGTGTGCGAGTCTGAGCCCGCCATCGAGGCGCCCGGGATCCCGAACCGTTGCATGTGCACAGGGTGGGACACTCCATTGCCCGGTTTGGAGTACCACAGGCCGAACCGGTGGCAGGCCGACCGCAGGAACAGGTGGTCGGCCATGTTGCGCTCATCGGCCTGCAGCAGGTTGTGGTCCACATACTGGACCGACACCCCGGTGCGGACCCGGTCCAGGCCCATCGCCTCCAGTTCCAGCATCACCATGGTGCCGGTGGCATCCTGCGTGAGCGTCTGCTCAATCCGGAGCCCGATCTCGCCGCCCGGCGTCATCCCGCCATCAACCAGATGTGCTTCGATCAGCTTCTGTGCCACGTTGAGCGCCATCAACTGCCTCCCGCGGCCGCTGGCCCAGCCGCCCAACAGCCAATCATGCCGAGCGGGAACCTCCTTAAACGGCCGCCTACCCCTGCTGCGCCCGGGCATTCCCTCGCTGTGCCCACATCAAGGCGACTACCCGACGGCGGTGTGGCCCACGGCAGGCGGCGGGCAGACCCCCTCCCCTTGCAGCCACCGGTCGCGCGGTTGGCACAGTGGAGGGCGTGGTGACACGACGCGCGGGTGATCAACCTGGAGACCAGCATCACCCGCAGCAGCGAGTTCGCGCCGTGCAAGGCCGTTCACTACCGGATGAGCCCGGCCAACATCGGCTGCGTCGTCGCTGACCAGGTTGCGGATGGTGGCCAAGATGCGGTTGCAGCATGCGTCGGCCGCAGACTCCCGCTGCTTGGGCAGGGCAGTCACCACGTGTCAGCCGTTCTGAACTTTCAGGCAGAACGGCTGCGCGGAGCGGGCGCCAAAACCCCGGCCGGTATGGGCATCTCCTACTGCTGGAGATCGGCGACGACGGCGAAATGATCCGATGGCCAGACGCCCTCCACCGGGGTCGTGCCGGCCAGCGCGGCTGATCGCAAGCGGCCGCGGCCTTGCCGGGGCAGTCCCACCAGGACGTAGTCGATCCGCGAATCCGGGACCACGCTCTCGGTCAGGTGACCGTTGCAATGGTCCCAGGTGAAACCCGGGTCGCCGGGATCCGCGTAACGCCACGCGTCCACGAGCACCAGCCCCGGCACCGCCGGGGCGGTGAGCAGCCCCCCAAGCAGCCGCAGTTCGTCCGAGCCGGGCTCCGCGTTGAGGTCGCCGGTGACCACGGGCGGGTAGGCGCAATCCGCGCCATGATCCGCCACGAACTGGGCCAGCGTGCGGACTTGCGGCGTGCGGACCCGCGAGCGGCCCAGCCCGGAGGTCAGGTGGGTGGTGAACATCGGCAGCGCACCGCGGGGCGTGTCGATGCGGGCGTGCACCACCACCCTGCCTTCGCCTGCCAGCTTGCCGATCGGCAGTCCGGCCTTGGCATGCGCGGCGATCGGCCAGCGGCTGAGGATCGCATTGCCGATGGACACCTCACCGCTTCCCGGGCCGCGGCCCTTCGCGGCCGCTGCCCAGCACCAGTGCATGCCCAGCCGCTCGGCAAGGTCGCCGGCCAGATTCTCCTCTGGCGCACCCCACACCTCCTGCAAGCCGCACAGATCGGGCCTGACCTCGGCCAGGGTCGCCGCGATCGCCTCCCGGCGCCGTTCCCACGGGCCGTGACGCCACCACAGGTTCCAGCTCAAGATCCGCATCGCCAATGCCGGCCTCCTTCCGCCTGGACCTCCGCCCGCCGAACCAGGTGCCATGACCGGCCGGTCATCTTTACCAATGATCGGTGGCGTGATGGCAAACCATAGCCGGTCGGACCCCGTGGCGATCAGGCCTTCCAGGCACTGCACGCCCGCAGTCGGCACGATCCGGCCACCAGGCCCGGAAAGTCCATGCGGTGCCGCGCAGCGGCACCGCCTTGATCTGAGAGCGGCTCAATTCGGCAGCGCACAGGTTGCTGGAGCGGGCTGAGCTGAGGGGATTTGAACCCCTGACCCCCTCGATGCGAATGTCAATGCGAACAGAGTCTGCTCCCCAAGCCAGCCAGCGGCGAAGGGTATAAGGCCAGGTCAGACCGTCCTATTCAGCCCAGTTGGAAGAGGTTGGGACAAGCTCATTTAGAAGATGGTCTCCCAAATTCCTCCCAGTTGATCAAGGAGAATCTGGCGACGATGCCCCGCAGCTCAGGCAGAGTATGCCGACGAAGCCATTTGGAGTGACGGACTGCTGGACTTCGGCCGCTGCAGGCTCCGGTCTGCGGCTGCCGGACCGAGGCTAGTGTGAACATGCCGAATCTCAGTGCGTCGCTGCCAGGCGCGGGCGGTATTGCGCTCCGGCGCGGCACGGTTGCGGGCGGCCTCAAGGGCCCTTGCTGCGTTATCCCTTGCTGCAGGTTGTTGCCATGGCCGCCCGGGTGTTGTTAGCTTGATGCCTCTGCGTGATGGCGCGTGGAAGCCGGTGAGAGTCCGGCACGGTCGCGCCACTGTGAGCAGCCACCGTGAGGTGGTGTGTGAGTCAGGTCTTCGCCCCGTCACGCGGCCCCAGTCGAGGAAGGGACGCAGGATCCCTGAAGGAGGCTCTATGTATAGCGTGTCCGCACCCCGTGCCGCGTCGTTGCCGGTCGTTCTGCCGCTGCCGAGGGCTGCTTTGTGGCTTACAGTCACGGTGCTCGTTGCCCTGGCGGTGTATTACGTCGTCGGCGTTGACCAGGGTGCGGTCTCGGTGTTCGGCCACAACATGTACATCCACGAGTTCGTGCACGACGCTCGCCATTTCCTCGGCTTCCCCTGCCACTGACCTGGACACGGCGGGCCTCGGACATGGAGAGAAAGCTCTTGCTTCGCGGTGTGCTGGCCGGTGTGGTCGGCGGCCTGCTGGCGTTCGTGTTCGCCCGGATCTTCGCTGAACCGGTCATCAATGCCGCGATCCACTATCAGTCCGGCCGTGATGCCGCCCAGGCCGCGCTGGACAAGGCCGCCGGGCTGTCGGCCGCGGCTGCCGGGCCGGACATCTTCAGCCGAACTATCCAGGCCAACGTCGGCCTTGGGGTAGGGATGATCGCGCTGGGCGCTGCGATGGGAGCGCTGTTCGCCGTCGCTTACACGGTCTGCCTGGGACGGGTCGGCGGGCTGCGCCCCCGTAGTCTTGCGTTGCTGGTGGCCGCAGGCGGGTTTGTGGGCATCTACCTGGTGCCGTTCATCAAGTATCCGGCGAACCCGCCCGCGATCGGCAATGCGGACACCGTTAAGCAGCGCGGCGGGTTGTATCTGCTGATGGTGGTCTGCTCGGTGGTGTTCCTGGTCCTTGCGGTATGGCTGGGGCAGCGGCTGAAGCCACGGTTGGGGAACTGGAATGCCAGCTTGTTTGCCGGTGCGGCGTTCCTCGCGGTCACCGGCGTCGTGATGGCGGTGCTGCCGCAGCTTGGTGAGCTGTCTGCGAACGTCGCCGTCTACGGCCATCACGCGACCGAGACCCCGCTGCCGTTGGTCGGCGCCAAGGGCGCGATCGTCTACCCAGGATTTCCTGCCGACGTGCTGTTCAGCTTCCGCCTGTACTCGGTCACGGCTCAGATGATCCTGTGGGGCACGATCGGCTTGGTGTTCGCTCCGCTGGCCGAGCGGCTCCTCGTGCCGGGACCAGCACCGGCAAAACCGCGCGAGCCACTGGATGCGGCCGCGGTGTGACCTGGCCCCCGCAGCCCCGGGCGTCGGCCGATGTGCCGCTGGCCGAATTGGCTGGCTTCGGCCCGTACTTTTCCGTCGCTGTCCACGACCCGCAATCCCGCATCCCCGCGCCGTGGCTGCCGCTGTCCGCGCTGACCGGCTCGCCTTTGGTATTGCGAGACCGGATCGCCGGGGTCCGCGCGGCTCTTGCGGCTGCGGCCGGGCGGCCTATTGAAGCCGTTGAGTTCCGGGTTGCCGCCTCGGTAACACAGCTTGGCCTGGCTGCCCGGCTGATCTCCCCTGCACTCGGCGCGGCCGTTTCCTCGGGGCTGGTGCTGCGCGCAGACTCGGCCACGGCGCGCTGGCAGCCCGCAGTCCTGAGTGGCGCGTTCCCGTTCTCACTGCCTGCGGCGAGCGGCACGCTTGCACCCAGTCGCGGTGGCCCTGCCGAGGATGAGGCCCTGGCCAGGGAACTCGCCGCCCACCTAGTGAACGGCCCGATCCGGGCGATCACCGAGATGACCGCAGCTATGTCGGTGCCGCCAGCCGTGCTGTGGGGCAACGTCGCCTCCGCTATCAACGGTGCCGCGTCCATGATTGCCACAGCACGGCCCGCCCTCACCGCGCAGGCGCGGGCGATCAGCTCAGCGCTACTGCGCCAGGCGCCGCTTGCGGGTACCTGCGACGGCGAGCCGACCAGCAGCTTTCGCCGCCGTAGCTGTTGTCTGATCTATCGCATCGCTTCCGTTTCCGGGGCCGCGTTCTGCGGTGACTGCATCCTCCTGGGGCGCGGTTGCCGGCCTGGCCGGAGTTCGCCACCAGGGTCTTGCGAAGGAAAGGCGACGGTGCTAGGGCCCAGCCAATAGTGCAGCCGGACCTGGCCGGGACGAGTTGCGGAATGGCGCGCCCGGCCGCACAGCCTGATAGGGCGGGCGGGCCAGCCGCCTGCCCGATCCGATCGGTCGGAGGACAATCCGACTAGGGCAGCTTCGGCGATAGGGCTGAAGGCCGTGTCGGCACCGTCTGGTCGGCTGCTAGTGGAGGAGGACGCCGGCAACGGCGCCGATGGCGACGAGGTAGGGCTCTTTGATTTTCCATTTGAGTAGCAGGATGAGCGCGGCAGTGCCGATGATCGCTGTTTTCCAGTCGGGGATGGCTTGGCGGGCGAGCACGGTGACGGCGCCGGCGATGGCACCGGCGGCGGCGGCGGTCGCGCCGGATACGAACGCGTTGACTTGCCTGTTGTTGCGGTGGCGGATGAACCAGCGGCCGGGGATGACGACTCCGAGGTAGATCGGGGTGAAGATTGCCACGGTGGCGACGATCGCCCCGGCCAGGCCGCCGACGAGGTAGCCGATGAAGGTCGCGGTGATCACCACGGGCCCGGGGGTGATCAGGCCCATGGCGATGGCGTCGAGGAACTGGCCGGAGGTGAGCCAGTGGTGCTGGACAACTACGCCCTCGCGCAGAAAGGGGACGATCGCCAGGCCGCTGCCGAAGATGAACGCTCCGGCTTTGGCGAAGAACAGCCCGAGCGCGACCAAGGTTCCGCCGCTGGCGGCCAGAGCGATCCAAGAGTGCTTGGCTGCCGCCAGCGCAATGGGCGCAGCAAGCACGCGGGGGGCGGCGGGTGGGTCATCGGGACGGGGTGGCCGGTTGCGCCGCAGTACCGGGCATTGGGGCGGCGCGTCCCAGGCCAGCATGAGCAGGCCGGAGGCGATGAACAGGTAGGCGATTTCGGCACCGGTGATCGCGGTGACGAGCATGAGGGCTATCGAGATCGCCCAGAGCCGCCGGTCGGCTTTGTTGGTGAGCCGGGCCAGCTTCCACGCGGCCATGGCGATGATGGCGATCACGACGGGGGCGATGCCGTAGAACAGCGATTGCACGATCGGCAGGCCGCTGTAGCGGGTGTAGACGGCGGCGACGGTGAGGACCAGCAGGAACGATGGTGCGATGAACGCGGCCGCGACGGCGAGCGCGCCGAAGGTGCCGCGGCGCAGGAAGCCGACCCACATGGCGACCTGGGCGGCGAGGGGGCCGGGCATGGTCTGCCCGAGTGCCACGCCGTCGACGAAGTCGGCGCGGCTCATCCATTGCCGTCGTTCGACCAGGTCACGTTGCATGTAGCCGACGGTGGCGATCGGGCCGCCGAATCCCCAGGTGCCCAGGCCCAGGAAGTACCGCACGAACGACCCGAAGCGCGGCGGGCGCGCTGTTCCCGGTTCGACGTCCACCCGGCCAGCTTCCGTGGCTGCCTGCGTTTCCGCGCTCGCCGCGGGTTCCGCGTCCCCACGGTCTTCCGTCTGGGGGGAGGGTTCGGTCATGTGCCTGGTCCGGCCGGTGCGGCCACCTGGCGGGTGCACCAGGCATACAGCGCGTCGTACACGAACGTCGCGCGGGCCAGCAGCGTTTGGTCGTCGGCTTCGGCGTCGAGACCGCCGGTGCCGATGGCCAGCAAACCTGGGGCGAGCGGGTCACTGTGCAGGTCGGCGGCGATGTCGGCGGCGTGGACGATCTGTGCGAGCCGGGCCAGTGCTGGGTCGTCCAGGTGGTGATCGGCGATGAGGGTTTCGAACGTGCACCATTCACCGGTCCCGTCCGGCGCGGGCCGGTGGGTGAATTCGGCTCCGGGCGCGTCGAAGGAGTGGCCGCCTTCGCGTTCGGCTGTGCTGATCACCTCAGCGGCGGGCACGTAGATGATCTCGGCGCCAGGGTCGATGAACCGGCGGATCAGCCAGGGGCAGGCGATCCGGTCGGTCTTCGGCCGGGCGCGGGTGATCCACTTCATGACGCCTCCTCAGGCGTGGCGGGCGGCGGGGACGGGTCATGGACGGTGAGCCCGGGCAGGTTGAGGTAACCGCCGGTCACCTCGTAGCGGGTGATCGGACGGTAGGAGACTGCCTGGTGGACGTCGCTGGCGGTGAGCGCGTCGCGGTGCGGGGTGGCGATCCACGCGTCGAAAACCTCGTGACTGGGCCATACCGTGATCACCACGGTGTCACCGCCGGGACTGGCGGGTTCGCAGACGAGCTCGGCAAGGATGCCATGCTGCTGGCGGATAGCGCGGCCAGCGGCGATCCAGGCCAGGTACCGGTCCCGCCATTGCGGCGGGACGACGACGGTGCGCAGGCAGACGATCACGACGGCTCCGCGGTCGAGGTGGACACCGCTGGGTCTGCAGCGGCGGGGCGGTCTCGGTCGCGGGATCCGAGCGGAAGGTGGCGCGCCCAGCCCCAGAGCGTGACGTCATACCCGGCTTTGACCGCCCCGGCCACGACCAGCGGGGCGCCCAGCGCGAGCTGCTGTACGGCACCGGCGACCAGGGGGCCTAGCGGCCGTACGGTGTAGCGGGCGGCGTTGGTCACCGCGGCGGCGGCGGTGCGTTCTTCGGGCGTGACGGCGGTCATGACCAGCGCCTGCCGGGTCGGCACGTCCATCTGCGACAGCGTGGTGCGCGCCAGCAGCACCAGCGCGGCAATGGGGAAGGTGGGCGCGAACGCGACCGCGGCGAGCAGAATGTTGCTCGGCAGGTGGGTGCCGACCATCGTGGCGACCAGGCCGAACCGGGTCGCCAGCAGGGGCGCCAGCGCGACCGAGACCGCCTGCACCACCGACACCGCGAAAAACAGCCAGCCCAGGGCGGCGACCGGGGCGTGGTAGCGCTCGGCGAAGTAATACGACAAGAACCCGGTCGTGACCAGGCCGCCACCGGCGGCGTCGACTGCGAACAGCCCGGCCAGCCGCCGCACCACCCGCCGTGACGCGCCGAGCCGCGCTCGCGCAGGGGGTTGCTGCCCCGGCGCGGCGGCCCGAGGTAGCGGGGCCTCCACCGCGAGCGAGAGCCGCCGCGCGATCACGGCACCGGCCAGCCCCACTGGAACCAGCACGGCGAACAGCCACGCGTGCGAGGCAGCGGCCACCCCGCTTCGGCCAAGGCCAGGAAGGGTCACCGCGAGCGCGCCCAGCGCCCCCGCGGCCGCGCCCACCATGTTGTAACGGCCATACACCGACGATGTCCCCGCATCCTCGGCGGCCAGCATCGCCTGCTCCAGCGTCGTCGCCGGGCCGTTATCCACCACATCGGTCGACAAGGTGCCAGTCAGCGCGACTGCCAGCAGAACCCACAGCGGCACACCCGCCGCGACCACCACACCCGCCACGGCGATACCGGTGAAGAACACCGCATAACAGCGCCTGCGGCCCCACCGGTCGGCGAATGCGCCGACGGCCAGGCTGGCCAGCGCCGTCCCGGCGATCAGCGCCGTCAGCACCAGCCCCACCTGCAGGTGGGTGTAGCCGCGGGCGGCCAGCAGCGCTCCCAGCAGCACCGCGGTGAACCCATACCCGGCCGCCCGCACACCCTGCCCGGCCACCAGCAGCCTCGCGTCGCGGCCCAGCCCGGGCCGCCCGGTGTTCACCGGATCACCGCCCTGCCATCGGAAGGACAGCCACCGAAACGCGCACCCGGTCATTCTTGCGACCATGGTCGCAAGAATGCAACCTTGGTGGCACTCCAATAGACTCGCTGGGCGATGCGGGAAGGCACGGGCTGGAGGTGAAGCCATGGGCCCGGCCGAGGACTGGGTGCTGCTGGCCTACCGGCTGCCCCGCGAGCCGTCCACGCCACGCTCGGCCGTCTGGCGCAAGCTCAAACGCCTCGGCGTCGCCCAGCTAGCAGACGGGCTGGTGGCCTTGCCGGCCGATGCGCGCACCCGCGAGCAGTTGGAATGGATTGCCGAGGAAGTCACCGATCATGGCGGGGAGGCCGCGGTCTGGCTCGGTCACCCGCTTGACCCCGCAGCCAGGGCGGCTCTAGTGAGCCGGATGACCGCCGTAGTCGCAGCCGAGTACGACGCGGTGACAGCCGAAGCCACCGCCGCCCGCGGCGCCGACGAGGCCACGCGCCGCCGTGTGCTGGTGCGGCTGCGCCGGGAACTGCACCGGATCGCCGGGCGGGACTTCTTCCCATGCCCGCAGCGTCATGCAGCCCGCGCGGCGGTCGACGACCTCGCCGCTGTCCCTGCGCCCGAGGTACGGGCATGAAATGGGCGACCCGCGCGGGCGTCCACGTCGACCGGGCCGCGTGCGCCTGGCTGATCCGCCGCTTCGTCGACCCGAGCGCGGAGTTCGTCTTCGTCGGCGACCCCACGGCGGTGCCGCCCGATGCCACCCCCTTCGACATGCGCGGCGCCTCGCTCGGGCATCATCAGGGCCGGTGCTCGTTCGAGACCGCCCTGGCCTCGTTCGACCTGACCGCTGACCCGGCGCTGGAGGAAATCGGCCGCATCGTCCACGAAGCCGACCTCGCCGACGACCGCTACGATGCACCCGCCGCCGCAGGCCTGGACATCCTGATCCGCGGGCTTACCCTGACCAGCCACTCCGACGACGCAACCCTCGCCATCACCAGCCGGCTGTTCGACGGGCTCTACGAGCACACCCGCCGCCAGCTCATGACCGGCCGCACGCCCGCCTGACCCCTGCGCTCCCTGTCTGGGACCTGCTCTCAGGCGAGGGGCGGGTTAGCCTCGATTCTCGGGAGGCGGGCGTGAGTCCGCCTCGTTAGCTTTCGCGCTGACGTGATGGCATTCGTGCTGCTCACGGGTGCTGCGGCATCCAGCGATCATACTGAGTGCATTTGGTATTAGTGAAGATTCT
>WNGL01006410.1_pt1 | contig 21964 bp, 25 predicted proteins | sample 5400591 | NCBI WGS metagenome assembly WNGL01 (sample SAMN13153377, study PRJNA577476) | soil metagenome | isolation source: 80 cm soil or saprolite under Garry oak tree replicate 1 | place: USA:California | collected 2016-06-15 | reverse complement strand
CGCTCGAGGACGGCTACCGCCTCGCGGCGCCTGCGCATCCGCTCGCCTGAAATGTCGGCGACGGCACCCCCGCCGAGCGTCTCGGGTGGGGACGGACGTCGAACGACGAAACGGTCGCCCACGGCGAGAGCGAGCGGAGTCGCGAGCCGTAACTGCACCCAACCGGATGAGCCCGGCTCGAGGATCGGCGCCTCCAGCAACGAGACGCGCGCCATTACCTCGGCCGTACCGGCATGCACCTTCACGGCTTCGTCATGGGTGATCGCATCGGACGCCGAGCCAAGGACTTCGAGACGAGCCGATAGCACCGAGACCGGCGCGAGCGTCCCGGGATTGACCACGACCATCCCGCGCTCGAGCTCGTCCTTCTCAACCCCGGCGAGATTCAACGCGACGCGGCTTCCTGGGCTGGCGGACTCCAGCGCGCGTTTGTGGGTCTGGATCCCGCGAATCCGCGCGCGCCGGCCGGCGGGCAGGATCTCGATCTCGTCACCAACGGCGAATGCCCCATCGACGAGCGTACCGGTGACCACGGTACCGAAGCCCGTGAGCGTGAAGGCCCGATCGATCGCGAGGCGCGGTCTGCCGAGGTCGCGCCGCGCCGGCGCGGTCGCGAGGACCGACTCGAGCGCCGCGACGAGGTCGGCGAGTCCGGTCTTCGCCGTCGCCGAGACCTCGACCATCGGCGCGCCCGCGAGTGCTGTCCCCTGAAGCACCGCGGCGACGTCGGCGCGCGCAAGCAATGCCCATTCCTCGTCGACCAGATCGCGTTTGGTCAGCGCGACGACGCCCCGGTCGACCCCGAGCACCCCGAGGATCGCGAGATGCTCGCGTGTCTGCGGCATCACGCCTTCGTCGAGCGCGACGACGAGCAGCACGGCGTCGACCGGACCGACGCCCGCGAGCATGTTCCGGATGAAATCCTGGTGTCCCGGGACGTCGACTATGCCGACCTCGTCGCCGGACGCCACACGAAGCCAGGCGAAGCCAAGATCGATGGTCATGCCGCGCTCGCGCTCCTCGCGGAGGCGATCGGGGTCGATCCCGGTCAGCGCCGTGATCAGCGTCGACTTGCCGTGATCGACATGCCCCGCGGTCGCGATGACCCGCGCGCTCGTGTCGGGTCTAGGCGTTACGGCGCACCGCGATGCAGTCGATCTCGACCTTCGCCCCGCGCAGCAGAGAGGCGCCGACAGTCGACCGCGCCGGCTTGTGGGTCCCGAACCGCTCGGCGTAGACCTCGTTCATCGCCGGAAAATCAGCGAGGTCCGCGAGAAAGACCGTCGTCTTCGTTACGCGGTCGAGCGATGAGTCCGCCGCGACCAGCACCGCAGCCAGGTTGTCGAGAACGCGCCGTGTTTGCGCGCGCACGTCGTCGCCGCCGACGAGCTGGCCCGTCTGCGCATCGAGCGCGAGCTGCCCCGCACAGAACACGAGGTCGCCCGCGACGATCGCCTGGCTATACGGTCCGACCGGCGCGGGTGCGCGGTCCGTTCTGGTTGCGCGAAGGTCCATCTGCTCCCCCTTTTGCGAGCGCGCCGCTTACGGCGCGTGTGAGAACCTCATCATCCTCCGGCAGGACGCTTCGTAGGTCGAGTGCGACCCGCTCCTCCACGATGCGCGCGATCACCGGCGGGTCCGCGGACCGGAGGGCCCGCGCGATCCGGGTCGCGGGTCCTCCCCCGATCGCGACCGCGAATGACGGCTGCGTTTCCTCCGGGAGCGACCCTCCGCCAACGGTCGACCGCACCTCGATCACTTCCGCCGAGATCCCCGCCGCCTCGAGCTTCGCCGCGACGCTGCGTGCGCGGGTCGCGAGTGCGCGCGGTTCCGCCGCGATCATCCGCCAGACCGGCAGCTCCTCCTCGGCGTTGCCGTCGCGGTACGTCTCGAGCGTGGCGAGAAGCGCCGCGATGGTCAGCTTGTCGGGGCGAAGCGCCCGCATGAGCGGGTGCGCGCGTAGCGCCGCGATGTGCCCCGCGCGTCCGACGACGATGCCGGCCTGCGGCCCGCCGAGGAGCTTGTCCCCGCTGAAGGTGACGATGTCCGCGCCTTCGCGCACCGCCTCGCCGACGGTGAGCTCCTTGCCGAGGCCGAAGCGAGACGTGTCCAGGAAAGTGCCGCTGCCGAGGTCGTGGATGAATGCGACGTTGTGCTCGCGCGCGAGCGCCGCGAGCTCGCGATCTTCGGCGCGCGCGACGAACCCCGTGATCTTGAAGTTGCTCGCGTGTACACGGAGGATCGCGCCGGTCTTCTCGTTGATCGCGCCGGCGTAGTCGCGTGCGTAGGTGCGGTTGGTGGTGCCGACCTCGACGAGCTTCGCGCCCGAGCGCCGCAGCACGTCGGGGATGCGGAAGCCGCCGCCGATCTCGACCAGCTCGCCGCGCGCGACGATGACCTCCTTGCGCGGCGCGAGGGCNNNNGAGCAGGACCGCAGCGGCGTTGTTGTTCACCACGACCGCGTCCTCGGCGGACGCGAGGTCCGCGAGAAGGCGCGCCGCGTGCCCGTGCCGTTCCCCGCGCTTTCCGGCGACGAGGTCGTATTCGACGCTCACCGCACCCGCCGCGGCCGCGATGGCGGCGAGCGCGCGCGGCGAGAGCGGAGCGCGGCCGAGATTGGTCTGCAGGACGACGCCGGTCGCGTTGATGACGCCGCGAAGGGTGAGACGCTCACGCTCCGCGAGGGCCGCTCGCGTCTCCGCCGCGAAGGTCGCGGCATCGCCCGACGCGTGCGCGGCGCGCGCTCGTGCCAGGACATCCCGCGCGATGCGCGTGAAACGCTCGCGTTCGACATCGGTGGGGCGCCCGGCACGCAGGATCGCGTCCACCGACGGCAACGCGCGTCGCGGGTCGGCGCGCTTCACTTCGTGAGCACCTCCAGCGCCCCGGGGCGAATCCGTATGGAAAAGCGCTGTGCGGTCGTCGTCTCACCGTCGAGCTGCGCACGCAACGGTCGCTCGAGCTCGATCTCGACCACGCGCGCGCGCTTCATAACGATTTTCTTGCCGTCGACGTGCGTGCCGCGATAGAGCTTGGCGAGCGCGACGAGCGAGGACCATCGCGAGAGGTCGCCCGCAAGAAGGACGTCGAGGTGCCCGTCGTCGAGCGAAGCATCCGGGGCAACGTGCATGCCCGATCCGAAGTGCGTCCCATTCGCGGCGACGACAGTGAGGAATCTGCCGCTGTGCAGCTCGCCGTCGACGAGCACGCGCATCGGCTGCGGCCGATACGTCGCGATTCCGACAAGGGACCCTGCGAGGTAACCAAATGTTTTGCCGACGACGCGCGAGGTCGCCGCGATGCGCTGCGCGACGTGGCCATCGATGCCGACGCCCGCCGAGTTCACGAAGACGCGGCCGTTGACCTCGCCGACATCAATGGTCCGGCGGCGCGCGTCGCGGACGAAGCGCGGCACGTCCCGCCGGCGGCGCGGGTACCCGAGCGCGCGCGCGAAGTCGTTTCCCGATCCGATCGGGTAGAGGGCGAGCGCGGCGCCGCTGCCGGCGATCCCGTTCGCGATCTCGTTCGCTGTCCCGTCACCGCCGGCCGCGATGATGACGCGATACCCGTCCGCGGCTCCTTCGCGCGCGAGTCGCGCCGCTTCGTCGGGCGCCGGGGTCTGAATGACGTCGACGCGCATGCCCTGATCGCGAAACTCGGCCGCGATCCGCGACGCGATCCGCTCGCCCCCACCGTTCCCAGCGACCGGGTTCACGATGGCGAGAGCGCGCTCGTCCGCCTGTCTCGTCGCGCCGGTCACGCGCCTGCCGGCGAAAGCGCCTTGCGGATGGCGGCCTGCTCCTCGTCGGACAGCGCGTGCTTCGATCGTCCACCCTGCACCGGCTTGGCGAAAATGCGCGTGTCGGCGCGGCCGTGGAGGCTCGAGAGGACCACGCCGTTGCCGTCGGCGTCGAGGAGCGCGACGGCGAAGGACTGGTCGCCGCCGGTATCGGCGAACGGGTTGAACCGGATGACGCCGACTTTCTGAATGCTCTGCTGGGAGAGCGCCTCGAGCTCGTGGTGCAGCCGGTTCAGGGCCTCCACCCGCTCGGCGACGGTATCGAGACGCCGGAATTGGCGGTCGAGGAGCTCGTCGAGCCCGACGCCCTCGCCCTCGCCGAACAGTCGGCGAAGGCGGCGGCGCAGCAGGGCGTCAGACCGTTGCAGCCAGGCGACCCAGACGGCAAGCACGACGACAGCGACCACGAGCACGAGCACGACCGTGGAAAGCGCCTGCGAATCGAGGGGCATTCGCGGCCGAGCATACGGGGTCGGGTATCCTCGTCCTCCCGTGGCAAAGAAGCACCGCGTACGCGCGCGCTCCCGCCGGGCGGTTGAAGCTTCCCGCCGGGCATCGGCGTCACGCCCGGCGGCACCCGAGCGCGAGCAGCCATCTCGTCCGGCCGCACCGGCGCGGACGACGCGGTACGGATCGCGCAGCGGGACCTCGCGCGCCGTCGGCGCGCCCTCGCCGAGCCTCGAGCGCGCGGCGGCGTGGGAACGCGGCTACGTGACGAAGGATTTCCGCCGCATGGCCGTGGTCGTCGTGATCGCGCTCGCCCTTCTCATCGCGGCGGGCCTCTTGCTCAACGCCTTCGAACGGGTCTGAGCTGGCGCGACCTCCGCGCCGCGGCGGCGTGCTCGCAGTCATCCGCGCGATCGCATTCTTCGCCTTCGTCGCGCAGAGCTGCGGCGCGGCCGTCACGGGGAACGCCGCGGTCGAGCGCGCGTTCGCGGATCACCGCTCGGGTATTGAGGTCACCGCGGACGGAACCGTCACGCGGCTACTCGCTGACGACCCCGGCCCATCTGGGACGCATCAGCGCTTCATCATGAAGGTCAAAGGTTCAACACAGACCCTGCTCATCGACAACAACGTCGACATCGGCAAGCGCGTCCCGCTCGCGACCGGAGACGACGTCGTCGTGCACGGTGAGTACGTGTGGAACGACCAGGGAGGGCTGATCCACTTCACGCATCACGATCCAGATCATTCACATGAGGACGGATGGATCGAGGTGAAGGGCGTTCGCTACAGCTAGGGTGAGCACCGATATGAGCGAGTCCCGCCAACTTCTTACCGAGGCGTGGCGATCAGGTCGGGGTCAACCCCGGCATCGGGCGCCGGAATCGCGTAGCTCTGTGGGCTGTGCTGGATTCGAACCAGCGACCTCTGCGATGTGAACGCAGCGCTCTAACCGGCTGAGCCAACAGCCCGAGACGAGGACTAAAGGATACCCGTCACCAGCTGCCCCCGCCGCCTCCGCCACCACCGCCGCCGGCTCCGCCACCCGAGAATCCACTGCCGCCGCTCGAGCCCGGCGTCGACGAGATCGCCGAGCCGAGGTTCGAGGAGAAGCCTTGAAGCGACGACGAAAGGATGCCTGCGTTGAACGGCCCGCCGCCGATGTACCACGACGACGTCTGGGCCGACATTTCGATGTCCTTGAAGGCGCGAGCCCACTTCTCGACACAGCCGAACACGATCGCGTACGGCAGGTACTCGGAAAAGATGTTCTCGCGCTCGGCGAAACGCTGGCGCTCCTTTTCGGCGACCTCCATGTACTGGCGAAAGCCAAGCGTGCGGCGGAGGAGCTCCGCACCCGCGGCGGTCTTCGCGGGCATGACCCGAGCGACAGCCAGTGCGACGAGGCCGACGACGATGACGGCGACTCCGACGAGTCCGGCGCCGAGGGTTCGGCCAAGGAGCCACGCGATTCCGACCCCCGCGATGATCACGAGCAGGCTTACTCCCGCATATCCCTGCCGAACGCGATCGGGTCGGGTCGCGAACCATTTGCGATCGGCCGAATCCCGATAGAGCTCGCCTTCCGCGCTCCGCAGCGACGATACGAAGTGCGTCCGCAGCTCGGAGACCTTCACGTCGGTGCCGTCCTTGAAGAGGCCCTCGTAGACGATGCGCTCGTATGGAAGGAGCCCACCCGTGTCCTTGCCGGTGGCGTGCAGCGTCCAATCCTTCTTCGCGAAGAGCCACGCCTGCGGTTCCTCGGTGATCGTCAGGTATCCGCGAACCGCAAGATCGACGATCGTCGCCGTGACGTCTTTGGTGTCCGCGCTCTCGTCGAGGATGACGCCAAGCTGCGCGGGACGGACCTTGTCGGGCGGCTCGTACTCGGGAACGATCGTCTCGCGCTCACGGGCGTCGCGCCCGACCGTATACCAGCGCCAGTAGAGGAACGCGAGTCCGGCCGCGAGGGCGAGGCCGGCGAGGGCGAGCCAGAGCGGCTGCGGCTCGAAATACGAGAGGAGGTTGTCGTCGCGGGCGATGATCGGCTTGGGCTCGGCGACGACGCCCTTCGCGAGCGCCGCGACGATCGTCAGCTGGCCGCGCGGAGCCAACGGCCGCGTGGCGGCGAAGTCCGCGCCGGACGAGGTGATCGTGAAGCGGCAGGCCTCGTCGGAGCCGGCGGCGCCCTGGTAGCACGTCACCTGCCGCGGCGCGGCGGGCGCGTGGACCGTAGCGGTCACGGCCTGCGCGCGAACATCCCAGAGGCCGCCGTTCACGTTCCAGAAGAGCTCGTCGTGGTCCGGAAAGGCGTTCATCGCGCCGGAGAGGTCGTACGTGATGCGGTATGTCTGCCGCCCGCTCACCGTCCGGTTCGGATCCCCGATCTTGATCACCTTGAAGGCGCCTTGGTCGCTCGTCTCGTATCGGACGCCCTTCTCGCTCCCGTCGGTCACCGAGCGCACCTGGAGCTGGTAGACGCGGAGGTGTGTGTCGTCCCACTGGTACCGCACGGGGATCGTGCGGAAGATCCCGTGCTTCTGAAGACCGCCGAAGTTCGCATCGATCGCCTCGACGATGTGAAGTGACCCGTCCTTGTCGATCGTGATGTCGGCCGCGAAGCGTTCGATCACCCAGCCCTCGTCGGCGAGCGCAGGCGTCGCGAAAGCGATCGCCAGAAGAGCGGCGACGGCCGCGGCGGCGATGACGCGCGGCATCGTGATGGCTAGAGGAATCGCAGAAGTATGGTGGCGAGGCCGAGGAACGACAGGAAGCTGCTGCAGTCGGTGATCGTCGTCAGCACGATCGACGACGACTGCGCGGGATCCTGGCCGGCCGCTTTCAGGATCAGCGGGATCGCCGCGCCGGAGATGCCGGCCATGACCATCCCAAGGATCATCGCCGAGCCGATGACCACGGTGAGCCCGATCGACTGGCTCCAGATGAAGACGCCGACCATCGTCGTCGCGGCGATGGCGGTTCCGTTAAGCAGCCCGACGCCCGCCTCTTTCACGATGAGCCGCGGCCAGTGCGAGAGCCGGACCTCGCGGAGCGCGAGACCTCGCATCGTCACGGCGAGCGCCTGCATGCCGCTGTTCCCCGATTGGCCCGCAACGACCGGCAGGAGGATGGCGAGCGCCGTGAATTTGGCGATCGTGCCCTCGAAGAGGCCGACGGTGAACGCGGCGAGGAAAGCGGTGGCGAGGTTGATCTCGAGCCACGGCAACCGCTGCCGGACCGCGAACCTCACGCGAGAGAGAGCGCGCTCCTCTTTGCTCACACCGACCATCGTCTGCATGCTCATCGTGGCTTCGGCCTCGGCGGCGGCCACGAGCGCGCGATATCGGATGACCCCTACGAGGCGCCGGTCGCTGTCGATGACCGGCAGCGTCGCGACGCGCTGCTCGGTGAGGTAGTTGACGATCTCCTCGCGCGTCGCGGTCGCATGCACGCCGACGGGAGTTCCGCTCACGAGGTCCTTGAGCTTCGTCTCCGGCGTCGCGGTCGCGATCTCGCCGAGCGGCACCGTGCCGACGAGACGGCCCGACGCGTCGGTGAGGTAGATCGCGCCCAGCTCCTTCTCCTTGAACGTGCGCATCTTGCGGAGTGCGTCGTCGACCGTAGTGTCCGGGGTGAACGCCGTGATGCGAGGGTCCATGAGCGCACCCGCCGTATCGAAGGGATACGTGAGGAGCTCGCGCACTTCCGATGCGAACCGTCTCGGCAGACGGCTGAGCACGCCTTCGCGCTCGGTCGCCTCGAAGCTGGCGACGATTGGGGCGGCGCGCGCGGGATGCATCTGGCGGAGCGCGATCTTCGCCGCTTCCACCGGGAGATTGCGGAGCACGTCCGCCGCGACGCGCGGATTCAGACGCTCGAGGAGGTGGATGGCCTCTTCCGGCCCAGCGTCGTGGACGATGAGAGCGGTCTCGCGCGGCACGCGCTCGTCGAGGAAGCGCGCGACCTCGTCGGGGTGGTGGCGGAGGTACTCGGCGTTCAGGGCGCGGCGGGCCTCGAGCTCGGTGGGCTCCGCCGCCTCCGCGAGAGGGAGAGCCGCCTCGAGCGGGACCGACGCGATCGCTTCGCTCACGCTCGCAGTATCACGAAGAACCGAGCGCGAGGCGGGTTCTAACGGGTGTCCGTGCGGCGGACCTCGATCTTTCCTTCGGCTTCGCGGACCTCGAAATGCGGCTGGTCGAAGACCGCGGGGCCACGTACGACGATTCCGTCACGAAGCCGGTACCGCGAGCCGTGGCAGGGGCACTCGATGGTGTCGCCAACGATCTTCCCCTCCGAAAGGCTGCAGCCCTGATGGGCGCAGACGTCGTGGAGCGCGTCCAGGCCCTTGCCGCGCCGTACGACGACGAGCGTCTGGCCGCCCGCCTTCGCCTTCAGCGGCTTGTCGGCCGGTACATCGGTGACATCGAGCGCCGTCCACTTCGTCCCACCGCCCCGCCAGGCGTGCCGATCGACCTGCGTCCCGAGGTTGTAGACGAGCTCGCCGCCGACGTACGCGCTCGTGATGACGATGAGGAAACCGATCACCGAGAGCCAGACCTCGGCCGGCGAGGGGATCGCGCCGAGGCGCATGATGAAGGACACCAGATAGAAGACGAGCGCGACGAGCATGAGGGAGGAATGGACCGTGCCGAATCGCTGAGTCGTTCCCTCGAGATCGATGTAGTCGGCGTACCCGGCGAGCGCGGCGAGCAGCATGAACACGATCCCGACGCCGATGGCCGCGGTCGCGGCGGCACGCTGTCCGGAGAGATCGAGCACCAGCGCGACGACGTAGGCGCCGATCGGCACGTCGGTGATCGCGGGATGCAGCGGGTGGCCGAGCCATACACCGTTCAGGAAATCCCTGACGAGTGGCACCGGCTTGTAGAGCGCCGCGAAGATCGCGACGAATACCTTGCCGAGCGGATCGGCCCAAACGGCCTGCGCTTCCAGGATCCGCTCGATCGCGTTGTGCAGCACGGCCGGAGTTTACGCGGGGCTACCGCACGACGATGGAGCTCGCTCCCGCTGAGATCGTGACGGTCACGCGATCGTGGGCGGCGCCGTACCCGCTTGTCTCTACGGAGCTGCCGCAGGCCACGCACCCACCCGTTCCCCCGCCGGAACCGAGGCGCGTGTTGTCGCTTCGCAGCGACAGCAGGCCGCCGGTCGTCACGATCCGCGCGTCGACGCCGTCGGGGACCACGAGCACGATGTTCGATGCGCCGCCATTCATTCGGATCGCGACATCACCGCTTGGCTTCGGCACAACGAACCGCATCGACGACGCGCCGACGTTGACGCGGGCGTCGGTAATGCGCACGTCCGAGAGGTCGACGTCGAACTCGCCCGCGCCGACGTTGATGGTCAGCGACGTGGGCACGTCGCTCGCCAGACGGATCTCGACATCGCCCGCGCCGACGGGATGGAAGAACCCGCTCGATGTCTGGTCGAGCCGCACGTCGGCGCGCCCGTTGCTGCCCCCCGACACGCGCAACCGCAGATCGGGGTTGGCGCTGTGCGCCTCGACCAGCTGACTCGCGCCGCCGCTGACGTGATAGCTGCGGGTCGCGCCCCCGTTGAGCGTCAGATTGAGCTGAGTCGCGCCCCGCGGCAGGGCAACGTCGGTCTGGCCGGTGCCGCCACCGTCGCTGAAGGCGAAAATCCCGGGCGAAAGGTTTGGCGAGTACGCAACGAGCGCGAGGCCCGCCGCGATCACAGCGACCTCGACTGCAAGCGTGGGCAGCGGCCAGCGGCGCGCGAACGCGATATCGAGGCCGATGAGGACCAGGAGCAACGGCCACAGGCTCGCCACCGCGAGCCAGGAGACGCCCGAGATGAACCCGAAGTTCTGCAACAGAAAGATGAGTCCGAGGGCGATAAGCAGCAGCGGCCAGAACACGCCGCGGCCGGGACGGGCGTTCACGACCGCACTCGCTGCAGGAGAAAGAGAACACCGATGCCGATGAGGACGAGCGGCCAAAGGAACTGCCACTGCACGAACCGGAAAGCCCCAGCGTTGCTCAGAAAGAACGCGACGCCGAGCGCTATCAGGAGGTAGCCGAACGCCATACGACGGCGCTCTGCCTCTGCCGCATGCACCGCGGGATCGACCGGTGCCACGGTCGCCGGTGGCGTTGAAGTGGACCCGGCATCCATGCGCGCCGTCGTGTCGGCGGCCGCCGCGGGCGGCGGGGCCGATGTGAACGGGGCGGACTGGCCCGGCTGCGGCATCAAGACAAGCAGGACGATGTATGCGAGGACAAAGAGCCCCGCGGTAATGAATGCGGTGAACACGAACACGACACGCACGAGCGTCGCGTCGACCGCGAGGTATTCGGCGATGCCTCCGCAGACACCACCGATAACTCGATTGGTGTTGCTGCGCTCAAGACGTGACTTCACGGACAGGCTCCCTTCGCTGCGCGTACTCGTAAGCGATCGCGACCGCCAGCGCGGCGATGGCCGCGATCGGAACGGTGGGTTGCTCGGCCAACGACAAAAGAAGGCTCGCCGGGATCGCGACCTGGGTGAGCGCTTCGATCGCGGCCGCGAAGACATCTGAGGCCACCGCAGGCGCGACCGCGGGGAATGCCACCGCGACAAGGCCGACGAGCCCCGCCGCGGCTACGCCCGCGAAGAGGGTCGACACGAGCGACGCGGCCGCGAACGCTGGTCGGTCCGCTCGGGCGCGTGCGGCGATCGCCCCGAGATCGATGCGAGGCGGAAGCTCGGCCACGTCGAGTCGAAGGGCGCGGCGAAGCCGCGCCTCGTCGAAAAGATCCTCGTCCCGCCGGTCGTTTCTCATCGCCCGGCCTCGAGTGAGCCGCGGAGGAGCCCGCGCCCACGGAGGAGCTGCACGCCGACGGTGGACGCGGGCCGGCCGGTGACCTGCGCGATCTCGTCGACGCTGAGGTCGTTGAAATAGCGGAGCACGATCACAACGCGATAGAGCTCGGGCAGTGTGGCCACCGCGGCACGGACCCGCGCGCGATCCTCGCGCGCGACCGATTCGGCGTCGGGCGTAGCCATGGGGTCGGCGAGCGCGCTCGCATGCTCCACCTCCACGCGACGCCGCAGCTCGCGCCCGCGCTTCCGCACGTAGGTGATCGCCTCGTTCGTCGCAATTTTCAAGAGCCAGTGCCGGAGCGGCCGGGTCTGGTCGTAGCGGTCGAACGCCCGGTACGCCTTGAGGAAGGTCGAGCTGGCGACGTCGAGCGCCGCGTCACGATCGCCCGTAATGCGGAGCGCGACGCCGTAGACCTCGTCCTGATGCTCGCGGACGCCGTCCGCGAAGGTCACGGGCGAAGCCAGCCGGGTCATCGGCAGGTCGATACGCAGGGCAATACTCGCGGCCATTCCCCTCCTGTACGCCTCAGCCTGCGCTCCTATTTCAACAGGCTCTTCGTTTGCCGCGGGTCCTCTCACGGCTCGGGGCCTGCCGTGCCACCCGCGGCCGTCGCGCTTGTCGACAGACTCTCAAAGGCGGCTTGGGCGCGCGTCGGGATGCTGAAAGTCTTGTCGCGGGAGCTGCTCCCCGACTCGAGCTGAATATCGGCCCTCCGTAAGCCGAGCCCCTTTGCCAATACCGCCGTCGCCGCGCGATTCGCGGCGCCTCCTTCCGGCGGCGCCGAGACGCGTATCACCAGGCGACCGGCGCGCATGCCGTCCACCCGATCCTCTCGAGCCCGTGGAATCACGCGCACCGGAACGACGAGGCGCGCCGGCATTCTCAGATCGCCGAGGGAAGCGCGCGGAGGATCAGACCCGACACGATCTGAATCGCGATGAGCGCGACGAACGGCGAGAAGTCGATACCGCCGAAGAAGGGCATCGCGCGCCGGATCGGCGACAGGATCGGCTCGCTGACGCCGAAGACGAAGTCGCCGAGACCGAAGGGCAGACGCGCGTTCGGGATCCACGAGAGGATGACGCGTACGAAGATCGCGAGCGTCAGCGCTCCCGCGAGCACGTTGATGAATGCCTCGACGAAGACGATCAAGAGGCACGTGGTGCACACAGCCGCTACACGTCCAGCCGGTACCGCGACGGCGTCGGCCCGGTCTGCCCTTGGTAGGACGAGCCGAGCTCGGGCGACCCGTACGGGCGCTCCGCGGGACTCGAGAGCGGGAAAAACGACAGCTGACCGATCCGCATGCCCGCATACAGGGTGATCGGGATCGTGTTCACGTTCGAGAGCTCGAGCGTGATGTGACCGTCCCACGCCGGGTCGATGAAGCCCGCGGTGCTGTGTATGAGCAGGCCAAGCCGGCCCAGCGAGCTCTTCCCCTCCACCCGCGAGACCATGTCGTCGGGCAACCGGATGCGTTCCCGCGTCGAGCCGAGGACGAACTCGCCAGGGTGGAGGATGAAAGGGGTCTTGGCGGGTATTTCAACGAGCTCGGTGATGTCGTCGAGTGGCCGCGCGAGGTCGATGAACGCGTGACGGCTGGAGCGGAACACGCGAAAGCGGTAGTCGAGGCGGATGTCGACCGACGCGGGTTGCACGCACTTCGGATCGAAGGGGTCGATCCCGATGCGGCCTGCGTCGATCGCCGCGCGGATGTCACGATCGGAGAGGACCACGACGACCGAGTATGCCGGGCTTGGGCCAGCCCAGCGCGAGCACGGCGCCACGTAGCTCGCGCCACGTACGCACGCTGCGTTCGGCATCTGGCAGTGGCGAACGCGAGAAGCCCCAGAGCACCTGGATGGTGTGCGCTCCCGCGGCCTTACCCATCGCGAGATCGGCGGCGCTGTCACCGATCACGACCGACTCCTCGGGTGAGACGCCGAGACGGGTCATCGCGTGCTGCGCCAGATCAGGCGCGGGTTTCGGGCGCGGCGCCGAATCGCCGCCCAGGTAGACCTCGATGTCCTCCTTGATCCCGAGCCCGCGCAGGATCCGCTCGCAATCGGCCGACCGCTTACCGGTGACGGTCGCCTGCAGCAGTCCGGCCGCGTGGAAATCGCGGAGCGTCGTCCGCGCGCCACGGTATAGGCGCGTCGCCGGGATCGCGACGGCGTCGTACTGCGTGCGGTACTCGACGCGATAGCGCTCCACATCCGCGTCGCCGATGTCGGGCCACAGGAGCCGGAACGTCGCGTCGAGCGGAAGACCGGTGAGCTCGCCCACTTTTTCATACGGAAGCAGAGGACCGCCGTGCGCCGCGATGACGGAGTTCATCGTCTCGACGACCAGGCGCACGCTGTCGGTCAGCGTGCCGTCGAGATCCCAGAGGACCGCGCGAAGAGACTTACCAGAAGCCTCGCGTGAGCGAGGCTTCGACGTAAAGGCCGAGCGAGCTCGGGTCTTATCGCCGGCGACGGCGCGACGGACCGGCGACAACGGGCTCGGCGATGGGCAGCGCGATCTGCTCAGCGACGCGACGATCGCGCGCCTGCTGGCGAATGCGCACGAGCGACGCCAACTCGTCGTAGAGCGCGTCGATGTCCTCGAGTCGCGAGTAGACGATCTTGAAGCGGAGGTACGACAGCGGGTCGCGCTCTGCGAGGCGCTCGAGCACCATCTCGCCGATCCGCCCCGACGGAATCTCGGACGCCCCGCTCTGCCTGACGCTTCCCTCGAGCTCGTCGATGAGCTGGTCGATCTCCTCGGCGGTCAACCCTTTCGACGCGGCCTTGCCGATCGCGCTCGCGAGCTTGCGGCGGTCGAACTCCTGGCGGCTGCCGTCGCGCTTCAGGACCTGGATGCGCGCGGACTCGCTCCGCTCAAAGGTGGTGAAGCGCTCCTCGCACCGGTCGCAGACGCGCCGGCGGCGGATCGAGTCGCCGTCTTCGGCCTCGCGTGAGTCGATGACACGGGTGTCGGGATTGCCGCATCCGGGGCACTTCACAGACACAAGATATGGGACAGGGTGCCACCAAATCTAGTAGTGATCGCCGGGCCAGCCACCATTCCATCGTGGGCCCTGGCCCTCACCCCCCTCACCGCCCTCACCCCCTCACACCCGCAAGTGCGTAGGGGGCGGCACACGTTCTTACTCTCTAGTGCCCGACGCCGAGCAAGAACAAGAGAATGATCAGGAGAAGCGGCGCGCCAAGAAGCCAAAGAAGAATCAGGATCATTTCGGTACCTCCTTATGTCCGCGTCGTGCGGTCGCTCGCGACCCGGCGTGTCATTCCGACCCGCTGGCGGTTGTAGAAGCTGAAATCCATGCGCTCGCCCGAGCCCATCCACCCACCGATGACGCTGCCAACGAGACCGAGCAGGATCGCCACGGCTGCGGCGGTCGCACCCGCGGCCGCGGCCTTCGCCGCGTTCGGGTCGACCGGCTGACCGGCCTGGGTGGGAGCTGCGGGCGATGGAGCGAGGCCGGCGTACCAACCGTTGAAGACGGCCCCGCCGAAGCTCGCCATCGCGACAAGAACCACGGTCGCGACCAGGAACGCGATCGCCGCGTGAAGGATCGCTGGCTCCGCGCGACGGATTCCGGCGATCCGCGCCGTCACCCATCCGCCAATCACGAACGCGAAGAACGAAGCGAAGACCGCATACGCGACGGCGACGCGACCAACGCCGCTGAAGTCGGTGACCCGGCCCTCGTTACCGGCTTTCCAGGATCCGATCGCTGTACCGATGACGCCAAAGAGCACGACCGCGACCACTGAGGCCAGAGCTCCGACGATCACCGGAGACCAGTAGACAGGCCACGCCGTCCACGAATCCTCACGGACGACGGCGCTTCTTTCTCGCATGAGCCGCGCACCCCCGTCTCGAAAATTTTGTGTCCTTTTCGTTAGCGGGGATGCACCCGACGTGCCAAGGAGCGGAGCGGCGGACGATCCGCCGCTCAGCTCACCGGCGTCTCAGAAAGCTGGGGACTTCGAGGTCGTTCGCGTCGTATTTCTTCGATTCCTCGGTCTTCGGATGTGATGGCGTAGCGGGAGGGGCTGCGACGGCGGAAGCCGAGGTCGTCCGTTGCTCGACCGAGGGCGCTTGCCGCTTGTACATCGGCCCTTCGAGCCGACGGATCGCGCGAGCGGCCTCGAACGCTGTCGCGATGACCGAGATCTTGACCTCGCCGCCCATGCGCTCGTCGATGACCGCGCCGAAGATGATGTTTGCCTCGGGATCGGCTGCCGCGTGGATGATCTCCGCCGCCTCGTTGACCTCGAAGAGCGTGAGGTCGGGGCCGCCGGTGATCGTAAAGAGAACGCCGCGCGCGCCGTCGATGCTCTGCTCGAGGAGCGGCGACATGATCGCCTGGCGCGCCGCATCCGCGGCACGCGACTCGCCGGAACCGTGGCCGATCCCCATGAGGGCAGAGCCCGCGTTCGTCATGATCGTCTTCACGTCGGCGAAGTCGAGGTTGATGAGGCCCGGCACCGTGATGAGGTCGCTGATGCCCTGGACGCCCTGTCGCAGGACGTCGTCGACGATCCGGAACGCGTCGACCATGCTCGTCTTCTTCTCGACAACCTGGAGCAGGCGATCGTTCGGGATCGTGATGAGCGTGTCGACCTTGTCGACGAGCTCGGCGATACCCTGCTCGGCGAGGAGGCGGCGCTTGGCGCCCTCGAAGCTGAACGGCTTTGTGACGACGGCGACCGTGAGGGCACCGACGTCCTTGGCGATCTCGGCAATGATCGGAGCGGCTCCTGTGCCGGTCCCGCCACCCATGCCGGCGGTCACGAACACCATGTCCGCTTCCTTCAGGGCCTCGTAGAGCTTCTCGCTGTCGTCCTCGGCGGATTTGCGCCCGACCACGGGGTCGGCGCCCGAGCCAAGGCCTTTTGTGACCTTGTCGCCGATGCGGAGCTTGTGCGGTGCGTCGGAAAGGAGGAGTGCCTGAGCGTCCGTGTTTACCGCGATGAACTCGACGCCGAGGAGCTCGGCGCGGATCATCCGATTCACGGCATTCGAACCGCCGCCGCCTACGCCGACGACCCGCCGACGACCTTAATGAGCGCGAAGTTCTCGATATCGCTTCGGAGGGGCATGGGTAAGCCTCCATGATGTCCATGCCGCTGCCCCTCCCCTAGCGGTGCGCTCATGGCTATTCAGTTCGCGCGCTGACTATAGTCCGCAAACTCAACGCTTGGCTACCGCGATTTGTGATTCGTGTTGGCAAACTTGCGCGGAGCGCGGGGGTCTTCTTCGCTCGGCCCCTCGTAGGATCGCGATGAACCGCCATTCAGGGGCCGCTCGCTCAGAAGACCCCCACGCTCCGTCATCAATGGAACCGCGCGCCCACCCTCGTCACGAGTGCTGTCCCTGGTCAGCGGCTCCTGGAAGGGATTTCTCTAGGGCATGAGTCCCTTGAAAATCTTTCCGATGCGCGAACTCACGCCGTCGAAGGGGGTGCGCGGACCGTGACCGTTCCCCCGGTCATCATCCAAGGCCCAGTTGTGCGCGCCCCAGAGCAGTAATCCGCTTGCGGCGGAATAGGGCGGCGTCGCGATCTGGTCGGTGAGGCCGCCGAGACCTCTCGGCCCAACGACACGGGCGCTCATGCCGAGCTGGTCCCGGGCGGCCTTCGTCACGCCGTCCAGGAGGGATCCGCCGCCTGTGAGGACGAGGCCGGCCTGCAGTCGATTTGTGGCGCCGGCCGCCTCGATTTCGGCCCCGATGAACTTCAAGATCTCGGTCACCCGCGACTCCACGATCTCGGCGATGTGCCGCCGGGTCACGCCGTGCGAGGTCTCCTCGCCGATGGAAGTGACCTGGAGAACCTCGTCAGGGTCGACGTCCATCGGCATGGCCGACCCGTAGCGGAACTTGACGCTCTCAGCCACGTCCGGGGTCACCCGCAGGACGATCCCGAGGTCGGCGGTGACGCTCCGGCCACCCATCGGGATGGTCGCGCAGTGCGAGATCGAGCCGTCCTGGAAGATCGCGACGTCGGTGGTGTCGCCGCCGATGTCCGCCAGGCACACGCCGAGCTCGCGGTCCTCGTCGTTCAGGGTCGCCTCGGCGGTGGCCAGGGGTGCGAGGACGAGCTCGTCGATCTCGACGCCCGCCCGCTGGACACACTTCGTCAGGTTCTGAACGCTCGTGGACGACGCGGTGACGATGTGCGTTTCCACCTCGAGGCGCACCGCGGTCATCCCGATGGGGTCGCGGACCCCTTCCTGCCCATCGACGACATAGCCCCGCGGGACGACGTGAAGGATCTCCCGCGTGTTGGGGATCGACACGGCCCGGGCCGCCTCGATCGCGCGAACCGTGTCGCCACGGTCGACGTCGTGCCGGGACGAGCCCGACACGGCGACCATGCCCCGCGAGTTCTGGGAGGCGATGTGGCTTCCGGAGATGCCCACGAAGGCCGACCGGACTTTGAGCCCCGAGATGCGCTCGGCCGCCTCGACGGCGCTCGCGACCGACTGGACGGTGCGGTCGATATCGATGACCACGCCCTTACGGAGGCCGTCCGACGCGGCCAGGCCGATCCCGATGACGTCCACGCCGCCGCGCGCGGCCATCTCTCCGATGAGGACGCATACCTTCGTCGTACCGATGTCGATGGCGACGAGCACAGTTTGCTCAGCCATGACTCACTCCGATCATTGCAGGGTAAGGATCCCCTTCAACCCCTCTTCGCTTGCCGCGATAGCGGCAAGTTAACCGATTCGGCCACCGCATTAGAGGAAGTGGCGGCGGATGACCGCCACGTTCTGGAAGATCCGCCATCCGAAGGCGAAGAGGGCCACGAGATACAGGTCGATCCCGAGGCGGTCGCCCAAGAATGTCAGGCCCGCCGCGAGGAGGGCGTTCGTGTAAAAACCCGAGAGGAATATGCGGGTGTCGAAGTGTCCCTCCAGCTCCGCGCGCCCGGCACCAAGTAGCGAGTCGAGCGCGGCGAGGATGCCGACCGCGGTGTATCGCGCCCACTCGATCGGAAGGTTGAAGCGGAGGGCGAGACCCAAAAGCACCCCGGCGACCAGGCCGAGGAGCGGTAGCAGCACTTAACTTGGGCTGAAGACGATCTGATCCGGGCTGCGCACGTCGACGTAGTCTAGCTTTCGCTGCGGGTTGTCCCGCAGGAATCTGCGTGCGTTCGCGATCTTGTCGTCGATACGCTCCGCGCCGCCGAAGCGGATCTCCCACCCCGCGGCGACGCGAATGACGAGGCCGGTCGCCCCCGCCGCGAGGAAGACGCGCGGCGACGTCGCGTCCGGCCGCAGGTCGCCTGGTCCGAGCCGCGCGAGCTTCGTCGCCGCCTCGACGAGCGCGGGATCCAGCCGATCGCCGGCCTGCCGCGCCTTCTGCTCATCGGTCACGCGGATATCGGGGGCGCCCCGCGGATCGAGCGAGGAGAAGAGGACACCGTCGGCGTCGACGAACCACTCGGTACCGTTCGAGAGCCAGCGCGCGATAGCGACGCGCTCGCTCAGCACCACGCGCGCGTGATCGGGGATGCGTATCTCGACCCGCGCGTCGCGCACCGCCGGAAGGTGGACCAGCCGGTCGCGTGCGCGGGCCGAGCTCGCCGTGAACGACTGTGCACCCAGGAGCCCGCTGGCGGCGACGACCGTGTCGACCGCGACGTGGTGCGCGCCTTCGATCGCGATGTCGCGGATCCGCCAGAACGGCCCGATCGATGCGGCGACGATCGCCGCGGCGCACATGAACGCGGTGATACCGGCGACGGCGCGGTCTACATCGGCGGGGCGCCGTGGCGGTCGGAGCCGGCGCGGTAAGGAGCGCGAGCGGGGTCGGGAGCTCAGCGCGCCCGCCGGCGTGCGTCCTCGAGGGCCCAGTCGACGAAGCGCGCGAGAAGATCGCCGAACTCGATACCGGCAGCGCGCGCGGCCTTCGGCAGAAGGCTGTTCGCGGTCATGCCCGGGATCGTGTTCACCTCGAGCGCGACCATGCGATCCTCGGACCACATGAGGTCCAGTCGCGACATGCCTCGGCAGTGGAGCGCGCGGTGCGCCCGCAGCGCGAGGTCCTGCGCGCGTTTGGCGACCTCCGGAGGAATTTCGGCCGGGCAGACCTCTTCGCTCTCGCCCGCGTCGTACTTCGCGCTGTAGTCGAAGAACGCGCGCTTCGTGAGTATCTCGATGACCGGCAGCGCGGTGAGGTCGTCGTTCCCGATCACCGGGACGGTCAGCTCCCGGCCGCGGATCTGCTCCTCGATGAGAACCCGCTCGTCGTAGGGCAGCGCGGCCTCGATCGCCGGAGCGAGCTCGCTCTCCGTCTTGACGATCGACGCGCCGACGCTCGATCCGCTTCCGACCGGCTTCACGAATGCGGGCAACCCGATCGATCGCGCCGCCTCGAGGTCGGCCTTTGCCGTCCCGCGGACGACGACGCCGCGTGGTACGTCGAGGCCCGCCGCAGCGAGGACCAGCTTCGCGACCTCTTTGTCCATCGCGAGCGCCGACGCGAGGACGCCCGACCCCGTGTAGGGAACGCCGATCGTGTCAAGCAGTCCCTGGATGCGTCCGTCCTCGCCCCACGTCCCGTGAAGCGCGATGAGCACCACATCGATCGGGTCCGCGCTCGCCATCACCCGCGTCGCCGGGACGAGGGCTCGCGACGCGCTCTCGATCTGCTTCTCGAGACCGCGGGGGAGCTGATGGCTCGGCTCCAGCCGGGCGCCGCCCTGGATCAGGCGCTGCGCCTGCTCGCGCTGCTCGGCCGTGATCTCGGGGTTACGAGCCATGAAGGCGAGCGGATCGAGGAGCACCACATCGAAGCGGCTCGGGTCGAGGCTCGCCGCGATCTGCGCGCCCGTGGCGAGCGAGATGTCTCGCTCGGCCGAGGCGCCGCCGGTGAGCACGCCGACTCGTATTTTTTTCACCACTCCCCCACAAGCTCGACCTCGGGGACGAGGGTCACATTGAATTTCTTTGCGACCTCATGCTGGACGAGGGTCATGAGCGCGCGAACATCGCTGGCCGTTGCGCCGTTCGCGTTCACGATGAAGTTCGCGTGCTTCTGACTGACCATGGCGCCGCCGATCGCGCGCCCTTTGAGGCCCGCGGCTTCGATGAGCCGCCCGGCGAAGTCGCCCGGCGGGTTACGGAAGATCGACCCGGTGTTCGGCTGCGCGAGCGGCTGCTTCTTGATGCGCTCGTTCGCCATCTCCTTGATCCGCTTCACCGCGTTCGCCCGGTCGCCGCCCTTCCCGCGGAACCGGGCGCGGACGCAGACGATCGGCGTGCCTTGAAGCGAGCTCGTGCGGTACGAGTAGCCGAGCTCGTCGACCTTCGCCGTCCAGGTGTCGCCGTTCATGTCGACGAGCTCCGCGTCGACGATGACGTCCGCCGTCTCACTGCCGAAGGCGCCCGCGTTGCCATGGACCGCGCCGCCGACCGTACCGGGAACGGTCGCCATCCACTCCAGACCCTCGACGCCGGAGCGCGCGGCGACGGCGGCGACGTGCGCGAGCTCGGTGCCGGACGAGGCGGTGACGATCTCACCGTCGACGCTCGACTCGCGCCACGCGTTCTGCAGCACCACCCCGCGGACGCCCCGATCCGCGACGAGCAGGTTGGTGCCGCCACCGAGGACGAAGACCGGAAGCTCGTTCTCGCGCGCGACCTCGATCGCCTCCACAAGGTCTTTCTCGCTCGCGACGCGGAGAAAGAAATCCGCGGGACCGCCGATCCGCAGGGAGGTGTGCGGCGCGAGCGGCTCGCCGCGCACACCGAACGTGGTCATGGTCATACCGTCGCGCGCTCACGCAGAAGTTCGAGCAGCCGGATCCCGGCGGGCCGGATGTCCCCAGCGCCGAGCACGAGGACTAGGTCTCCGGGACGTGCGCGCTCCGCGAGCACGCGCGCTGCGGCCTCGGCGTCGACGACGTACATGCCACCCGCGCGCGCGGCAAGGGCCTTCGCACCGGCGCGGCTATCGGCCTTCTCGCGGGCGGAAGCGAAGGTCTCGGCGACGACGCGATCGTCGGCGGTGCGAAGGGCTGCGGCGAAGTCGTCGAAGAAGGCCCTGAGCCGGCTCGGCGTGTGCGGCTGGAAAAGCACGATGACGCGGCCTGACGTGCGCGCTCGCACCGCCTCGATGGAGGCGCGGATCTCGGTGGGGTGGTGCGCGTAGTCGTCGACCACGGCGATACCTCGGGCTGAGCCGAGCTCCTCGAGACGCCGCTCGGTTCCGTTGAAGGTCGCGAACGACTTCGCCGCCGCCGCCGCGGGAATCCCGAGGGCGTCGGCCGCAGCGACGACACCGGCGGCGTTTCGCGCGTTGTGCGCGCCGGCGAGGCGCAGCGACACGGGAATGGGTGACCCGAACGGCCCGGCAAGATCGAACGACACGCCATTCGCACCTTGCACGAGCTCGACCACGCGATATCCCGCTTCGGGGGCCATTCCATAGGTCGCGACCTGACGACCGGCGAGGTCATTGCCGCGCGCGGCGAGCTCGGCCGCGCCAGGGTCGTCGGCGCAGGCCACGAGCCACCCACCGCGGACGATCCCGGCGGCGAACCGCGCGAAGACCTGTTTCACGTCGTCGAGGGTCGGAAAGACGTCGACGTGGTCGTGCTCGATGTTCAGCACGATCGCGATCTCGGGCTCGAGCGACAGAAATGCGCGGTCGTACTCATCGGCCTCGATGACGAGGATGTCGCCTTTGCCTGCGTAGGCGTTCGTGCCGATGTCGCGGAGCACCGCGCCGCAAATGAGCGACGGGTCGAGACCGCCGGCTCGAAGCGCAGTCCAGGCGAGCGCGGTGGTCGTGCTCTTTCCGTGCGTGCCCGCCACGGCCAGGACGCGCTTGCCACGGCCGAGCTC
>WNGL01004774.1_pt1 | contig 21969 bp, 25 predicted proteins | sample 5400591 | NCBI WGS metagenome assembly WNGL01 (sample SAMN13153377, study PRJNA577476) | soil metagenome | isolation source: 80 cm soil or saprolite under Garry oak tree replicate 1 | place: USA:California | collected 2016-06-15 | reverse complement strand
TCGTCCTCGTCGGGCTTCTCGACGTGCACCGTGCCGGCGCCTCATGCAGTTCGCCGCCGGCACGGTGCACGTCGAGAAGCCCGACGAGGACGACGTGTCGTCGTGGAATGTGCACATCGCCGAACCATCGGGAAAGATCGATGAGCTGGACGCCGTCCTCGAGGAGCTCGGACGCAAGCCGTTCGTGATCGCGTGCGAGCATCGCGACGTGGTGAGCATGGCCGCCGAGCGCCTGGGACGCCTCGGCGTCAGGCACCAGCTCATCGTCGGCGGCGTGCACCCGCAGGTGGCCGAGCAGGCGTGCGAGGACCTGAAGACCGGCAAGCTGCAGGCGGTCGTGTTCACCAGCCGTGCGGGCGGATCGGGACTCGACATGTCAGGCGTGGACACCGTGATTCGGCTGCAGCGTTCGTGGTCCCTCATCGCGAACGTCCAGGTGGAGGGGCGCGCACACCGCATCGGCTCCGAGGTTCACGAGTCGATAACGTTCATCGACATCGTCACACGCGACACCATCGAGGAGCGTCAGATCGAGCGGATGCTTGAGAAGATGGAGCAGCTCGAACAGATCACGCGCGACAAGCAGAGCGTGCAGGCACAGCTGACCAGGACGCCGCATACTAGCGAAGAGTTCGCCGAACTGGTAGCTAGACTAGATTCGCTCAACCGACGGCGCGACCGCATCCTGTCAAGCGACGATATCGAGGACATGATGACCGAGGAGCAGGAGTGACCGAGATCGAGGAAATTACGCTTGAGACGCTGACGGGTGCGCAGGTTGAGCATATTCGCACGACGTACGGTCTCAGTCGCCGTGAGCTCGCCCTCATGTGTGGTTTTCCAGCTACGGGCGTGCGCATCTACAATATCGAGAAGAAGAACAGCTGGAAGGATGGTGACCGCGAGAAGGTTCACGTCGCGCTGACGCGCATCATGATGAGTCCGCCGCGCGATAAGCGAGGGCGCCAGCGCGGCGAGACCGGTACCGAGCGCGCCGAGCGACTCGATGGTATGCTGCGCAGGCGCGGCGTGCACGCCAACGGCGGCGAAGACGTTGTATCGACGATGTACGATTCATCGATGGATGACGATGACGTTCTGGTACAGTCGCCGGAGAACGGATCTCCTATCGATGAGCTTGAACGTAGACAAAAGATGATTTTGAACGAACTTAACGAGGAGTTTGGTGGACGTACATCCGTTGAGGTGCGCGACATCACCAACTCCGAGATCGGCGTGGCGCAACGCTGCAGGCGCAAGTGGTGGCTCACCGTCTACCGCAAGCTCGTTCTTAAACAGCAGGACTACATGGGTCACCGCGCCCGCGGTAACCGCGTGCATCGCGCGCTCGCGGCGTGGTACGTAGCGGACGGCCAGGAGCGCTCAGATCCTCGCGAGGCGCTCGAGCGCGCGATAGTCGACGATTGGACCGCGATCGTAGCGCAGGCACGCGTACACCCGTCGTACGTTGACGACGACCAGTCCCTGGGCGACCTGGCGGCGCGCTACCAGAACGCGGTGACGCTGGAACGCGCGATGGTCGAGGGGTACATGGAGTGGCTCGCCGCGCAAGGCGACGACGCGAACTTCACAGTGATCGCGCCTGAGTCCGAGGTGAGCGCGGTCATCGAGGGCGAGGTGGCCGGCGAGAAGGTAAGCTTCCGCGCGCGCGCGCTGCTCGACGTTCGCCTACGCCGAAAGACGGACGGCGTGCGCATGTTCGAGGACCACAAGACGGTCGGCAACTTCGCGTCCAAGCGCAAGACGCTACACATGGATCCTCAGATGCTGCACTATCACCTTCTTGAGTTCTTGAATACGCCCGAGGGCGAGGCGCGCTGCGACGGCGCGATCTACAACATGCTTCGCCGCGTGAAGCGCACGCCGCAGGCGAAGGAGCCGTTCTACGAGCGCGTGGAGGTGCACCACAACTCGTTCGAGATCGATGCGTACCGGCGCCGGCTCATGGGCGCCGCGCGCGACATCATGCGCATGGAGCGCGAGCTCGACGCGGGCGCAGATCATATGAGCGTGGCGTACCCGCATCCAATGGAAGACTGCTCGTGGAGCTGTGATTTTTTTCCGGTGTGCCCGATGTTCGACGACGGCTCGCACGTGGAGGCGGCGATCGCCGCTCTGTACGAGGAGCAGGACCCGATGGCCCGATACGATCGCTAGGAAAATGCGGGAGGTGCGGGAGGTTTAATGACAAGTACAAACGAATATAAGCTAGGATTTTGGCAGTTCGTCGTTGAAAGACAAGCAATCTGGCACAGGCGATTCAGGTTAGGACTGCCTCAATCCGAGTGGACAAATGACCTACAACTTCAGCAACGACATTTCACGAATCTATTTCGTGATCTTGATCGAGGTACACGCGTGTTATTTACCTCGATAGATCGTCATCGATCATCAGCATCACCTGCATGGCGTAACTTCAACATGGCTTTTTATCGCGCAGTAAACCGTGATACGACGTGGCTGGAAACGTGTGACGGCTGGCTTAAAGATTTTGATCATGCACGCGCGTGCGCACAAACTATCGCATCGCGTGGATTGTCGATGTTCACATTTGCATGGGAGCGAAATCAAACACTTCCGCGACAGCTTGTCAAGGGCGTAGAAGTTTGGAACGGCGCGATAACTCACGCTATATGTCAGCAAGCTACGTCACTAGATGACATTCTCTATGCACTACGTGGTTGGCCGATCCTAGGAAAAAGCGGTGGTATAGCAGGACTTCAGCACGCGCTCGATCTTACCTACCAGTACTCAAACTTAGCCGGTCTTCGTAATCAGCCGATGCTGATTAGAATGTCAGGTCACGGTGGTGGTACTGTCAAGAAGGGACCAGGTGCCGCCGCATTTCGGTACCACGGAATTAACGTTCCTAACGTCAGGTTTTTAGATTCTGCGGTGCAGTTCGTACTTCGTGATCTCGTAAAACGTATTCAAGATGATCAAGATGAGTTGCTGCTTAGGCACTACGAGCACGTCTGGAACGTCATAGCACCAACTCCAGAACGACGACTGGAGTTCATCGACGTGGAACATGCGTTATGTGAATATGACAAGTATACACGTAATGTATCTGGAATGCGCAGATTTCGTCCACGTAACGAGCTTATACCGTGACCCAACTAGTCGTACCAACGCCCTTCGACACGCATCAGCGTCTGTCGTGGCTCATCCACGGTCACAGCAAGAAGGGCAAGTCGACGCTGGCGGCGACGGCGCCGAAGCCCGTGCTCGTGCTCGACGCGGAGGGCTCGTGGCGCTTCATCCCGGGACGCATCGTCTACTGGGACCCGCTTAACGAAACGCCGCCCGTGTGCGACGGCACGTGGGAGATCTGCATCGTGCACGTGCGCGAGTGGGCGACGGTACAGCTCGTTTACCAATACCTGCTCGCGTGGCCGCTGCTCTTCACCACGTGCGGCCCCGTGTCGGTGGTCATCGACAGCATCACCGAGATACAGCGCAGGTGTAAGGCCAATCTTAAGGGTACCGAGGCGCTCAAGATACAGGACTGGGGGGTCCTGCTCTCGGCGATGGACTCGACGATCCGCGGCTTTCGCGACCTGTGCCTCATACCGCAGCTCACCGTGCGGTGCGTCGTGTTCGTTTCGGAGACGCGCGAGTCACAGACCGGACGGCTCGTGCCGTACATGCAGGGCCAGATCGCCGTATCGCTGCCGTACTGGGTCGACATCTGCGGGTACATGTATCCCGACTTCGACATGGACGAGAACGGCCAGCCGACGCGCGAGTGCCGCCGCATCTGGATCTCGCCGCATCAGCAGTACGAGGCAGGCGAGCGCGTGCAGGGCCGTCTCGGCGGCGTACTGACGTTCTACAAGCCGCCCGACGGCGCCGTCGGCACCGAGATCGACTGGTGGATGCGGGTAATCTTCAACCTTAACGGAGGATAGGTGGATCAGAGACCGAGCGTCGGTCGCATCGTGCACTACGTAAGCTACGGTACACCCGGCGGAGAATTTACCCGTGAGTGCCGATCCGCACTTGTAACCGAGGCGGACCCGAATAGTTCGGTAGTTGGCTTGTGTGCCATCAATCCTACCGGCTTGTTCTTTCATCCACTCACCGCCGGTGGATGTACCTACGATGACGGCGACAAGCCGGTCGGCGGCACGTGGCACTGGCCAGAGAGGGTGTAAGACGGTATGACTACGTACGACTTCAAGAAGCTTCTCCAGGACGCGAAGGCCGGCGGCGCGTGGCCGCTCGGTGACTACGACTTCGAGGTCGCCGATGCGAACGTGAAGGTGTCCGGCAACGGAAGCGGCAACGAGATGCTCGTCACGAAACTGCGATGCCTCGTCGGCCCGTACGCGGGCAAGCACATCACCAACAACTTCGTTCTTACGATCGACAACCCCACGGCGCTCGGCATCTTCTTCCGACACATGGCGGCATTTGGTCTCGACGACAACTTCTTCGCGCAGATCGGTGAGGGCAACCTGGCGCCCGCGGCACAGGCGCTCAAGGGACGGCGTGCGCGCATCACGATCGGTCACCGCCAGTGGAATGGCGGGACACAGAACGATGTCAAGGCGGTCAACCCACTTACCGACGGGCTGAGTAACACGCTGCCCGGCGCGGTCGCTGGATCCCCGCCACCTCCGCCACCGGCGCAGGCAATGACTCCGCCACCGCCGCCATCAACACCTCCGCCACCGCCGCCACCTCCGCCCCCCGCGATGGCAACGCCACCTTCGGCGCCACCGCCGCCACCGCCGCCGGTACCACAGCAGCCGGCGCCTGCGACCACACCTACGCAGGTTGAGATTCCAACACAGTACGCCGCCGTGTGGGACTCACTTCCCGACGCGGCGAAGCAGGCGATCTTGGCTGCCCAGCAGCAGCCGCCGTTCATCACCCCGACCGCGCCGCAGCCGCCGCCCCCGCCGCAGCTGCCCGTGTGACGCATGCGCTTCGTCTTTGACCTAGATGGTTGCCTGATTGATTCACGTGGATTGATCATTCAGGCGTACCACGACGCCGGTGTCCTCGCACCCGACAACGTTCTCGAGTGCGAGGGCGTCAACTGGCTTGAACGTGATCGTGGTTACGATCCGGCTGAGGCACGCATACTTAAGGCCGAGAAGAATGCGCACTACCTGCGTCGTCTCGCGCACTACCACGGCGTGGCGGCACTACCGCCGTACGACGTAGCACGTCGTCTCGTATCTGAGGGACGGACGTGCTACGTCTACACGGGCGCACCGACCGGCACGATCGATATACTTCGCGAAAAGCTATCACACTGGCCGTTTCAGTTCGCGTTTGACGGAGTTACTACGCCGATGCGCATGCACATATTGAGCTTGTTTTGCGACGGCGGCGTCTACATCGACGACCAGAGTCGCCTCGTCGACCTGCCGAACGACTGGCGCTTTGTGCAGTACGTACGTCAAAATGCGGACGAGCTCTATCGGGAGATTATGCATGACGTACTGCATGACGTACTTCGTCCACCGTGGCAGACATCAAGAAGAAGGAAGATGTAGATGCGTCTGTGCGTAGGAGCGGCGTCGCGTCGGATCGTAGAGGAGGCGGCCAAGCTTCAGGTTCATCAGATCGTCGCGTCGCGTCGCCAGGTCGCGTACCCGACCGGCTACATTGGACTGTCGCCCGAGTCGCTGGTCAAGCTGGTGCGCGACTTGAGCGACGGCGAGACGCAGGTGGTGCGCGATCACGGCGGTCCGCTACAGGGCGGGTTCGTCGATGATGGCACCGAGGCGTTCGACGAGGACGTGGAGGCCGGGTTCGACGGCCTGCACGTCGACGTGTGCGAGCTGCCACGCGAGAGACAGTGCGAGCACCTCGTCGAACTGTGCGGTCGCTACGCCGACAGAGTCGACGTGGAGGTGGGCGGTGAGCACGAGTCCGCGTCGTGGAACACACAGCTGCTCGGCGCCGTACTCTCGGCGGGCATTCGTCCAAGCTACGTCGTAGTGGGCATCGGTACGCACGTGTGGGCGGACAGACAGCACGGTTATGTACACGACGATCGTAGTATTCGTGCGGCGCTCGCCTACGCGCGCAAGGTAAACATCCGCACTAAGATGCATAACGCAGATTGGCTCGGTAATCGTATTAAGCTGCACGACAAGTTTGACGCGTACAACCTGGCACCTGAGCTCGGTCAGGTTGAGGTACGTGCGATCCTCACTGCACTGCCGCCGGGTAACGCGCAATACTTGCTCGAGTATGCATACCAGACGAACATGTGGAGCAGGTGGTTCTACGCGTACGAAGGTACGCACACCGAGCGCGCCGAGTGCGCGATCCGCTACCTGCTGGAGGATCCCGAGGTTATTCGACTCATTCATGATCCGTGGTCAGACGACAGCGAAGAGTACGTACGGAGGTGCGTACGTGATGCCATTGCCAACGGCTGAGTTGCTCGACTCGTTGGTACGCAACCGCAACGAGTTCAAGATGGACAAGCGTCCGTGGGGCATCATGACCTGCCTCGGTACGCGCGACTACGACATCACCGTCAAGCGTATTCTCATCGCATCAAGTTCACGTACATCGATGCAATACCACGAACGAAAAGACGAGCTGCTCGTCATCATGGACGGTACGGGCTACGTCCTCATAGACGAGGGCAACGTGAGGGGCGAGCATCACGGCATCGGCAGGTATGTACGCATCAAGCCAGGTACGCGTCACCGCGTCGTCGGGCCGCTAGAGTATCTCGAGATATCGACGTACGACGACGACACGGACACGGTACGCGTGGCTGACGACTACGGGCGTGCGACGTGACGTATTTCGTCGTTCTAGCCGCGGGACGCGGCACGCGCGTCGGGCGTGTCGGAGGCGACCTACACAAGGCGTTGCTTCCTCTCGGTAACAAGGCGGTACTGTCGCACCTGTTCGAGCTCGCGCCGCGGCATGTACGTCTCGTCGTGTGCGTCGGTGATCGCGCCCAGCAGCTGCGGGACTACGTCGAGCTTGCGCATCCCGAGCTTGACGTTACGTTCGTCGATGTTCCGAACTGGAAAGATCCAGGCTCGGGTCCCGGTAGGTCGCTGCTCGCGGCGCGTGACGTCGTGGGTGACGACGACATGGTGTTCACGTCGTGCGACACGCTGTGGGCGTGGTCAAATCTCTGGGACGACGCGTCCACGTCGTGGGCGGCATACGCGCCGATGCCTGCCGGAACCGAGCTGAGACGCTGGTGCCGCTTCGACGTACGCGGCGACAGAGTTGTGGATGTTCTGGACAAGGTGAGCGGTACTGAGGACGCGGACGACGTGTACACGGGTCTCGCGTACGTGAAAAACGAGGATATGCTGGCGTTCTGGAACGGCATCCTGAAGGGCAGGCGGGTCGACGACGAGCTTCAGGTTACCGGCGGCCTGCAGGCACTGGCCGCATCTAGGCATCTCGCCGCGCGCCGAATCGACTGGATAGACACGGGCGACGAGGCGGCGTACCGACGCGCCGTCGCGCAGTGCTCGGGCTACGACTGGACAAAAACCGACCAGGCCACGTACGTGCTGCCTAGGTCTCGACGTGTCGTCAAGTACATGGCCGATCGAAATGCGGTCAGCACGCGCTGGTCACGTGGATGTGAGCTCAGGTACGCCGTGCCGAGCATCGCCGCACGTCACGAGCATATGTTGGCTTATGAATATGTTAAGGGCGAGACGGTTTACGAGCGTCTTGACCGTAACGACGACGACGATACTACAGTAACGACGCGTCTTCTGCAGTGGCGTGATCGAGTGCTCAGTCAGCGTGTAACCCGTCGTTCGGCGCTCATCGCAGACGCCGTTCGGAACTTCTATCAGCATAAGACGTTCAACCGTGTTAGACAGCTGCGTAATCAGCTGTACGGTCCGGCGTACGACGCGATCCGGCGCGTCAACTTCGACGCGCTGGTGGTCGACTTTCAGGCGGGTATCCCGCACGGGGACCTAAACTACGGTAACGTCATCATCACGCCCGACGACGAGTTCGTCGGCATCGACTGGCGCGAGGACTTCGCGGGTCTGCAGTGGTTCGATCTGCGCTACGACGCGGCGAAGCTGCTCGCCGGCACCGTGGTGCACTGGGGCCGTGCGCGACGAGGTGACTTCACGCCGTGGGACGCGGGCCGACGTCACGCCGACGTGATACTTGACTACATCGATGATAAGACGGGCTCCATCGAGGTTATCGCCGCGCTGTCGCTCATCAACTCGGCCCCGCTTCACGCCGAGCCGCTCGACGAGGTCCTCGTGGCGCGCGGCTGCGCGTGGCTGGAGCGACTGACGTAGAGAACTTGCGCTACGCTAACGATTGCATGACTGAAGGGATAACGATGGCAAAACCTCAGCTGCCCGCGGGAGGGTTTCACGGCGGCGACATCTACGCGTACAGGTGGCTCGCGGGTCGCCTGCCGTACGACGGCGCGATGGTCGAGCTGGGCTCGTACGCCGGACGCTCGATCTGCTCCATCTCGCACATACTTATCGAGCGTCGCGTGTCGACCACGCTCGTGGACTCGTTCGTGGGTCTGCCGCCGGATCCGAAGGTCACGGAGGTGGTGACGGGCGTCCAGTACGAGGACGCGCACGCGTTGGAAGCCAAGCTACGCCGGAACATCGCGGCGTTCAACCTCGACGCACGCGTGATCGTCGGCGATTCGGCGAGCGCCGCGGCGCTCTTCGCCGACGACAGCCTGGATATGGTGTTCATCGACGCCGACCACCAGTACGACTCGGTACTGCGCGATCTCGCCGCGTGGTGGCCTAAGATTCGGTGGGACGGCAGGATCGCCGGGCACGACTACACGGCCGAGCTTAGGCGTCCGAATGCCGCGGGCCACTTCGGCACCAGCGGCGGCTACCACGTCGCCCCGGCGCTGCGCACGTTCTTCAAGATGGAACGTGAGATCAAGCGCGTGCCCCGCCAGCAGCAGACGACCGTCTGGTATGTCGAGAAGAATCCTCAGGACGACCTGGTGGTACAGGTGAACGCGTCGTCGCCGAACGGCGACAAGCTGCGCGCACGCGGCGAGCGCGTGCTGGAGGTCGCCCGGCAGCTTAGGTCGCCGACGAAGGAGTCGCTGATCTACCGGCTGGCCGAGGATCCGGTCATGAGCTGCCACCTCCCCTCGGCGGGAGGATACGTCTCCAGGCTGCTGCGTTCCGGGCATCTGATGCTGCGTCCGCGATCCGGCGTATCGTGAGCAAGCTTACGATCGGCTACGCCAAGCTGGGAAGATCGATGAATTTCGATATTTCCAAGCATGGATTCCAGGGTGACGCCGAGGCTCCTAACCTGCTGTACCGGCTGGCGCGGCGTAATCCCGACGTCACGTGGACGCTGGTCGGCCGCAACAACGCAGGTCTAGAGCTGTTGGAACCAAACGTGTTCAACCCCTGGGGCGACCGCGGCGTGCAGGACGACGGTACGCGCACCACCGCCGGTTCGCCTGGCTTCGCCGACAAGATGGCGGTATACATCGCATCTCTCGACGGCATCGTTGTTCAGGTGGGGCAGCACGGCACGAGCCACTCGTCGATTCCCCAGTCCAAGTCGACGTGGGCGCAGTACTACGCCGACCCGCTGACGCACGGCACGATCCCGTACGACTGGGCCTACACGTATGCGGGTTTCCTTATCAGAGGACTTAACATGCTGGGCGACCGCAGTAATGGACGTGCTCCGGTCGTGTGGTTAGTCGCCGACCCTCGTAACTACATCTTCGCCCGCGACATCAAGTGGCCCACCGGTCTGGACGACATCCTCTCGCAGTACAAGTACACACGTCTTCAGCGGCACGAGCGATTTCAGGATCCGCGCACGCCCGCCGAGTTCAGTATCACGCACGTCGATCACGTTGATCGTGATGGTGAAGTCTGGGTGGTGCGCCACCAGCATCGCTACGCCGATCTCGAGCTGATGATCCTGCCCGACGACTGGAAGCACTGGATCACGCTCGCGTACGGCGATCGCGCGCCCATCGGCGTCGCCACCACGTCGTTCGCGCCGACGATGAACAGGAGCAGCGCGGGCGGCGTCGGAGTCGGTACGGACAAGATGCGCCGATCGAGGCTCGTGCGTGACTTCGTGCTGACGTCGTTTCCGGACGCGCCGGTGTACGGCAAGTGGGATCAAGACAGCCTAGGCGACGTGCCGGACGGTACGGTGACTCTCAACGACCCTAAGGACTTCTACAACCTGCTGATGAGCTGGCGCACCACTGTGGCGCTTCCCGCGCTGAACTCGTCGTGGACCGTGGCGAAGGTCTATCAGGCGTGGGCTGTACGTACCGTGTGCTTCATGCTCAATAACCTCGACGCGCAGGGCTGGATGCTGCCGTCACGGCGGCCTGAGGGCCTGAATGAGGTCGCGCCCGGTCTGTACTCGATACGCGACGACTGGACATCCGACGACATCGCACTCGCGAGCTGGCTTCGCGTCGAGACGCCTGATGAGCTGCGTGCGCGCGTGCACGCTATAGACAGCAACGCATCCGTGTGGTACTGGCTCGTTCAGGCGCAGTACAACCTGCTGGTACGCCGCTGGGATGCCCAGCTGCTCGAAAATGAGATCGAGAGGAAGCTTGGGATACATGAGTGACGACTTTGACGACGTGGGCGACTTCCACGAGAAGTTCGGACTCGATAACGTGACGCATCACGGACGAGGTCCGCGTTCACCCAGCAACGACCTCATGAACTTCCGCATCAAGTTTCTACGCGAGGAGCTGCGGGAGTTTGAGGACGCGTGGAAGGCGCGCGACGAGGCTAAGATGTTCGACGCCCTGCTCGACCTGGTATACGTCGCGTACGGCACGGCGCACCTGTGCGGGTATCCCTGGGAGGTAGGCTGGCGCGCGGTGCAGCGCGCGAACATGCAGAAGGTGCGCGCCGCGCGAGACGGCTCAGACTCGGTTCGCGGAAGCGCGTGGGACGTCGTGAAGCCGCTTGACTGGGAGCCGCCTAACATTTCGGCAGTACTTAAGCATCACGGTTTTAACGACAGTCATACGGAGGAATAAAATATGATAAAGCGACTTATCGGCGGTACTGTAGCGATGATCACGTTCGTCGCGCTAGCGCTACTCAGTACATCAAGTTCCGTGCCACACACGAGCGACATCAAGCTACGCAGCGTCACCGATACGCCCGTGACCATCATGGGCGCCGGCGACATCGCCGAGAGTGGCACTGACAACCAGCTCAACGCGACCAGCACCGGCGACCTGATCCGCAACGCCAATCCCGCGGCGGTGTTCACTCTTGGCGACAACGCCTACAACGATGGCTCGGCCACCGACTACGCCACCAAGTACGATCCGACGTGGGGGAGCTTCAAGGCCAAGACCCATCCGGCGCCCGGCAACCACGAGTACCACGCCGTACCGCCACAGGGTTACTTGGACTACTTCGGACAGGCCAACGTCTCATACGACAACACCAGCGGCCACGTCTATTACGCGTGGAACGTGGGCAACGGCTGGCGTGCATACTCGCTGAACGACGAGCTGTCGTCGGCGGACATGGCCACCGAACAGACGTGGCTACACAACGACATCGTCGCACACCCGAGCATGCACTACCTCGGCTACTTTCACGAGCCACGTTACGTGTCCGGTACGACGCACACCGACCGCACCGATGTGTGCGGCCTGTGGAATGAGCTGCAGGGCGTTGGCGGGGACGTGCTGATGGCCGGTCACGAGCACCACAGCGAGCGATTTGCGAAGATGGACTGCAACGGCAACCTCTCAACGACCGGCATGCGGGAGTTCGTCGCCGGAACCGGCGGCAACTGGCTGTACGCACTTCCCGCGACGATGCACGTCGGGTCGCAGTTCGCCGACGCCACACACTTCGCGGTGCTGAAGCTGGTCCTGCACGTCAACTCGTACGACTGGGCATACGTGGCGTCCGGCCGCTGCTTCACCCCAGGCCCGAACACGAGTTACGCCTGCGCCGCCGACACCGGTCTGGTGCTCGACTCGGGCACGCAGTCCACCAACGTGACGCTCGCAACCACGCCGGCGCTGCCGGCGCTGCCCTCGGGCACCCGACACTACGTAGCCAACGAGGAGGCCGCCGCGGCGACCACCGCGGCGCTGGGCTATAACCTGCACGATACCGGGTCCGATCCGGCGCAGGTCAACGCCCTACCGTACGCCGACAAGGCGATCGTGTGGCTGGGCGAAAAGTGCCCGTCCGGCGCGACGTCCACGTTCCAGACGGCGGTCAACGCCCTGGCCACCAACCCGCGGGTGTTCGGCTACTACCTCTCGGACGAGCCGAGCGATGTGAACTGCGCGTCGGGCGCGAAGGCCGAGGCGGACTACATCCACTCGGTGGCGCCCGGCCAGTTCGCGTTCCTACTACTCACCGACTTCGCCGGCACCTACGCGGCCTACTCGCCCGCGAATACCGACGTCGACCTGGTAGCCATCGACCCGTACCCGTGTCAGTACCCGGTGTCCGGCGGCTGTGACCTGAGCCGGATCGACGCGCAGGTCAACGCAGCCATCTCGGCCGGCATCCCGCGGGAGCGGCTCGTGCCGACGTTCCAGGCGTTCGGCCAGACCACAACGTGGTTCGCGCCGACCGCCGCGCAGCTGCAGTCGATCCTGGACCGGTGGGCGACGCTGCTGCCGTTCCCGGTGTTCGACTTCGCCTACACCTGGGGCTGCCAAGGTGGGCTGCGCACCGACTGCATCTCCACCCACGCCGACTGGCAGAACGTACTACGCGCGTACAACACCACCTTCCCGACCGGGCGGACATTGCCGACGTCGCCAACCAACCAGCCGCCGACGGTCAACGCCGGACCCGACCAGTCGATCACGCTACCGGCCTCGGCCACACTCAGCGGCACGGTGACCGACGACGGTCTACCTAACCCGCCGGGAGCAACCACGGTGACGTGGACGAAGACGTCCGGGCCGGGCACCGTGACCTTCGGCAACGCGAACGCCACCAGCACTTCGGCGACGTTCTCGGCGGCCGGAACCTACGTGCTACGGCTGACCGCGAGCGACAGCGCGCTGTCGGCGTTCGACGAGGTGCAGGTGACCGTCGCCACCGCGGGTGGCGGTGGCAACACCTTGAACCGGCAGATCGCAACCAGTCTCGACGACGTGGAGCAGTTCACGGCGGACAACTCGATGTACGTCAACTCCTCGGACACCGAGATGACCTACGACGGGACGATGCAGCAGATCATCGGTTTCCGATTCCCGAACATCACGGTTCCGCAAGGCGCGACCATCACACGCGCCTGGATCGACTACACCGCCAAGGACTCGGCGTCCAGCACCTGCAGCTTGACCCTCAAGGCGCAGGCCGCCGACAACGCGGCGGCGTTCACCACCGCCAATAACAACGTGGGCGGCAGGACGCTCGGCGCCGCGTCGGTGGCGTGGACGCCGAGCGCGTGGGTCGCCGAGACCCACTACCAGACGCCCGAGGCGAAGACTCTCGTCCAGGAGGTCGTGGGCCGAGCAGGCTGGGTGTCGGGCAGCGCGCTGGTAGTGGTTGTGTCCGGGCCGGTCGGCAACGGTACCCGCAACGCGTGGGCGTGGGACGGCGCCGCGGCGAAGGCCGCGACGCTACACATCGAGTGGTAGGTGGTAGATGCCGTACACCTTCGTCGACTGTTTGGGATTCGCGGGCGGCTTCACCCTCGGCGTTGTGCAGGCGGGTCTTGAGCTCGTCGGGAAGCGTGAGCTTCCCGGCGGGTTTGGACTTGCCAACTGCGAGGCGAACCGCACGCTACTCGGCGACCGTTGGCACGCGGAGGTAGGTCCCGGTGAGACGTGGTCACGCGTGGACGCCGACGTGGTCATCGGAAACCCGCCCTGCTCGGGATTCTCCGTGATGACCGACAAACGGTGGCGCGGTATCGATGCGAAGGTGAATGCGTGTATGCACGCCTTTGCTAACTACGTTGCTAAGGTGCGACCGCAGATTGCCGTCATGGAGTCCGTGCGCGTCGCGTACACGACCGGCCGTCCGCTCATGCAGGAGCTGCGCGCAAACGTCGAGGCGAAGACCGGACTGCGATACGACCAGTGGCACGTGTTCCAGAACGCCATCGACCTAGGCGGCGCCGCCGTCCGGCCGCGTTACTTCATGGTGATGTCACAGGTGCCGTTCGGCGTCGAGTACCCGCGCGTACGTACGCCCACGGTACGCGACGTCATCGGCGACCTCGAGGGGCTGGAGCCTACGTGGGAGGCGCAGCCGTACCGCCGGCCGCCGTCGTGGTGGGCCGCGCAGGCGCGCAGCGACACCGGCGTGGTGGACGGGCACATCGGCATCAGGTCGCCGTACGTCACGCGCAGTCTCGCGCTGCTCCACGCAAACGGCGGGTGGCCGCAAGGCTGGCCCATCGCCAAGCTGCTCAAGCACTACTACGACACGCACGACGGCACCGTTCCCGAGATCTGGGAGAGCTACCTGCCCAAGCTGCTCGACAAGGAGTGGTTCATGGGCTTTACCACGATGGTACGGTGGCACGAGGATCGGCCGGCGCGCGTCATCACCGGCGGCGGACTGGGCAGCGTGCTCCACCCCTGGCTGCCGCGCACCATCACGCACCGCGAGACGGCGCGCATCATGGGCTTTCCCGACGACTGGCGCATCCTGCCGCTGCGCGGCGCGAGCGGATTGCAGCAGACGTGGGGAAAGGGGATTACCACACAAACAGGAAGGTGGATCGCCGACTGGGCGCGGCGCGCGCTGGACGGAATGCCCGGCGACGTTACCGGCGACAAGGTGGGCGAGCGTGAGTTCTTCATTACTGGACCACAACAACGCGTCGCAGTTCCTGCTAAGGTTGTCGAATCGAGTAAACTGTCTACGGTAGGAGATATCGCATGACCGAGACCACCGAGGCGAACGTCGGCGCGCACCGCGGCCGCCCTCGTCCGCAGAACACGATCGAGCGCGACGAGCAGGTCTACAAGGCGCTGCACGCGCACGGCCAGCCGGCGACGCGCAGTCAGCTCGTCGAGAAGCTCAACATGAAGTCGTCTCACGTGTACCTGTCGCTCATCCGCCTGCGACGCGACGGGTACGTGCGGCGCGTCGCCGCCGGCACCGAGAACGCCGGATCGCACACCTGGGAGGCGCTGAACAGGTGAAACGCGCGACGCACCACGGTCGCCAATCGAACGCCCACGACGAAGATCTACCCGTCGTGGGCGTCGTGCGTCGCGCGTCGCGCGTCGTTCTAAGACGCGCGTAGAGCGACGCCAGGCGCCTAGCGCGCCGCGCCCGCTACGACGTAGCTAGCGACGCGTACCGGCCGTCTGAGCGCCGCGTAGGGCGCTCACGAACGCGTGACTATCGCCGTAGGATCGCCTCAGCGGTTGATCGTGGACAGACCTCACGAACGTGTGACCGAAAAAACTCGTCTAAATTAGGCGTACGGAGGCGCTAGCGCACGTTGATCTGCTCGACAAATGTCGAGTCAAGCGATAGGATTGCCTTGCAAGGCGAAAACGAACAAGATCCAAAGAACCGGGTATGTTGACAACTAAAGATCAAGATCCCACCCTACGTGGGCCAGCTGATCGGCCGGGTACGCTAATCCACGATCGACTGGAACTAGGCGAAGATTTTGGACGCGGGTCGCGGGCGATCTTATACCCACCGGGCAGCCTGGAACCAAGATTGTCAACCGACTAGCTAACGCGTACCGCGACCTGGGGGATTGATCTAGCGCCACAATCAAGGGTTTCGATCACCTCGAAGATCGAGGTCGCACCGGTAGCTAACGTGAGCTGGACCCGCCGAGTGCGAACCAGCGCCTGAATCGTCACAGAGCGGCGCTAGTAAAACGACCTGCGCGAACGTCGCAGGCGTCCAAGAATCTAGACTAAAGATCGAAACGCCGACCGTCTACTTTAGACGGTCGGGCGTCCACGTGTTAAGCACGTGCTGATGAGATCGATGAAGGGAACTATCATGGCACACCTGTTAATTTCAACGTACGACCTCGACGAAACACTCGCGACGATCGAGCACACCCGCGCGCTCTACGACGTCGCGCCGATCGCGATCGGCGACGCGTATAGCCGATCGGCGACGCGTATAGCGAGGGCGATAACCTCGTCGTTCGCGTCGACTCTAACGATGACACGATCGCACTGCTCGCCGACGTGTTCGACATCGACATCGACGATGACGACCCGTTCGTCACCGACGACGTGGACGACGCGCTGACCGACGGTCGCGCGCCCGCCGCCGAGCGCTACGCGCGCCAGGCGCGCGAGCGCGGCTACGCGTCAGGCGACGTGGACGTCACCGTTCACAACCCGTTTAAGGCCTAGACCGAAACGCGCCGCGAGGCGCGTCCACGCGTGACACGCGTGCTGACGAGGTCAGATCGATGAAAGGAACTATCATGGCTAAAGTGCTCGAGCTGGACGTCACGTTCAGCATCGACAAGACGGCCGATGAGATCGTCGCCGAGCTGATCGACGGCACGAAGGTTACGGCGACGCTGATCGATTCCGAGAGGTCGGGCAGCGGCTGGCCGATCTATCGGTTTGAGGGGCCGGCGTTTGACCTCGCGTTCGTCGTCGCGCGCTACGTCGGCGCCGACGCCAACACGCTGGTCAACATGGCCGACGTGCTCGGCCTCAACCCGACGTTCGCCGTCCACCTGTCAAGCCGGTGCTAATGAGATCAATGAAATCGCCTGAGGAGAATATTATGCAGATCGTAAGTGGATTGCGAGTCGACTCCCACAAGCTCGCAACAGTTCGCTACTACGACGGCGTATGCACCGGACGCGTACGCACCGATCGCTTCCCGGTGGGCGTTGCGCGCGCCGAGGTTGTATGGACGACAAACCGCGTTCGTTGGCCGCTGGTTAGCATCCTCACACCGGCAATACAGTAAAGATCGAAACGATGCGCGTAAGAACTATGCGCGTCGTCCATCCGTTAAACGGATGCTGACGAGATCATAGGAATCGAGGAAGGTAGACATCATGACGTCCGAGAGCGCGACCACCGTCGCCGTCATCAACCGCGGCTACGGGACGATCGAGGTCCACAGCCCCACCTGCGGCGACCTGACGCGCGACGCCGCCGGCGCCAGCGTCTGGAACGTCGAGGCAACCAGCTTCAAGGACGTCGTACTCGACGTCTACCCGCCTGCCAACTTCGACTACGACGAGGCTGACTGGGAGAGCTACGCCGGAGACGTCCGCATCATGCCCTGCACCCCGTCGCTGGACGGTCGCAAGACCAAGCGCAACGCCCAGTGGGCGCACCAACTGCGGAAGATCAAGCGCAACGAGCGCGAGCAGTACCCCGTTTTCGTGACGATGGAGTAGAGATCGAAACGCGTCATCCGACTACTTGTAGTCGGACGACGCGTCCACGCGTAAGGCGCGTGCCGATGAGATCAAGGAAGTGAACAATCATGACCACCAAGCGCGAACGCGATCGGCAAGACCGCGTCTCGGCACAGCACATCGAGCGCGGCAACCAGATGGCCGGCACCAGTAAGAACGAACTGATCGCCCGCGTCGTCGCCTTCTACCCTCAGGCCGAGCAGGTCAACTGGGCGCACTGGTACCGCGGGTGGACCAACGAGGCGCTGCGCCGACAGGCGAGCGCGCTGGCCGCCGAGCGGCGGGTCAAGCTGCACGTCGTCAGTGCGCCGGACGAGAATCGCGTCAAGCTGGTCGAGGACGTTCTGCTCGCGCGCATCGGCGAGCGCATGCAACGTAGCCCGGGAACGCGCCGGCGGATCGCCGAGAAGATCGTGCGCGCGCTCGACACGGAATCGAGGAACGACGATGCCTAAGACGCTTACCGCATGGCTTGACCAGGCAGGCTCGCTGTCCAGCGCGGTCAACGCGACCGCGGACGACGACGGCACGCCGACGCGCCCACAACGGCGACGCGCGACGCTGACGAACAAGGTACGATGAATCACCGACCGTCCATCGTGGACGGTCGCACGGCATTCTTGCGGTTCAGGGCGGGATGATAGCCCCGCGAAGGTTCGACTCCTTCAGGTGCCACGTAGAACGTAGGAACGATGAAGGTAGGAATCATGCCACACGACGTCAAAAAAGAGATCACGGTTACCGAGCTGCGCAATGGCGACCGATTCACCGACACCGGCACACCCGTCACCAACGTCACCCGCAAGCAGAAGTGGGCGATCATCGAGCTCAACGGCGAGCGCACCGTTCGCATGCAGCTCGACGCGCCCGTGACGGTGCTGCGCACCGAAGCGACGCTCGAGGAGAAGGCCGAGCGGATGCGCGAGTACATGATCGAGAAGCTGCGCAACAACCTGCGCAACGCGCTCGCCCAAAACCCGGCCGCGTTATTGAACAAGATCCTCGCCGGGACGCCGCCGACAGACGGCGCGCTGTTCACCTGGAGCAACCTGCCCGACGTGCTGCGCGCGCAGGCGATGTACAAGATCGCGCTGGTCATCACCCACTGCGCTCGCCTGGTCGACGATCGACGCGGGACCCCCGCCAACGTGAACGATCCCGACGATGTGGCGTGCGTCGATCCCGAGGTCCTGCTGGAGGCGTACGCACTCTGGTACTACGAGGTCGAGCGTAACGCACGTCGTCCGCGCGATCCGCTGTCGTGCTCGACGTCCACCGTCGAAAACCTGCTCGAGGATGTGGACGCGTGGGCGAAAGCCGAGTTCGTGAACAGGCTGGCGTGGACGGGCGCCATCGAGGAGATCGAGCGGCGCGTCGTCATCATAAAGGAGCAGCACGACAGCTGAGATAGGTCGAAACACGTTGCGCGCGAACGCGCGCGGCGTGTCCGCACGTAACGCGTGCGCCGATGAGACCGAGGAATCGAGGAAGAGATGAGCCAGGAGGCGGTCGACGCGCAGGCGTCGTACGCGGATAAGATCTCCAAGCTGCTCCGGCAGGCGGAGAGCACGGACAGCGAGGCCGAGGCGGAGGCGTTCACCGCCAAGGCGCAGGCGCTGATGATCAAGTATGCGATCACCGAGGAGCTGCTCGCGCGCGCCGAGGGCCGGCATGCACAGGACGTCATCGTCACCGAGCGCGTCATCTACACCGGCATCTTTCACCGGGCGCTGTTTAACATCGGCTGGTCAATCGTGCGCGCCAACGACTGCAAGGGCCTCATCACCAAGCGCGCGAACGACACCGCGCTGACCGTCATCGGGTTCAAGTCCGACGTGACGAACGTCCAGTTGCTGGACGCGTCGCTACAGATCCAGGCGTCGACCGCGATGCAGCGGTGGTACCGGACGCAGGCTGGCGACGGAGGTCAGGCGCAGTACGCCTCTAGGATGGATAAGTACAAGATGCGGCGTGAGTTCCTGTTCGGGTTCGCGCAGGGCCTGTTCACCAAGCTCGATCGCGCCAAGAAGATCGGCATCGACGTGGCGATCGCCGAGGAGACGACGCGCACAGGCGACGCGGACGGCGCGCGTAAGAGCACCGATCTGGTGCTGCTGAGCAAGAAGGAGCGAGTGACCGACTGGATGGACAACGAGTACGGTAGCACGCTACGTACCGTTCGACGTAACTATTCGTCGGGTGGCTACGCGGCGCGCGTCGCCGGCACGCAGGCGGGCATGAACGCCGACGTGGGCAACCCACGCGTAGGTGGATCACGCGGACAGATCGGCCGGTGACCGCTATGAATAGACTGGTAGAGCACATCATCGAGGTGCGCACTCAGCTCACCGTACTAGAACGACGACCGGGACGATTTGGTTCGATAACGAGACAGGAAATTTCCAGGTTGTCAACGTATCTCGAGGGGTTGGAGAAGGCGGCGACGCTGGTCCTCTCTCCCGAGGACTGGCGCAACGCCGATACGGAGATACCGCAATGATGCGCTGTCAGCAAGACGAGGTCTACGCCGCAGAAAGGGCGGTGCCTACGGGCACCGTCTTCTGCGACGTGACGCACGCGCAGGCGTTCGTGGACGGCCTGCGCGAGACGTGGTGGTGGGAGCGGTTCTACTTCGCCGCGCCCGCCCGCGTGGAGGTGTACTTCCGCGGGGGATCGATGAGCCTCAACGGCTACGACCGCGCTAAAGACGCCGGCTTTATCGAGCTGGCGCCCGGGCAGCGCAACGTCAAGACGGTACTGCACGAGCTGGCGCACATCCTCGCGAAGGTGTTGTTCGCCAGCCACGCGCACGACCCGTTCTTCGCGCGAACGTACGCCGTGCTGGTATACGCCGTGCTGGGATCGCGGGCGTGGCTGACGCTACAGGCGGGCTACGAGCGCTGCGGCGTCGACTACATGCAAAACGCAAAGGAGGAATGATGGGACTGATCTTTCGTAAGCGCGTTCGGTTCGGACCGTTCGTGCTCAACCTGTCGCGGCGCGGCGCGTCGCACGCGGTGCGCGTCGGAGCGGTGACGTACAACCGCACGCGGCGGACGGCCTCGGTGAACCTACCTGGGCCGTTCTCGTTCCGCTGGCGCATCAAGAGATGAGAGGAAAAGTAGATGGACATCACTGAAGTCAGGATGCTCGACGTCGCACGGCCCGATGCGATCGAGGTGGAGGTGAGTGAAGACGGCACCACCATGTGGGTGCACGTCAACGGCGTGACACTACTACGCGCGTCGCACATCGGTAGGCTGTTCATCACCGATCACCGTAACCAAGAGCTCGCCGCGCGACGGGAGACCGACCAGATTCAACTCGATTACATCGCCGAAGAAAAGCTTGAACGCGAACGTCGCGAGCGTCACCGCACGCCAGGCGCGCACCCGCTTCCAGGTAAGAGATAGGAATCGAGATGAAGGCAGCACACATGACCACACGGCGAGATGAGCTCACGTTCATCAACGGAGAATCCTGGCTCGTCGTACGTCGCACACGCGACGACTACCTCGTAGATATGGTTAGGTGGCCCGGCCGTCCGCGTCAGCGTCCCACAACACAGCCTGAGATGGATCAGGCAATCGACGAGTACCTGAGATGGATTGAAAAATCGAGGAATGTAGATACGCTCTAAAGACGAAACGCGCGCACGGGGGCGCGCGTCCGGGAACTGGCGTCTGGCCGCCACCCGCCGATGAGTCAAGCCAAGCAGGAATCTAGGAAGGAGTGGTCCAGGTGACCACCGCAACGAAGAAGCGGAGCGTAGTCGACGACATCGACGCCGCTCTGCGCGACAACAAGGTGCAACCCGCGCCGCATAAGGACATCCCGGCGGATATCGCCCCCGACGTCAAGCCGTACGTGCTGCAGTCGTTTACCACCCGCGACGTTCCGTGGGCGAAAGTCGGCGCGATTGGCGAGGCGGCGACCACCTCGGCCGAGGCGGCCGAGCGCGGCGGGCTCAACTTCGAGGTCGAGCTGCTCGACGCGGGCTTCAGGACGACCGAGAAGCCAAAGCCCGGTGCGTCGGCGTGGCGCACGGTCGACCACCGCAGGGCATGCGTGCGCAAGGATACGAAGCAGTTCTTCGCGTACGTCTCAAGCACGGCGTACCAGCCGGTGCAGTATGCCGAGGCGTTCGCGTTCATGGACGAGATCTCTCCGCTGTACGTCGCCGCGGGAACGCTCGGCGGCGGACGGCAGGGCTTCATGGTCGTGCAGATGCCGGGACGCGAGAGCGTCGAGCTTAAGCTTGACAAGCAGGTCGACACCCTCGACCTGTACGCGATCTTGCGCACCTCGCACGACATGTCGCGCGCCATCGAGGTGTCGATCATGCCGCTGCGCGGCAGGTGCATGAACGCGCTCACGTTGAACTCGTTTAGCGCGAGCGCGCCGCAGCGGTTCTCGGTTCGGCACGTCGGCCGGGATCCGATGGCCAAGCTGGCAGCAGTCACGACGACGTTGACGCGCGTCAACTCGTACGTCGAGTCGTTCGTCAGTACGGCGAACGAGCTTGCCGCGATCAAGCTGGAGATGGAGGACGCCAGCGAGCTCATCCGGCGCGTCCTGCCGAACCGGCCGAGGCGCGAGGAG
>WNGL01005229.1_pt1 | contig 21974 bp, 24 predicted proteins | sample 5400591 | NCBI WGS metagenome assembly WNGL01 (sample SAMN13153377, study PRJNA577476) | soil metagenome | isolation source: 80 cm soil or saprolite under Garry oak tree replicate 1 | place: USA:California | collected 2016-06-15 | reverse complement strand
CTCCATTCGCGTGGCAACCGCGCAGTCACCCAGGCGCGCAGCGTGAAAACGCGTTCGCCCCAGCGCCTCGAGTACCGACGCGACGAAATCCCGGTACTTTGCGCTCACGAGCTCGATCGATCGAGCGGCAATCGTGCCATCGGATTCCACGGTGAACGCCAGAGTTACACTGTCCTCCACTCCGGCGAGACGCGCGTTGAACGGATACTTCGCGTTCACGCCTGATATCGGCATCGATGCGTAGCTGAATGGGGAGCTGTATAGAGGCACTTTCGCCCTGAAAACCTGCCGGACGGCTGGGACTGTATCCGGGTTCTCCTCCGAGACAAGCTGCAGAACCAGCGGAATTGAATCGACGTCCCCAATCGGCGGCGCGAGTGACGCACGTGACATCGATCGGAGAGCCGCCATTACACTATCGGCGAGGCTCGGCGTCAACGCTGCATCGACAACTTCTATGTCAGTGAGTTTGCCGTCGTCGTGCGCTGTCGCGTACGCCGACGCTGTCGACGACGGTCCGTCGCGCTAACGCGATTTTGCTCTTTGCCTGGGGATTGGTGGCGCATGCAGCGCCGGCGAGTGCGAGCGGGGCGAAGACTAAAGCGCTGATGCGGAGACGCACCCGCTCAATCTGTTCGGGCGCCCGCTTCCTGTCACCTAGAAGCCCAGGTAAGCCCTCACTCTTGGCTCCATCTTCTCGGGCGTCCAGAACGGCATCCATACCAGATTCACTTCTACTTTCTCGACGCCCGGCAGGGCCATCACTTCCTGTTCGGCGTTCGTCATCAGCTCGGGCCCCGACGGACACGCCGGCGATGTCAACGTCATGTCGATTTTTACCGTCGCGCCTTCAACGACGATGTTATAGACCAGTCCGAGATCGATGACATTGAGCTGAAGATCAGGATCTTTCACCCGTCGTAGCGCAAGCTTCACCTGATCCTCTGACACCACGCCAGTGGTGGTGGAGGATTCAGTGGAATCGGGTGAAGCAGCTGATTCGTCGCTCATTCGATGTCCGGCTTTGACTATCGAATAATCACCCAGTCGACCTGCCTGAAACAAGAGCGGGCGCCCAACAGGCGCCCGGCTTTATGTCCGCTGTGCTGGAGATTAACGCTTTTTCTTCGCGCTCTTTCTGGCAGTCGCCTTTTTGGCAGAGCTGCTCTTGTGCGCGGAGCTCGCGCGGCTCCTCGAGGTGGCGCTGGCAATCGTGTGATGCCGGGACGAACCATGACGACGTCTCGACGCGCGCGGTGGCGGCGGATTCCAGCCCACTTCGCGATCCGCGCGGAAGCGGCGCGATCCAGACGCGACCTTCGGACCATCGAGGACCGACAGGACTGCAGCGTCGGACAGATCGGCGCGAACATCCGAGATGACCTTCGCTGGTCGGAGCGCCCGGGCCGCGTGCACGCGATTGGTCAGCAGGATGACGAACATCTCGCGCTCGGGATCGATCCACATCGACGTTCCGGTGAACCCAGTGTGACCGTAGGCAGTTGGCCCCAGGAACCGGCCGGACCCGTAATCGCCCTCGGCCGTATCCCAACCCAGCGCGCGATGACCGAATGCGCGCGAGGTGAAAAGCTCGACAGTCGGCTTGCTGATGATCTGGACACCATTGTACTCGCCGCCGTTCAGCATCATTTGCGCAAATACCGAAAGGTCCGCCGCTGTGCTGAAGAGACCAGCATGTCCTGCCACGCCACCGAGCGCATAGGCGTTTTCGTCGTGGACTTCGCCTCGCAACGGATAACCGCGAGGCGGCGTAACCTCAGTGGGTGCGATGCGACTGCGGAGGGAGTCGGCTGGGCGGAACATCGTCTCGTTCATTCCGAGCGGCTCGAATACGCGCCGGCTCAGGAACTTGTCGAGCGGCTCACCGGCGACAACCTCGACGATCAGCCCGAGAACGTCGGCACCGAGGTCTGAGTAGATGTACTGTGCACCGGGGCGACCCTCGAGTGAGGTGCTTAGGACGAGCGCTCGGGCTTCGAGCGGAGTCTGGGCAATCCGCCAGATATCTCTCCCCGCCGGGAGCCCGGAGGTGTGTGTCAGCAGCTGGCGAATGGTGACCTTGTCCTTGTCACCGCCGCCAAACGTTGGGATGTAGTTCACGACCGGGTCATCGAGCCCGATCTTCTTTTCATCGAACAGGATCATGATGGCCGTAGTAGTGCCGACGACCTTGGTTAGTGATGCGACGTCGTAGATAGTGCGCTGGGCATCGACGGCGGTGCTGCTCTCGCTCCAGGAGAGTTTGCCGAAGCCTTTCTCGAATACCGCCGCGCCCTTTCTGCCGACGACGACTGAGGCGCCGGGGTAGCCTCCAGCCTTGATTCCGCGCTCGATGACGCGCTCGATGGCGCTGAGGCGGCTGCTGGACATGCCGACTTCTGTCGGTGACTTGACCGGCAGGCCATCGCCTGCTCTGGTCACCGTCAGGGCGGTGAGAATCACTCTAAGCAACGCTAACTCCTTGGACTACTTTAGTTTATACCGACAGCGAGATACGAAGTTCCAATGGGCCCTACACATAGTGTCACCTACTGGAACCGCGAGACGTACGGTTGCAAACGATTCCACAGAGTGAAAGTCACCGATTCTACAGCGGAAATTGCAGAATTCCAGAGGAAACTTCAGATACGCGCGCTGTGACTAAGAAAGTGTCCGAGATGCCAATCGATCAGCTCGACCTCAAACGCGCAATAGCGGGCGACGAGAGGGCAATGCAGCGGCTTTGGTCGCAGCATGCGCCGCATATCGACGCGGTTGTTCGCAGGTTGTGTGGCGATGCCGAGCTGGCGGCCGACATCTCCCAGGAAGTCTGGATGCAGATCTTCAGGGCCTTGCCAAGCTACCGGGGCGACTCGCAATTCGGAACATGGGCCCACCGAATCGCGGTGAACCGCACTCTCAACGCACTACGCAAGATAAGACGTATCGCGAAGCTTGAAATAGAAATCGAAGATGACTCCGCGGTCACCGAGAACGATAGCGACCGGACTTTCATGGCCGAATCGATCGAGCAGGCGATGAACAGGCTGTCGCCGGGAGCCAGAACGGTGTTCGTCCTTCACGACATTGAAGGGTACACGCACGGGGAGATTGGAGAGGAGCTCGGAATCACGCCGGGCGGATCGAAATCGCAACTGTTCAAGGCGCGCGCGAAGCTGCGCAAGCTCCTCGCGCACCTGGTAGATGAATCACCAACTATCGCAGGAAAGGGGAAGGGACATGTCGCATCTGTCTGAAGACCAGCTAGACCAGATCATCGCCGAGGAGCGCTCGCGAGAGTGGACACCTCTCAACGACTGGCGGACGATCGCAGCGCGAGCGCAAGAAGAAGGTTTGATTCGCGAGTCGCAATCTTCGCGGCGTACGCAGCCCTGGCTGCAAGCCGCGGCGGCGGTGCTCCTGCTCATAGGCGGAATAGCGATCGGCCGCACCACGATCGGATTGCCGAGCGCAATTCAAAGCTCGGCGAGCAATCGCACGGCGGCACCAACGCCGTCGACTACGGGCTCGAACATGGTGCCGCTGTTAGAGAATGGCGTCAACTTCACCTCCGTGGATGAAGCGTCAGCGGCGCTCGATCGCGCAGTGGATCAGTATCGTCGCGCCTCGGAGTTTATTGCTGCGGCCAACAATGCCTCGACTCGCAGCAGGGACAGCCTCGCCATGTACTCGGCGCGCGCGGCTGCGCTCGACAAGATCGTGGACGCGACGGAGAGTGCGCTGCAAACGGCGCCGCACGATCCGGTGATCAATCAGTACTACCTGGCGACGATGGGTGCGCGCGTGGCCACGCAACAGCTCGTTGCCCGTCCGGTGGGATTGAGGGGGTTCTAATCTGATGGCTAGCGGCAAAGAGATACTCGTGTCGAGAAGTGGTTTTCTGTTCGCAGCGACGACGCTCATTGCGTTGCTACTGCTGCCAGTGAGTCTCGAGGCGCAGGAAACCCGCAGGATCATCCTCCAACCGCCGACGGGCTGGTTCGGAGTGAGGATCTCGGATCAGGCGATCGTCGATGAGCGGGGTAACGCCTTTTTCGATTCATATCCGGTGATTACCCACGTTGACTCAGGCTCGCCCGCGGCAAAAGCTGGCGTCGTACCTGGTGACGTGCTGCTCTCATTCAACTCGCACGACATGCGCGGCGGGACCATGGCGCTGAGCAAGTGGCTCAGAGCGGGAGCCCCGTTCGTGTTGAAGGTGCGGCGCAACGACGCGACGCGGACCATCAGAGGTACTCTCGGCAGGCGTCCGGAAAACTGGGAGCAGAACATGATCGTCGAGCTTTCGGTGCCCGAGATCATGAAGGAGCGCAGTGGAGCGATTGCCCGCGCGCCGATGCCGATGGCTGGAATGATCCGAACGCGCGTGCCAGTCCCGGAACCGCTGCCTTCGGTGCTCGCTCCGGCATTGGGATACGGCGGGGGCGTCTATCCTTTCGCTGGCGCCGAGTTCACTGCTCTCAACGAAGATCTATCCGAGCTCCTCGGCGTGAAGCCCGAGGGGGTCTTCGTCACGAATGTCATGGAAGGCTCACTGGCGAGAACGGCCGGACTTCGTGGCGGGGATGTGATTCTGCGCGCGGACAGCATCAAGGTCGAGAGTCCGATCGACCTGGTGCGCGCAATCAGGAGCGCGGATGAGAGCGATCGCAAGGTAGTGCTTCAGATCCTGAGAAAGCACAAGGCGCAGACGCTGACGCTCGCCTGGTAGTGCCTCGGGGTAGAGAACATCGCGCGAGCTAACACCCACAAAACCGAAGCGGGGAGCGCTCAGCGTTTAAGCGCTTTAGCCTGGAGCTTTACATGCCGGCAAGAAAGCTCCTAGCTAAGTAGCTGTAAAGCTCTCCGCTCCCCGCTTCAGTATTGTGGATCTCGAAGTTCCGACGCTCAACTCGGAAGTTTTCGTGTTTCGGGGATCAGCGATGCATGGATGGCCATGGCGGCAACCGCCCCGCTCGACGCTGCGACGATCGCGAGCTGGGGAGCGTGCGCAATGTCGCCCGCTGCGTAGACATTCTTCACCGAGGTGTGATTGTGCTCGTCGACCACGAGTCTGCCGAGCTGGTCTCGCTTGCATCCGAGCTGAGCTCCCAGGTCGTCCGACGGGTATTGACCGATAGCGAAGTAGAGACGCTCGCAGTCGAGCGACATGCCATCCTCCAGCTCGACCCCGCTGATCTCGCGATCTTTCGAGACGACGCACCTGATCGGCCCGTCGAGCACCGGGATGTTGAGTGCCTTGAGCTGATCGAGGACTTCCTGCTCCATGTCGGGTGGCTCACCATTTGTACAGATCATGATCTGCCGGGTCCAGGTGGTCAGCGCTAGCGCCATGCCGACCGCTTTGCGTCCTGTTCCAACCACCACTGTTTTTTTGTCGCGCGTCTCGTAACCATCGCAGTCGGGACAGACGTGAACTGTCTCGCCGTAGCACTGGTCGAGCCCCGGGATATTCGGCCAAACGTCTTTCAGCCCAATCGCCAGTAGAATTCGCGGCGCCTCGATCGTGCTTCCATCGCGAAGACAGATGGCGAAGAGCTCACCGGTCTCATTTATCGCCTCATCGACGATCCCGCCCACGAATTCGACGCCATACTCCGCGCACTCGGCGTGGCCGATCGCGCGCAGCTCCGGCGAGCGGATTCCCTGATGCCCGAGATAACCGTTGATCCCGCGCGTCTCCCAGTTACGTGGATCCCCAGAATCGACGACGACGACTTTGTGTAGATAGCGGGCCAGCCAGAGTGCAGCGCTCAGTCCGGCCGGACCGCCTCCCACTACTGCAATATCGTAACGTTTTGCGGGCATGCGGGGCCGGGGGTGCAAATTCGATTCCCTGCACCCGTTCCCTCGTCACGAGTCACATCGCGGTGATTCAGTCGATTTTCAGAACTTGAGCTCGAGTCGCGTCGCGACCACCCAGCGATCAGAGTTCCTGGTCAGACCGCGCCCGATTCCGAGTGAAGCTTCCACGCCGGAGGGCAGCTCTGTGGTTCCCGTAGCAAACAGCTGATGGAGCTGATGACTCCTTGCATCGAAGCCTGTAAGCGGTCCGAGCAGTGAGTAGTACTCGAGGCCCAAGGCCTCGTCGCCTGGCCCGTACCGAAGCGCGGCCCGTGGCTCGAATTCCCATTCCTGTTCGCCTGTTCCCAATCCACGCTCGAACGCCGGATTCAACAGCAGCGAAACATTGCCAATCTCCTTTCCCAGTATCGGTGTGATCTCATAACCCCATCGATTCTCGGCGAAGCCGGATCGTGCGTATCCGACTTCCTGAGAGAGGCCGGCATCAAACGGGAGGTGCCACCGATTGGGAGCGACCGCGGTCAGCCGAGCGCGATTCCCGACGTACTGAACGCCCGCGCCATTTCGCGCGTAGACCACCGTGTAGAAGCTGGCACTCAGCCAACTGGCGAGTCCGGTGCTCAGCTCGAGGCTCGATCGAACCGAACGGTGAGTAGCTCGACCCTCAGGGTCGTCGACACGTTGAGCACCAGACGGAACGAAATTCGTGTGAAGCGTCGTTCGGGTGAACATTGTCTGGTGGAAGTGGTTTAGGTTCCTCGCGTTGGGCAACCTAGCGTTCAAATTCAATTCAGACAAGTCCGCTCGGAATTAGATTTCTTTACCTCAAATCCTTCCACGAATTTCCAAGATGAGAATTGCGGTTCTCGATCCAGCCAGTGGTATAGCTGGCGACATGTTCATCGGCGCTCTCGTTGACGTTGGGCTGGACAGGGCGTGGCTCGAGCGACTGCCTTCGACGCTTGGCCTGGCTGGCGTTGAGGTCCGCATCGCGGATGTCCAGCGATCGGGAGTGCAATGCGTCAAAGTCGATTTCGACATTCCAACGCAGCCACACGGCCGAGCAGTTTCTGAGATTCATCGACTGATCGATGCGGTAGAGATTCCGGAAAGAGTCGCGCGACAGGCTCACGCGGCGTTCGAAGCGATCGCGGTGATCGAGAGCGCCATCCATGGTGTCGCGCCCGACGATCTGCATCTGCACGAAGTTGGAGCCGTCGATGCAATTCTGGATATCGTGGGATCGATCTGGGGCGTTCAGCTGCTCGGCATCGAGCGCATCTACAACACAAAGGTTTCACTCGGTGACGGTACAATAAAGACCGCCCACGGTACTCTACCGGTACCAGCTCCGGCGACAATCCGTCTGCTCGAGGGATTCAACGTTCAACATGGTCCACCAGGATCGGGAGAGCTCACGACGCCGACGGGCGCCGCATTGCTGCGCGTCTTGTCGAAGGGCGCGCCACCGGATGAATACAGTCCGCTGCGCAGCGGTTATGGCGCGGGCACTCGCGACACTCACGGCCAGCTCAACGCACTGCGCATTATCCTCGGCGAGGCTGCGGTCGATGCAAATGATCCCGAGCATCACTACCGCCGTGAGCACGTGCACACCGAGCACCTGCACGTGTTGAGCGCGGACATTGACGACATGTCCCCCGAGGAGCTGGCGGGCGCGGCTGACGTGTTGCGTGCGGAAGGCGCTCTCGATGTCGTGCTGCTCCACACGACGATGAAGAAGGGACGGCCCGGTACGCGCGTCGAAGCCCTGGTCCAGACCTCAGATCTGGCCAGACTCGAGGAGAAGATTTTCGAGCAGTTCACCACGCTCGGAGTAAAGACCTTCGACGTAGTGCGCAACGCGCTCGAGCGTGAGTCACGCCTAGTTCGATTCGATGGCCGCGACATCCGCGTCAAGGTCGCCACGCTTCCGGACGGCTCTCGTAGAGCGAAGCCGGAGTTTGACGATCTGCGTCGAGTGGCGGAAGAAACCGCGCGTCCGATCGCCGAGATTCGTTCGCACGTGATGAACGCGGTCAACGACGCAGATCTCGTTGCATCCGTGGCGCGGGAAAAATAGGTGGATCTGGAAACTAGACTCGTTGAGACTATTCGCGCCACCGCTCGCGGGCGTGTCGCTTACGTTTGCTACTCGGGAGGAATCGACTCCAGCGTCGTTCTCGCGGCGTCTGTCAGATCGGGGATAGAAACCGTCGCATTGCTCGGAGTCAGTCCTTCGCTCGCCGCCGCAGAGCGTGCCGATGCGCATCGCATCGCGGCTGAAATCGGGGCGCGCGTCGAAGAAGTTCAGACCAACGAGATGGAGCTGGCCGGCTATCGAGCGAATGCAGGCGATCGTTGTTACTACTGCAAGAGCGCGTTGTACGATACGGTCCAGGCGCTCGCCGCGACGAAGAGCGCGGAGGAAGTCATCTTCATCGGAACGCAGGTCGACGATCTGGGTGAGCACCGTCCCGGTCTTCAGGCGGCGATGGAGCACGGAGTGATCGCGCCACTCGTCGACGCGGGCTTCAACAAATCCGATGTTCGTGAGCTTGCCCGCCGCTGGAATTTGTCGAATGCGGAAAAGGCAGCTGCTCCCTGCCTGGCCAGCAGAGTGCCGGTAGGAGTCGAGGTGACTCCAGAGCGGCTGGCGCAGATCGAAGCGGTGGAGGACTTTCTGCGCTCGCGCGACATCTGGCCGGCGCGGGCACGTTGGCACGAAGCCGTCGTCCGCCTCGAGATCCCACCCGAGATGTTCGAGCGAGTAGTAACCGATCCCCTGCGTGAAGAGCTGCGACGCGCCTGCAGGAAGGCCGGATTCAGGTTCGTCGCGCTCGACCTCGGTGGACTGCAAAGCGGCAGCCTGTCGCTGCCATTGGTCGCATCGTGACGGAGGTTCGTTGGGACCGCGATCGCGAGTCGCGGACGGGAATCCCTGAGGTTGTTTACGGTCCCGGAAAAACGAGTGCGCACCTCCGCCAGATTTTCGATGGGACAAGCGAGCTCCGCATTGCGTCGCGGCTCAGCGACAAGCAGATGGAAGTGCTGCGCGATCTCGCAACCATCCATGCTGACGCATGCATGGCGGTTCGGAACCCGCGGCCGAAGAGAAACATTCCGCTAGTCCCGGTCATCACTGCTGGCACCGCCGACATCCCAGTCGCTCTCGAAGCGGCGACGACACTCGATGCGATGGGCGTCCCGACCGCTACTCATTTCGATGTCGGTGTCGCCGGCATCCACCGGCTTCAATCCATCTTGCCAGAGCTCTCAGCAGCTCGCGTGTGCATCGTCGTTGCGGGAATGGATGGCGCGCTACCTGGTGTGGTCGCCGGACTATTGCGCGCCCCGGTGATTGGAGTTCCAACTTCTGTCGGAACCGGTGTTGCGCACGGTGGCATTGTCGCCCTCAACACCATGCTCGCCACCTGCAGTCCCGGTGTCGCCGTGGTAAACATCGACAACGGGTTCGGTGCGGCGTGCCTTGCGCTCAAGATCATCGGGAGCGAAAGGCCGGACTAGAGCTCAATAGCCCGCCAGCAAAAAGGCGGTGCTTCTGGCCACGCTGAAAAAACATGGAACGGAGAGTGCGCAGCAATTCCTGACTACTCTCTGTGCGGAGCGCTCACATGCCAGCCACTGATGCCATCGATTCACAACTGCTCGACCTTGGACTGTTTCTTATCCGTGTCGTCCTCGGTCTCATCTTCGCGGCGCATGGAGCGCAAAAGCTCTTCGGGTGGTTTGGCGGCTATGGGCTCGCCGGCACTGGCGGTTTTATGGAGACGCTTGGATTTCGCCCGGGGAAGAGGTTCGCAACAATGGCAGCGCTGGGAGAGTTCACGGGCGGCTTGCTGTTTGCGCTCGGATTTCTTGGCCCGGTTGGTCCCGCACTGATGCTCTCCGGGATGATCGTCGCGATGATCACGGTTCACCGCAAGAATCCCTTTTTCGTTTCGACCAACGGGATCGAGCATCCTTTGATGTTCGCGACGGTCGCTGTCGGAGTGGCGCTGACCGGTCCTGGACGCTATTCACTCGACGAAGTGCTTGGGGACTTCAGACTGCTGACTCCGGCCGCAACCTGGATAGTTCTGGCGATAGGCGTCATCGGCGCACTCGCAACCCTTGCGATGAGACGGCCGGCGCCAACCGCGGTTTGATTTTGATCGCCGTGACGGGAGGCTCCGCAGGAAGTCGTCGACAACATTCTCCGGCGTGATAACATCACGATGACTGAACCCAGCCGGGCAGATTCGGAAGCGTCTGCGGTCATTGGTCATCGACAGATCCTGGTTGCATTCAGCGGTCTCGTCCTGGCGATGCTGCTGGCGGCGCTCGATTCCACTATCGTCTCGACTGCATTGCCGACCATCGTCAGCGAGCTCGGCGGACTCGAGCATCTGGCGTGGGTCGTCACCGGCTATTTGCTGGCGCAAACCATAGTCACGCCGATTTACGGCAAGCTCGGCGATCTCTATGGGCGAAAGATCGTGCTTCAGTCGGCGATCGTGCTCTTTCTAATCGGCTCCGCACTCTGTGGGTTGAGCCAGAACATGACCGAGCTAATCGTCTTCCGTGCCATTCAGGGGTTGGGCGGAGGCGGACTCATCGTCACGACGCAAGCGGTAGTCGGGGACATTGTGCCGCCGCGCGATCGTGGCCGCTATCAGGGAATCTTCGGCGCCGTCTTCGGACTGTCGAGCATCGCTGGCCCTTTACTCGGCGGCTACTTCACCACGCACCTGTCGTGGCGCTGGATTTTTTATATCAATCTGCCCGTCGGTATCGCTGCGCTAGCGGTATTGGCCGCGACGCTTCCATCCCTCTCACGTCGCGTGGCTCGCGCCATCGACTATACGGGCGCTGCACTGCTCGCGGTCATCCTTAGCAGCATCACTCTTCTCTCGGATCTCGGTGGAACGGCGTACGCGTGGTCATCTCCGTTGTTGATTGGGCTAATCGTCATCGCGCTGGTGTCTCTCGTGCTCTTCGCGCTGATCGAGCGCAACGCCGCGGAGCCGGTTCTGCCGCTGCATCTTTTTCGGCAACAGACGTTCGTGATCACATCCGCCGTCGGTCTGATCGTCGGCTTCGCACTGTTCGGATCGGTCACCTACTTCCCGCTCTATCTTCAGGTGGTTAAGGGAGTGACTCCCACCGCGTCTGGCATGCAGATGGTGCCAATGATGGGTGGAATGCTGGTGACATCTATCATGTCCGGACAACTGATCAGTTGGACGGGGCGCTACAAAATCTTTCCGGTGCTCGGTACCGCGGTGATGATCGTGGGATTGTTTCTGTTGTCGCGGCTCACGCCGCAAAGCACCAATGCCGCCGCCTCACTCATCATGCTCGTGCTTGGCATTGGACTCGGAATGGTGATGCAGGTGCTGGTAATCGCGGTGCAGAACGACGTCGACTACCGCGACCTCGGCGTCGCGACTTCCGGAGCGACGCTATTTCGGTTGATTGGCGGATCTCTCGGCACCGCGATTCTCGGCGCAATCTTCGCGGCTCGATTAGCGGTGAATCTGGCTCGTTTGCTTCCTGCTGGTGCTGCGGCAAGTGAAGCAACGCACAACATGAGCGTGCAAGCGCTGCTGCGACTTCCGGCGTCCGCGCGGGGTGCGTACGCGGAAGCATTCACCGACTCGCTCGGAACGATATTTCTTGTCGCCACCGTCGTATGCGCGATTGGATTCGTCCTCGTTTGGCTTCTCCCCGAGAGGCCGCTTCGAGCGACTGTTGCGGCGAGCGCGCGTGAAACGGGGAACGAGGCCGGCGAGGCATTCGCCCGCCCATCGGACGAGGACGCCGTCGTTGCGCATTTGTACGCAACGCTTTCTTCGCTCGCCGATCGCGATGTGCAGCGCGCGCACATCGAGCAAATTGTCGCGCGCGCGGGGGAGACGCTGAGCCCACTTGCGGCGTGGCTGCTGGTCCAGGTCGAGGAGGAACCGAAAGTGTCACCCTTCGAGCTTGCCCGGCGCCGCGGCATTCCCGCTGAGCGCGCGCAGGGTGCACTCGAAGAACTACGCAGACGCGGGCTGGTGACGATACCGCGGCCGGACAGCTCGATGCACTCGCAGCTTACCGCCAATGGATGCCAGGTGCTCCAGCGGCTGGTCTCGGCCCGACGCGCACATCTGGAGGAGCTGGCGGAAGAATGGGATCCTGAACACGGGGTCGAGGCCGCGAGTTACCTGCGGAACGCGGTGCGGGATCTCGTTCCTGATGTCAGGCGAATCGGCTGATTCGACGGAGTCGACTACAACAACTGCAACTGAACAAGACGTCAGCCTGAGCTGGCTAGCCGTTAGCCATCAGGCTCAAAACGTCGGGACGCCACCGGTGGCATCATGGCACAGGCAGTTGACTGTGTTCTGATTCGCTCGAGCGCCCATGCGGCGTGTTCGGCGACCAGCGGCTCGGGATCATTGAGCGCCGCAACTAGAGTGGGCACGTCGTCGACTGTTCCAACGTTGCTGAGTGCTATGGCCGCATTGCGCGCCAGACCGCGCCGCTTGGCCCGTTTCATTGGCGACCCTTTGAAATCCCGGCGGAAGGATTCGTCATCCAAAGCCAGGATTCGTTTCGCGATCGCTCGCGTGTCTCCTACCAGGATATCGCGCGACAGGAACGCGTTCTCAGAAGATTCCTGGGAGAATCGGACATTCCACGGACACACGTCCTGGCAGATGTCGCAGCCGTAAATGAGGCTGCCGATCGACTCGCGTTGGTCCGGAGGGATCACGCCCTTCGTCTCGATTGTGAGGTAGGAGATGCATTTTGTCGCGTCCAGCACCAGCGGCTCGACGAAAGCATCGGTAGGACACGCATCGAGACAGCGAGTACAGGTACCGCATCGATCTGCCTCGAACGGTGCGTCGGCCTCGAGATCGAGTTCGACAAGCAATACGCCAATGAAGAAAAATGATCCGAGGCGCGGATTGATCAGATTCGTGTTCTTGCCAAACCAGCCCAGTCCTGCGCGACGCGCTAGATCGCGCTCGAGAACTGGGCCCGTGTCGACATAAGCCTTGCCGCCAATCCGGCGCCCGAGCTCCGACTCCAGCCATCGGTGCAATTCTTCGAGCCGCGCCGTCATGAGATCGTGATAATCGTCACCACGTGCGTAACGGGCGATCGGTCCACTTGGCGCGCGACCGCCGTAATTCAAGCCGACAACAATCGCGTTCGTCGCCCCGAGGACAGGAAGTCTCGAATTGCGACGTTTCTCTGCGCCGCGGGTGAGATAGTCCATCTCGCCAGCGTAGCCGCGCTCGATCCAGTCGTCGAACGCGTCGGCAGTTTCCATCGGGCCGAGCGAGGTGATTCCCACGAGATCAAAGCCCAGCCCGTACGCCTGCGCCTTCAGCAGTTCTTCGAGCGCCAGCTCTCCGGCAGTATCCGTGATCACTCGTTTACGCTTGCCCAGCGGGCATAACGCTCGACGTCAGTTGCCGAGGGCACGGCATTGTAGTCACCATAAGCGGTGTACATGCGCCAGCGGAGATAAGTGGGATCGGGCAACGGCAGAAATGGAAACTGTCGGTACCAGGTGTTGGACCTGAACCGCCATGTAATCCGGATCAAATCCACCGCCAGCCGCGGACGGCGTATCGTCCGCAATGCCAGTCGGAGCGCGAGTCGTAGCCACGGCATGACACTCCTAATATATAGAAGGCGTGATGCCACACTCCGACACGCATGTGCTGGGTCTCATCGCCGACACTCACGGGCTCGTACGTCCGGGTGTGCACGAGGCGCTGACTGGGGTGGAACTCATTCTTCACGCTGGCGATGTGGGCGGCTCCTCCATTTTGGAAGAGCTGCGCATCATTGCGCCGGTGAAGGCGGTTTTCGGCAACATCGATGCGCCCGGCGAGTCGGATCTAACGGAGGAAATCCTGATTGACCTCGATGGTGTGCGCGTGCACGTAAGTCATGGGCACGAGGTGGGAAGTCCGACGCCGGCGAAGCTGGCAGCTCGGTACGATGCGGATGTCATCATTTACGGCCACACGCATCGGCAACTGGTCACGCGGTTAGATGGAAGACTGTTCGTGAATCCGGGAGCAGCGGGCCCGAAGAGGTTCAATCTTTCCCCGAGTGTGGGAAGGCTGACCATATCGAACGGAAGTGCGGAGGTGGAGATAGTTGACCTCTCTTGAGTTGATGACGGAGGAAGTTCAGGTCTGGGTCGCTTCGCTCGATGTGAGTGACGATCGCTACGATGCTCTCGCACGGTTGCTGCCCGCCGAAGAGAAAGAGCGCGCAGTTGCGCTGACACCTGTTGCGGCACGGCGATTCGTGGTTGCGCGCGGAATTCTGCGCAGCCTTCTGGCGGGATTTACCGGCACTCCGGCGGAAAAGCTGCGGTTTGCGTACGGTAATTCCGGAAAGCCGGTTCTCATCGGCCGCGACGGCATCCAATTCAATATTTCGCACTCTGCCGATCTCGGACTTTTCGCGTTTGCGCCAGATCGTCCGGTCGGCGTCGATGTAGAGAACGAGCGACCGGTGAGACGCCTGCTCGACGTCGCTCAGCGTTTCATGTCGGAAGATGAGCTGCGGTCGTTGATCGACACATCGCCCGAAGAGCGAAATGGAGCATTTCTGAGATCTTGGGTTGTGCGCGAAGCGCGGCTTAAAGCGGAAGGAAAGGGCGTGTGGTCGGGATCGGAGAACCTGAATCCGCGCACGAATCTCACTCACAGGCTCTTCACTCCCCGACCCAGGTATATTGCGGCGGTCGCGGCGCCCGACTCCGATTGGCGACTCTACACATGCGCAATGAAGGATTAGTCGGTGCCACCAGGTCGTTCACCTGAGGTAGGCTGTATCTCGCGGGCAGCCGTCATGCCGTTACCGAGCCCAGCTTTGCGCTCGTCGTGCACAGGCCCCTTATTAAAGATGACGTGGCCGCAGGGCACCGCCACCGGATTGTGGCGCAGACAGCTGGATTCGTGTCGACGAGGAGGTAGGATGCGGAAAATTTTTGGTTTGTTTGGTGCATTGACTTTGACGCTGGCCATTTCTTCCTGCGGTGGCGGGGGGGCAACCTCTCCCGGCGGCGGCGGCGGGGGTGGCGGCGGCGGTGGCGGCGGTGGGGGTGATAGCAATTGTCCCGCAGGCACTTTCTGCATGGGTTCCTCGTCATTCACCACCACGGCGAGCACCACGCAACCGGTGACTCTGACGGTAGCTACCAACACAGCGGTGACCTGGACCAACAATTCTGGGGTCGACCACAACGTCACCTTCGACACGCCCGCTTCCGCGCTGGCGGTCGGCAATGGCAGCTCAGGTAACATTCCGCTGCATGGATCCGGCTCGAATGAACGTCAGTTCGCGGCGGCTGGTAGCTATCCGTTCCACTGCACGGTTCATGGCACGGCGACCTCGGGGATGCGCGGCAGCGTGACGGTGCAATAGCCAGCACTTCGGCGGCTAAAAGAAGGAATCTCCATCAAGGGTTTTCGGTGGAGTGATGCCGAGTGCTGCGAGCGCACTCGGCATCACATCTACGGTCCGCCGCGGCGTGCCCGTCGGGGCACGATTCAATAACAGAGGCACCAGCATGTGCTCGCGATGCAGAGCTCCGTGCGAAGAGACGTGCGGGATCGGCTCGTAGCGCGCGCGGTAATCCCAATCTCTCGCTGCTGAGAGTACGATGTCGCCGCTGCGTGGCGACGAGATCAGATGCGCGATCTGGACGAGGCCATCAGGGTAATCACTTTCGATCGTGGCGTCGTAAGCATCGCTGTCGTCGAGAGCACTATGCTCTCCGATTCCGAGCGGGTCACCGGTTATCGGCGCGTATGTATAGCTCGACTCCTGCCACGTAAGACTCGCCGAGCCTCGGCCTGGTGCTCGGATCTCGCACGAACGAGAGCTGGTTGGAAGAATCAACAGGTCCACTGACGGACGCTCGAGAAGTTTGTCAGCGAGCTCATTCCATTTTTCACCGAGGGAAGGCCACCAGGGCCTGGTCTTCTGGTCGAGGTCGAGGTAGAGGTGCGTCATTGCGTTCCCGCTGACCATTACCGCGACGTCGGCCGATGCGTTGAACGCCCACGGATGGGCGAGCGTGCTGTAGCCCCACTCGGTCAATAGTGCAACGAGGTCCTCGTGCTCGAGGATGCGAGAATGACCGTGATCGCTTCCCACCCAGAGATGCATCCTGTTCCACCTTCCATCCCGCTCGGCGTCGGAGCGAATTTCAGCGACAGTGTCATCGACGATCCGCATTGCGTCGATAACGATCGGTGCGTTGTGACCTTGGGCGTGAGAAGTCTTGTCGATTCCAGTGAGAGCAATGAAGGCGAATCGCATTCGCTCAGTGCGCAGTCGTCGCGCTGCTTCCCGTCCCACCTGACGGTCGATCTCGAGCCAACCGCGCACATTGCCGCGAAAGTGAGTCGCGGCTGCACGCACTACGAACGCTGGGCTCTGACCGATGCGCTCGCGACGTCGAAGACCTCGCCCGATAACGCTCAGCGCGCCGACGCTCGGCTTGGCGAGCTCGAAGATTGTCGGAGAAGCGCGATCGATGTCGCGATCCACAAACCGCATCTCGGCGCCTACGTAACTTCTCGAATGTCCCGGAAGCCGCGCGACGCGCCGAGAGCGGTCGTACCACCGCAGCCCGGGCAGGCCGACGCTCCCCGGATATCTTCCCATCAGGAACGGCGCGTAGGCCGGACCAGTCACCGACGGAAATGCGGACGTAATAGTCGAGAGCTGTCCTTCGTGGCGCAGTGCGGCGAGCGCAGGCAGCTCACCGCGGTCCATGGAGAGAGCGAGAACATCCGGTCTCACTCCATCGGCTATTATCATCACGACCTGCATACCATCACCTGGCGGGCTTTGTGCAGACGCACGCAACTTTAGTTTCCCAATGAAGAGAGCGGGCAGCGTCGTTTCTTTGTCGGTTCGAAGATGGTTCGCTGAAGCCCGCAACAGTTGCCAAAAATGAAGAACAGAAAAGATAAAGCTGGCGCCGGACCAACGAGTTCGGGGGGAAGTCGCGCAAATTCAATGCGGGGTCGCACTGCCGGCGGAAAGAAACTCAATCCAGAAGTATTGGCGTCAGCAGAGCAAAAAGCTCTGGAAGGGCTGAAGCAGCGGACCGAGGAAGGGCACCTCAAAGCGGGAAGAACTCCACCGTCGCAGCAAGGTCCGGGAAAGCTCACGACTGTAACGCGAAGAATTGACGACGCGATTCGCGACTCCGCGCCGGTCACCGAAGACGAAAAGCTCCTCCAGCAGACAGGTCCCCGACTCGACTTCACCCGAACAGACCCGTGGCGCGTGCTGCGCATCATGGGAGAGTTTATCGACGGCTTCGACACGCTTGCCTCGGTCGAGAAAGCAGTAACGATTTTCGGTTCGGCGCGGATCGGTCCCGACGATCCGCATTACGAAGCAGCGGTCGAAACCGCGCGTCTACTGGCGGTGGCCGGGTTCGACATCATCACTGGTGCCGGACCCGGCATTATGGAAGCGGCAAACAAGGGTGCGCAACTGGGGGGGAGCCGCTCGATCGGGTGCAATATTGAGCTCCCGTTCGAGCAGGGCGCTAACCCGTACCTCGACACGCTCATCCACTTCAAGTACTTCTTCGTCCGCAAGACGATGTTCATCAAGTACTCGGTGGCGTTCATCATCTTCCCTGGTGGATTCGGCACCCTCGACGAGCTGTTCGAAGCACTCACACTCATTCAGACGGGCAAGATCTACCGCTTTCCTGTCATCCTTTTTGGCCGCTACTATTGGGCGGGGCTGCTGCGCTGGCTGCAGGCCCGCTGCCTGAGCGAGGGGAAAATCTCCGAGGGCGATCTCGATCTGATGCTCGTGACCGATGATCCGGCCGAGGCTGCCAAGGCGATCATCTCGGCGTACAAATCACTGGGCAAGACCGGCGGACAGCAGTTCGACGAACTCGTGGAAGTACGCGATGGCAAAAGGTCATAAGAATGACGGAGAGGACAGAGAGCGCGGCGGCTTCAAAGCATCGCGTCACGGAAAAGCATCGGCGGCGGGACCCAAGGCCCAACAAAAACTCGCGGCGGAGGAGCGCGAGAAGCGCGGAGTACAGCACACCGCGCACGAGGCCAGCCGTTTCCTCAAAGGACAGCGCATCGATCCCCGTCGGATCAATGGTCAGGAAACTGTCGCTGATCTGATCGAGGGCACCTACCTCGCTTACAACGCTGCTCGACTGCGTGAGGCGTGTCAGCTCTTCACGGAGAAGATGCTCGAGCCCGATGTCACAGTAGGACTTTCAATCACCGGCGCGCTTACGCCGGCTGGGCTGGGAATGTCGGCGCTCATTCCTCTGATCGAAGGAGGATTCGTCGACTGGATCATCTCGACGGGCGCCAATCTATACCACGATACTCATTTTGGTCTCGGGCTCGCCATGCACCGTGGCAACGCACGGGAGTCCGATGTGGTTCTCCGCGAAGAAGGAGTCGTCCGCATTTACGACATCTTCTTCGACTACGATGTCCTTCTCTCAACGGATGCGTTTTTTCGGAAGATCATCACGGGAAAAGAATTCCAGCGGCCGATGTCGAGTGCGGAGTTTCACAATCTAGCCGGCAAGTACGTTCACGAGCGGGAGAAGGCGATTGGTATCGGGCAGAAATCGCTGCTCTCTGCGGCTTACTCGGCTGGTGTGCCCATCTATACGTCGTCGCCAGGTGATAGCTCGATCGGAATGAACATCGCGGCGCTTGCTCTTGACGGCAACAAGTTGATCCTGGATCCGAATCAGGATGTAAACGAGACTGCGTCGATCGTCCTCGACGCCAAGCGCGGCCGAGGTAAGAGTGCGGTGATGATTCTGGGCGGAGGAAGCCCAAAAAATTTCATGCTGCAGACAGAGCCGCAAATCCAGGAGGTTCTGGGGATCGACGAAAAGGGCCACGATTACTTCCTGCAGATCACAGATGCGCGGCCGGACACCGGGGGCCTTTCCGGCGCCACACCGGCCGAGGCGGTGAGCTGGGGAAAGATTGATCCGGACCGGCTGCCTGACGCGGTGGTCTGCTACCTCGACTCGACGGTCGCGCTTCCGCTTTTGACGTCCTACGCATTTGCGCGGCACGAGCCGCGGCCACTAAAGAGGCTCTTCGACAGGCGGGAGGCGATGATGGCGACGCTGCTTGAGGAGTATCAGAAATCATCGGCCGAGCCGGCGGCGATAGATCACACTGATTCGAAGCTCCCGCAGCACAGATAATCTCGGCGTTGAGGCGGGGCGCTGGTCACCGACATCCACAGAACTGAAGCGGGCAGCGTAGAGCTTTGCAGCTACCTAGCTGGGAGCGTTTATAGGAACCGAGTCCACAATACCAGACGCGGAGGGTTGACGCTCTGAGCTAAGCAGCTTAGCGGCTCTACGCTCCCCGCTTCCGTTCTGTGATTGCCAGCTTGCCCCGGAGTCCCTACCTTGAAAGCAGCGGGCGCCCGGCCTTCCATTGCGGTCGGGCGCTCGTTTTTCGGTAAACTCGCCGAGATCCCTAGGAAAAAGCTCGAGTCGTATGATCGACAAACTCAAGAAAAAACTCGGAGACGAAGCCGAGCGTCTTCAGCGCGAGCTGAACGTCACGCTGCCGCAGGAGATTCGCAAAGCCGTCGAACTCGGCGATCTCCGCGAGAACAGCGAGTACAAGGCTGCGCTGGAACGGCAGCAGTTCGTGCAGGCGAGGCTGGGTCAGCTGCGCCAGCGCCTTAGCAAGCTGTCGCAGATCGACGTGTCCCAGATCCCCGCCGATAAGGTTGGTCTCGGATCACAGGTCGTTGTCCAGGACGAAAAAACCGGCGAGCGTGAGAGCTACAGTCTGGTCTTCGGCGATTCCGTGGAGTTCGAGGAAGGACATGTGAGCATGTCGTCGCCCATCGGTAAAACTCTGGTGGGGAGAAGCGTCGGTGAGACCGTAGTGCTCAAGCTTCCGGCCATGACTCGGCGCCTCAAGATCATCGAGCTCAAGACGATACACGACGCCGCATAAGCAATCGCGCGGCGATCAGTCGGCTCCGCTCGCCGCCTATTTGGAGTCGTCCACCGCTTGCCGCCGGCAAAATGCTTGTTGCGCACTGGATGGCCCTCTACCGTCCCTGTGAACAGGCAAGAGGCGGTTTATCATGAAGATCGTTTTTGTAGTCCTCGTGGTCGCATCACTCTATGGCTGCGGAGGCGGATACGGCAGCACCGCGCCGACGAACCAGGGTGTCAACACTCCTCCGGCAGCCAACGGGATTTCCGTCAGCAACAACTACTTCAGTCCGGCCGCGAAGACTGTCGCCGTGGGAACGACGGTGCAGTGGGCGTGGAATTCGTGCACGGGTGATTCATACTCCGGGCAAACCTGCACGTCACACAGCGTGACGTTCGACGATGGAACCGGGTCGCCGACGCAGGATCAGGGAACGTTCAGCAAGATGTTCAACGCCGCAGGAACCTACAACTATCACTGTTCGGTACATGGAACAGCGATGGCGGGAAGCATCACTGTCCAGTAACCCGCTCGCTCACCCGTGAACGGTCGTTCGGGCTCTATGGTTTGAAGAGATCTCGAAGCAACATTTCGGACGTCCCGAACGATCGCACCGCTCTGTCACCTCCGCGTCAACCACCTCTGCCACGAGGGAAGTGACGGCTGCGCAGACGCAGTGATCTGCTTCAACGGCTCGCGAAAGCGGACATGCGCGACCAACAATACGATACGCCCGGCCGGATTTCTGGACTGATGTTACTCCGCCAAGGGCGTTGAGCAGGTCCGAAGCACCCGCCACGCGGGATGAAAGCGAGCCAGCCGATTGCCCGAAGCCCCGTGCGAGTCGTTGCCCGACCCGCTTTAGGAACGCTACCAGCTGTGGGCTCGACATCCCCTCGCGCAGCTCCGTCAGGGTTGCGAGCAGGACTGGTGCGTAGGCGCGCGAGAACGCTTGCTCACCTTCGGGGCTCAAGGAGTAAAGGAAAGCGGGTTGTCCGACTTCCCCCAACCTCCGGACTCCTTCCTTGCGTACGGTTCCCGCGCGCTCGAGCGCGTCGAGATGAAAGCGCACTGCATTGTCGGTCACGGCCAGGTGATTGGCGAGATCATCAACGGTCCTGGCTTCCTCCCGCAGCAGGGCTAGCAGTCGCGTGCGCGTCGCATCGGCGCGCTGGTTCGAAGATCGGCTTCGCATTTCAGTCATCTGCCAGGAGTTTAATGCCGTTCACCAGATAAGTCAAAGCAAAACTTGACTTATTCAAGGGAACGGGATAACCTCGAGTGACAGCTCATTCACCCGTTCGATCCTTTGGAGGTTATCGCATGACTTCGCAGAATCGCAGCGTTCTCAGATATGGTGCCCTCACAGTCTTGGCAGTGACCCTCGGAATCCCTGCTGCGGCTAAATCCCAGACCAGTGCGCCCAAACTCGACGATCCCACAATCGTCGCAATATTCGATGCCGCCAATTCGTATGATATGGAGACGGGCTCCCTCGCGGTCAGTAGGGGCCACTCGCAGGCAGTTCGGGATTTTGGGGGCATGCTGATTCGAGATCATCAGAACGTGAGGCAGCAGGGCCGAGATCTCGCGACGTCGCTCGCGGTAACACCGACGCCACCTCCGCATTTCGCTCTCGCCAAAGCACACGCCGCCGCGATGCGATCGCTCCGCACGCTCACGGGAAACGCGTTCGACCGTGCTTTTCTGAAGCAGGAAGTCGATTTTCACAACGCAGTCATTGATGACGTGACTCACACTTTGCTGCCGGCGATTCAAAACGCCCAGGTGAAAGACCTGGTGACCAAGGTTGCGCCAGCTTTCGTGGCGCATCGTGACCGTGCCCAAAACCTTCTCGACGGACAGAAGTGACAGGGAACTCCGATGAGCTGACTGGCCCGGATCTGACTAAGGGCATTGAGATCAGCACTGTTCGTGCTGGTCAGCTCATTGCTGGTCACGCGTTCGGTGAGCCCGTTCTACTCGTTCACGTCGAGCCGAACTGGTTCGCCGTTGGTCGAAAGTGCACGCATTACGGAGCGCCTCTCGACCAGGGAGTTCTCGTCAGCGAAACCCTCCGCTGCCCGTGGCACCATGCCTGTTTCGAGCTGCACAACGGAGCAGCGTTGT
>WNGL01002557.1_pt1 | contig 21974 bp, 20 predicted proteins | sample 5400591 | NCBI WGS metagenome assembly WNGL01 (sample SAMN13153377, study PRJNA577476) | soil metagenome | isolation source: 80 cm soil or saprolite under Garry oak tree replicate 1 | place: USA:California | collected 2016-06-15 | reverse complement strand
CTCTTGTTCACGAAGGTCTGGACGACGACGTCCTTGATGCCCTGGATGTCGCCCGGGACGAGCGTCCGCTTGACGAGGGTGCCCGTGAACGACTTGCTCGCCGTGAAGCTCTGGACCGCGGCCGTGGGGGGAAGGTCGGCGCGGGTGACCGTAGAGCCCTCCGGGATGGCGTTCATGCCGTCGTAGCCGAGCTGGTGCCGGCCCTGCCAGGCGCCGTAGTAGCCCCAGTGCTGCTGGCCCTGCGGATCGGTGTAGTTGATGGGGAAGCCGAACGAGTGGGTCTTGGTCACGTCGTCGCCCGTCGCTGCGTCATACAGGCCGTAGCGGTTCACCAGGTCGACGACCGAGGTGCGATCCTTGAACACGACCGTGTCGCCCTTCTGCAGCGCAACGTGGTTCGCGTTGTAAGCGTAGGAGACCGTGGTGGGGGCGGGCTGGCAGTCCGGGCTGTGGCAGGTGCTGTAGTCGGGGAACGAGACGACGCCGAACCCCTCCGCCTCGGAGCGCTTCAGGATGCCCTTCGTCTCCTCGCCCTGCCCCCCACCCTTCGCGTCCATCTCGTGCAGCATGACGACGGAGTGACCGTCGGCGGCGTGGTCCGAGGACGCCGTGAAGTACCCGGTGGCCGCCTCGTCGAACTTGGCATTCAGCTTCCAGATGCCGTAGTCGGCGTACGAGCCGTCCGCCCGCTGGGTGGGCGCCTGGTAAATGTCCAGCTCGAGCTTGATGACGTGCAGCTGCCCGTCACCCATCGACATCTGCATCCACACCTTCACCTCGTTCACGTCCTTGCCGGCGGCATCGACGGTCATCTTCGAGTCGACGACCCAGGGGACGAGCTGCTTGCTGGGCGTGCTGCCGCCGTGGTCCTCGGACCACGTCACCATGCTGCCGTAGGGTCCCTGGTTGACGTTCTGGGGGTCGGCGTAGTGGGTCTGCGAGAGCGCCTTGAAGATGGTGTTGAACGTGCTGAATTGGGAGAGCGCCTGCTCGTCCACGAACTTGAAGGTCTGCGCGCTGGAGTAGTCCGTGGCGGGATCGGTCGCGAGCGCCGAGCGCCGCAGGGCCGAGGCGAGACTGCCGGAGGCGCTCTTCGCAGGCAGCGCCGAGATCTCCTTCGGGACGTCGATGCCGCTGACGGTGGATCCGCTGGAGCCGGAGGCACCCGGCGCTGGGCCCTTGCTGCATGCTGCTGCGAGGAGTCCGGCCAGCAGGAACGTCGGAGACCTTCGAGATGTCGTCATGTGTCGGCAGCCTTCCGGTGGTTGGAGAGAACCGTTCTGGCTGCTTTGCAGAGCAGGGCCCGCGCCAGCCGGAAGCGCTGATGTTCCGGGCGCTTGGCGAGGACCCATCTGACGCGAGCGCGACCCGGGCGGCTGGGCAGGAAATGCCGAGAAAGGGCCCGGAATGGCTCGGAGACTCCGCTCTCGACGGGGGTATGGCCTGGTCGACCCCGAGTAACGGGGCCTCACGTTGAAACACGGGACAGGTCGGCCGGTCCGCCCGCGGTCAACCTGGTCCAGCTCGCGAGGGCGCGCGGCGTTCTGGTAGATCCCGGTGATGTCCGCAACCGACTTCTTTCTGCTCGCCGCGTTCGTCGCCGCCGCGCCCGCCGCAAGTCCGGTCGCCGCCGCCGTTCGCCCGGCCCCGCGGACCTTCGAGGCCGAGCAGCGCGCGATCCCGCGGGTCCGCAGGGCGTTCGACGCAAAGGAGCCGCGCGTCCACAGGCTGTTCCAGGCCGCGGGCGCGGTCTACCCGCCGCGAGCGATCTACCTGCGCGTCTTCAAGCAGGAGCGCGTGGTCGAGCTGTGGGCCGAATCCGCTCAGGGGCGCTATGTGCTCGTGCAGAGCTACGAGATCTGCGCCGCCTCCGGCCGCCCGGGCCCGAAGCGCAGCGAGGGCGACGAGCAGGTGCCGGAGGGCTTCTACCGGATCGTCCACTTCAACCCGCTCTCCGAGTTCCACCTCTCGCTCGGCCTCGATTACCCGAACGCCTCCGACCGTCGCCTCACAGGCCCGCGCCCGGGCGGCGCGATCTACCTGCATGGGAACTGCGCCTCGATCGGCTGTGTCGCGATCACGGACGGCCCCATCGAGGAGGTCTACGTCGCGGCGGTGCTCGCCAGCAGCGCCGGGCAGCACCGGATCCCGATCCACGTCTTCCCGGCCCAGCTGACCAGTGCGAACCTGAAGGCGCTCGAGAATGAGCACGCGGACGCCCCGGCCCTCCTCGCGTTCTGGCACAGCCTGCGCGAGGGATACGACCGGTTCGAGCGCGACCGACGCCCGCCGCGGGTCGAGGTGGATGCGAGCGGACGGTACGTGTTCCGGTAGGAGCCTGCTCTGGCGTTCCGATCCGGGCGGCGGCGATCTTCGGCACGTTTCTTCCATTGACCCGCGTCAAGGGAGAGAGCCGATGGCTCCCTGGAGACGCCGATGAACGATGATTGCGAGACCAACCATTCCCTCATCCGCCTGTCTGGCACGTTCGACGGCCTCAGAGCTCGTCGCCTGGAGGCCATGCTCGCCGGGGCGGAGCCGGGCGCCTGCTTGCGCGTCGATCTCACGCAAGTCCGCGAATTCCACGACTTCGGCATCGCGGTCCTCGCGCAGGCGCTGACTCGTTGCAAGGCGCAGGTGACGCTGCTCGGGCTGCGCCGGCACCAGATCCGGGTGCTCCGCTACTTCGGCGTCGACACGGCGCCTCTCGAACGCGCGTCCGTGGCGGACGAGGCGTGAGTGCATGGCAGGGTCGCATGACACAGCACGCCTTCCGGGCAGGGACGGCCCGGAGATTCACGCACAACCACTCCGTGCAGTCCCGAACGCCGACCCTCGAGTCGTTCTTGATCGGCCTTCGAGCACGTTGAGCAGCTTCGCTTGGAGGTGCAGCGGCATCTCGCCGATCTCGTCGAGGAAGAGCGTGCCGCCTTCGGCCATGGCGATGACGCCATCACGTGCGTCCGCCGCGCCGGTGAACGCACCCCGGCGTAGATGCACTCGCCGGGGCAGGGGCCCTTGCTGATGGGGCAGCTGCGCCCCTCGCCGCGAACGGCCGGCTCCCGGCAACCCCGCGAGCTGCTCGAGCGGTCACGGTACGACACGGACGCACCGCCCATAGGAGTGCGGTACGACGCGGTGCCGGGAACGGGGGACGTTCGTGTCCTCACCCATGCGTGGTACCAACATCGGTCGTGGACGAAGAAGCGGCGGGCATACCTGACGTGCCAGGCGTGCGAGGCGAAAAGAGGCTCCCCGAGCTGCGGTTTCCGTGGTTGGCGACCCTCATCGCCATTGCCGCCATTCTCGTGTCCGCCCACTTCTCATTCGCTCGGCAGCGGGAGCAGCTCCGCAGGGGAGCCCTCGACGAACTCGAATCCGTCGCGGGGATGAAGGCCGAGGAAGTGGCGAACTGGCGCGAAGAGCGCCTCTCCGACGCGCGACGGATGGCCGCACACCCTCTCCTCGCGCGGGCGCTCCACCGCCTCGACGCAGACCACGCCGATCATGAGGCGAGACGCGATCTCCGCGCCTGGTGCGAGTCGCGAATGTTGCACGCCGACTACGAGGCCATCGCGCTGTTCTCAGCCCGAGGGGAGCGGCTCGTCGAGGCGGGCGCCCGCCCCCTCGAGACCAGCGCACCGCAAGTCGAGGCGGCACTTCGCGAGCGCCAGGTGAGCCTCTCCCCCTTCCACGTCGACGGTTCGGCAGGGAGCGTCCACGCGGACCTCCTCGCGCCTGTCTTCCTCGATGACGGCCTAGGCAAGCACCTGATGGGCCTTGCTGGCTTACGCGTCGCTCCCGAATGGAATGTCGCGCATATCCTCTCGTGGCCAGGAGCGAATCGCGGGGCGTCGATTGCCCTCGCGCAGGCGTCGGGCACGGACGTCGTCCTGCTCACCGCCGGGAGGGATGAATCCGGGGCGGCCGCATGGCACCGGAACGAGAAGGGCTCGAGCGCTTTGGCGCTGAAGGTGGCCCGCCGGGAGTCGTCGGCCCTCGAGACGACCATCGGGTCCCGCCATCTGCTGGCGGCCGTCCGGCCGATCCCCGGCTCCGAATGGTCCATCGTCGTCGAAACCGATTATGGCCGGGTCCTCACGACCTTCCGCGAGCAGCTGTGGTGGGGCATTGGACTCGCGTTCGCGCTCGTTGGGCTCGTCCTCTCGAGCGCCACGCTCTGGTGGCAGCGCCAGGTCGCGACCGTCCGGCGCAGGGAACACGAGGCGGAGCTGGAGCGTCTCGTCCTCGCCCGGCATCTGGAGCTGTTGTCCCGGCACGCAAACGACATCCTCCTGCTCACCGACCCCGAAGGCCGGGTCGTGGAGGCCAACGAGCGGGCGGCTGACGCATACGGGTGCGCGCGCCACGAGATCGTGGGCAGGGAAGCCCTTGGGCTCCTGGACGTCGATGCTCGCGCCCCCGCCGAAGCACGGCTTCGCCTGGTCGAATCCGGTGAGGCACAGGTCTTCGAGTCGGAGCATCGTCGGCTCGATGGCACGTCGTTTCCTGTCGAGGTGAGCGCCCGCCTGATCGAGGTCGAAGGCCGCCGCTACGTCCAGAGCGTCATCCGAGACATCACCGAGCGCAGGCGCGCGGAAGAGGTCCTTCGGCAGAGTGAAGCGAGGTTCCGCGCCGCCTTCTTCCAGTCCGCCGTCGGGGCAGTCCTGCTCGACGGCTCGGGGCGGTTCCTCGATTTCAACGCGGCCCTCACCGGGATGCTGGGGTATTCCGCCGACGAACTGCGCCAGAAGACGTTCCGCGACCTGATGCACCCGGATGATCTCTCGGCCGGCTGCGCTGCGTTCTCGCAGGTGGTGGACGGCGCCCGGGGCACCAATGCCGCGGAGAGACGCTGCGTCCGAAAGGACGGTCAAATCATGCACGCCCGCCACAGCTTCTCTGCCATCCGGGACGCGCGCGGTGAGTTCCAGTACGCGGTCGCCATCGTCGAGGACGTCACGGAGAGGGTGCGTGCCGAGGCGGACCTTCGCGCGAGTGAAGAGCGCCTGCGGTTGGCCCTCGAGACGACCGCGGACGGGATCTGGGACTGGGACCTCACTCTGAATCGAGTCCATGTGAGCCCTCGCCTGGCGGAGATGACCGGCTGGGAAAGTGACGAGATCCCTGACAAGCGCGCGGCACTGGGGATCCTCCACGCCGACGAGCGCGAGCGCCTCCTCGACCAGTTGGCTGCCGCGCGCCGGGGTCACGAGCACCACATCGACACCGAGCACAAGTTCCGCGCCAAGTCGGGGGAATGGAGGTGGGTACGTCACCGCATCAAGGTGGTAGCGCGTGACCCCGAAGGCTCGGCACGTCGCATGCTCGGCGCTGTGAGCGATATCACCGAGAACAAGGCGCTTCAGTCGCGGCTCCTGCTCGCGGACCGGATGGCCGCCCTGGGGACACTCGCCGCCGGTGTGGCGCACGAGGTCAACACACCGCTCGCGTATGTCATCTCCAATCTCGACTTCGTGAGGGACTCCCTCTCGCACCTCGAGGCTGGCACGCATCCCATTCCGCGTCTCATCGAAACCAGGCGCGCTCTCGCCGATGCCAGCGAGGGTGCGGAGCGCGTGCGTGTCATCGTTCGGGATCTGAAGACATTCTCGAGGACCGGAGAAGACCGCCATCCGCTCGACGTGCTGGACGTGCTCAGGTCGGCGCTTCACCTGGCGAGCTCGGAGATCCGGTTGCGCGCCCGGTTGGTGCAGGATCTCGCGCCTGTCCCGGCAGTCACGGCGAACGCCTCGCGACTCGGGCAGGTCTTCCTGAATCTCCTCCTGAACGCAGCTCAGGCGCTTCCTGACGACCGTGCGGCAGAGCACGAGGTCCGTGTCACCACCAGCGTCGATGTCGGAGGATGGGCGAACGTGGATGTGCGCGATACCGGGTGCGGCATCCCTGCCGAGCTGCTCGGCCGGATCTTCGACCCCTTCTTCACCACCAAACCGGCCGGCATCGGGACTGGCCTGGGGCTCGGGATTTGCCAGGAGATAGTCTCGGGCCTGGGTGGGGCCATCGAGGTCGAGAGCACGGTGGGCCGTGGAAGCCTGTTCCGGGTCCGCCTTCCGTCGGCCTTGCCTTTCTCCGCGATTGCCGCCGAGACCTCCGCAGACCTCCCCTCGCTGATGCTCGACGGGCCCCCGCCGCCCACGGACGGCAGGTGAGGGACGAGGAGGTCACTCGCGCGATCCTCGGGAGCGGCGCCGGTTGCCGGCCCCACCCAGCTCGGCCGCGAGCGCCGCGATGTGGCGCTCGTTCGTTCCGCAGCACCCGCCGACGATCCCGATCCCGAACCGCTCCCTCACGGTAGCCATTGACGCGCCAAACGATTCCGGCGCGTCGCTATCGAGCTCTGCCCGACCGTCCAGCTCCTCTGGCAGGAGCCGCGAGCCGTTCCCCTGAAGCGCAACGAACCGTCCCGCAGCATCGCGCGCGGACGCGGTACCGAGCGCCTGGGCGAAGTTGTCAGGATGGACACAGGTTCCTGCGTAGCCCAGCGCCGGCCGCTGCAGGCCGCCATCCAGCCGCACGACGGCATCGCCGAGCGGCGCTCCATCGAGCAGCGTTCCGTCCGGCCGGAGGACGAACCCGATGATGAACGGCACGTCGGTCGCCGCGATGGCCCGGGCGAGTCCGAGCGCCTCGCTGGCGGAGGGCAACGTGGCGGCCAGGATGAGGTCCACGCCGGCGTCCGCCAGCGCGGCGGCTTGTTCAGCATGGAACAACTCGGCGGCCGAACTGCCGAGAGCCTCGTCCGGCCGGTATGCATCCCCGCGGCAACCCATCAGCCCGGCAAGGAAGATCTCGACGCCAGCTGTTGCGTACTCCTCCCGCACTTCGCTGGCGAGCTGGACGGCGTCGGCACAGACCTGCGCTGCTGCAGGCAAACCGGCCTGCTCCAGCCGTTCGGGCGTCGCGCGCCAGGTCGGCGCACAGATCATCATCGGCAGTCCAGCATCGCAGGCCACGTCGAGGTAGCTGCGCCAGATCCGCTGCAGGGCCCCACGTCCCTGCTCGTCGTAGACGAGACCCGTGTTCGCGACCCGAGGATCGAGTCGGATGTCCGCTTCATGACGGAGCCGCTCGATGACCGCTCCTTCCATGAGGACGATCTCGCGGCGTATGACGGCTTCGACGATGGCGCCACGCCGCGAAGTCACGCTCTGGAACATCACCTGTCGCTCCCCGAGCGAGTGGTCGAGCGGAGGGGGCCGGGGGTGCAGTCGAGGAGCTGGCGCATCGTGCTCGTCAGGTGAGCCTACTCCTCGGATTGGGGCAAGCATCGACCTCGAAACCTTTCGTCGGTTGGGCGCCATGATCTCCTCGACGACGAGCAGCTTCATGGGCCACCATGCATACTGACCTCCCGCTGCGCTCCCGCGCTCGCGTGGAGGGACCTGCCCATGGAGAAGCGCCGCTCGCCGCTCCCGACCACCGTCGATGAGGTCGCGCGCCAGGCGCGCGACCTCCTTCGACCCATCGCGCAGAAGAAGACCTTCTCGGCCGGCACGCTTCTCTGGAGCGAGGGCGACAGCTCCGGTTCGCTGGTCGCGCTCGAGCGCGGGCGCGTGAAGATCTACCGCGTGCTGCCCAACGGGCACGCCGTCACGATCTACCTCTTCGGCCCGGGCGACGTGTTCGGCTTCATGCCTTTCCTGGACGGCCAGCCCTACCCCGCCACCGCTCAGGCGCTCGAAGAAGTCGAGGCGCTGGTGGTCAGGCGAGAGACGCTCGTCGCAGCGTTCGGCTCGAACCCTCAGCTCGCCATGGCGCTCATCGGCCTCCTGGCGCGCCGGCTGCGGGAAGCCTTCGATCGCATCGAACGGGTCTCCCTGCCGGAGGTCATGCCGCGCGTCGTCTCCGCGCTGGCGTCGCTGCTCCCCGACGTCGGAGGCTCGGGCGAGCACACCATCATCCACCTGCCGGTGAACGCCTCCGAGCTGGCGGCGGCGCTCGGGATCGCGCCGGAGAGCTTCTCGCGGGCGGTCACCAAGCTCGTGAGCTCTGGAGTGCTCCACCGGCTCGGTCCGCGCAAGTTCCAGGTGCTCGACCCGGCCCGCCTGCGCGAGGCAACCACCGGGCCCTGACCGACGACCGCGGCCATCGCTGCGGCCCGATCCGCGGCATTTCGTCGCGCGATACAGCCAAATGCGCCGCTGGTTGCGTGCCGGCAGTTCGTGACCCCATCCCTTCATCGTAATCTGACGAGCAGTCCTCGAACCCAAGGTGGATGCGACATGAAGGTGAAACTCGGACTCGGCCTCGGCTTCGCGCTCTCCCTCGCGTTCGGACCCGCTTGCTCCGGCACCAGGGATCCCGCGCTTGCGAACGCTGCCGCTCCCGGCCAGCAGGTGCAGGCGGTCGCGAAGCGGGTCCCCCGGCTCGTCGACGTCGGCGCCAGCAAGTGCATCCCGTGCAAGGCGATGGCGCCGATTCTCGCGGACTTGAAGCGGGACTACGCCGGGAAGCTCGAGGTTCACTTCATCGACGTGTGGCAGGACCGCGCCGCCGCCGAGCCGTACCGGATCGGCATGATCCCCACGCAGATCTTCTTCGCCGCCGACGGATCCGAGCTCTGGCGCCACGAGGGGTTCTTCTCCCGCGAGGAGATCCTCGCCAAGTGGAAGCAGCTCGGCGTGAAGCTCGACTGACCGCGGCCGGAGCCAGGTGTGATCGAGATCCTCACCGCGTTCGGCCGGGCGTTCCAGGCCTCCCCGGCGCTGGCCATGTCGGCCGCTTTCGCCTGGGGCGTCCTGTCGGTCCTGCTGAGCCCGTGCCACCTCGCCAGCATCCCGCTCGTCATCGCCTACGTGGGCGGCGATCGGGTGGCGCCCAGCTTCAGGCGTGCGCTCGGGCTGTCGTCCCTGTTCGCGGGCGGCATCCTCGCCAGCATCGCGGTGGTCGGTGCCGTGACGGCGCTGGCGGGCCGAGTGCTCGGCGATGTGGGGGTGATCGGCAACTACCTGCTGGCGGGCGTGTTCGGGCTCGTCGGGTTGAACCTCCTCGGCCTGCTGCGCCTGCCCGGCGGCCTCTCGGGCGCCTCGGCGGCGCGGCGCGGGCCGCTCGGAGCTCTTCTGCTCGGTCTCGTCTTCGGCGTCGCGCTCGGGCCATGCAGCTTCGCCTTCATGGCCCCGCTCCTCGGCATCGGCTTCCGGCTCGGGGCGAGCCGGACGTACTACGGAGCCGTGCTCCTGGCGCTGTTCGGCCTCGGCCACGCCGCCACCATCGCCGTGGCCGGCGCCTCGGGGCAGAGCGTGCAGCGCTATCTCACCTGGAGCGCCGGCTCGCGGGCGCCCGACCTGTTGCGCAAGGCCTCCGGCCTGTTCGTCATCGCGGCCGGCGCCTACTTCCTCTACGCGGGCTCCTGATCAGCGCAGGCCCCACGCCGTCTTCAGGGCGACCGCGACCAGCACCACCCCGTAGCACCTCTCCTCTATTTCGCGAGGAGCTCTCTGATGTCGTCTGGACTCAGCACCTTCCCCGCCGAACGCACCTTCCCGTCGATGACGAGCGCAGGGGTGGTCATGACCCCGAACTTCATGATCTCGCGAAGGTCCTCCACCTTCTCGACCGAAGCGGCGAGGCCCGACTGGGCGATGGCGGCCTGCGCGTTCGCGGTGAGCTGCTTGCACTTGGCGCAGCCGGTCCCGAGCACCTGGATCTTCATGCCGTCTCTCCTCAAAGGACTGCGTTGAACAGGTAACCGACCGCGAGGATGCCGACGGCCACTACGCCGACGAAGGCGGCGATGAGCGGCGGGCGCAGCACCTTGCGCAGGATGATCGTCTCGGGCAAGGAGAGCCCGATGACGGCCATCATGAAGGCGAGCACCGTTCCAAGCGCGGCGCCCTTCTCGAGGAGGGCCTGGACCACCGGGATGATGCCGGCGGCATTCGAGTACATGGGGACGCCGAGCAGGACGGCCGCCGGCACCGACCACCACGCCGACCGGCCCATGATCCCGGCCAGCACGCCTTCCGGCACATAGCCGTGGATCCCGGCGCCGACTGCGATTCCCGCCACCACGTACGGCCAGACCTTGCCGACGATCTCGCGAACGGCCTCGCGCCCCTTGGCGAGGCGTTCTTCGAAGAGCTCCGTCTCGTCGTCGGAGGCGGCCTGGGCGGCCGTCAGCTCGTAGACCCACGGCTCGACGAAGCGCTCGAGGCGCATGCGCCCGAGGGTCCAGCCTGCTCCGATCGCGATCACGAGGCCGGTTCCCAGGTAGAGCGCAGCGATCTTCCAGCCAAAGAGCCCGAAGAGCAGGACGAGCGCCACCTCGTTCACCATGGGCGCCGAGATGAGAAAGGAGAGCGTGACGCCGAGCGGGATCCCGGCCTCGACGAAGCCGATGAAGAGCGGCACCGCCGAGCAGGAGCAGAAGGGCGTCACGACCCCGAGCAGGGCCGCGAGCACGTTCCCGGCCGATTCTCGCCGCCCCGCCAGCAGGCTCCGGGTGCGCTCGGGGGTGAAGAACGACCGGATGACCCCCACCACGAACACCACCAGCACGAGCAGCAGCAGGACCTTCGGGACCTCGTAGAGGAAGAAGGCGAGCGCGCTCCCGGGACGCGAAGCGCGTGAAAGCCCGAGGACGTGGAACGCGAGCCATTCGGAGGCGGGGCCGTTCACGGCGTACATCGCGATCCAGGCCGCGAGCGCGAGGACGTGCAGCGCCAGCGCGCTCATGACGCCCTCTCGGCGAGCTTGCGCGCGCTGCGCGCGTCTTCGCGCAGGACGGCCTCGATGCACTCGAACGTCTTCAGGACGCAGGGAACCCGCAGCGCGTAGAAGACCTGATTGGCCCTCCGGCGCGAGGAAAGGAGGCCAGCGGCGCGCATCACCGAGAGGTGACGCGAGACAGTCGACAGATCCGAACGGACGAGCTCCTTGAGCTCTCCGACGCAGCGCTCCCCGCGCTGAAGTGCGTCGAGCATCCTGAGCCGGCTCGGGTGCGCCATCGCCTTCAAGATCTCGGCTCGCGCCTGGTACTTCTCTTCGCGGTCGTCCATGGCTACTTGGCAGGTTAGCCAAGATCCCGCGCCTTCTCGTTGAGCGCGGTCAACGCCCCTGCGATTGGTGGACACCGTGTCCCTGGCCCCGCCAGGTGACGACTACGTGGCAGCGAGCTCCCATGACGGCTCGCTCACGAGAGGCGCCCGTCCTTCATTCGCCGGACGGTGTCGAACCCCTCGACCATGCGCTCGTCGTGGGTGACGACGATGACGGCCGCCTGCCGCTCCCGCGCGACCTTCCGGAGCAGCGCCATGACCTTCATGCCACGTCCGGTGTCGAGCGAGGCCGTCGGCTCGTCGGCGAGGACGATCCGCGGATCGTTCGCCAAGGCCCGGGCGATGGCCACCCGCTGCTGCTCACCCCCTGAGAGCTTCGCCGGCAGGGAGCGCGCGCGATGCCCGATCTCCAGATAGTCCAGTAGCGCGTCGGCGCGCTCGCGGGCGACCCGCTTCGGCGTGCCGTTCAACTGCATGATCAGCGCCACGTTGTCGCGCGCCGTGAGGAACGGGATGAGGTTGTGGGCCTGGAAGACGAAGCCGAACTTCTTCCGGCGGAAGGACCGCACGTCGACGAGCGTTCGACCATGCCGGTAGACGTCCTCTCCGTCGATGGCGATCGATCCGGCCGTGGGCTCGAGGATGAGGCTGATGCAGAGCAGCAGGGAGGTCTTCCCCGATCCGCTCGGCCCCAGAAGCGCCATGAGCTCACCCGGCTGGACGGCGAAGCCCACGTCTTCGACGGCGACGACTTCCAGCTCACCTCTCCCGAACACCTTGCGGACACCGTCGACCCGGAGCGCCTCCATGTTCACCCTCCGAGCGCAAGGTTGGGAGGCGTCCGGAGCGCGTTCCAGATGCCCAGGAAGCTGGCGAGGACGCCGCCGCCCATCATCACCGCGAACGTGGCGAGCGTGTCGCTTCGTAGAAGCACCATCGTGCGCGGGAACAGCGTGTACGTCGAGCTGATGAGCGCGTAACCGAGCAGGAAGCTCAGCAGGGCGAGCAGGAGCGACTGCTCGAGGATGAGCCGCACGATGACGGCGTTCGGTGCGCCGATGAGCTTCAGCGTGGCGATGGGCTTCAGCTTGTCCATGGTCAGCACGTACACGATGAGCGCCATGATGACGATGGACACCAACACGAGGAGGGAGCGGAACGTGCCGAGCATCACGGTCATCCTGAAGAGCCGGCCACCCAGCATGAGCTGCCGCTCCTCCGCGCCCGTGTAGACGCCGAGGTAGAGCCAGCTCTCGATGTGCCGCGCCACCTCCGCCGCGTCCGCACCGGGTGCCAGGCGGACGAGCACGGCGTTGATGGTGTTCGTGTCCTGGCCGAGCAGGGGCGCGAGGCGCTCCACCTGCGCTGGGAGGTAGCCCCGGGCGGCCAGCGCCTCGGCGCCCGTCGCTCGGGCGGCCCGCACCGCTTCGTCATCGAGCTGATAGAGCACGTCCTCTGCATCGAGGATGGAGAGGTAGGCGAGCGGATTCCCTGAAGGGTCCACGGCGCCGCGCGTGATGCCCACTACCTCGAACTCGTGAGGCCCGAGCCGTACACGCTCCCCGGGAGCCAGCCCGAGCTTCGCGTCGGCGACGAGCTCATAGTGCGCCCGCGCGATGGCCCTGCCCCGCGCGATCCGCTCCGGACCTCCGGTGCCCTCGAAGACGTCGTATCCAACGACGGTGAACTGCTGGCTGCGCTGCCCGACCTGGCGCTGCACGGCATAGCTTATGAACGGGCTCGCGGACGCGACCCCAGGGACGGCCGCGACGGACCGGTAGCTGCGAAGCGGCAAGCGGGATTGCTCGTTGAACGGGCCTCCTCGCCCGCGCTCCACGACCCAGAGGTCCGCCTGCGTGTGCTCGATGAGCCAGATGCCGTCGCTGATGTTGCCGCGGTACATCGCGTTCATCGTGAGCACGATGCCCACGAGGAAGCCGACGCCCACGATGGTGGCGAGGAACTTCCCCGCGTGCCGCTGCACGTCCTCGAGAGCAAGGTCCATCGTCTCACCGCTCGATGGGGCGGACGCGTTGCCCCGGCTTGATACTGCTCGCGGAGGCCACGACCATCTCGCCCGGCTCGACTCCTTCGAGCACTCGGGCGCTCTTTCGGTCCGAGACGCCCAATCGGACCGGCGTGAAGGCCGCCTTCCCAGCGCGCACCACGAAGACACCGTCCGTGGATCCGCGGCGCGTCACCGCGGAGAGCGGAAGCGTGAGCCCGCTGTCCGGCTCGCCGAAGACCGTCACGTCGGCTTCCTCGTTGATGGAGAAGCGTGTCGCGCGCGCGTCGAACGCGATGTCTACCTCGAGCTCTCGGGTCACCGGATCCGACAGGAGCGTGACGCGCGCCACCTTTCCGCCGAACTTGGCGCCGGATCGCAGTCGAATCGCCGCCGGCTGCCCCTCCCTGACGCGCCCCACGAGCGACTCGTCCACGAGCGCCGCCACCCAGAGACTCCGCTCATCGACGAGCTGAAGGATTGTGGCGCCCGGCACGACCACGCTCCCGGCCTCGAGCAGGCGGCGCGTGACGACGCCATCCATCGGAGCCTCGGCCCGAGCGTAGGAGAGCTCTGCGATCGTGACCCGTCGTTCGTGTTCGGCGCGGTCGAGCTCGGCACGGCGAGCAGCGATCAGCCTTCGAGCGCTCACCTCGCCGGCTTCCGCGACGCGGAGCGCCGCCGTGCTCGCGTCATGCTCAGCCTGGGACACGTACTGCTTCTGAACGAGCTGGCTGCTGCGGGCGTGGTTCACGCGAGCGAGATCCAGGTCCGCCCGTGCCTTGTCCAGCGCGGCCTCCACCGCAGCCACGTTCTCGGCGGCCGCGGTGGCCGCCGCCCTGCTCGACTCCACCTTCGCGCGGAGATCGGTATCGTCGAGCGTGACGAGGAGCTGACCCTTGGTGACGCGGTCGCCCACATCCGCCATGACACGCGAGACGACCCCGGTCAGCCTGCTGGAGATCGCGACCGGAACGCGTGCCTGGACGGTACCGGGGGCGTGGATCTCCTCACGCACGGTGCCTTCCCGCGCGCGAGCGACCTCGAAGGGTTCCGGCCGGGCTGCTGCGAAGTAGACGAGGGCGCCAGCGGCGGCGACGCCGACCACGATCGCGGCGGCCGCGAGGACCCGCCCGGTCGGGCGTTTCGGGGCGAGGGGCGAGGCCGGCAGCATGGGGCCGAGATCGGGCACGATGGCTTCCATGGAAGCGGGCCTCGGAAGCGGACGGGGGTGAGCGGAAGTCTCCACGTTTCTCTCCAGACGGAGCAGGTATCCCGTCTTCAGGTGCCGACGACGCGTGCGACGCGCGCTCGCGCCACGGCAATGTCTCCGAGCGCCTGGATCCGGGCCGCCTGTGCCCGGGCCAGCTCGAGCTCGGCGGTCAACACGTCGAGCGCGGTGCCCCGGCCGGCCCGATAGAGCTCCAGCACGGCGGCCACGGCCTCGCGGTTCGCCTCGACCGCCTGGGCCACCGATACGGCCGCAGCGGCCGCTACGCGCCAGGCCGCGAGGGCGTCGCGAAGATCGACCTCGACCTGGAGCGCCAGCGCCCGGCGCGACGCCTCGAACTGCCGCGTGCGCGCCGAGGCCTTGTCCACCAGCGCCTTGCCGGCGCCGCCTTCGAACACCGCCCAATCGAGGAAGACTCCACCCACCCACTCCGGAGCCCGTCCACCGATGTCTCGGCCGCGATACCCGTAGGATCCCTGGAGCGAGATCTCGGGGAACCAGGTCGCGCTGGACGACGCCATGGTCGCCCGCGCCTGGGCGATCTGCAGATCGAGCCGGATGATGTCGACGTCGCGGTGCAGCGCCTGATCGAGAAGCTGCTGGTCCGGTTCACTCGGCGGAGAAGCTTCCGGCAGGGGCCCCTCCGCCCGGAGGCGTACCTGACTCTCGAGACCGATCGCTCTCCGCAGGAACACGCCCGCGACCTCCTCCGACGCGCGTGCGGCGACAAGCGCTCGTTCCGCATCGAGCCGCTGGGCGCGCGCGCGGAGCGGATCGACGCGCGAGGTTCGCCCTGCGGCGAACAACGCGTCGGTCAGGTCCTCGAATTTGCGCTGGCGCGAGAGCGCATCCTCGGCGACGCCCGTGAGCTCCTGTGCCTCCGTGAGGCGGACGAAGGCTTGCGCCACGGCGAAGACGGTGTCGGCGCGCGACGCCGTGAGCCCTGCGCGCGCGGCGTCGATGCCCCGCTCCGTCGCGGCGTGCGCATTCCAGACGCGGAAGCCGTCGAAGAGCACCTGCTTGGCTCGAACCCCGGCGAATGCCTCCTGGGTGTAAAGCCCCTGCGGTGGTGTGGTTCCCAGCGGGCTCGAGCGATCGCTGTTGAGGCGTTGGGCGTAGGCACTCGCCGTGATGCGCGGAAGCAGGCCCGCCCTCGCCACGATGTCGTCCGCTTCGGCTTCTGAAATGCGCTCACGCTCCAGCGTGATCGGGGGGCTCATCTCCTCGGCGAGTGCGAGACAAGCCTCGAGCGTCATGGGCGTCGAGCCCTCGCGGCGGGGGTCCCCCGCGAGCACGCACACCGGGAAGAGCGCGATCGCCAGTGCTGCGAGAATCGGCGCAGGCGATCGTGCGATTCGACCTTGGCACCCGGCAAGTGTGTGAAAGGATGGGATAGCGTTTCCTCGAGGAGCGCCCTCATGCGACGGGGTCCAATCTCTTGAACCGGGCACCACCGGAAAACTTGCGCGACCCCGATGACGCTCTCATGGCGCGCGCCGGCGAGGGAGACCGGACGGCCTGGCACGACCTGTACGTCCGCCATCGTGGCCGCGTCTTCCGGACTGCGCTCCGGTTCCTTGCGGACGAGGCGGCTGCGCGCGATGTGGCGCAGGACGTGTTCGTGTCGGTGTTCGCACACGCGAGGTCCTACCGTCCCACGGGCAGATTCCTGAGCTATCTCCGGCGCGTGACGGTGAACCGGTGCATCAACGCGCGGGCGAGCGCACACGAGGTGCGCCGGGAGGATTCAGCCGAAGCCGCCCTGCACGACGTCGTGGATCGCGACCCCAACCCGGAAGCGCTCCTCGAGCAGCAGGAGGCCGCGGCGGGGGTTCGAGCCGCGGTTGCGGGGCTCCCTTCGCGGCAGCGCATGGCCGTGGTCATGTCCCGGTTCGAGGGACTCTCTTACGAGGAGATCGCCGCTGCGCTCGACTGCTCGGTCTCGTCGGTCGAGTCGCTGCTCTTCCGTGCTCGACAGGCTCTGGCTCGAACCCTCTCGGGGGTGTAGAGCGCAGGTATTTCACTACTCGCTGGTTACTCTGGAACGGAGGCGCAGGAATGCGGTGCGGAAAAGCGCAGAGGCTGCTCTCCCGGCGGATAGACGGTCGGCTCTCGACCACCGACGCCGAGGTGTTGGACCTGCACCTCGTGGACTGCCCGGCGTGCCGGCTCGCGGCCGAGCGGCTTCCGCACGCGTGGCATGCGCTCGCCCAGATCGAGGAAGCGGGCCCAGCACCAGACGATTGGGCGGTGATAGAGGCCGCGGCGGAGGCGAGGCGCCGCAAGTGGATGCCGCTCTGGCTGCGGTGGCAGCTCACCCCGGCTCCTGCTGCCGCAGCGTTGGCGCTCGCGGGCATGGTGGCGATCGGTGCGAGCGGGGGCGTTCTCATCTCACGGGCGGTACTCGCCCGCGGGCGCGCCGATGCGATCGAGGCCAGGATGTTCGCCGAGACTCTCGGTGAGCTCCCCTGGGGATCGCCTGCATCCGGACTCACTGACGTTCTCGATCACCGTTTGCCACAGGAGAAGAACCCGTGAAGCGATTCGCGTTGTGGGCGCTCCTGGCCGCATCGGTTTCGGCCAACGTCGCCATGGCCACTGTCGCGCTGCGGCAGCGCAGCTCGGGTCCATCGAACGAGCCACTCCTGTTCTCCAAGGTCGCACTCGATCCGGATCAGCGCACCCGAATCTCCGAGCTTCGGTCCCTCCTCATCGCCAGGCGCGACGAGCACGCGCGCAACCTCGCGGAGCTGCGCACGCGGCTCGCCGGCGCGATGATGCATCAGGCAGAAGACCCCGCCGCCATCGCGTCGATCCTGCGCGGCATCGCCGAGGCGCAGACTGGGTTCCAGCAGGCCATCGTCGATCATGTGCTGGCTGTCCGAGCGGTGCTGCGGCCCGAACAGCGGCCCGCGTTCGAGGAGGTCGTGGCCGGCCAGATGAAGGTCGGAGGTCCGCTGCAGTGCGGGTTCGGCGCGCGTCATGGGGCACCGTGAATCGGCTCGTCGCGAGGATGCCGCGCGGGATCGCCACGCCAGACATCCGGAGAATCTGCTTCGCCTGGGTACTCATGGGTCTTCATCTTCGGTTCCGGGTCAGAACGTGAACTCGTCGCCCTGGGCGCGCAGGGCGGTGACGGCCGCGAGGTTCACGATCGCCGGCACGCTGCAGCCCTGCTGCAGGACGTTCACCGGCTGCTGCATGCCGAGGAGCACCGGGCCGATCACCTCGGCGCCCCCCTTCTTCTCGAGCAGCTGGTAGGCGATGTTGGCCGCGTCGAGGTTCGGGAAGACGAGGACGTTCGCCTCCTCGGAGAGGCGCGAGAACGGGAACTCGGAGATCCCGGCGCCGAGCGCGAACGCGGCCTGGACCTCGCCGTCCACCACCATCTCCGGACGCCGCCGCCGCACCAGCTCGGCCGCGTCCCGCATCTTGCGCGGGCTCTCGCCCTTCGCGCCGCCGTAGCTCGAGTAGGAGAGCATCGCCACCCGCGGCGTCACGTCGAAGTAGCGCGCGAGGTCGGAGGTCGCGATCGCGATGTCCGCCAGCTCCTCCGCGTTCGGGTCGAGGTGCAGCGTGCAGTCCGCGAAGAACGTGAAGTCGTTCTTCGTGACCACGATGTAGACGCCGGCGGCGCGGCGGCCGGGCCGCGTCCCGATGACCTGGAGCGGCGCGCGGATCGCCTGCGCGTAGCTCGTGGTGAGCCCGGTGACGAGTCCGTCCGCGTGGCCCTCCTTCACCATCATCGAGCCGAAGTAGGCGCGCTGCCGCGCGAGCATCACCGCCCCATCGGTCGTGACGCCCTTGCGCTGGCGCAGCTCGGCCAGGCGCGCCGCGTACCGCCCGGCGTTCTCGCCGTCGAGCGGATCGCGGAGGCTCGCGGCGGGGAGCGCCTCGAGGCGCTGCTCCTCCATCGACGTGCGGATCGTCTCGACTGGACCCAGGAGGATGGGCTCGCAGACGCCGTCCTCGGCCAGGATCGCGGCGGCCTGCTGGATCTTCGGGTGGTGGCCCTCGACGAAGACGATCCGGGCCAACCGCCGCTTCGCCTTCTGGTGGATGGCGCTCATCACCGAGTGCGTGCGGCTCTGCATCTTCCGCAGCCGCTCGCGGTACTCGACGAGGTCGACCTCCAGCCGGGCCACGCCGCTGTCCATCGCGGCGCGCGCCACGGCGGGCGCCACCCAGAGGAGCACGCGCGGGTCGAGGGGCTTCGGGATGATGTACTCGCGGCCGAAGCGGAACTTCTCGCCGGCGTATGCGCGCGTCACCGACTCCGGGACGTCCTCGTGGGCGAGCGCCGCGAGCGCCCGCGCCGCCGCCATCTTCATCGCCTCGTTGATCGCCCGGGCGCGCACGTCGAGCGCCCCCCGGAACAGGCCCGGGAACCCGAGCACGTTGTTCACCTGGTTCGGGTAGTCGGAGCGCCCGGTCGCCATGAGGACGTCCGCTCGGGCCTCCTTCGCCTCCGGGTAGCTGATCTCCGGGTCGGGGTTCGCGAGCGCGAAGACGATCGGGTCAGGCGCCATCGACCGGATCATGTCCTGATTGAACATGCCCTTCACCGAGCAGCCGAGCAGCACGTCCGCGCCCTTCACCGCCTGGGCGAGCGTGCGGGCCTTGGTCTCGGACGCGAGCTCCGCCTTCCACTCGTTCATGCCTTCGGTGCGCCCCCGGTAGATGACGCCCTTCGTGTCCACCATCGTCACGTTCTCCCGCTTCACGCCGAGCGAGAGGTAGAACTTGGTGCAGGCGATCGCCGACGCGCCCGCGCCCGAGACGACCACGCGCACCTGGTCGATCTTCTTCCCGGCGAGCTCGAGCGCGTTGAGGAGCGCGGCGCCGGAGATGATCGCCGTTCCGTGCTGGTCGTCGTGGAAGACCGGGATCTGCATCTCCTTCTTGAGCCGGTTCTCGATGACGAAGCACTCGGGGGCCTTGATGTCCTCGAGGTTGATGCCGCCGAAGGTCGGCTCGAGGGCCTTCACCACCGTGCAGAACTTCTCGATCTCCTTCGCGTCGACGTTGATGTCGAAGACGTCGATGTCGGCGAACTTCTTGAAGAGGACCCCCTTGCCCTCCATCACCGGCTTGCCGGCGTAGGGGCCGATGTCGCCCAGGCCGAGCACGGCGGTTCCGTTCGAGACGACCGCCACGAGATTTCCGCGCGCGGTGTATGCGTAGCTGAGGTCGGGGTCCTTCGCGATCTCGAGGCACGGCTCCGCGACGCCCGGGCTGTAAGCGAGCGACAGGTCGCGGGCGGTCGCGCAGGGCTTCGTCGGGACCACCTCGATCTTCCCCTTGCGGCCCATCGAGTGGTACGCGAGCGCGTCCTCGCGGCGGATCTTCTTCCGCGTCTCGGCGGCTTCCGGCTTCTTCGTGTCGTCGATCATGGCGGTCCTCCACAGCAACCGCTGCGCCAGGCCGCCGCGGGCGCGGTCGCCGGGCCGCAGCGCCGCGCAATGACGACGGTTTCCGGTACGGCCCGCGAGGCGGGGACCACGCGGTGTTTCCGAAATGAAACGAAACGTGTTCCACTCTCGGAACATGGGCCGAGCACACCGCAAGCCGATCATCTGGGCGTTCAGCCTGAGCAAGCTGAACCAGCTCCTCGAGAGCGCCGTCCCGCACTACGACGCGATCGCCGAGATCCGCGTCTTCCGGATCGGGCTCGACGAGGCGCTCGAGACGATCCGCCGCCTGGTTCGCTCGGGCGAGGAGGTGGACGTCCTCGTCTCCGCCGGCTGGAGCGGGGCGTTCCTGCGCGAGCGCGCCGAGCTTCCGGTGGTGGTGATCACGCCCACCGGCCTCGACCTCCTCCAGGCGCTCTCTCGCGCGCGCCAGCTCTCGAGCCGGGTCGGGATCGTCACGTACGGCGAGGTCACCCGCGATCTCGAGCAGTTCAAGGACCTGTACGGGATCGAGCTCGAGCAGCGCGCGTACACGAACCGGGAGGACGCGGCGGCGAGCGTGCGCGATCTCGCGGCGCGCGGGGTCGAGGTGGTGGTCGGCCCCGGGCTCGTGTCGGAGCTCGCCGAACAGGCGGGGCTGAAGAGCGTCTTCATCTACTCCCGCGACTCGGTGCACGACGCCCTGCGGCGGGCCATCGAGATCGCCCGGGTCGCCCGCACGGAGGAGGCGCGGCGCGAGCGCATCGACGCGATCCTCTCGCACCTCGCCGAGGGGGTGGTGGCGGTGGACGACGACGAGCGCGTCCAGTCGATCAACCCGGCGATGCAGCGGCTCCTCGGCGTCACCGCCGACAAGGCGCTCGGCGCGAGGCTGTCGACCCTCGCGCCGGCGCTGAGCCTCACGCGCGTGCTGGAGAGCGGCGCGGCCGAGGTGGAGGCGATCCAGAAGGTCGGGGGGCGGCTCCTCGTGACGAGCCGCATCCCGCTCCAGGAGCACGGGGTCCGGAGCGGCGCCGTGCTGACCTGCCAGGACGCGAGCGCGATCGAGCGGGTCGACCGGTCGCTGCGGTCAGAGCACCGCCCCCGCCGGTTCGTCGCTCGCTACCGGATCGCCGACCTCGTAGGCGTCTCGGCCGCGGCCATCCAGTGCAGAGCCCTCGCCGAGCGTTACGCGCGCACCGAGGCGACCATCCTCGTCTCGGGCGAGAGCGGCACGGGCAAGGAGGTGGTCGCGCAGGGCATCCACCAGGCGAGCGCTCGCCGCGACCGCCCGTTCGTGGCGGTGAACTGCGCCGCCTTCCCGGAGACGCTGCTCGAGGCGGAGCTGTTCGGCTACGAGGAGGGCGCCTTCACCGGCTCGCGCCGGGGTGGCCGACCGGGCCTGTTCGAGGCGGCGCACACCGGAACGATCTTCCTCGACGAGGTCGGCGACGTCCCGCTGCCGCTCCAGACCCGGCTCCTGCGCGTGCTGCAGGAGCGCGAGGTGCTGCGGCTCGGGAGCAACGATCCCACCCCCGTCGACGTGCGGGTCGTGGCCGCGACGAACCGCGACCTCGCATGCGAGGTGGAACAGGGCCGCTTCCGGAAGGACCTCTACTACCGCCTCTACATCCTTCACCTGCACCTCCCTCCGCTCGCGGCGCGGCGGGAGGACGTCGCCCCGATCGCGCGGCACCTGCTCTCTCGCGCGCTCGCCCGGCACGGCTCCGCGATCTCGGCCGACGAGGTGCTCCCGAGGCTGCTCCCGAGGCTGTCCCGCCACGCCTGGCCCGGGAACGTCCGCGAGCTCGACAACGTGCTCGAGCGCGTGGCCGTGCTCTACGCCGAGGCAGGGACGGTGGGGGCGGTGGGGTCCCGGCAGCTCGCGGCGGTGGTCCCCGAGCTCTCCCGGAGCCGGGCCCTGCCGGCCGGCGACGGGACGCTCGCCACGCACCGCCGCGACAGCGAGCGGGACCGCGTCGAGCGGGTGCTCGAGGCGTGCGGCGGCGACCGCGCGGAGGCGGCGAGGCGGCTCGGGATCGGGCGGACGACGCTCTGGAGGAAGCTGACGGGGCGGAGCTGAGCAACCCCGCCCCGCGTCAGGCCGACGGCGGCTGAGCGTGCATCGCCGTTGGGTGCGCCCCGTACGTGAGCTTGCGGTCCTGCAGAAGACGGGCTCGGATGACGTTTTCGAGAGGAGAGGGACATGCCGCGAGCGAAGGAGATCAAGATCAGGGTCGAGGACCGGCCTGGAATGCTCGGCGAGGTCGCGCTCGCGCTGAGCGAGAAGAAGGTGAACCTGCGCGCCGTGAACGCCTGGGTCGAGA
>WNGL01002831.1_pt1 | contig 21977 bp, 22 predicted proteins | sample 5400591 | NCBI WGS metagenome assembly WNGL01 (sample SAMN13153377, study PRJNA577476) | soil metagenome | isolation source: 80 cm soil or saprolite under Garry oak tree replicate 1 | place: USA:California | collected 2016-06-15 | reverse complement strand
CTGAAGTTTCGCAGTTCCTCTTTGGATCTTGATACGTCTGGATTCTGGATGTGGTCCGTGCGTGGCGTGCGGGTCCGGGGCCGCACATGACGGAAGCATCGACGTGTGTATAAACAACCCACTCGGGCGGTTTCGTCGATGCTTCCGCTCGCTACGGTACCGCCGTGTCTGTTGGAGATGCTTCAGGCATGCCGGGGCGTGTTCGGCGCTGCGGGGTTCGCCACGTTCGTGGTCCTGGTCGTTGGGGCGCTGGGTGCGGTCGGCCCTCGCACGATCACCGGGATCTGGGCCGCGACCGGCCTGGCCGGCCGGTTGCACTGGTCGCGTGCCCACCGGTTCTTCTCCGAAACGAGGTGGGACCCCGACTGTCTTGGCCCGCACCTGGCCCACCTGCTGGTATCGATATTCGTCGCTGCCGGGGCGGCGATCACGCTCGCCGTTGACGACACCCTGTTTCACCGGTACGGCAAGCTGGTCTACGGCGCGGCCTGCCAGCATGACGGGTCGGCCAAGGGCCGCGACGGCATCGGCCGAGGCAACTGCTTTGTCGTGGTCGGACTGGTCGTCACCGTGCCGTTCATGGGACGCGCGGTGCTCCTGCCTGTGTTGTTTCGGCTCTACACGCCCAAGCACGGCCCGTCGAAGACCGAACACGCCAGCAGCATGGTCAACCTGCTGTCCCGGGCGTTCGTCGAGCGGCGGATCCATGTGGTCGCCGACGCCCTGTACCGGGGTCCGGCCTGGCGGAACCTGCCCGGGAACGTCACGTTCACGACCCGACTGTCGAGCACGGCGGTCCTCTACGGCCCGCGGCCGCAGCCCACGGGCAAACGCGGCCACCCGGCCTGGAAAGGCCCCCGCCTGGGAACCCCCAGCGAGATCGCCGTCACCACGGCCTGGACAACGACGACCGTCACCCGCTACGGCGAGACCGGCGAGGTCCTGCTCGCCGACATCCCATGCCTGTGGTGGGGCAGCCTGAACCGCACCCCCGTGCGACTGATCCTCGTGCGCGACCTCGACCGCCACCGCCGCTGATCACCACCGATCTCGTCACGTCCGCGCAGGACCTCGTCGCCCGCTACTGCGCCAGGTGGTCCATCGAACAAACAATCAAGGATGGGAAAGACCTTCTCGGGGTCGGCGACGCCCAGAACCGGCTCCCCCGCGCCGTGCAACGCACCGTGCCCTTCATGCTGCTGACCCTGACCATTCTGGTCTGCTGGTACGCCCGGTTCGGCGACGCCGCCTCCGACCCCACCGAGCGCAGAGGACTGGCCCGCTGGTACCGCCGGAAGAAGACGACCATCAGCGTCACCGACATGCTCATCGCGTTCCGCCGAGCCCGGATAACCACCGTTCACACAGCTCAGACCACACCCGACTTAAACAACCACACCGCCGTGACCAGCACAACCAAAGCGGCCTGACAGCGAAACTTCAGGGGTGTGCCGAGGGGGACCGGCTCGAACTTGCGCCAGCCGCGCGCTTTAGACGGTGCCGGTGGCCTTGGAGGTACCCGGGCCTGTGCGGGCACGGCGGCGTGCCGCCCGCGTCTGCAACTGTGGCCGCAGCTCGTACCGCGAGGGCCAACAGTACGACCGCGCCGGCCAGTTCGACGACGATGGTGGTGGGGATCAGTGGCGCTTTCGTCGACTCGTGGAAGCCCAGCAGTCCCACAGTCAGGCTGAGCAGGAGCGCACCGAGCGTGCCAGCCTGAAGCAGCGCGCCGGCCAGGCTTGCCCAGCCGAGCCAGCGGCGGGGCGTGGCGAGGACCGCGAGCGTCGCCAGCGCACCAAGCGCTGCATTGAGCACGAACAGCGGGCCGATTGTGTGGACGGTGCGGTAACCGGCGGTGTAGAGGTGCAGGTGGATGCCGGCCATCCCGGCCAGCAGCGCCGCCCCGACCAACCTTCCGCCGAGGATAACCACTGCGCTACGGTTCATGATCGATCCTCTGCTGGTGGGTATGGGGCCCTTGATGTTCAGGTTGTGCGGCAACGTCCCATGGTTGTGGATGGTGAGGATGTAGTGCCGGGGTGAACGTGGTCGTCGACGAGGTGATCGAATACTCCGCCGCGGTGGCCGTCACCGTGGTACCGGCTGTGGACGTCGACGCGGCACTGTTGGAGCCGATTGCGCCACCCGCGCCGGACTGGCTGCCCCGCCTCCGGTGCAGCTGACCAGCAGCGCGGCGGCGAGCACGGCGACAAACGGTTGCTCTGGTTGTGCGTGTCCGTGCTCATCACAGGCCCTCCACCTTCGTGTACGCCGGATGAACAGCCCGGGCTCGCCGAAGGGTATGCAGTCGCCTTGCTCGGAGGCACGCATCGGCGGGCTGGGCGGTTCATCCGTGACCCTGGCGGTCGAGCGCTTCGGCCTGCCGCCCGGTCCGGTACAGCGCGAGCATGAGCAGGGCGCGTGGCCGTTCGCGCAACGGGTGGTCGGCGACGAATGTGGACAGCTCGCTGATCAGGTCCTGGTGACGACCCAGTCGCAGCTCAAGCGCCAGGCACTGTTCGGTGATGCTGAACCGTCGCTCCTCCCAGCAGGTGATTTCCGGTTGTAGCGCCGGGCTGGAGATCCCGCACAGCACCGGCCCGCGCCAGAGGGCAAGTGCCGTGCGCAGGTGATCGACGGCTGCGTTGATCCGCCCGTGCTTCTCGTCCGCACCGGCCGGCGGCAGCTCCGTCGCCGGGTACGACGCCGCGGGCAACATCACCAAATCGACGAGCCCGAACGGAGCGGTGACCACCTGGACCTATGACGACAACGGCCGCGTGGACTCGGCGACCGAGGCGCGGGGCAACGCACCGGGTGCGAACGCCGCCAACTTCATCACGCATTACCGGTACGACGCGGCCGGCAACCTGGTCTCGGCGACCGACCCGAACGGTAGCGTCACCCGCTACGAATACGACACCAATGGGCGGTTGGTGGCGACCACTGACGCCAACAAACACCACCTGGTACGGGTACGACGACGCCGACGAACTCACCAGCGTGGTCGGGCCGGACGCCGGGCCCGCCAGGAAGGGTACGAGCTACGCCTACGACAAGGCGGGCAACCCCGGCCTCGATCGGCCTGCTGACCGAGCGGACATACGACAACGTCGGCCTGCTCGTCGACCTGGCCACCCGGGCCGGCGGTACCGACGTGGCGCACTTCCAGATCGCCCACGACCCGGTCGGCAACCCGACCCAGATCACCACCACCCGCGGCGCGAAGAGCCAACCGGTCGGGTACCGCTACGGCGAGGCGGACCGGCTCACCTCGGTGTGCTACGGGGCGACCAGCTGTACGGGCAAGCCCACCGGCACCATCGGGTACACCTACGACCCGGTCGGCAACCGCACCGCGCAGACACTGACGGGTAGCGCCGGCAACTCCACCACCCGGTACAGCTACGACGCCGCCGACGAGCTGACCCGGTTGTCGTTCGACGGCAAGGGCAACAACGGCCGGCAGCAGACCATAGCGTACGACGCGCAGGGCAACCTGATCGAGTCCGGCGCGGACTGGTTCAGCTACAACCTCGACCGCACCAAGGTGTCGGCGACGTTGGCGGCCGCACCACCAGGTACGCCTACGACGCCGAGGGGCTCCGCATCTCCGCCACCACCGGTACCACGGTCCGCAACTTCAGCTGGGACGTCAACGCGAGCGTGCCCCGGATCGCGCTGGACAGTACGGCCACCGGCGGCGCACCGCCGGCCGTCCGGGGCTTCCTGGCCAGCCAGCCGCGGACGCCGTTGGCGATGCTCGCGGGCGGCGTCGACTCGCTGCTGCCCGACGCGCGGGGGAGTGGCCGCGATCGTCGCACCGGACGGTGGCGCGCAGGCGGAGTACGACTACGACCCGTTCGGGGCGGCGCGCACCAACGGTACGGCCGGCAGTGCCGCCGGCTCGGACAACCCCCTGCGGTTCGCCGGGGCTTACCAGGACCCGACTCTGGGCGACGGGTACTCCTTCCCGGCCCGGGACCACGCCCCGGCGACCGGACGGTTCGACAGCGTCGACCCGGTCCGCCCCTCGTGGCGGGTACCGGCGGTGAGCACGTACGCCTACGTAGCCGACCGTCCGACGACCTCGAGTGATCCCTCCGGGAGGAGCACCGACCGGTGGCTCGATGCCGCTGAGGCGGCCGCGCTGCCCCAACTGGACGCCAGGTACGGCATGTTCAACGTGTACGCCGGGGACGTACGCCCCTTCTTCCGTGGTACCTTCGCCGGTCAGATCTGCGTACCGACGATCGGTGCGACCGGTCGGCGCGGGCGGATGTGGCTGACCGGACGCCCGGGCGGGGCGGCGAACGGCGTCGACGTCAGTACAGGTACCACGTCGACCGAAGACGAGGGCGCGACGGCCGGGGCCCAGCCCGCCAACGCCGTCAGGACCCCGACGACCGGTGCCGCAGACGGCAGCATCCCCGCACCGTAACCTGTCCCCGCCGACTCAGCCGCCCACCGGGGAAGGGCCCCCCGTACCGTACGGACGCTCGACGGTGCAGGGTCCGTGCCCGGCGAGGGCGATCGTAGGCTGAGGTCAGGGGATCAAGACGAGCTTCCCGCGGACATGGCCGTTCTGACTGATGCGATAGGCCTCGGCGGCGCGGTGGAACGGAAAGGTCTGTACGTTGATCACCAGCTTGTGCTGTGCCAGTAGCTCGGCAACTTGGGCCAGGGCCTGCATCGGGCGACTGTCCGCCCCGCCACCGGTCACCCGCGCTCCGGCCTGCCCCGCGGCGAAGTTGGCGATCGTTACGACCTTGGACGGCGCGGGCACGAGCTCGATCAAATCCTCGGCCGAGGTCTTGCCGACAACGTCGAACACCGCGTCGACCGGCCTACCGGCAGCCGCCCGAACCCGGGCGACCGCACCCTGGCCGTAGAGCACGGGGGTTGCCCCGATCTCCCGCAGATAGTCCTGATTGGCCTGGCTCGCCGAGGCGATCACCGTCGCGCCTCGGGAAACCGCCATCTGGACCGCAGCCGCTCCCACGCCGCCCGCGCCGCCGTCGATGAACAGGGTGTCGCCGGGCTTGACGTCAAGCAGCCGAAGACCGCGTTCGGCGGTCTCACCGGCGACGCCCGCCGCAGCCGCCACCGCCCAGTCGATGGCCGGCGGCTTGCCGGCCCAGGAGTCCAGGACGGCGTACTCCGCCTGGGTGTTACGACCGCTGCCGAACACCTCGTCCCCCACCGACACGCCGGTGACCCCCTCGCCGACCTCGTCCACCACCCCGGCAGCGTCGTAGCCGAGGTAACCCGTGCCGGCCAACGGCTCGGCGCCGGACATCATCCCGCTGAACGTCTTCCAATCGATCGGGTTCACACTGGCCGCACGCACCGCGATCCGGATCTTCCCCGGATCCGCGTGCGCGTCAGGAGCCTCTGCCCACTCCAGGACCTCCGGACCCCCATACGCGGTGAACCGCAGCGCTCGCATCCAACAGTCCTTCCACCTGGGCGGGGCATCCCGCCGGTTCCGGGATGAACAGACACCAGCTGAACGTAGGGTGCCGTCAGGAGCAAGCGAGGTCCGGCCGGGCGTATTCCTGGTCAGTCTTACCCGGGGCAAGCCGACATCCCATGTGGGGACATGGAACGTACTCACACGCCCGCTGATGGCAGCGCTTCATCAGTTGCTAAAGTGTGCATCTGATGGATGGCGCGCGGTTAGGCGGGGCGGGTGAGCGGGTGAGTCGGCCGCTGTACCAGGCGAAGGCGGAGTTCTTCAAGACCCTGGGGCATCCGGCCCGGATCCGGGTCCTCGAACTGCTCTCGGAGCGCGAGCGGGCAGTGGGAGAGATGCTGCCCGAGGTGGGTGTGGAGGCAACCAGCCTGTCCCAGCAGCTGGCTGTGCTGCGCCGCGCGGGGCTGGTGACCTTCCGCAAGGAAGGCTCGACTGTGTACTACTCGTTGACCAGCCCCCAGGTCGCCGAACTTCTGGCCGTGGCCCGGCGGATCCTCACCGAGGTACTGGCCGGTCAGGTCGAACTCCTCGCAGACCTGCAAGCGGCGTCCCCGACGCCGCAGCCCTCGCCGCCGCCGTAGAGCCCGTCCCGTCCGTGCGTGCGGCCAGCGCCCACGTTTGCCGCTCGCTACAGCGGAACAGCCTGCCTCCCTCGATGACCTGCAACGACCGCCCACCACCGTCGGAGTGACGCAAGACCATGGCCGTGTTGAAAATATGGCGCAAGATCCGCCAGATCGGGCGCGTAGCCGAACCCGCCGGACCCCGCCCGGCCGGGTTGTCCTGCCCGAAGGCCGCCGCGCTGGGCGGGTCGGTGCAGCTACGGCACGTGGACGCCGGCTCGTGTAACGGCTGCGAGATCGAGATCGGGTCGGTGTTCGGGCCGGTGTACGACGCGGAGCGCCACGGTGCCCGGCTGGTCGCCTCGCCGCGACATGCCGATGCGCTGCTGGTGACCGGTCCGGTGACCCGCAACATGGCGGTACCACTGCGGCGCACGTTCGAGGCGGTGTCCGAGCCGCGGATCGTGGTGGCGGTGGGGGACTGCGCGATCAACGCTGGTGAGTTCGCCGGCGGGTACGGTGTGCAGGGCCCGGTTGGCGAGGTGCTGCCGGTCGACGTGGCGGTACCGGGGTGCCCGCCGGAGCCGGCGGCGATCGTGGCCGCGTTGCGGGGGTTGACCGGCCGGTGAACGCGATCGCCTCGGCATTGGCGGCTGGGTGTGTCCTAGCGGCGGTTGGCGTCGTGGCCGCGATCTGCGCACCGGGGCGGGCTCGCGCGGGGCTGGTCGGCGTCGCTACGGCGGGGATCGGGGTAGCCGGTGTGGTCGCGGGCGTGGCCGCGCTGCGCGGCCAGTCGTTTGAGGCCCGGCTGCCCAGCCTGCTACCCCTCGCGGGCGCGCAGATGGCGCTCGACCCGTTGGGTGGTTGGTTTGTCGCCGTGACGGGTGGGGTGCTCTCCGTGGCGGCGCTGTACGGCATCGGCTACGCCGGCCACGATCACGGGGCGCACGGCCACGGCCCGAGCGGGCGGGGCGTGCAGGCGGCGTTGCCGGTGTTCGCCGCCGTGCTGCTGCTGGTGCCGGCCGCGGCGAGTGTGTCGACGTTGCTGGTGTTGTGGGAGCTGATGGCGGTCACGTCGCTGGTGTTGGTGCTGGCCGAGCATCGGGCGCGTCCGGCGGTGGCCGAGGCGGGCTGGTGGTACGCGGTCTTGACCCATCTGGGGTTCGTGGCGATCCTGCTTGGCCTGGTGCTCTACGCCGCTCAAGCGGGTGGCGACTCGTTCACCGACCTGCGTGCCGCCGAGCTGTCCCCGGGTGTGCGCGGTGTGGTGTTCGCGCTGGCGTTCGTGGGGTTCGGGTCGAAGGCGGGCCTGGTACCGCTGCACGTGTGGCTGCCGCGGGCACACGCCGAGGCCCCGTCACCGGTTTCGGCGATGCTGTCCGCCGCGATGGTCAATCTCGGCGTGTACGGGGTGATCCGGGTCGGGTTCGACCTGCTGGGCGGTGGCACTCGGTGGTGGTGGCTGCTCGTCCTCGCGGTGGGCGCGGTCTCCGCGCTGTACGGCATCCTGCAGGCCACCGTCGCCGTCGACCTCAAACGCCTTCTCGCGTACTCGACGGTGGAGAACATGGGCCTGGTCTTCCTCGGCCTGGGCGCCGCCGGCATCTTCCACACCGCGGGTGCGCCCACCCTTGCGGCGCTGGCCATGGTGGCGGCGCTGCTGCATGTGCTCAACCACGCCGGGTTCAAGGCACTGCTGTTCACCGCCGCCGGTTCCGTGCTGCGCGCCACCGGTACCCGCGACCTTGACGCCCTGGGCGGGCTGCGCTCCCGGATGCCGGCCACCACAGCCCTGTTCGCGGTGGGGGCGCTGGGTGCGGCGGCGTTGCCGCCGGGCAACGGGTTCGTCTCCGAGTGGCTGCTGCTGCAGTCCCTCGTCCACGCGCTCCCGGCCGGGGGCGTGGTAACCGCGGTCGCGATGCCGCTCGCCGTGGCCGTGGTGGCGCTCACCGCCGGGTTGGCGGTCGCTACGTTCGTCAAGGCACTGGGCGTCGGGTTCTTCGCCCGCCCGCGCAGCGACGCCGCGGCATCGGCGACGGAGTCCCCGCCGGTGATGCTCGCCGCGATGGGCGTCCTCGCCGTGGGCTGTACCGGGTTGGCGCTGGCTCCGGCCGCATTGGGCCCGGTGCTCTCCCGCGCGGCCGGCACAGCCGTCCATGCCCCCGCCACCGTGGTGGGTGGTGGGGTGACCCTGCACCTGGCCGGGATCGCCAGCACCATGTCTCCACTGCTGATGGCGGTGGCCGTCGCGTTCGCGGTGGCCGGTACCGCCGTCCTGGTCCGGCTGGTGACGTTGCGGGTCACCCGGCGCCGGGGGGTGGCGTTGTGGGACTGCGGCGCGGGCCCACCCACCGCACGGATGCAGTACACGGCCACCTCGTTCGCCGAGCCCTTGCAGCGGGTCTTCGACGATGTCCTCGCACCGGAAACCGATGTCTACGTCACCCCGCACGACGAGTCGCAGTACCTGGTCGCCCGCGTGGCCTACCAGCAGCGGGTGCCCGACCGGGTGGAACATGCTCTCTACGCTCCGGCCATCGCGGCGGCCCGCTGGCTGGGCCGGCTGGGGCCGGTGCTGGCCAACGGCAGCGTGCACCGTTACCTGGCGTACGGGTTCTTCGGCGTCACCGGCCTGCTGCTGGTACTGGCGGTCGCCCGATGAACCGCTCCGCGCTGATCGCCACCGCGGTACAGGTCGTCGTCGTGGCGGCCGGTGGGCCACTGCTGGTCGGCGTGATGCGCCAGGTCCGTGCGAGGCTGGAAGGACGTGCCGGCGCCGGTGTTATCCAGCCGTGGCGCGACCTGCGCAAGCTCCTGCGCCGCCAACCGGTCACCCCGACCGGTACCGGCTGGGCGTTCCGGCTCGCCCCCCTGCTGCTGGCGGGCACCTCGCTGGTGCTGGCCACGGTGGTACCGCTGCTGACCACCGCCTCACCCCTGGATCCGGCGGCTGATCTGTTCGCCGTCGTCGGGCTGCTCGCCCTGGGCACCGTCACCCTCGCCCTGGGCGCCTTGGACACCGGTACGGCGTTCGGGGGGATGGGCGCCAGCCGGGAGATCACCATCCTGGCGCTGGTCGAGCCGACCATCCTGGTCGCGGTCTTCGCGCTGTCCGCCCGGGTCGGCTCCACCAACCTGGCCGCGATCGTCACCGCCACGCTGCACGACCCGCTGCGGGTTGTCTCCCCGGCCAGCCTGCTGGCCGCCGCGGCCCTCGCGCTCGTGGTGGTCGCCGAGACCGGGCGGCTGCCGGTGGACAATCCCGCCACGCACCTGGAACTGACGATGATCCACGAGGCGATGGTGCTGGAGTACGCCGGTACCGACCTGGCGCTGGTCGAGTGGGCGTCCTCGATCCGTCTGACGGTCCTGCTCGGCCTGCTGGGCTCGTTGTTTGTGCCGTGGGGCATCGCCGGGGCGAGCCTCGCGGCGCTACCCCTCGCCCTCCTGGCCGTCCTGGTCAAGGTGACGGTGCTGGGCGTGGGGCTGGGCGCGGCCGAGGTGTTCATCGCCAAGCTGCGCCTGTTCCGGGTACCCGAACTGCTTGCCGGCTCCTTCGTCCTCGCCCTGCTCGCCGTCGCCTCCTCCTTCTTCCTCGCCTGAAACCATGAGAAGCCTGACGTGACCGACATCAACTACCCGCTGTACCTGGACCTGGCCGCCGGCCTGTTCCTGCTGCCCGCGATCGGCGTGCTGTGGCGCCACCAGATCGCCCCGATGATCCGCCTGTTCGGACTGCAGGGCGCCGCGCTGGCCGCGATCGTCGCGATCCTCGGCATCCATCAGCACAGCATCGAGCTGATCGTGGTCGCCGCCGGGCTGGCCGTGCTACGGGGCGGTGTGCTGCCGTACCTGGCTCGTCGGGCGCTGGGCAACTCGCCCGCCGAGGCACGCGAAACCCGCCCCGTGGTCAACACCGCCGCCTCCCTACTCGCGGCGGCCACCCTGACTCTCCTCGCCTACGCCGTCACCCGACCACTCGTCGCGCTGGCGCCCTCGCCGGCCACCACGATCCTGCCCGCCGCGGTGGCCGTGGTGCTGATCGGGTTCTTCACGCTGGTGACCCGCCGCCGCGCCCTGTCCCAGGTGGTCGGGTTCCTGTTGCTGGACAACGGGATCACCGCCACCGCGTTCCTTGCCGCGGCCGGTGTTCCGCTGATCGTCGAACTCGGCGTCTCCTTCGACCTGCTGCTGGTCGTCCTCGTGTTGCAGGTCCTGACCACCCGGCTGCGTACCGCATTCGGCAGCAGCGACCTGGACGAGCTGCGGGAGTTGCACGACTGATGACCACCCTGCTCCTGCTCGCCCCGATCCTGGCGCCGCTCGCCGCCGCCGGGCTCTACGCTGCCGTGGGCTGGCGTCCCCGCACCACCGCCTGGGCGGGTGTCGTGGCCACGGCCCTGCTGGCAGTCGATGCGGTCGCCCTGGCCGGAACCGTCACCAGTCACGGGCCGGTCCGCACCGCCGGCGGACTGATCCGCGCGGATGCCCTGTCCGCGTGGATGCTGCTCGGGGTCGCGGCGGTGGCGTTCCTGGCCTGCTGGGCCTCGCCGGCCTACCTGGCCGCCGGGCACGAAAGCCGCGGCAGGTCCCGCTGGTACGGCGTCCTGATGCACCTGTTCATCGCCGCAATGGCCACCGGCGTGCTGGCCGGCAACCTCGGCGTGCTGTGGGTCGCGATCGAGGCCACCACCATCGTCACCGCGTTCCTGGTCGGCCACCACCGCAACCGTCCCGCCCTGGAAGCCGCCTGGAAATACGTGGTCATCTGCTCTGCCGCCATCGCCATCGCGTTCCTCGGCCTGGTCCTGCTCTACTACGCCGCCAAGCATGCCGGCCTGTCCGGCGAAGACGCATTGGACTGGGCCACCCTGGCCGGGCACGCCCACCAGCTGGACCCGGCGGTCACCCGCATCGCCGTCGGCCTGGCCGTCGTCGGGTTCGGTGCCAAGGCCGGCCTCATCCCGCTACACGCCTGGTTGCCCGACGCCCACTCCCAAGCCCCCGCGCCGGTCTCCGCACTGATGTCCGGGGTACTCCTGCCGGTCGCCCTCTACGCCGTGCTGCGGGTCAAGGCCATCGCCGACCCCGCGCTGGGTACCGGCTACCTGCGCACCCTGCTGCTGATCCTCGCCCTGGCCACCCTGGCGCTGGCCGCGCTGCTGCTGATCGGGCAGCGCGACTACAAGCGGATGCTGGCCTACTCGTCCATGGAACACATGGGCCTGATCGCCCTGGCCGCCGCCGTCGGCAGCCAACTCGCGATCGCCGCGCTGCTGCTGCACATGGCCGGGCACGGCCTGGCCAAAACCGTCGCGTTCCTGTCCTCCGGGCACATCCTGCACCGGCACAACAGCAGCCAGATCACCGATATCCGCGGGCTGGCGACGCGCATGCCGCTGCTGGCCGGGCTGTTCGGGCTCGCCGTGCTCGCCCTGCTCGGCTTCCCGCCCGCCGCGCTCTTCGCCAGCGAGCTGGGCATCGTGCGTGCCGGAGCCACCGCCGGGCTCAGCTGGGTAACCGCCGCCGCGTTCACGCTCGCCGTGGCCGCATTCGCCGCCATCACCGTCCACACTGGACGCATGCTGCTGGGCCCCGTACCCGTCACGGCGACGGTCGCCGCGGGGGCGAGTGACCCGCCGTCCGCCTTCACCGTCGTCGCCGCTCTGCCGCTGATCGCCGGACTGCTCGGAGTGGCCGCCCTCGGCGTCACGCTGGGCCCTGTCGCCGGTCTCCTGCACACCGCGGCCAGCATCGTGGTTGCACCATGACCGACGACACAGTGACCACCAGCCCGCCGCTGCCCGGCGGGCAACCCGCCGGGTACCGCCGCGTTGCCATCGCCACCACCGCCGCCACCCTGGCGGAGCACGCCGGTACCCTGCAGCGGTACGGCTTCCGGTTGGCACTGGTCGCCGCGCACGACGATCGCGACACATTGCGCGCGGTGTACCTCTACACCGCCACGCGGCCGGACCGGCGGGTGGAGCTGCACCTGCCCATCGACCGCAGCGACCCGGCGGTGCCGACGCTGGCCGGGCTGTCGTTCCCCGCCGGCCGCTTCGAACGCGAGATGCACGACCTGTACGGCATCCAACCCGCCGACCACCCGCTGCCGCGACGCCTGGTCCGCCACCAGCACTGGCCGTCGGGCTGGTACCCGATGCGCCACGACGCCGGCTCGCCACCAGAGTTCGGCGACACCGACGAGCCGTTCCCGTTCCTCACCGTGCAAGGTCCAGGCGTGTACGAGATCCCCGTCGGCCCCGTACACGCCGGGCTGATCGAACCCGGCCACTTCCGGTTCTCCGTCGTCGGCGAGACCATCCTCAAACTCAAAGCCCGCCTCTGGTACGTCCATAAGGGCATCGAGAAACTCTTCCAGGACCGCGACGTCCACGCTGGGCTGCCGCTGGCCGAACGCATCTCCGGCGACACCGCCGTCGGCCACGCCCTGGCCTACGCCTGCGCGGTTGAGGACGCCCTGCACCTGCAGGTACCCGTCGAAGCCCGCCGGATGCGCGCGATCCTGCTGGAACTGGAACGCCTCTACAACCACATCAGCGACATCGGCGCCCTGTGCAACGACGTCGGCCACGCCGTCGTCAACGCGCACGCACTGCGCATCAAGGAAACCCTGCTGCGGCTGAACAAGAACACCACCGGACACCGGCTGCTCCGCGGCGGGATCCTGCCCGCCGGCGCCGCCCTGCACCAGGTGCCCGACCCCGACCAGCTGGCCGCCATCGGTGCGGACATCCGTGAGGTCGTCGACCTCGCCCTGGGCAACGGCATGGTCGTCGAACGGTTCACCGCCACCGCTGTCCTCACGCCTGAGCAGGCCCGGGATCTCGGTACCCTCGGCTACGTCGCCCGGGCCAGTGGCCTGGACGTCGACGCCCGCCGTGACCACCCCTCCGGCGTCCTCACCGACGAGGGTCTGCACCTGGGTGACCTGCTGACCGTCCCTACCCACACCGGCGGCGACGTCCTCGCCCGGTTCCAGCAACGCGCCGCCGAAATCGACGCCTCCCTCGCCGTACTGGACACCCTGGTTCGCACCGTCACACCGGGCACCATCAACGGCTGGCTCACCGACGACCGCACGCCGCCAACGGATTCGGTAGCGTCCGGCGTCGGCATCGTCGAAGGCTGGCGCGGCACCATCGTGCACCGCGTCGAAATCGGTCCCGGCCAGCGCCTGACCCGGGCCAAAGTCGTCGACCCGTCGTTCTTCAACTGGCCCGCCCTACCCGTGGCCCTCGCCGGCACCATCGTCCCGGACTTCCCCTTGGCCAACAAGAGCTTCAACCTCTCCTACGCCGGCAACGACCTGTAGCAACGCCTCGGTTCAGCGCTGGTACCGGCCGACCGTCGTGCCGCTGGCCGACGCGGCGTGGTCGACCGCGCGGTGCACGTCGCTGGTGTCCGGTGCGGGTGGTAGCCGGATCGGCTCGGCCAGGGCATAGAGGCGGAAGAAGTACCGGTGCGGGTCGTCGCCCACCGGGGGCTGCGGCCCGCCCCAGCCCTTCTCGCCGAAGCCGTTGGGCCACTCGCGGCCACCTGGCGGGGTCTGCCCTTCACGGACTCCGGTACTGGCCGGATCGATGCCCGTCACCAGCCAGTGCAGGAACGTGCCGCCGGGCGCGTCGGGGTCCTCGCACAGCAGCACCAGCTCGGCGGTACCGTCGGGTACTCCCGACCATTGCAGGGCCGGTGAGACGTTTCCGCCGTCGTGGGCGTGTCGGCCTGGGATCAGATCGTGGTCGCTGAACGCGGGACTGCGCAGCTCGATGCCGGCCATGAGCACATCACCTCCCTGCCGCTCACCTACCCAGGACCGGCGGGTCCAACCACGCCGGCCGGACCTCGGTACCGGGGCTCATAACCGCAGGTCGTCGGCGGCGTGCCGGTCGAGGGAGACCCGCACGAGGGCGGACGCCAGCCGAGCTGTGTCGCCCGGTCCGGTGAGCCGGGCGAGGGAGTCGGGTGAGGTGGGGAGATGGAGCTTGCGGGCGCCGGCGGTGACCTTGCGGTCCAGGTACGGTCGGATGTCGGTCCAGACGTCCTGGACCTCGCGCAGGAAGATGTCCGCGCCGGTAGGCCCGATGCCCGGGAACTCTGTCAGCAGCCCGCGCAGCTTGGTGATCTGGCCGCCGGCCTCGGCGTGCAGGCGGCGCAGGTCGCCGCGCCACTGCCGCAGGCACAGGTCGGCGGCCTCGCCGAGCATGGTGGCGGTGCGTTCGTCGTAGCGGCGGTAGTGGCCGCGTCCGAGCGCGTCGACCCGGTCCTGCCAGCTCGCCTCGCGCATCGCGGCCGGGGTGCGGTACCCGGCATGGAACAGCTCCCGGGCCGCGGCGACCGCGACGTTGGCGGTGATCCGGGCGCTGAGGAGGGTGGCGAGGACCAGGAGTTGGTACAGCGGGGCGGGGCGGTCGGCGAGGCGGATACCGGCGTCTTCGGCATAGGTGTGCCCGTACCGGTCCAGCAGTGTCCTGACGGTCGAGTCGGCCATGGCGTCAGCGTCCTTTGCGCAGGAAGGTGCGTAGCCGCCGCAGCGGCCATGTGTTGATCACTTCGTCGGCGGTGAGCCAGCCCCGCTGCGCGGTGCCGACGCCGTAGCGCATGAAGTCCAGGTGGGTGGTGGCGTGGGCGTCGCTGTCGATGGCGAACTTCACGCCGTACCGGCGGGCCCGGAGGATGTGTTCGTCGGCGAGGTCGAGCCGGTCGGGGGAGGCGTTGACCTCGATCGCGGTGCCGGTACGGGCGGCGGCCTCGAACACGGCGTCGAGGTCGACGTCGACCGGAGCGCGGCGGCCGATCAGCCGGCCGGTGGGATGGCCGATGACGTTGACGTACGGGTTCTCGCAGGCCCGTACCAGCCGCCGGGTCATGTCCCGCTTGGACTGGGTGAAGTGCGAGTGCACCGAGGCCACGCACAGGTCGAAGCCGGCGAGGAACTCCGCCGGCCAGTCGACCCCGCCGTCGGGGTCGATGTTCAGCTCGGTGCCGTGCAGCAGCCGCAGTTTCGGGTACCGGCCGGCCAGCGCGGCCAGTTCGGCACGCTGAGCGAGCATCTTGTCGTCGGACATGCGCTGCATGAACAGGTTCGGGGCATGGTCGGTGACCGCGTAGTAGGCGTACCCGCGTTCCGCCGCCGCCTGCACCGTCTCCTCCAGCGTGGCGACGCCGTCGGTCAGGTCGGTGTGGGTGTGCAGGTCGCCACGGATATCTGCCGCGCGGACCAGCTCGGGTAGCTCGCCGCGCTGCCCGGCCTCGATCTCCCCGCGGTCCTCCCGCAGGGTCGGCGGGATCCACGGCAGCCCGAGCCGGGCGTACACCTCCTCCTCGGTCGCGGACACGATCAGCTCGCCGCTGGCCGCGTCGAACAGCCCGTACTCGGACAGCTTGAGCTTGCGGTGCACGGCGATCTCGCGGGTACGGATGTTGTGCGCCTTCGACCCGGTGAAGTACTGCAGCGCGGCGCCCCACGCGTCCGGCGGTACGACCCGCAGGTCGACCTGCAGCCCGCTCGTCGTGCGGATGGACGTCTTCGCCTGGCCGTGCGCGATCACCTCGTGGACCTGAGGCAGGTGCACGAACGCATCCATCAGCGGGCCGGGCCGCTTCGCGGCGGCGAGGACATCGACGTCCCCGATCGTCTCGCGCATCCGCCGCAGCGAACCGGCATACGTGCAGCGGGTGCACCCGGTGACCGCGGACAGCGCGGCCACGATCTCCTCGGCCACCTCCAGCGCCGCGTTGACCAGCAGCCGGTCCCCGGCGTGGCGCATCAGCTCGATGCCGTGCAGCAGGTTGTCCTCGGACCTCGCACCGAACCCCTTGAGCTCGCGCAACTTACCGGCCGCGATGGCGTCGGCCAGCTCCGGAACCGAAGCGATGTGCAGCTGCTCGTACAGGATCATCGCCCGCCTGGGTCCCAACGTGGGGATCTGCATGAGCTGACGTACCCCGGCCGGGATCCTGCCGCGCAGGTCCTCGACGACCTCGATGCGACCATTCCGGAGGTACTCGACGATCTTCTCGGCGATCGACGTGCCCACGTTCGGGATACGCCGCAGTTCGCCTGCGTCCAGGCCGGAGATGTCCTGCGGGTGTCCGGCGACCGAGCGCGCGGCCTTCTCGTACACCCGTGCCTTGAACTGCTCGCCACCGGTGATGGCGATGAGGTCCGCGTACTCCTGCAACAGGGCCGCGACCTCCTCGTTCGGCCGCGCCATACCACCCAGCCTATGACGCGGCCGGCCGGCCCGCGCCCGGCACGGGCAATCTCCAGCCGTGTCGAGCGAGGTGCCGCCGGCGCCCATCCCGTTGGGTACCGGCCGGCCTGGCCGCGTGCGTCGCCGACGGACGCATCCGCCGCGAACACCGCACCGTCTTCCTGCACACCGGCGGGTTGCCGGGACTGTTCGGTCATCCCGACCTTTCTGTAGGCGCCCCTGACTGAACCTGGTAACCGTGATCAGTGCAGGCTTTGGAACACCAGGTCCTGGTGAGGTTCACTTTCCAGGTGGGCAGCGTTCGGAACCACGACGGGCACGGGCACGCGGTCGCGGCCGGCGCCGACCGTCGGTGGCTGTCCGCCGCGCTGGTGCTGATCGTCGGGCTCATGGCCGGCGAGGTGGTCGCCGGCGTGGTGGCCCACTCGCTGGCGTTGATCTCGGATGCGGCGCACCTGCTCACCGACGCCGCCTCGATCGTCCTGGCGCTGGTCGCGATGCAGTTGGCGGCGCGGCCCGCGCGCGGCAGGTACACGTTCGGGTGGAAGCGGGTCGAGATCCTCTCCGCGCAGGCGAACGGCATCACCCTGCTGGTACTGGCCGGTTGGCTGACCTGGGAGGCCATCCGCCGTCTTATCGCCCCGCCGGTGGTGACCGGCGGCCTGGTGCTGGCCACCGCCCTGGCGGGTGTCGCCATCAACCTGGTCGCGGCGGCGCTGCTGTCCCGGGCCAACCGCGCCAGCCTCAACGTGGCGGGCGCGTTCCAGCACATCCTGACCGACCTGTTCGGGTTCATCGCCACCGCCGTCGCCGGCGCGGTGGTCCTGGCCACCGGGTTCTCCCGGGCCGACGCGATCGCGACGCTCGTCGTCGTGGCGCTGATGCTGCGCGCCGGGATCGGCCTGGTGAGCGCCTCGGGCCGGATCTTCCTCGAAGCCGCGCCGGTCGGGGTCGATCCGGACGCGATCGGCGACCAGCTGGCCGCCCGGCAGGCCGTCGTCGAGGTCCACGACCTGCACGTCTGGGCGATCACGTCCGGGCAGCCCGCGCTGTCCGCGCACGTGCTGGTACAGCCGGGTGGGGACTGCCACACGGTACGCCGCGACCTGGAACAACTCCTGCACGACGACTACGCGATCACGCACACGACCCTGCAGGTCGACCACGCCGCCGAGCAGATCCTCACGGTCGGGCCACCCGGTACCGACCCGGCGCACTGCTCCGACGCGCACGGGCCGGTACACAGCAGCGATCCGCACCGCCATTGACCAGCCGTTGAGCGCCACGGCCTATGCTGCTGGTGTGCCGTTGCGGGTCGCCGTCGCCGAGACAGCCTGCTCGTCCGCGAGGGAGCCCGGCTGCTGCTGTCCAGCGAGCCGGACCTCGCCGTCTGCGGCGTGTACAGCGACCTGGACACGTTGCTCGCCGGCGTCGATGCCGAGCGGCCCGACGTGGTGCTGACCGACATCCGGATGCCGCCGACGTACAGCGACGAGGGCATCCGCGCCGCCGGCCGGTTCGCCGAGTCCGCCCCGGGCCTGGGCGTCGTGGTGCTCAGCCAGCACCTGGACCCTGGGTACGCGGTGCGGTTGTTCGCCCGGGGCAGCGCCGGGCGGGGGTACCTGCTCAAGGAGCGGCTCGGCGACATCGCGGTACTGGTCAACGCGCTGCGCGAGGTTGCGGCCGGCGGCAGCGTGGTGGATCCGAAGGTGGTCGACGTGCTGGTCCGGCCCAGGTCGGCGTCGCCGCTGGACCGGCTGAGCCCCCGGGAGCGGGAGGTACTGGCGCTGGTCGCGCAGGCGAAGACGAACGCGGCGATCGCCGCCGAGCTGGTACTGACCGAGCGGGCGGTGGAGAAGCACATCGGTTCGATCTTCACCAACGCGCTGGCGTTCCTGGCCCTGGCCGCATTCCTGTACCGGGCCACCCGCCGCGACCGGGAGCCGGCGGGCTGGCTGTCCCTGACCGGGTTCGCCGCCGCGGTGGCGTACAGCGGCACGACGGCCCTGGCGGCCGGCGCGGCCGATGCTGCTGTGGTTCGCCTGGTTCGTCGTATTCGCGGGAACCATGGTGGTCCGTCGCCGGGTGGCCGTGGTACCCCGAATCGGCGCTGCGCCCGGTGGCGGGCTGACCCGACTATGGCATTGCTGACCACGATTCTCTGGGTATGACAACGGCGGCGGGCCGGAGCGGACAGCCGCCCCGCCGCCGTTCCGACAGGAGGTACCCGGACATGCATATCGCGATGGTCGCGCCGCCGTGGTTCAGCATCCCGCCCGAGGCGTACGGCGGGATCGAGGAGGTCGTCGCGGGGCTGACCCGGGCGCTGGTCGCCCGCGGGCACCTGGTGACCCTGGTCGGCGCGGGCCCCGACGAGACACCGGCCCGGTTTCTGCGCACGTACCGGGAGCCACCGTCGGATCGGCTGGGCGACCCGGTACCGGAGATCCTCCATGCGGCCGCCGCGGCCCGGCTGATCGCCGGTCTCGACGCCGACGTCGTCCACGACCACACGCTCGCCGGGCCGCTGACCGCGCTCGGCCGCCGTATCCCGACGGTGGCGACCATGCACGGCCCGGTCGAGGGGGAGACGGCCGAGTACTACCGGCAGCTCGGCGACGCGGTGTCGCTGGTCGCGATCTCGGCGGCCCAGCGCGCGTCGGCGCCGGACCTCAACTGGGTCGGTACCGTCGGCAACGGCCTGGACGTCGAGAGCTACCCGTTCCGGGAGGACAAGGAGGACTGGGTGCTGTTCGTCGGCCGGTTCGTCGAGGACAAGGGCGCGCACCTCGCCATCGACGCCGCCCGGGCCGCCGGCCGGCACATCAAGCTGGCCGGCAAGGTCAACCAACCCGCCGAGCAGGAGTACTTCGAGCAGGCCGTCCGGCCCCGCCTCGGCCCGGACACCGAGTACGTCGGAGAGGTCGACGCGGCCGGCAAGCGCGAGTTGTACGCCGCGGCCGCCTGCCTGCTGTTCCCGATCCGCTGGCCGGAACCGTTCGGCATGGTCATGATCGAGGCCATGGCATGCGGCACCCCTGTCGTGGCGCTGCGCTCCGGTTCGGTACCCGAGGTCGTCGTGGACGGCACCACCGGCGTCATCTGCGAGAGCACCGGGGAGCTGACCGCCGGGATCGCCCAGGCGGAACGGCTCCGGGCCGCCGACTGCCGCGCCCACGTCGCCGAGCACTTCAGCCTCACCGCCATGGCCGAGGGGTACGAGAAGGTGTACCGCAAGCTCGTCTGATGCTGTTTGCCGCATAGCCACCTGCCTGCCCTCCGGCGGTCCATCGAGCACACCAGGGTGAGGCAATGTCCCGGATGAAGCAGCTTGCCGCTGGCGCCGTGTTCGTGCTCGCCGCCGTCGGCACCGGCGGGTCCTTCGGCCACCAGGCCCCCGCGTCGGACGACCATCGCGACGGCCGCGACGCCTACACGATCGCGCTCTTCGGCGACATGTCCTACGGCGCCGCGGGCCGCGTCGAGTACCCCCGCCTGCTGGCGGACGTCAACGACGCGCCCGTCAAGTTCTCGATCTTCGACGGCGACCTCAAGGCCGGCGGCGACGGCGCCTGCACCGACGCGCTCTACAGTCAGTCCAGGGACTGGTTCAACTCCCTGGACAAGCCGATCGTGGTGGTACCCGGCGACAACGACTGGACCGACTGCTGGGGCCGCTACGGCCCGGGTACCGGCGGCTTCGACCCGCTGGAGCGGCTGGACCACGAGCGGCAGGTGTTCTACCCGACCGACCAGAGCCTCGGCCGGCACACCCTGACCGTCCAGCGGGAGAGCCGCGAGCCCGGCTACGAGCAGTACCGGGAGAACGTGCGCTGGATCGCCGGCGCGGTCATGTACGTCGGGCTCGACGTCCAGGGCTCCAACGACAACCTCCCGCACGCCGGGGTCGACGGCGAGACCCGGCCGGCCAGCGAGATCGCCCGGATGGCCTCCGAACACCAGCAGCGCGAGCAGGCCAACATCCACTGGCTCGACGAGTCGTACGCGCTGGCCGGGCGGCTCGGCCTCAAGGGCGTCCTCGTCGACTGGCAGGCCGACCCGAACTTCAACAACGAGTACCACCTGCAGCCCGCGCAGTACGACGGCTTCGCCGAGATCATTCCCGCCCTGCGCGCGCAGGTCATCGGGTTTCCCGGCCAGTCCGTCCTCGTGCACGGCGACAGCCACTACTTCAAGCTCGACAAGCCGCTGAACTACGCCAACGGCCAGGTGATCGCGAAGTTCACCCGCGTGGAGACGTTCGGCGCCGCGAACACCCACTGGGTCGCCGCGACCGTCGACCCGCGCGACCCCAACGTGTTCGAGTTCAGCCCGCGGATCGTGCCGGGCAACGTCGACGACCGGTAGGCCGGGCGTCAGATGCGGGTACCGGCCTCGGCGTGGGCCGACAGCTGAGGGCTCCGGCTGGTGTTGTTCAGTCGAGGGTCTTGCGAGGCCGGGCATTGAGCGTGGCGGCGCAGATCACCACGTAATCCACCTCGGGGATCGCGGGCAGCGCGCCGGCGTGGGCGGCGGCTCGTCGGCGTGGGCGATCCGGGTCAGCTCGCGCCAGAGAAGCGCCACGAAGATCGCCGAGCCGGCGAAGGCGAACCAGAACGGTGCGGTGACGCCGTAATGGGCGGCCAGCGTGCCGCCGATGGCGGAGCCGGCGACCAGGCCGCCGTACACGCTGATGGTGTTGACGCTGTTGACCCGGCCCTGCAGGTGTGCCGGGACCGCCCGTTGCCGGACGGTGATGGAGGTCGTTCCCCAGACGAATGCGTGGGCGCCGAAGATGAAGAAGATCAGCGAGGCGATCCACGGTGAAGTGGTGACGGCGAGTCCGAGGTGGGTGAGGGTCTCGATGATCAGCCCGACGCGCATCACGTTGCCCAGGCTCACCCGCCGGGTGATCCATCCGTAGAGCGCGGTGCCGAGCAGGCCGCCGGCTGCCGAAACCATGGTGAGCAGGCCGAACCCGACGGCGCCGAGGCCGAGCCGCTGGTGCGCGTAGAGCACCAGGACCGACCAGGCGGCGCCGAAGGTGATGTTGAAGATCAGGATGGTAAGGGCCAGCGTGCGTACGCGTCGCCCCGATGGGCGGGCCGGCCAGCTGGTTGAGGGTGATGAACCCGGTCTGGAGCCGGGAGTTGGCCACCGCGAGATCGTCGCGGCGGACCAGCATCGGCGTCAGGGTGGCGGTGGTGTTGTCGGCGAAGACCTCGGCGGTGGCGAGCAGTCCCAGGGCCAGCAGCGCGACGGTTACCGAGACCCGGCCGGCGATCATCGTGGCGATGAGAACGCTCAGTACCACTGCCCGGATACCGTCCGCGGCGATCACGATCCGCCGCCGGTCGAGCCGGTCCGACAGCACCCCGGCGTACAGGCCGAACACCAGCGGCGGCGCCCATCGCAGCCCGCCCCCAGCCGCGCCGGTACAAGATCCTCGACGATCCTGCTCACAAGGACAGGACCCTACGTGTGCCGCCGCCCGAGCCGCACGCCGATATTCGTTACCGGAAGCGGGACACCAAGCGGGGATGTCGTACATCTGCTTAATGACATCCATGCCCTACAGACCCGGGCCCACCCGCAAAGGAATCGGTCAGAGCGCCTGCATCGCGTGCGTCGGTTGTGCGGATGTCGAGATCCGTTGCTCAGCTTCGATCCAAGGGCATGAGTGGAGTGAACTATCTG
>WNGL01015791.1_pt1 | contig 21983 bp, 26 predicted proteins | sample 5400591 | NCBI WGS metagenome assembly WNGL01 (sample SAMN13153377, study PRJNA577476) | soil metagenome | isolation source: 80 cm soil or saprolite under Garry oak tree replicate 1 | place: USA:California | collected 2016-06-15 | reverse complement strand
GGCGCAGTGATCGCACGGGAGTACGGCTTGCCGGCCGTCGTCGGTGTGGTAGATGCCACCCGGCTGATCCCCGATGGGCAGCGGATCCGCGTGCACGGAACCGACGGGTACGTCGAGATTCTGCCTTGACTGATCACACCGAGAAGGCTCATCCGTAGCGTCCGGCCAAAACAATGCTAAGCAGTTGATCTTTCTGGGTCAGCGGTCGAATAAGCCGGGCTCGGATATCACGGCGGCACACTCGACCGCGATGCACCACGCAGCACCGGGAGTGATCTCACCGTGTCGCTGGACGATCTCCTGCCTCTCGTCGCGGACAACGCGAACCGCCAATAGCGACAGAAAATTCAAGATCGAATACGCTCTCTGCCGCCAGTCGCGCGTTCCTTGGCCGCCGCCGACATGCGGGCGTCGAGGTAGCAGGCCGTAGTCCGAGCGACGGGCCTGCGAGTCGGCCGGTAAAGCATCAGGTGGGACCGGACTGTCAAGCATCAGGTGGGACAGGACAAAGCTCACCAGCACGGACACGACGGAGCGGAACGCAGAGCATGCTTCGCGTCCCGCTCGTCGCATCGACTGGTCGACCTGGCTACTGGCTGGAGCCCTCGTGTCGCCCAACGAAGGCTCGGTCCGAGCTCCTCGGCCAGGACCTCGACGGTGGAGCGGGCGCTGCCGCTGCTCATGTCTGGGTGCGGTAGCGCAGGTACACCACGCCGTTGCCGAACCGGCGCTCGTCCAGCAGTTCGAGTTGGAGCCGGGCCCGGTTGGGGAAGAAGTGCTTGCCGCCGCCCACCACGACGGGCCAGACGAACAGGTGGTACTCGTCCACCAGCCCGGCGGTGATCGCATGGGCGCCGAGGGTGGGACCGCCCACGGTGAGGTCACGTCCGCTTGCTGCTTTCAGTTGCCGGACCGCTTCAGGGTCGAAGTCTGGTTCGATCCGCGTCCTGGTGGTGGAGGCCGTCGCCAGCGTCCTGGAGTACACGACCTTGTCGGCCGCCTGCCAGATCTCCGCGAACTCCCGCGCGGCGGGCGACTGGGCCGCGGCGGCGGGGTCGGTCTCCCAGACATGCATCAGCTCGTACAGCCGGCGCCCGTACAAGTAGGTGCCGACCGGCCGCTCCAGGTCGTTGATGAAGGAGAAGAACTCCTCGTCTGGTGCCGCCCAGTCGAATTTGCCGTCCTCGTCGGCGATGTACCCGTCAAGTGACACATTCAACACATACATCAGCTTGGCCATGGCGAGCCTTCCTCGAGGTTTGGAGCTGCGCGACCGTCCGTCAGCACCCTACCTCGCGGCTGTGTCACCGCCAGGCAACCCTCGCCGACGCTGTCTGAACACAGGTCGTGTCCATCACGAGATATGAGCCAGATCCCCCTCCTGAATGCCTGGCCGGGCGGTCTGCTCTGCCCGTGGACCCCGGGGGACGGTGGACGCCGTGGCATGCCTCAAGACCCCCAGGGGCAAGCGACAGAGCCAACGAAGTCGGCCATGCATGTACTCGCCGGCCGTGGCCGGCTCGGGTGCCGAGTTGGTTGGTGGGGCGCTTGCGGCTGGGGGTCGGGCATGCCAGCACCGTCCGGCCAGATCCCTCAACCCTGGGCGTGGTGGGAGAACGAGGCTCCCGCCGCGAGAGCTGCTTGCAGCTCGTCTCAGGCCGCTCTGGCGTGGCTACCGCCTGGCGAGGAACAGGTAGCGGTTCAGGCTGAAGAAGTACCGCCGGTCCCGTCCGAGCTGGCGGAGGTCATGAGCCCAGGCGTCGGCCTGGTCACGGGTGAGGCTGCCTCGGTTGACGGCGTAGTCGGCCATGATCTCGCCGTTGGCGACGCTGTAGGTATTGGCGTCGTACTCGGGGTTGAGGAGGACCAGACCCTCGGCCTTGGCTACCGGGATCAGTGGACCCGCCAGCACCGCTTCCCAGCGGCCGAATTCGTCGCCGACGACCAGGGCGTGACCGCCACCGTGGCCGCCATCGTCGGGGCGGGGCTGGCCGACTACCAGCGCGCCGCGTCCTATCTGGCCGACACCTGGGGCTGCATCACCGTGCGGGCCGAGCAACAAGGGCCGGGGCTGATCCGGCTGCGGGGCCTGCACCGGGACCCGCTCCTAGCGCCTGCCCGGCTCGACCTGCCCGGCACCGCCCCCGCGTCCCTGACGAGCTGGTGGCTGGGCTGGGCCGAGGACAGCTCCCCGGTGCATATCCGGTCGGCCGAGGTCTCCGGGATCGTGGTCGCCGGGCTGGCCGGGTTCGGCAAGACCATGCTGGTCGCCCACCTGCTCGGCCAGCTCGCCCCCTCCCCGGCCGTCCAGTTCGTCCTCATCGACGGCAAGGGCGGCCCCGACTACGACCGGCTCATGCCGAGGGCGTGGCTGTCCGCCAAAGACAACTTGGACCAGGTGCGCGATGTGCTGCGGCAGGTGCACCGGCTGATGGTCGACCGCCAAGGCGCCATCGCCCAGATCCTGGGTGTGACCGACGCCTGGCATGTTGGGCCGTCGCCATCCTGGCCGCTGGTGGTCGTGATCGTGGACGAGGCGCACACCTTCTTCCACGAGCGTAAGGGCACCTCAGCGGAGGTCAAGGCCCACAACGCCCTGGTCGCTGAGCTGTCCCGGTTGGTCGAGGAGCTGGTCCGCAAGGGCCGCAACGTCGCCATCCAAGTGATGTTGCTGACCCAACGAGCGACCGGGGATGCCATCCCGACCCGCATCCGGGACAACTGCCAAGTGGCGATCTCGTTCGCTACGCGGACCGTGGACGGTGCGGTGGCGGCGCTGGGGAGGAGATCCGGCAGCATCCCGACGCCTCCCCGGTCCAGTTGAATGACCCGGCCTATGTCGGGGTGGCCGTGACCAGCCTGCCGGGCCGGCCCGGCTTCCATCGGGTGCGGACTCCCCTGGTGGATCACCACCAGGTGGCGGCCATCATCCGGGCGGCCTCCGGGCTGCGCGCCGATCCGGCCGAGCTGCTGGCCGAGCAGGCACCGGGGCTACGGGTTGTACCCGAGATGCCGGCACCGGAGGGTGCCGTATGACGGAGCCGGTGCGCGTGGGGGAACTGCTCCCCGGCGTCCTCGGGGAGGTCGTGGACCGCGCCGGGCACGGCTATGACCGCTGGGCCGAGCTGGTCGCCCAGGCCGGCTACTGCCATCACCCGATCCGCCTGGCCGGCCGCATCGAGCACGCCGACCGCCAGACCGGCGAGATTCGGCAGGTCTACGACTCGGAGCGGGAGCCGGACGGGGTGCTGCTCAAGGTGTGTGGCACCCGCCGGGAGTCGCGTTGCCCGTCGTGCGCGGCAACCTACCGGGCCGACGCCTACCAGCTCCTAGCCGCCGGGCTCAAGGGCGGCAAGGGCGTCCCCGAGACGGTGGCCCGGGCATCCTCGGCTGTTCGTGACCTTCACCGCCCCATCCTTCGGCCGGGTCCATACTCGCAAGGCGCAGGGCCGGCTGGTGCTGCCCTGCCACCCGCACCGGCAGGGCGTCCGCTGCCCGCACGGTGTACGGGCGGGCTGCTGGCATCGCCATGACGAGGACGACCCTCGGCTGGGCGAGCCGCTGTGCCCGAGCTGCTACGACGCGCAGGCGCAGGTGCTGTGGAACGCACTCGCTCCGGAGCTGTGGCGGCGCACCACCATTACCATCCAGCGTGCCCTCGCGCGCCTGGTGGGGCTGTCGGAGGGGGAGCTGCGGCGGCTGGTCCGCGTCTCCTACGCGAAGGTGGCCGAGTTCCAACGCCGGGGCGCCATCCACTTCCACGCGGTCATCCGCCTGGACGCGGCCACCGACTGCCGCTGTCCGGCCTGCCTCGCCCCTCCCCCGAGCTGTTCACGGCCGCCCAGCTCGAGAGCGCCCTACGGCTGGCCGTCCCGTCGGTCCAGGTGCCCTGCCCTGCGGTCGATGGCGAGCCGGCCCGATATGCGCACTGGGGCGAGCAACTGGACGTGCACAACATCACCACCGGCGACGATCAGGCCGGGGAGCTGTCGGCCGAGCAGGTCGCCGGCTACATCGCCAAGTACGCCACCAAGGCCACCGAGAGCTTCGGCAGCGGCCTGGACCGACGCCTCGGGGCCGGCGACCTGGAACGGCTCGACCGGCTGCCGGCGCATGTGGCCGAGCTCATTCGGGCCGCCTGGGAGCTGGGTGGCCGCCCCGAGCTGGACGGGCTGCGGCTAAGGGCATGGGCGCACATGCTCGGGTTCCGGGGCCACTGGTCGACCAAGAGCCGCCGCTACTCCACCACGATGGGCGCGCTGCGGCGGGCCCGGGTCGCCTTCGCCAAGCGCCGCCGGGCCAAGGACGGCGTGCCGCTGGATGCCTGGGGCCGGCCCGAGGACGACGACCAGGTGGTGATCGTCGCCTCCTGGGTGTTCGTCGGCGCCGGCTACGAGACCGAGGGGGAGCGGTGGCTCGCCCTCTCGGCCGCCGCCCGGGCACGGGAACAGCGACGCATCGCTCGGGAGGAGCTGACCACCACGACCGCATCCGCTGCTGCATGACCTCCGCAAGTGCGAGGAGACCACCGAGTTGGACACGCTGTTGACCGTCGACCAGGCCGCCGAGCGGCTGGGCACGAGCCCGCGGTTCGTGCGCCCGCTGGTGTTCCAGCGCCGCATCGCCTACGTCAAGCTCGGCCGGCACGTCCGCATCGACGCCCGCGACCTGGACGCTTTCATCCGGGCTGGCCGGGTCGACGTGGGCGAGTTCCCGATCCTGCGCCGGGGCCTGACGATGGCGACGATCGAGAAGCGGGTCCGCAACGGCAAGACGACCTACCGGGTGCGCTACCGCGACCCGGCTGGTGGGCAGCGGTCCAAGGTGTTCGCCCGCAAGGCGGACGCGCAGCGGTTCCTGAACGAGACCGAGACGGCCAAGGCCCGGGGTACCTGGACCGATCCCAGCCTGGGGAAGGTGCTGTTCCGCGACTGGCTGGGGGAGTGGTGGGCAACGACCACCAACCTGCGGCCCAAGACCCGGGACCGCGACGAGCTGCTGCTCCGACGCCTGGCGCTGCCGAGCTTCGGGACTCTCCCACTGGCGGCCATCAGCCAACGCGACGTGCGCGCCTGGGTGGCCGACCTCAGCGCTCGGGGCCTGGCCCCGGCGACAGTCCAGAAGGCCTACCAGCTCCTTGGCAAGGTGCTCGGGGCGGCGGTGGATGCCGGCATGCTGGCGCAGTCGCCGTGCCGGCGGGTGCCGCTGCCCAAGGTCGAACGCGAGGAGATGCGGTTCCTGACTTCGGCTGAGGTTGCCACCCTGGCCGACGCGATCCAGCCCCGCTACCGCGCCCTGGTCCTGGTCGCCGCCTACGGTGGGCTGCGCATCGGCGAGCTGGCTGGCCTGCGCCGCAGCCGAGTCGACCTGCTGCGCGGCACCGTCCAGGTGGCCGAGATCGTGGTCGAGGTCCGAGGAGTGCTGCACATCGGGCCGCCCAAGACCCGGGCCAGCCGGCGCACGGTCGGCTGCCCCGGTTCGTGGTCGAGGAGCTGGCCGCCCACCTGGCCGGGCCGGGCGACCCGGAGGCCTTCGTGTTCACCGCACCGCAGGGCGGCCCGCTGCGGGTGACCGCCTTCCGCGCTCGGGTGTGGCGGCCAGCGACCCGGGCGGCCGGCCTGGACGGGCTGCGCATCCACGACCTGCGCTACACCGCCGTCGACCTGTGGATCGCGGCCGGGGCCAACCCCAAGGCGGTCGCCGCTCGGGCTGGGCATGCCTCGGTGAGCTTCACCCTGGACCGGTACGGCCACCTGTACCCGGAGGCCGACACCGCACTCCGTGACCGCCTGGACGTGCTCTACGGTGCCGCCCGTCCAACTCCCGAGGCCACCGTCGTTCGGCTGCGCGGGCAGGCCGGCCGTGGCCCCAGTGTGGCCCCAGGCGGCCCCGGGACGACGAGAGCGCCGCCGATGGTGGCGCGGCGACGCTCTGACCTGTGAGGTTGGGGGTGGAGGTGAGGGGATTTGAACCCCTGGCTTCCTCCGTGCGAGTAAGGACCGGCCCACCGCTGTGCCGACCGCCGTTTCGCCAGGTCGACACGGACCGTCAGCGGCGAAGTAAGGCGTTCTGAAGACGCCTACTGCTCGGTGCTCGGCGGCTCCTCCACAGTGACCCGGTCAGTCAGCCGTCCGGAACGACTCAGCCTGCTCGGAGTCGTCGGTCGACGCGGCCTGCTGGATGTCGTGGGTGGTCGCGGCCCAGCTGGCCAGCAGGCGTAGGGCATTGTGCGAGGGCGACCCCGGCTCGGCGGTGTAGGTGAGGAGGCTCTGGCTGGGATCGGCAGCGAGCGGGAAGGACTCGAACGCCAGCTCCAGGTCCCCGACGACCGGGTGGTGGAAGCGTTTCACGCCGGTGGTGTGGATCCGGACGTTGTGGGCGGCCCATCGGACCCGGAACTCGTTGCTGCGGGTCGACAGCTCCCCGATCAGGTCCGACAGCTGCCGGTCGTAGGGGTCGCGGCCTGCCTCGGCGCGCAGCAGGGCGACGGTGTCGTTGGCGATCTTGTCCCAGTCGCGGAAGTACTCGGTGGCGTGCGGATCGAGGAAGATGAACCTGGCGTTGTTGGGCGGCCTGATCGGGTCGGCGTAGATCGATGCGTAGAGCGCGAGCCCGAGGTCGTTGGCGGCCAGGAGGTCCAGGCGTCGGTTGAGCACCAACGCGGGCGTGCCGACCATCGAGTCGAGGACTTGTTGGACCGTGGGCCGGACGTGCTGTCGGGCCGGCCGGCGGCGTGGTGGGCGGGTCGTGCCAGCGGTGCGGAGCAGGTCGAGCAGGTGGGTCCGCTCGGCGTCGTCGAGTTGCAGGGCGTGGGCGATGGCGTCGATGACGCTCTGGGAGACGCCGGTGGCGGTGCCGCGCTCGAGCCTGGTGTAGTACTCGCTTGAGATGCCTGCCAGGAGGGCGACCTCCTCGCGGCGCAGGCCAGAGACCCGTCGGCGGTCGCCGCCATACACGGGCAGCCCGGCCTGCTCGGGACTGATCCTGGCCCGTCGCGTGCTCAGGAACTCCCGGATCTGACCGCGCAGGTCGCCCCGGGTGTCGCCCCGGGTGTTGCCGTGGAGGTCGCGGTCGTCGTTGTTGCCTGCCATGTCGTCCACTTTACGAGCGCTCTCGCCTCGCTGGGGGTCCCTGCCAGTACCCCTCTCATCAGGGTCTCCCACCTCCCCCCAGCGGCTGGTGTAGTGGACAGCGCGCCGCCGATGCTGCGGTGTCTCACCCGCCGATGAACAGGCAGATCACCAGAAGGAAGTGCACTCGGATGACTGACAAGAAGGTTTGGCTCGTCACCGGCGCCGGCCGCGGGATGGGCGTCGACATCGCCAAGGCCGCCCTGGCCGCCGGCCACGCTGTGGTCGCCACCGGACGCAACCCCGAGCGGGTCAGCTCTGCGCTTGGAGCGCACGACGATCTGCTGGTCGTCAAGCTCGACGTCACCAGCCTCGACGACGCCAAGGACGCCGCGCGCGCCGCCGTCGAACGGTTCGGACGGATCGACGTGCTGGTCAACAACGCGGGCAACTTCTACGCCGGGTTCTTCGAGGAGCTCAGCCCTGAGGACTTCCGGGCGCAGGTCGAGACCACCCTGTTCGGCCCGATGCACGTCACCCGCGCGGTCCTTCCGGTCATGCGCGCCCAGCGCTCCGGCCTGGTCGTCGCGATCTCCTCGACCGCCGGCATCGTCGGCCAGGAGTTCTGCACCGCGTATGCCGCCTCCAAGTTCGGGGTGGAGGGCTGGATCGAGTCGCTTGCCCCCGAGGTCGCGCCGTTTGGCATCCGCACGATGCTCGTCGAGCCCGGCTTCTTCCGCACCGAGCTGCTCTCGCCGGAGTCGACGAACTACGCCGAGCCCTCGATCGACGACTACGCCGAGCGCACCGAGCAGACCGTCGCTGCCTGGAACGCCATGAACGGCCAGCAGGGAGGTGACCCCGCCAAGCTCGCCAACGCGCTGGTCCAGCTCGCAAGCCAGGACGAGCCGCCGCTGCGCTTCGCGGCCGGCGCCGACGCCGTGGAGGTTGTTGAGAAGAAGGCCGAGGACCTCCTGGCCCAGGTGGACGCCTACCGCGAGCTGTCCAGCAGCCTCGCCCATGATGACGCCTGAACCCACCGCCGACCGGAACCCAGCAGGCCAACCGGGTCCTGCGCAGGCGCCGGCACGGGCACGGGGAGAACGCACGCCCACTTACCGCGACGCCCTCCGCCGGCAGGTTGGCTCCTTGGCGCGATCGATGAGCAGCCGAACGGCCGCCCGCCGGCGCTGCGAGGCATGCAGCACGTGCGGTGACGCCCCCGCCGCTTGCCCCTACGCCGTCCATCCAGAGAAGAGGACAACAGCCCATGACAGCGAAACTGACCGGCACCGCCGCCCTCGTCACCGGCGCCAGCAGCGGTATCGGCGCCGCCACCGCCCGCCAGCTCGCCGAGCACGGTGCCTGCGTCGCGCTGGTGGCCCGCCGCCGGGACCGGCTGGAAGCCCTCGCCGCCCAGATCGACAAGGCGGGCGGCACCGCGCTGGCCGTGGAAGCCGACATCACCGACCGCACCCAGGCCGAGGCGGCCGTCCAGCAAGCCGTCGAGCGATTCGGACGGTTGGACACCCTGGTCAACAACGCCGGCCTGATGCTCCTGGGCCCCGTCGTCGGCGCGGACGCCGAGGAGTGGGACCGCATGATCGCCGTCAACGTCCAAGGGCTGCTCTACACCACCCGCGCCGCCCTACCGCACCTGCTGCAGGCCGCCGAGGAGGGCCCGCGCCGGGTTGCCGACATCGTCAACATCAGCTCGATCGCCGGCCGCGTCGCCAGCAACGGCTACGGCGTTTACAGCTTCACCAAGTTCGGCGTGAACGGATTCACCGAGTCCCTGCGGCAGGAGGTCACCCAGCGGCACGTGCGCGTCGGTGTTCTCGAGCCGGGTGGCGTGGCGACCGAGCTGGGCTCGCACAACAAGCCCGAGGTCCGCAACCAGATGATCGAAGATGATCGACCCCTTCTACCAGCAGACCGAGGTCCTGGCCCCCGAGGACATCGCCGACGGCGTCGCCTACATGGTCACCCGCCCCCGCCACACCGCCATCGGCGAGCTGTGGATCATGCCCACAGAACAGCTCTGACCACATCCCTGCCCGACTCCGTGCCCTGGCCCTGTGGATCCTCGCCGCCGCCACCGCTGGCGGCGCCCTGGACCCGGGCGGCGGGGATGATGGTCACGCCGTCCTTCTCATAGGGTTCGCCGAACACCCGCTCGACGGTTAGCGCGTCTCACGCCTGGCCGAGGACGTCTTGAACCTCCATGGTCTGCTCCCTTCGCTCATGCGTCCTTCATGTGGACACCAAGTGCGGCGCCGTACGGGCGCCGCCTTTACTGGTTTGTGGTTCCTTTTGGGCGTTTGCGGAACCGCCTGATCCGCCTGCGAAGGTTGTCGGTCGCATCTACGAGCTGAGTCGTTTGGATGATGAGCTTGGTTAGGCCAACCGCTATCCCGATAGTCGCCGTGATGAGGAGGCCAAGGCCGCCAAGCCAAGCAAGCGATGTGGCAAGCAGCGGTGGCAATGAGATGGCGTGAGGAAGCATCGCAGCTGCGCTCGAACCAACCGCCCATTTGGCCAATGCATCCACATCACGGCGGACCATGGCAGCGTGGCCAGCAGCCCCGGGGTGCGGCCGGCGGGGTGTTACACGTTCTTCGCCGTGAATGCCGGACGTCACTCTCGGCGAACTGCGGTTGCTGCCATGCCCCGCCAATGAGCGTCTCCGCCATGCTCACCCTGGCGCCGGGATGCTCACGGCGGCGGCTCCGTCCGGCACTGGCGGCACTCCGGCCGCCGTCACGGACGGTGGCGGAGGGGCCGACATGCGCCGCGCAAGTAGCCGCCGATCTGTGCGTCAATCCCGCTCGGCTAGCTGGGCGTCGAGGACGCACCAGAACGGTCTGTCTGTGGCCCCCTCCAGGTCGCCGGTGTCGTCGTGGGGCGGCCATGGCTCGTCGACGAGCAGGCGGATGATCCTCCCATCGCCGGGGGTTCCGCGGCTCATAGCAGTCGGTGCCTCGGCGCGTCATGTCGGGGCCGGGTCGGCCAGACGGGGTGGGCGGAGATGATCACCTGGTCGGGGTCGTAGGCCGCTTTGATCTCCTGCAGGCGGCGGACGGAGGCGGGCGGGAGCACCGCGGCGGCCGCGGCCGGGGTCTCTTCGAAGTTGTAGTAGTCGTAGCTGGCGTGCCAGGGTGCGAGGGCGTCCTTGACCGCTTGCACGTGCGCGCGTACCGGGCCGGCCAGGTCGGGCGTGGGGGTGGCGCCGGCGGCGTACAGCAGGTAGCTCGCGTCGATGCTGGGCTGGGCTCCGCCTCCGGGGACGGGGCGGGCCAGCGCGCCGCCCAGGTGGCGGACCTCGACGCTGTCCGGCGGTGTCTTGGCGTCCGGCCCGGCCACGGCGACCAGGGCGTCGATCGCCGCGGCGGGGAAGTCGGCCAGGAACGCGCCGTCGCCCTCGCCAGACGCCGGCTGGCTGGGGTCCATGTTCAGCTGGCCGAGCGCGGAGGCGGGGATCATCGCGAAGGTGTCCAGTTCCGGGCCGAGCCGGCGCAGCGGCTGGATCAGCTCGGCACCGGTGCCCGCGTCGCCGAGATAGGCAGCCTCAACCATGGCGAAGGCCCGGCCGCGCAGCGGTTCGGGGACCTCGGGCAGCGGCGGCAGCCGCAGGATGTGGCCCACGGAGGTGACATCGTCCGGGACCGTTGCCGTCCATTCGCGCCAGGCGTGCAGGACCTCCGCGGCGCGCTGGATCGGGAAGAACAGGTCCCCCGCGTACAGCTCCCGGACCGGGTACAGCCGCATCTCCAGCGCGGTCACCACGCCGACGCCGCCGCCTCGGACCGCCCAGAGCAGGTCCGGCTCGTGGCCGGCGGCGGCGCGGACCAGGTCGCCGCCGGGGGTCACGAGCTCGGCCGCGGTGACGCTGTTGGCGGCCAGCCCATAACGGCGAGCCAGCCAGCCGAGCCCGCCGCCCAGGGTGTAGCCGGTCACACCTACGCCCGGCGAGCTCCCGGCAAGCGCGGCCAGGCCGTGCTCTGCTGCCGGGACGATCACGTCCTGCCACACCGCGCCGGCCTCGGCGCGGGCGGTGCGGGTAGCCGGGTCAATGTCGACCTGCCGCATGCGCGTCGTCCTGAGCAGCATCGCGCCGTCGAGCGGTTCGAGCGGCGCGGCGCCGTGGCCGGTGCCTTGCGGGGCGATCCGCATCCCGTGGGCGCGGGCGTACCGGACCGCCTTGACGACGTCGGCGGCCGACTCGGCGACTACGACAACGGAGGGGCGCTCGTCCACGGCCAGGTTCCACGCCTGCCGCGCCTGGTCGTAGCCGGCCTGGCCCAGGACGAAAACCTGGCCCGCGATAGCCGCCCGCAGGGCTTCCAGGTCGCGGTCGGCATTGCTGTCCTTGATGTTCATTGCTTCCTTCTTTCCTTCGTAGCGCCGGCTCAGGGATATGAGATTTTGCGCTCCAGATGCAGCTCCCTTTTGGTCGGCGTGCTGGGCGTCTTCTGGCCTTCAGCGCCAGGGAGCATCCCAGGCCGGATGGGTCGCTCCCTGACCCGGACGCCGGTGGCGGCACTGGATGATCTCGGCGGCGGGCCGCGTCCGAGGTCGCCGAACGGCTCGACACCGAGGTGCTCGGGCTACTGCGTCAGGTGACCGGGGTGCCAGCATCCGCAACTGCCTGAGACGCCGCGCGCTACCGCCGTCATCCAGCGGAGGAGCATGACCATGCGAAACGGCCTAGGTGGCCTGAGGCCCCGGTGACGGCATAGACAGGCATGGTCATCCTTCTTCGGTGAGTGATTGTGTCTGGGTTCGGCCGGCGCGGATCACACCGAGGGCGATAAAGAGGGAAGGCGAGCACGGACATGAGGCCGGCGGCCACGAGGGCCGAGGCCGTCACGGGCGCTATGGCGTGGATCGCGACTCCGATGGACGCGGCGGTGACGATGACGGGCAGTGAGGTGGCTTGCAGGAGCCCGGCGGCAACCGCGCCGCGCTTGCCGAGCGTGTGTGCGTACAGGGCCGCCGGTGCGCCTCGCACGATCAGCAGCGCGAACTGGAACAGCGGGATCTTTGCCACAGGGGATGGGCTGCGCGTCAGGGCGCCCAGGTCAAACTCGACGCCACTGGACACGAAGAACACGGGGATCAGGAATCCGTAGCCGAGCGCGTCCAGCTTCGAGCGGAAGACGGGGTGGCTCGAGGTATCGCGGTCAACGAGGTTGAGCACGACCCCGGCGAGAAAGGCGCCGAGGATGGTCTGCAGTCCGATCTTCGCCGCGAGCGCCACAAAGCCGATGAGCAGGGCGACGGCGATGCGCACCCGGATCTCGGCGGTGGTGTCCTGGAGCCGGGTGAGGAAGGCGTCCAGCCGTATGCTCCGGTCTGCGCGGCCGAGGGTCACGCCGGCCGCGGCCACCACGGCACCGAAGATCCCGAAGGTGACGATGTTGCTGGCGGTCCCGCCCTTGGTCGCGGAAAAGAAAAGCGACAGCAAGGTGATCGCACCAAACTCCCCGGCGGTCGCACCCGCGATCGTCAGCTGCCCGAAGACGGTTCTCGATTGCCCGGCATCGGTGAGGACGGGGACGACGAGCCCGAGGGAGGTGGCTGACAGCGTGATGGCGAGAAAGAACGGGTTGCGGACCCACCCCACGGCATGGAAGGCGGCGCCCGCGATAGCCCCGAGCAGCAGGGAGGCGGCGAACCCGGCGAGCGGAGCGCGGAACTGACTGGGGGCCGTCGCCCTGAGGTCGATCTCCAGCCCGGACAGGAAGAGCAGAAAGGCCAGGCCGAGGAGCGCTACCACATTGACCGGCTGATCGATCCTCACCCAGCCCAGGACGGACGACCCGACGATAACCCCGGCGACGATCTCCACGACCACACTGGGCAGCTTTACGCGCCGCACGGACGCGGCCAGGATGGGCGCCGCGACCGCGATCGCGCTGATAATCAGCAGCCCATTGAAGCTCATTGTGCTGATCGGCCGCACGCCGTCAGGAGCGACAACACGGTCCGCTACCTCCTCCTATCGCCGCATGCCCGTCACTAGGCCGACCATCGGGGGATGACGCCCAGCCCCGGTCGCCGCGTGCCTGATTGCGGTCAGCCGGCCGGCTCACGGGATCGGTCGCCGCCAGCCGGCCGGCGTCCTTGGCTGCTAGGCGAGGCCGATCTGCCGGCGCTGCAGGGCGGCGTCGTAGAAGGCGGAGATGACGATGAGCTGGTCGCCGTCCCACTTGGTGGTCTGGCCGAACTCGACGTCGAACGCCTTTCCGGTGGGGGGTATCACGGTGCCGTCGGGCAGGGTCATCTCCCCGGTGAAAGTCCCGGTGGAGTTGGTGACCACGGTGATCCAGTCGCCGCTGCCGAACTGGATCGGGTACGGGTCGCTGTACACGTGCATGTCGGGGAAGATGCGCAGAAACTGCTGCATCGCCGCGGCGTGCGCTTCCTTTCCATAGACCGGTTCCGCGAGCCCGGGGATGTACGCGATCATGTCGGGGTGGTGGACCTCATCCACCGCGGCGAAGTCGCGGGCGTTGAACGCGTCGTCGCCCTTCTTCATCAGCGCGAGCAGGTGCGCGGTCCGGCTGGTGTCAGTCGTGGCGGACATGATGACCCCTCTCCTGGTCGGTGATACCTCAATTCACGGCCGGGATGACCGTGACGCTGTGCGTTGCATGTGAGTCCGGGCGGCCGATGCCCGTGGCAGCCGGTTCCAGGCCAGGCTGGCGGCGTCCCGCCGCCCGGTGTTGCACGTCCGGGCTAGCCAGGACGGGCTGCGCGCGCCGAAGCCGGCCGCTGATGCCGGTCAGCGTCGCGCTCAGTCCCGGCAGGCTGAACGGCGCTTTTCTGCCGACGCGCCTGTCCGGCGGCCAGCTGGCTATCGCCGGCATGGGTGCCATAGACACGGGCGGCGGAGCCTCCCAGCGGCACCACGTTGGCGTGGCCGAGCTCCTGATGCCAGTGATGCCGGGCATGCTCGACCAGGCCAGCCAGCTGCACGTCGCCGACCCAGCCGACCTGGTCGGGCACGCCGCCGTGGAAGCCGATGCCGGCGGCCTTGCGCACCATGCTGTGCGCGCCGGCCAGGTACCGCGCGGTGTGCCAGGCCCCGCTCGCCTGGACGCGCGCCTCATCGGCGGACTGCTCGGCCGCGGTCACCTCGGCGCCATAGCGCACCCGCACCCCGCGCCCGTCCGGGCACGCGGCGGGCGCGTGCCCGGTGCGCCGCTGCGGGAGCGTCAGCGTGAACGGGAACGGCGTGTCCAGGCCGCGGTAGTCAAGCAGGTCCGGCAGCCCGGCGCAGTGCGCGTCCGGGACCCGCCTCCCCTGCGCCAGCAGCACATCGCTGATCCGGCGGCCGCCGCCGGCGTCGATCATGGTGAGCACCTCGAGGGTGCGCGGGTGCATAGCCGTGCCCCGGGACTGCCGGGTGAGCTCACTGCCGCGCTCGTAGACCTCGACCCGGCCCCGCCACGTCCAGCAGCGCGGCGGTCATCAGCCCGACCGGGCCGCCGCCAACCACGATGACGTCCATCGCCTTGTCTGACCTCTCCGCGTGTTCCATGAACATTAAGATAATTAACGTTAATGAATATGGCAAGCCTGTGAACGTTAAGATTCTCAGCGTTCACGGATAGGATGAGGCGATGAAGACAGGCGCGGGGCAGCAGGACTTTGTTGACACCATGATCGAGGTCATCGGCCGCTGGCACGGCAGCTGGCAGGACCCGGAGATAGCGGAATCCAAGGCGCTCGCCTACCGGGTGCGCCGGCTGGCCCACCGGCTAGAAACCGACCTCAAGCGCGAACTCGCGCCGCACGGCATCGAACTGTGGGAGCTGGAACTGCTGGCGTGCCTGCTCCGCGCCGAGCCGGATCACCGGCTCAGTGCCGGAACGCTCCTGACGCAGCTCCAGCTCACCTCAGGCGCGATCACCAACCGGGTCCGCCGCCTGGAGCTCAACGGCTGGGTAACCCGCGATCTCGACCCCGACGACCGCCGCTCGGTGCTCGTCACGCTGACCCCCGCAGGCAAGAAGCGCGCGCTGGAGGTGTTCAGCGCCAAGACCGACACCTGGCACGCGCTCCTGTCACCGCTGTCCCCCGCCGACCAGCGCCGGCTCAACGATGACCTCCGCACCGTGCTGCTCGCCCTCGAAGGCCCGGCCCAACCCGCCTTACAGCCGCTCCGCATCCCCCGCCAGGACCGGCCGCCGCTCAACGCCCACATGCCGGGTTCTGAAGCGGTACACCCCGCTCACCACCGCGCCGCCGGTCGGCCAGAGGATGATGGCCCACCGCTCCGGCAGGCCGTCCGGGGTCGGTCTGAGCACGGCCGCAGCGATGGCGGCCGTCTTGACCGCCACGGCGTCAGGATCGCCGACAGCGGGACGGAAGGACTCGATGTTGCTCTGGCCCATGCCTGCGAAGTAATCCAGTCCCGGTGCGTTTACGCGCTGCCACCGACGCCAGCGCCGCGGCCCGCGAGCCCTGAGCCGTTTGAACAGGCCCGGCAGGCTCCGGCGAGGCGCTAGGCCGGCGACCTTGAAGCCGCGGCCGCGGCCGCGCCACGATCACCCGCCGGCTGTGCACCGTGGCCGGGTTCTACCGCTACGCGGTCGAGGAAGTACTGCTGGATCATTCCCGGCCGCCAACGTCCGCAGGCCTCGCCTGGACTATGAGTCGCACGCCATCGGGCTGGACCGCAATGAGCTCGGTGCGCTGCTGGTCGCCGCCGGACTCGGGCTCCGCCGCAGAACATGCCCCGATCTCCCTGCTGGCCCTCAACGGCCTGCGGGTCTCTGAGGCCACCGGCGCCCGACATCCAGGCCCTGGGCATTGAACGCGGACACAGCTCCTGGCCCACGCGCGTAGCCGCTATGCGCGTTCGCCGAGCGTTTGCATATGTCATCTTGAGTGACGCGGAACTGGGTGATCTGCGCCTGATCTCGCGGAATGGCCCGGCGGAATCGGCCTGCCCTGCGACGCGCTGGCCGCGGCTGGGACGGGTTCGGCGCAGCGGCGATCGGGGCCGTCAGGCGACTTCGGCCCCGAGCTGACGGAGGAAGCTTCGGTTGTCGGTCCTCACGAACTCCTCGACGAGCCGTCCGCGGTCATCGAACCTGAACATGCTCATGAGGTCCCAGACGACCCGTGCTCCGTTCGGCTCGAGCTCCCCCACAGGTGAGTGGGTGAACGGGCCCGTGAAGGTGCCCTCGATCCAGGTCTGACAGGCGATGAGATCGCCCTCGGCGACGATGAGTCCTCGCCGAATGGTCCGGTCCTCGAAGGTCGTTTCCCTTTCTCGCATCCCCTTCCTTCACCTTGGCAGGAGCAGAGGCATCGCACAAGCGACTGTTAGTGAGACCAGCCATGCGAAATGCTCATACCTTGAGTAGACTGGCCAGGTGACGGATCTGACGCTGACGGGTCTGCGCGTCGTCCTTGAAGTGGTGCGCACCGGATCCTTCAGCGCGACCGCCGAGCGGCTCGGCTACACGCAGTCCGCCGTGTCGCGCCAGGTCGCTGTGACCGAGAAGGCCGTGGGTACGCCGCTCTTCGAGCGGCACGCACGAGGGACTCGACCGACACCGGCCGGTGAAGCGCTGGCCCGTCACGCCGGCAAGGTGCTGGACGGAATCGCGGCCGCCACGCAGGAACTGGCGGGTATGCGCGATCGTCTCGCCGGCCGCCTCGTCGTCGCGGGTTTCCCGACGGCCACCGCGGCGCTGCTCCCGCGCGCCATAGCCAGGCTGACGGCCGTGCATCCTGGACTCAAAGTACAGCTCACCGAAGCCCCCACACCGGCGCAACTGGCGGCGATGCGCCGCGGACGATTGGAAGTCGCCATCGTCGCGACCGGCGACGGACTGCCGGAGTACGACCTCGAGGGCCTGCGCCTCACCGCGCTACGCAGCGCTCGCGGCGCCGGAGTCGCGGTCGCAGAATCACACCCCTTCGCCGTCCGGGAACGGATCGAACCCGACGAGCTCGCAGACCAGGGGTGGGTCGTCGGGCCCCGTTCCGGCGACGCCCCCGAGTTCGGAGCGTGGCCCAGCATCCTCGAGCCGAGGATCACCTTCACAGCCCGCGACTGGCCCACGCGACTCGGGCTCGTCGCCGCCGGTCTCGGGATCGCCCTGGTGCCCGGCATCGCCGCCCAGGCGGTGCCGCGCGGCGTGCGCTGGATCCCGATCCATGACGACACCGGCGGGCTCCGGCGGGCCGTCTGGGCGGCGACCAATGACAATCCGAGCGCAGCCGCGACCGCCATGGTCCACGCCTTGGAGGAGGAGGTCAGTTCCTAGGCGCGCGACAGTACACAGGACTGGCCTCATTGGCAACGTCACCGTGAGGGGGGAGCCGTGGCTGTTGAACAGGATCGGCCCGCGCACCCGGCCGCCGATTGCCCGGTCGATGGCCCGGCCGACGGCGGGCGGAAGCGGGACCAGGACGACCTTAGTCCCTTTGCCGCACACGCGCAGGACTCGGTGGCCATGTTCTTCGCCGAGGTCGCCGATGTCAGCACTAGCGGCTTCGAAGATACGCAAGCCGATCAGGCCGAGCATCGCCACCAGCGCGAAGTCGCACGGGTCCGGTGACTCGCGGGCGGCGGTGAGCAGGGCCTCGAACTGCAGGTGGGTGAACCCGAGAGCCGACGGTTCAGGCGGAACGGCAGGGCGGCGGACGTGCTCGGCGGGTGAGTGCTCGAGGGTGCCGTCCAGGACGCAGGTGCGGTAGAACCCGGCCGCGACCGAGAAGCGCCGCGAGACGGTGGAGGGCTTGAACCGGCGGATTTCCTGCATCCACCGGATGTACAGCTCCAGGTGCGGGCGCTGCGCGGCCAGCGGGTCCAGGCCGTGCTCGGCGCACCAGGACAGGTAGCAGCGTAGGTCAGATTCGGTGTGCTCGCGGGAGGAGCCCTTGAAGCGGGCCAGGTAGGCGGCCGCTGCCAGCCGCAGCCGGTCAGTGAACGGCGCCAGAGGATCAGAAGGCACTGAGGCCAGGTCGCTGAAGGCCATCATGTCCTGACCGTGCTGCTCTCCACCTTGCCGGGGAACTCGCCGCCTGCAGCGGGGCACGACAGAGCCGCAAGCTCCCGGCCCTTGGCGTCATCGGCAGCGCACGTGAATATATCCGGATAGGCCCTCCCGAGATATATTGATAGTGAAGGAGGCGGCAATGGCCAAGACCCTGATCGAGATCGATGACGAGTATCTCGCGGCTGCTCAGCGGGCGCTGGGCACCGCTACCAAGAAAGACACGGTCAACGCTGCCCTCCGCGAGGTCGCCGCGCTGGCAGCCAGGCGGCGTGATCTGCACAGGCTCACCTCCGGCGGTATGCCCGACCTTGAAGACGAGGACGTGATGCGGGCCGCATGGCAGCGGTAGCACGCTACCTGGCAGACACCAGCGCGCTCGCCCGTCTGCGTCACCCGGGAGTGGCAGCGGTCCTGGGGCCGCTGATCGAGTCCGGAGTGGTGGCCACCTGCGGTGTCATCGAACTCGAACTCGGATGGGCGACCCGCAGCAGCGCGGAGTTCGATCAGGTGCGAGCCGACCGCGACGTTGGCTATGAGTGGCTGGCTACCCATGATGAGGACTGGCGGCGCGCGCTTGATGTCCAGGCTGCCTTGTGGCGCAGCGGGCGCATCAGGGCGGTTGGCCTGCCTGACCTGCTGATCGCGGCAGTAGCCGAACGAGAACGTGTCACCGTCCTGCACTACGACGGCGATTACGATCTGATCGCGCAGGTCACCGGCCAGCCGGTGCAATGGGTCGTACCTCGCCGAACGGTTCCCTGACCTCCCAAAACGGCACGCTCAGCCCGGTCAACGTACTACACGCGGCGGATGAGTGCGTGTTTTTGATAGGCCCGCGCCGGCCGTGCACCGGTCCGAGCGATGAAGGTCGCCTCGTCCGGAAACCATTTGCCGCAGCACGGCTGACCCGCGATCCTGCTGTCATGGCGCACGGCACGGTCAAGTTCTTTAAGCCGGACAAGGGCTGGGGGGCCATTACCTCTCCCGATCTGCCAGACGGCTTCGACGCATGGGTTCATTTCAGTGCAATCGAGATGGACGGCTACCGTTCCCTGAACGCCGGCGACCCGGTCGAGTTCGATTACGAGCCCGCCGAGCAGGACAGCTTCCGGTTCGTCGCGACCCGCGTCCGGAAGCTGTAGCAAGCACGCTTCACGCGCAGGGCGAGAAACCGGCAACATCGCCCATCTGTCGTCATCCCGCCGCCGCGTCTGCCGGGCTGCCCCGCCGGCGGCAGATGCGGTCGTTAGCGCGGGCGGTCCCTGTCAATAGCTGCGTTACCGGGTTTGCCTGCATTGCTAATCCGGCGGCGTGCCGTCCTCGCCGCCCGGGCTCGCTACTCTTTGCTCGTGGAAGCCGCCAGCGCGCATGGCCGGCCGGCGAGCCGGACCCGCGGTCTGCTGTACTGCGGCCTGGCTGCCGGGCCGGTCTTCATCACGACATTCCTCACCGAGGGCGCCACCCGGCCCGGGTACCGCCCTTCGCGCCATCCTGTCAGTTCGCTTGCGCTGGGGCCACGCGGCCGGGTCCAGGCCGCGAACTTCGCCGTGACCGGGACGCTGGTCCTGGCCGGCGCCGCCGGGCTGGGGCGCGCCGCTCATCCCCCGCTCAGCAGCCGGGCGGGACGTGCCCTGATCGGCGCAGCGGGTGCCGGCCTCATCGGCGCAGCCGTCTTCGCCACCGACCCGGTGAGCGGCTACCCGCCAGGAGCACCCGACGCGCTCACTCAGCCCAGCCGCACCGGCATTTTGCATGACCTCGCAGCAGTCCCGGTGTTCCTCGGCCTGCCCGCCGCCGCGTTCACCTGCAGCTGGCAGTCCATCCGGTCCGGCCGCCGCGGATTCGGCATGTACTGCGCTGCTACCGCAACGACCATGCTGGCAACCATGGCACTGGCCGGCGCCGGCTTCAGTCAATCACCCCGGCTGGTCAACCTCGCCGGATTGTTCCAGCGAGCCAGCATCGTGACCGGCTTCGGCTGGCTCACAGCCCTGTCCGCCCGAGCGCTCACGCGCCCGCCCGCCGCTTCAGCCCGCAAACCGTCAACCTGAACCGGCCGCTCCGGCCTTCCACCGCACACGTAACGCGGCATGTGAGTGCGACGCCGAGTGTTGAACGTACCGGCTCTTGTCGTTGGGTAATACCCGGTTATACTATCGATGTGAAGACAGCAATCTCACTCCCTGACGACACCTACGAGCAAGCCAGCAGCCGGGCCGCGGAACTCGGTATCAGCCGGTCAGAGTTCTTCGCCCGCGCCGCCCGCCGCTACCTGGACGAACTCGCCTCGCAATCGCTGACCCAGCAGATCGACGAGGCGCTGCAGGCCGCCGCCGCCGCCGACGACTCCAGCGCTGCCGCGGCTGCCGCTGGCCGCAGCTACCTGGCAGCCCAGGACGACTGGTGATCCAGCGCAGCAGTATCTGCTGGGCCGATCTGGGCGAAGCCCGGGGCAGTCTGCCAGCTAAGCGGCGCCCTGTGCTGGTCATCCAGTCAAACCCGTTCAACGCCAGCCGGCTGAACACCGTCATCGCGGCCGTCCTCACGTCGAACACCGCCCTGGCTGCCATGCCCGGCAATGTCTTCGTGCCCGCTGCCGTCTCGGGCCTCCCCAAAGACTCAGTCGTCAACGTCACTGCCCTGGTCACCCTCAACAAGCCGGACCTCGAGTCGGCGGTCGGCCAGCTGCCCGAATCCCTTATGAACGACGTCAGCCGCGGACTACGCCGCGTCCTCGGTATCTGACTACGCAAACGCGCTCGCAGCGGCATGAGAGTACGTCGATTGCAGGGTCAGGTTTGCGCGGATAAGCCGGAATGCTGACAGGCTCAGCCCGACCTTAATGCCTGATCGCTGCCTGAGCTGGTGAACATGAATGGCAGGTGGAAGCGGGGATGGTGCAGCGTGGCTAGCCCGGATAATCATCCGGCCCGAACGAGAAGAACCCTTTCCTGAAAATCCTCCGGGCCAGCCCTTCCCGCTGGAGTAGCCGTAGCGCGCTCGCGGCAGTTTCAGGCCCGCAGCCGAATTCTTCCGCCAGCTCCGTTTCCGTAGGCAGCCGGGCCCCGGCCGGGTATTCGCCGTCCCTGATCCGCCGCGCGAGCACGGCGTGGATATGCAGCCAGGCCCCCGGGTTCTGCCCCGGCTCACCCACGACCCGCCGCCGGATACCTGTTCCGTCCTGCGCGGACCAGCCGGCCGGCACATCCCGGCGTGACCCCGGGCACCCCGGCCAGCCCAGCCTGGCTCATCATGCCCGGCATATCCGTGGCGTCCCCGAACCCCGGCAGCAGTTCCAGCGGGTCCCGCAGGGCGTCACCCGCTCCTGCCCAGCCCTGATCTCCGCTAGCTCGTCCTGGTAGCCAGCCATACGGGCAGTGTAGATGGCCCCGGCTCCCCGGTGGCCTGCTCGCGTTCCATCTGGACCACTCGCGCTCGGCCGCTGTGCGGATGGTTCCGCGGAACGCGCGATGGCGACCTCGCCCGGTCAGCGGCATGCAGAAGCGGATGTTCGGCGATGGGCTATCCTCGGCATGCCATCGCAGCTGCTGACCCGATGGTCCCGGCGTCACGACGACGGCTCGCTCGCAGAATGGTGGCCGCAGACGCCAACGCGGCTCAATGCACGGGCAGCGGCGAGTATTCGACGTCCTACTTACCGCGGAGTCGTCGCCACCAAAACGGCGGCACTGGTTCCGTGTCCTCAATGAACCGCTGCCGGATTGCGAAGAGCAGGCCCAAGGAGATTGCGCTTAGCCTGGATCCACCGGCCAATTTCGGTAGATCGCTTTCGGTTTGATTTCTGCCCGGGGAGTTTTCCGGGGTGAATCCGGGCGTGGGCGTCCTGCCGCTCACCTGTCCGGCGGCTTGTCCGGATTTCTGGCTCGGG
>WNGL01009951.1_pt1 | contig 21991 bp, 26 predicted proteins | sample 5400591 | NCBI WGS metagenome assembly WNGL01 (sample SAMN13153377, study PRJNA577476) | soil metagenome | isolation source: 80 cm soil or saprolite under Garry oak tree replicate 1 | place: USA:California | collected 2016-06-15 | reverse complement strand
GCGACCGCAAACATTTTGTCTGCAGGTTCCGCTTAGGTAAGCGCTATACCGGGCCGCCGGGATACTGCCATGGAGGCATCATTGCCACCATCCTCGATGATGCAATGAGCAAACTCAGCAAACTTCGCGATGTGGTGGCTGCGACATCGCGAATGACGGTTGAATATCTCAGACCCGTGCCGTTGCACAAGCCCCTGTGCGTCGAATCCCGAGAACTCGGCAAGCGCGGACGGCGGCTGACACGCATGGCAGAAATTTTTGATGAGAAGGGAACTGTCCTGGCCCGCAGCCGAGGAGTGTTTGTGACTATTAATCCGGAGCGGGTTTTCAGACGCAAGCCTTAGCGGGCTGCGCACGAACGCAGAAAATTCGACCCGTTCCGATCCCTCAAATAGGCGCTTGCAAATGATGTCGGCCCGGAGCAGAATGCCACGGGCGCCTCGCCATGCCTCAGCCTGCGGATGACTCTCGGAGTTTAGGTTCATTCGCTCCAGCGTTAGTCTTGCTGGCTATCGGCGTTCTCATCAACTACATTGACCGCGGCAATATCTCGATCGCGGGCCCGCTGCTGAAGCGGGAGCTAGGCTTGTCAGCCTCCCAGCTGGGCATTCTTTTCGCAGCCTTCTTTTCCACCTACACCGCGATGCAATTTGTTGTTGGCCCGCTAGTCGACCGACTTGATGCCAATCGCATCCTCGCCGCCGGATTCCTGCTTTGGTCGCTCGCCACGGCGGCGACCGGCGTTGTACGCGGGTTCGTTTTGTTGCTGGCCATGCGGTTAATTCTTGGCATCGGGGAATCTGTTGCCTTTCCTGCGACCATCAAGATCATGGCTCGGCATCTGCCCGAGCATCATCGCGGTTTCGCGAGTGGAGTTCTGTTGTCAGCAACGAAATGGGGCAATGCCATTGGAACTCTTGTCGCGGGCCTGTTTATGGCCAAGTTCGGGTGGCGCCCTGTATTTATATGGGTTGGACTTATCAGTCTTCTCTGGCTGCCAGCATGGTCGAAGTGGATGCCCCGCGACGGTCACAGATTGTCCGGCTCCGCCAGCGAAGGCCCTGGTTTTATCGCGATCTTGAAGCAGCGGTCATTCTGGGGCGCTTCGGCAGGCCATTTTTGTCACAACTACCTGCTTTACTTCATGGTCACCTGGCTTCCGTCCTATCTCGTGCTCGAGCGTCACCTGTCGATGAAAGCCATGTCCGGCATTGCCGGCCTGTACTATTCCGTGGATGCCATGGCGGCCATCGCCAGCGGATGGATCCAGGACTTCGCGATCCGCAAAGGATATACGCCCACGTTGGTACGAAAATCAGCCATGGCAATCGGATTTTCCATCGCCGCGATCGCACTGATGGGCTGCGCTGTCGCTGATCCAAGCAGGTATGTACCCTGGTTATTAGCTGCAGGTGTTGGCTGTGGAATGACCGGCGCCGGTGTCCTTTGCTTTTCTCCGACACTTGCGGGGCCGCAAGCGACGGGAACATGGTATGGCATACAGAATGGCTTCGCGAACTTTGCTGGCGTGTTTGGGCCAGCTCTTACCGGATTCGTCCTGCAACGGACCGGCAATTTTCTCGCTCCCTTCGCAATCACGGCTGCCGTGTGCATTGCCGGTGTTTTCTCATGGGTTTTCATTGTGGGACGGGTCGAACAAGTATCCTGGACACAGAAACGCGAACCTGCCATTGCGGCTGCCAGCGTCCGAGCCTAGAACCTGCACAAATAACAACATTCGTCCGGGTTCGATAGGTGATGCAAAGGCCTTCTTGCGGCAGAAAGTTTGTAACTTCACTTCGTTTTGTTTCATCTTTTAATATTCTGGAAGATTTGCACGAAAGCCGGGCCTTGGAACTGCAATACAATTTAGGTAGCGAGCCAAGAAAAAGGCGCCTCTCAAACAGCAACCGATAGACCAACTCGAAATATTGCGGGGCTCCAATTCCCGTCAATTGCAACGCTCGTAATAGCCAGAGAGGAGAATGGTAAACCCGTTGTCCTTATCCACGGATATCCGCTGAGTGGCGCTTCCTGGGAGAAGCAGGTGCCAGTTCTGTTGGACGCAGGTCACCGCGTCATCACCTACGACCGCAGAGGGTTCGGTAAGTCCAGCCAGCCCACAACCGGCTATAACTACGACACCTTTGCCGAGGACCTGCACCAGCTCGTGACCCACCTCAAGCTTCGCGATTTCGCTCTGGTCGGTTTCTCTATGGGTGGCGGCGAAGTGGCGCGCTACTTGGGGAAATACGGATCGAAGGGAGTGAGCAAGGCGGTAATCATCTCCGGGGTGCCGCCGTTCCTGCTAAAGACATCCGACAATCCGGAAGGCGTGGACGGCAGCGTCTTCGAGGGGATCCAAAAGGCCGTTGCGGCAGACCGTTACGCGTTCTTCACCGAGTTTTTCAAGAACTTCTACAACACCGATCAACTACTGGGTAAGCGCGTCAGCGAAGAGACAGTGCGCGCAAGCTGGAACCTGGCAGCCGAAGCCTCAGCTACCGCCAGTCTCGCTTGTGTACCGACCTGGCATGAGGACTTCCGCAAGGACCTCACTCGTATCGACGTGCCCACTCTGGTCTTTCACGGCGATGCGGACCGCATTCTGCCCATCACCGCCTCGGGACACCGGACTGCCAAGCTGATCAAGGGATCACGCATTGTAGTGGTCAAAGATGGACCCCACTGCATAACCTGGACCCATGCGGACCAAGTCAATCTTGAGTTGGTGAACTTCCTTGGGGAACGGACTGTGAAGCGTGCAGCTTCAGCGCCCGAGGACGAAGCCGTCGCGTAACTGCATTTCGCGTACTAACCATGTGGGTGCCGCTCAAACCGGCACCCGATTCTTAATCGCCCCCGATGTCATCCCGAAGTCGTTCGCTGAAAGCGAACGGCAGAGGGACCTAACGATGCTCAAGCGTCAGCATCAGCGCAAACAGGATCACGTGATCCTAAGCGTCTCCCAAGTTGTAGAATAGAGGTCAGCAGGGGCGCGCCTCGCGCCTATCCTTCACGGATCTGAAAAGAGTTCAACTATGTCCCAAAACAACGGTAGTCCCACCAGCCTTCGCCTAAAAACCGGCCTCGCCGAAATGCTCAAAGGCGGCGTAATAATGGACGTGACGACGGCCGAACAAGCCGTCATCGCTGAGAAATCCGGCGCGGTGGCGGTCATGGCGCTCGAGCGTGTCCCCTCGCAGATTCGCGCCGAGGGCGGAGTCGCCCGCATGGCCGCGCCCAAAAAAATCCGCGAAATCATGGCCGCGGTCTCTATTCCGGTCATGGCAAAATGCCGCATCGGGCACTTCGCCGAGGCGCAAATTCTCGAAGAGCTGGGCGTGGACTACATTGACGAATCCGAAGTCCTGACTCCCGCCGACGAAGCCCATCACGTCGATAAGCACGCCTTCAAAGTTCCGTTCGTCTGCGGCGCGCGCAATCTCGGAGAAGCTCTCCGCCGCATCGCCGAAGGCGCAGCCATGATCCGCACCAAAGGCGAGGCCGGCACCGGAGACGTTGTCCATGCCGTCAAGCACATCCGCCAAATCGTTCAGGAGATGAAAATTCTCACCGTGCTCAGCGAAGAAGAACTCTACGCCAAAGCCAAAGACCTGCAGGCGCCGTATGAGTTGGTGAAGTTGGTCGCGAAAGCAGGGAAGCTCCCTGTCCCCAACTTCTGCGCCGGAGGCATCGCCACCCCCGCCGATGCATCGCTAGTCATGCAGCTAGGCGCCGAAGCCGTCTTCGTCGGATCCGGAATCTTCATGAACGATTCCACCACTTTCGCCCCCCCCGACGAAGCCGAGCGCCGCGCCCGCGCCATCGTAAAGGCCGCCACCCACTTCAACGACCCTAAAGTATTACTTGAAGTCAGCGAAGACGCCGGCAGCGCGATGAAAGGCCTCGCCGTATCTGGGATTGATGAGGCGCAGATGCTGCAGACCAGGGGTTGGTAGGACGGGAAATGGGCAGCGAGAAGCTCAAGGTCTTCAATACCCAAGCCGACAACTTGATGGCAAATCTACGCGGTGAGATCGCGGAGGTTGTGACGGCCTGGATTCTGATGAGGCAGTTTATGGCCTCCGGTACACGTCTTAGTACGGGCAACGTGGCTGAGGATTTTAACAACCCAGACCTGACGTACGTTTATTTACTTAAAGACAAGCTCGAAGATGAGCTTGTTGCAAGGTTGTCTGAGTTAGCGGAGAAGAAGGCGGGACGTCTTAACTTCTACTTCGCCGCAGAAAAACTCCGAACATTTCAGCGGGATGCGTCAGATTTTTCGGCCTACATTGAGAAGAACGGATTTCGGCAGAAGCGCAACCACGACATCAGCCACAAAGAACTTCCGGAAAAATGGGAAGATCACAGAGCGCCATTACACATTCCATATCGCCAAATTGTGCGAGCGGTCGCTCACGCTCTGCGACTAATCAAACGGATTGATCGACATGTTCTGGGCCCTTCGGCCCCTTATTTATGGCGGGAAGTTCGGAAGCGTCGATACCAGCCGATCCTCTCTCCGCCCCGTGTCCAGTGCATGTTGGTGCCGTATTACCGTCTTTCCGGCGAGGATCGCATTCGGATTGTGCGCGAAGAGGAGCGCGAAGGGATAAAAGTGTGGACGGAGATGCCCACAACCATCAACGGGCTACCCACAAAGCTACTTGCGTCCCAAAAGTGGGGAGTAGTTATGCTGGAAGACCGTTCTGTGGCCCTTGATCAATATCCATTGCACAGCTAAATGGGATTCAGGCCTCCCACCCGATTTATGAGCAGCGCACGATCAACGCGAAGTACAGGTCCGGAAATGCTGCTCAGGACAGGTTGTCCTTCGAGCCGGTGGAGCGGCAGCACCAGTTCGACGACGGCAAGATGACGGAGCTCGCGAACATTAACATCAACTTGAACGACGAGATAAGAAAGAGTATGGGAGTTGTCAACGTCGGGGACGTAAAGGATTTCAGGCTCAACGTCCAAATATTGACAGGTTTTGAAGCGCCCACTGCTTCGAGCTCCGCAGTCAAGTCAGCTGCTCCAGCCTAACTTGCACGTTTGGGGCGGGTGGCCCGGCCTAACGATTCTTGAGGGTGCCCGTTCAAGCTCCGCTTGGGCGGGGATTTTCTTTTGGTAATCGAAAATCAGAATCCCACCCTAACGTCGCAAAGTGCGCGCCGTTAGGATGGGGGCACCCGCTTTCAATGTAAGAAAGCCTCGCGTTAAGCCGCTTCAAGGACCGACAACATGTTTCCCTCCGGGTCTTTGAACCAAGCGATGGTTGGTCCATTGCCGCGAGAAATCCAGCTCGCATTCCTCGAAGGGCGGGGCGAAGGTGAGATCAACTCCGCTTCTTGGCTTCCCGCTCGCGCGCAAGCACCATTTCATCGAAAGCATGCAGCAGTTGCTCCCGACGGGAATAAGGCCCAGGCTTGTAGGCGCGCGACTGAATCCCGGCCTGTGAGAGTTCGCAAATCTTCCAATCTTCTTTGTTGGTGAGGTCCCAAAAATCAATCGCGTCGTTCGCCTCGAAATCAGGCTTGCTCATCTCTGCCGGATGAAAGTGCCACTCCGCAATGATCTCTGTCCGGTCCACGGCACGCGGCCAGAGCGTCGCCGTCATCATGTAATCAGGATGCAGGCTCAGCAGAAAATTCGGAAATATCGCGTAGTAGCACACTTTTTGCCGGTCCTCTTCATTTAATCCGGGCAAATAATCACGGCGGCGTTTGCCGTCCAAGCTCATGGTTTCTGCGCCGCCCCTGAATCCCATGGCCCCGCCAATATAAGTTGCTTGCGGACGCTCATTGTCCGCACCCAAATAATTCGTCAGCCGGTTCAGCGCCGGATGCAGCACCGGGCAGTGCAGGCACTCGTTATAGTTCAGCATGACCAGCTTCCAATTTGCCTTCACGTCGTAAACGATGCGCTTGTGCAGACGCAGCTCTTCCATCCGCCACGGCACAAATTTTTCCGGAAGGTCCGCCAACTGTGTCTCGAGTGGCTGGGCCTGTGGATCCAAATTGATAAAAATATTTCCGTCCCACAACGCAGCTTGCGTTTTGTTCAGCGGATAATCTTCCCGGCAGAAGCCATAGCCTTCATCCATGTGTGGCGCACCGATCAGCCGCCCATCTAGCGCATAGGTCCAGCCGTGATATCCACACTGTATGCGTCCGGAAAATTTTCCTTCCGGACTGGTGACCATGCGCGTGCCCCGGTGACGGCAAACATTGTAAAAAACGCGCACGTTTTGGTCAGCATCCCGAGTAATGATGATGCTTTCGCCGGCAACTTCACGCAGAAAGTAATCGCCAGGATTCGGAATCTGGTCGACGCGCCCAGCACATACCCACGACTGGCAATAGAAACGCTCTAATTCATCGCGAAAGACCTCGGGATCGGTGTAGTAGCGCGCGGGCAACGTCTTCGCAACGGATTCAACATGCGTGCTCATCTCGGACTCCCGGTGTCTGATTCCGATTATGGCACGAGCCCGCAGTTTGGAAAACAATCGGCGATGTAGCCCCGACGCCCTCGACTGGGGTCGAGCTGAACGTGTAGCAGGCTGACTCACCTTTTCCAAAACTAATTTTCCGTGAGGCTGCCCCACGCTTTGCCGGGTGCCCCAGGTCTCGCCTCCGTTGCGAGACCTGGGAACGGATCCTCTTTTTCTGATCGACAAATCTGGAAGGGAATTCTCGTTACTCCCATCTCTCGCAACAACGGCGAGACCTGGGGCACCCGGCAGGGAACGGGATCGGGTAAGGTCAAAACACCCGCCCCTTCGACAAGCTCACAGGCTCTGTCCCTGCGAACGGCGCAGGGACAAGGACGGGGCGCCCGGCTCGTTGACTTCTATTTCTTCGCATCCCTGGGATTTCCGACTATATTTACACATTGCGTGATTTAGCAGGAGGGCACTATGGGTCGGGAACGCGTGCTGAAGGTTGTGTTACTGGTGGTGGGATTGTTTTTTTCGGCTGCAGTTTATCCCTTGATTATGTTTCTATCGCGAGAGCCCGCGCTGGCGATGATGCTCAGCCTCTATGTCACCCTGGGAATATTCCTGTTGCTGGCGGCGCGTGAGCCGTTGGCGCATTCATGGCGGTGCAGGAATACCTGCATAAAATCGAACGCGGAGAATTGCTGGGAGTGGCTGCCCTTGTCATCGTCGGTGTAGCCCTGATCGTGCTGGCTCCGGCGAGGCAACCAGTCGAGCGGGGATCGGCAGCCGGTGCGTAGGGTGGGCGGGTTTTATCCCTTTCTCCGCGCCACTTCGCCTTCGCTCATGCCAAAATCCCACCCTAACGTCGCAAAGAACGCGGCGTTAGGATGGGGCACCCTCTTTCAACGCTCAGTTTCAAGGAGCTTGGACGGGGCACCCTCAAGTTTGGATATAATTCTGGCGCCTGGGGTAGGAAAAACGTCGCAACGAAAGGCGTCTCACATGGCTAACTTGAATAAAATGTCATTGGCTGCTGCAACTTTCCTCCTAATCACCTGCTCGGTCCAATGGGCAGCCGCGGCCGAACCTCCGGCTGATCTGTGTTCGCTGCTGCCGGCGGCTGTACTGACCAAGACGTTGGGCTCAACCTACGCCGCCCCAAAAGAGAGCGTCGCTCCCCGGCCATTCCCAAACACCGCGCAGGGGACGGATTGTTCCTACGGATCTCCGCATGAGAGGTTTTTGCTCAGAGCCTACGTTGATCCCTCGCCGGCGGCGGCAGCGGATCTGTTCGCGAGATTGAAAAGCTTTTTCGGAAAGGGATCGACGGCGGTAGCCGGCGTTGGAGACGAAGCTTATTTGGACGTTAACCGAGGGCTCCATGTCCGCAAGGGCAAAGCTCGTTTTTTTATCGGCGGGGCAGGAACTGACAAGCAGTTGACGGATCTTGCCAACGGGATTGTCGGACAACTCTAGCGGAATGATGCTCTGATGCGGGCGGCAGCGATTGGGCCCGATACACCTGGGCCGCCGGACGGGTGAGGGCATCCTTCGACTTCGCTCAGGACAGGCTCTGTCCCCACATGGAAAACGCGTTCCGCGCAGTCCAGTGCGATTCAAGCCAGGTGCCCCAACCCACAATAGCTAGCCGCTTGCCATTACTTTTACAAAACATCCGACAACATGGAGAAGACCGCTTTACTCGGGTAATCCGATACGATGCACCAGTTGCCGAAACCGCGGATCGTGACGCAGCGGCTCGAATCTACGTCCCGGCACCTTGAGATACGTAAGTTGAGGGTCGCGCTCCTCGTAAGCCTTTTCCAGCCAGGTGAAAGCCTCATTGAACTCACCCAAGGCTCCATAAAGAATCGCGATTGAACCAGATGGCACAAGTCCACGCTCGTGTAGCTTTTTAAATTTGGCGAGTATCCTTCGTGCCTCCTCCGGTTTCCCCGCTGTGGCGCAAGCGAAACCAAGGTCCAGCTCAAGGTCCATGTCGTCACTTCCGGAGAGTTGGAGCGCCTGTTGAAACTCTTTGATGGCCTCCCCCTGTTTTCCCTTATTCAGGTATGCCCAACCCAGGGTCTGGTGAGCTGGCGCAAAATGAGGATCCAATTCCAACGTTTTCCGCACTTGCTCCAGCGCCTCGTCGTAACGGCCGGCTACGAGCAACCTGCCGGCCAAGGCATTGTTGACTGGCAGAGATAGTGGGTCGAGGTTCCGCGCCCGCCTGGCCTCAGAAATCCCGTCCTCAAATCGTCCTACATACATTAGATAGCCGGCATACCAATGGTGAGCCCGGGCGTCACCCGGGTTGAGTTCCAGGGCACGCTTGTATTCCCGCTTGGCTGTTGCCCAATCCCACTCGTGGGTTTCGGCGATGAATGCAAGAGATGCATGAGGTTCGGCGAGAGTGTCATCCAATTCAATGGCTTTCAGCGCTGCTGCCTTCGCTCGCAATAAGGCGTCTTTCGACGGGAAGCCACCGCGAAATCCAAGCAGCGCGTACGCGTCAGCCAGTCCGCTATAGGCCAGAGCATAGCTTGGATCTCTGGCGACTGCCTGTTGGAAATACTCAATGCTTTTGTTCAGCGCGTCTCGAGTTCGCTGATTGACGTAGTAACGGCCTTTCAAGTAGTACTCGTGAGCTTCAGGGTTGACCGGGTGCGCGGATGCGAGACTCGCCCGTTCGGGGGGCGTGAGGCTGATCTCGATTCGCTCGGCGATACTGCGAGCGACCTCATCCTGGATGGCGAGAACACTGCGATATTCTCGCTGGTATTCTTCCGCCCAAATGTGTTCGTCAGTTGCGCCGCGAATCAACTGGGTGTGGACACGGATCTGATTGCCTTCTCGTATTACCGATCCTTCGACGATGGCGTCCACCCCGAGCGTCTTGGCAATCTCTGGCATTGAGAGCTGCGTGTTCTTGAAGTGCATTGCCGAGGTGCGGGAGATGACGCGGAGGCCATGGATTTTGGAGAGCTGTCCAATAAGCTCCTCGGTCATGCCATCGGCGAAGTATTCTTGCGACGGATCTCCGCTTAAGTTTTGCAGCGGAAGCACCGCCAGGGAACGAATCACCGGAGCAGAAGGGGTTGCCACAGGATGCCGCCATTGGCGCCAGCCCCAGCCGATAACGACAACGGCGAACAGCGCCAGCACGGCTTTGAGCCACAATCTTCGGCCATGAAAACCTGCTGGTGCCTGCGCCGCCGATGGTGTCGCAATGAGGGGGTAAGCTTCACCGCCAGCGGCAGTGCCGTTCATCGGCGCAATGAAGCGGTACCCTCGGCGTGCCAGCGTCTCAATGTATCGCGGGTGTTCGGCGGAGTCGTTCAACGCCGCCCGCAGCCGTTTGACCGCCGCGTTCAGGCTGTGTTCGAAATCGACAAAGGTATCCGCAGGCCAGAGCTCTTTCTGTAGCTCCTCGCGGGTGACAAGTTCCCCTGGCCGATCAAGCAGCATTTTCAGGATTGCAAGGGGCTGGCCCTCCAAGCGGACGCGCATTCCTCCCTTGCGCAGTTCCTTGGCATGCGATTCGAACTCATAGATGCCAAAGCGTACGACGTTTGGTCTGGCTGGGCTCGCCACTGCTTTCAAGGACTCCTGGTAAGGCGAAGTATATCCCGTTTGTGAAGGCGCGGAGCCATGTCACCACATGCCTGAAGCCTAAGCCTATCAATACGTTTCGGTGTCACCCACGTTTCACTACCATATGTATTGACCTGTTGAGGTCCCCGGACTATCCTCCGTGCCACACCTGATTCCCAGGAGGAGCCATGACCAACCTATCCGCCTCACAACTTCGCTTAACTCTTTGCCGATGTGCTTTGCTGATTTCTATCCTTCTTCCGGTTTCTGCGCTGGCGGATAATTGGCAACTGCAGGTGGGCGCGCAGAACGGCGACCGAGCACATCAGGCGCTTGCCTTCTTGCCCAACGAGATCTGGATTCACTCCGGCGATAGCATCACCTGGGCGTTTGTTGCCAATGAGGTCCACACCGTCACTTTCCTGACACCTCTGCAGGTGCGCCCGAACCGCTTCACAGGATGCGCCGGTGGTGGGCCGCCAGACGGTAGAACGCCCGATTTCTCTGTCTATGACGGTACCGCGTGTGTGAACAGCGGGATCCTGACAAGTGCAGATGGGCAGACCTAGACGGTAGTTTTTCCCGTGACTGGCAATTTCAAATTGGTTTGCCTGGCTCACCCTAATATGACAGCCACCATCCATGTGTTGGCGTTGTCCACGCCGTTGCCCCACGATCAGGCCTTTTACGACAAAGAGGCCGATCGCGAGCGCGCCGCGCTGCTCTCCGATGTGATGGCATCCGCCCACAACCATTCCGGCCCGAACGAGGTGACAGCCGGTGTGGGGCACATTATAGGCAACGGCGGGGGAACTCAGACCGCCTCAGTCATGCGCTTCATGGATGCAACGAAAGTCATCCATGTTGGCGAAACCGTGGAGTGGACCACCGCAGAAGGAGTGACGAGCCATACCATCACGTTTGGTCCGGAGCCTAACCCTCTCAACCAGATTCCGCCATCTACCAACGTGTCCTTGGATCCGGATGGCGCGCGGCACGCCTACATCAATTCGACCTCCGACGTTGTGCATTCCGGATTCATTACCCAGGCGCCGCAGGATCGTACTAATCTGGCACAGGCACCATTGGGCGCGACCCGCTTCCGCGTAACTTTCACTGGACCAGGAGTTTACCCGTATATATGCGTGCTGCACGATGAGTTGGGAATGGTCGGACAAATCATCGTCCTGCCGTAACCGAAGAACCGTAGATACGCGGCATGCCGGCATTCCCCCACCCTTCGCGTCTTCGGAGGGTGGGATTCCCGAATGCCCGAAGCAGACTCCAGCCAACTCCCGCGTCAGCGCCGTTCACCGACTCGATTTTCGCAACATCAAGTTGACAATTCTTTACGCATAACTCTCTGCGCTTCAGCGCCTTGCCGCCAACCTTCCGGGCGGAAATGTGTTTGCACTTACAGAAAGGGTTGCTATGAAAGTGCGAACGTTAATTTTAGGTTTGGGAATGATGGCGTCGGCGTTTTCATTCTCCGAGCAGAATGCAATGGCGTCTGAGCAGGGAACGGAAAGACTCGACAAACAAGTGAAACATGAATTGAACATGCTGCCCTATGTGAACGTGTTCGATTACCTGACATTTACTGTGGATGCAGACAACAATGTCACGCTGAATGGAGAGGTGACGAATCCGGTAGTCAAGAGTGATGCGGGAAACGTGGTTAAGCGAATCGAAGGTGTCGAGCACGTGAATAATCAGATTCAGGTGCTGCCGCTATCTCCGATGGACGACGGCTTGCGCGTCCGGTTGTTCCGCACGATCTATGGCTATCCGACGCTACAGAAGTACGCGTTGGGCGTCAACAAGTCGATCCGCATTATTGTGGATAGGGGCCATGTGACGCTGATGGGCGTGGTCGATAATGAGATGGACAGGAACATTGCCGGCATGCGAGCGAATGGGGTCCCGGGAATTTTCTCTGTCGATAACCAGCTAAGAGTTGTAAAAGGCTAATGCTTTGGGCGCGGGGCCGAAAGGCCCTCGCCTGCCCCGCTTAACCCTTGGAGATCCCCTACCTGAGGCAACTCATCAAGACCCGCAAGCCCAAACGAATTTCCGTCCACATCTTCAAACCGTGTGAATATTCCGCCCCAGGCCGGCACCTGAGGTGGAAATTGAAAGCGGACTCCTCGGCCGCTCCACTCCTTGAATTTGGCTGTGACGTCCTCTGTGATGCAGTAAATCTGGCTATCGCGTCCGACAAGTTTGTATGCGTCGGAATCGGGTTTTGCCAGCGCGAGAGCGATATTCGCGCTGCCGTCCGGAGGCCCAACCTCGATCCACCGGCCACCAGACTCGAAGGTCTGATCCACCAGCAGCCGGAAACCGAGCTGGTCCACGTAGAAACGCAGACTTCGCTCTTGATCACGAACGAAGATCATGACGAAATGCTGGGAGAGATAGGGATCCTGACCGTCCAAGCGGGGAAGGGACCGATCGATCCCAAAAGGTGCAGGGCGCTGCCCATTCGCGTGTTTATATAAGCCCGAAGCAACGGCGTTCGGCTTTTCGGACGCGCGGGTTGACTTCGGCTTCTTCCCATCCCTAAGATTTCCGGTGTACACTTCTTTTCCGGATTCCGCTATTTAGCAGGAGGCACCATGAGTCGAGAACGAGCGCTAAAAGTTGTGATGGTGTTGGTGGGACTGCTCTTTTCGGCTGGGATTTATCCAGTGGCGGAGATTTTATGGCGACGGGATCAGTCCGGATACACCGATGCGATGATGCTGAGTCTCTATGTCACGCTGGGGATTCTCTTGTTGATAGCGGTGCGGAGCCCATCGGCGAATCGCAGCCTGATCGCCTTCGCCGCGTGGTCGAGCTTTGCTCACGCCACTGTCATGGCGATCATGGCATTCCAGAATGCGAGCGAACGCCGAGACCTGCTGACAGGCGTGGCTGTGCTCGTTGTCATCGGCGTAGTCCTGATTGTGCTGGCTCCGGCAAGGCAACCAGTCGAGCGGGTATCTGCAGCCGGTGCCTAGGGGTCGCGCTCGGCGGACAGGGTCTGATCACGATGCGGGCGACGGATTTTCATCACCCAGCTGCGCGCGAGCTTCGGATGAACATGTCACCTGCGCAGGAGCTTCCTCGCGAAGGCACGTGCGATCGTGATCGGATGAGTTGCCAAAATGGAGATTTGGCCCAATAGGCTTTGCGGCTCGTGGAAGACGCCGAGTTGTCTCAACACTGTCCCGCGGTCGTAGTAGATTTTTTCCCCGGCCAGGCGATTATCGGAGTCGAACGTGTAGACGCCGCAAAGCGGGACCTCGACTTTTCGTCCCGTGGCCGGAAGACCACGCCAGGGGCCGAGGTGCGTACCGCGAATCATGACCTCGAGCACAACGGCATTGTGACATGCCGGCGCTGCACCTCGATTTCTAGGTCAGGTAGCGCCTTCATTAGCTGCTCGTAAAACAGGCGGACTCCGTTCCGGCCGTTATAGTGTTCGCCCCATGGCTCATCATCGTACCGGGCAGTATCGCCGAAGGTGCGGAGAACAGCTTCGAAGTCATGTTCGTTCTCAAGTCGAATGTGTTGCTCAACAATGGCGATGCGAGCCGACCTGTTGTCCTTCTCTGCTCCGTCCGCCGGAATAGATGCGCTTGCCACTTGCGCCTCCACTCGCGTTTACGAAACCGCGAAGCTCCAGTCACAGATACTACCAGCGCCGGGCGCCCACATCTCGGGCATTTCGAGATTACTTTTGGCGTTGCAGTTCTTGCATCAAGAGACAGGCTTGCAAGGCGAGAGCGAGCTACTTGATCTGCGCAGTCTGCGAGGCTACAGCCAGCCACTGGCCATTGCGCTTCACAAAAACATCAGTCCAGACATAATGGTCGCTGGATTTCTTGCCGTCTTCCATGGTGATTTCATCGTCGGTGCCGGTGACCACGGCAGTGTCGCCGAAGACGCGCACTTTCATGTCGCCCATCGTGGGCGGAGGTGGTGTGGGCAGCCTTGATCTCAGCCGCTCTCTCGGCTTTCGTCTCGCTCTTGCCGTCGGGGCTGATGGCGATCCAATCATCGGCCACTATTTCTTCGAATGCTGCTACATCGTGATTTTTCTCGGCGTTCAGCCAGGCCCGTTCCGTGGCCTGCAAAGTTTGCGAGATGGCGACATTAGAATCGGCTTTGGGCTGCTGGGCCTGCACAGCAGCGGAAACAACCAAACCGAGGAAACAGATGTGAGCGATGAATCCTTGTGGCATAGTGAAGCTCCCTCTAAACCGCCGGCCATTTTACGCCGGGTGCCCCGTCCTTTTTCGCGTTCTTTGCGAAAAGGGTGGGGATTTGACTCTCAGCTCGGGACGCCGAATCCATTAAAATCAAATCGAGGCAGCCAACGACCAACAACCGACAGCCAACGACAGTCTGCATCGGTGTCCTTGCCCTTCAGGGCGATTTCGACGCCCATCGCAAACGGCTCCAGGAGCTGGGTGCCGAAGTTGTGCTCGTAAAAAAGCCCGAGCAGCTGGATGAAATCGATGGCCTGGTGATCCCCGGAGGAGAGTCCAGCACCTTTCTCAAACTTCTCGGCGAGGCAGGATTCGAAAGGCTGAAAGAATTCGTTGGCGCAAAACCGACCTTCGGCACCTGCGCCGGAGCCATCCTGTTGGCCAAAGAAATCGACAACCCACAGCAGTTGGGCCTTGGAGCGATTGATATTGGAATCCGCCGCAATGCCTACGGCCGTCAAATCGACAGCTCAATACGCGAGGGACTCTTCTGCGGATCGCCGATTGAAATGGTCTTCATCCGCGCGCCGAAGATTGAGCGCATGGGACCCGGGGTCGAGGTGCTTGCGACCGAAGGGAACGACCCAGTCGTGGTTCGGCAGGGGAGAACCATGGTTTCGACCTTCCATCCCGAGCTCAGCGATGACCCACGCGTGCACAAGTCTTTTCTGGATCTTCTGGGAACCAACAGAAGCTCGTAAGAAGATGTCTCTAGCTATGAAATTCCATATTGCACAAGTTGATTCACATCCCAAAAAGTGTACGCTTCCGTGGCCAAGTTATTGAATCTGCGGCGGCAGCAAATTGGCCAAGTTCTTGCTGTATCCGATCTAAGCAATGTTGGTAGATCTGACTCAGGTTCGCACAACAGCAGGTTCTGCTGCGCTTTGGGTTGTAAGAGAGCGGTCGGCATTTCCCACCCCATCCACCTCTGTCCCATCTCGCATGGAGGCTCTTATGCGGAAAACATGGTTTGTCACTTTCCTAGTATTTTTGGCTGTCCTAATGATTTCAAGCGTGGTGCAGGCGCAAACCGCTACCATCAGCGGACGCGTGACTGATCCCCAAGGGGCGGTCGTGTCGAGTGCCAGTGTCGTCGCCCGAAATCTTGCCACGGGTATCGAGAGTGTGGCCCAGACGACAAGCGATGGCCTGTTCCAGTTTCCGAGTCTCCAACCGGGCGATTACGACGTGGTGGTGCAGGCTAAGCAAGGCTTTAGAGCGGCGGAGGTAAAAGGGGTGCATTTGGAGGTGGGCGCATCCAGAGATGTGAACTTCAAACTGGCTCTAGCCACAACCACTACCGCCGTCGAGGTCTCGGGCGAGGCCCCACTGATCGAGAGCACCAAGACCGATCTCTCAACCGTTGTTAACGATGCAGATGTAGAGAGACTTCCAGTAACTAGCGCCCCGCTTACGCTGGGCGTCACTGGCGTGAACGGCACAATGAATGATTATGTGGGCTTAGCGGCGACTGCCCCGGGCGTGCGCTTCGACACCAGTGGTAACTCTGGCGACGTGATAGGGCCCGGTTCGTTCAATAACCGTGGCAATCTCTATCTGGTCGATGGCGTTAATATTACCGACCAAGTCGTGTCCACCCGTGACGTTCCGGGAGCCTCCGTCGAGGAGGTAAAGGAATTTCAAGTTCTGACCAACAACTACAATGCTGAGTACGGTCAAGCTGGCGGAGTCATACTCAACGTCGTGACCAAGGGTGGAACCAACCAGATCCACGGCGATTATCACTTCTTTGCGCGCGGCACAAATTTTTCAGCGTCAAATTTCTTTTATAACGCCGGGTTGTCAGGTCCGGTTAATGGACAACCTCGGGCTCCCTATTTCCGGCACGAGCAGGGTTTTACGTTGGGCGGACCTTTGGTCAAAGATAAGACTTTTTGGTTTGTGAGCTACGAAAGGCTGAAGGCGGGTGTGCCTGTGCAACTTCTTCCACCCACCGGGCCAGTCGCCACCAACCAGCCGGACAGTGAGCTGATGCTTTCCGCGAGAGTCGATCATCAGATCAATAACAAGAATCGCCTGATGCTGCGATTCAACCAGCAGCGTATCAACCTGGATAACGCTCTGGTTCAAATTGAGCAAACCGCTGCACCTGATGCACTGGTTTCTAGCGTGGTGCACGACCATACGATCCACGGTTCGTTGGTGTCCAGCTTGTCACCTTACTTGGTAAACGAAGCGCGCATGTCGTGGCATCGCTTCTTTAGCGGAACCCCGACTAAGTCCACGCTGCCCGGCTTGGAAGGCCCGAATTTTTACTATCACGCCGCTTTCTGTTGCCCGCAAGGTGCGGACCAAAACCGGACCGAAGCCAGCGACACGCTTAGTTGGGTCCATGGCACGCATACCGTAAAAGGCGGCGCCAGCTTGAGCTACTACCCTTATTTCTCACTATTCCAGCAGATACATTACGGATTGTGGGATTACAACACTGCCCAGGACATCACTGATCCCACGACAGCGCCCGGAGGATCAAGTAATCCGCCGGCGGCGTTCTCATTCGCAGCTGGGCCCGGAGCGGTCAGGGCGAAAGATAATATCTACGGTTGGTTCTTGCAGGACAGTTGGAAGATCCGTCCCAATTTCACGATGAACTATGGGCTGCGCTGGGATTATGAAGCGGGTGGCTTCAGAGGTGGCTATATCAACAGCGGCAGCGGCTGTTTGCAGCTGAACGGCATTGTCCCGGCATGCTCGAGCGACAAAAACAACTTTCAGCCGAGACTCGGGTTGGCCTGGTCACCGCGTTTCAACAGCGGGCCCTTGCACGCGTTATTCGGCGATGCCGATAAGACCTTGATTACTGCCGGAGTGGGTGAGATCACCCAGCTCGCCTATCTAAATATTTCTCTAGACTCGCTCAACTTCGACGGCGTCACGTTGCTGACTGGAGGACTTGATCCGAGTGCAGGACCCTGTTGGGCGGGTGTGGCTGCTTTTGCTCCGAACTATCCCTCCGCTGCTGCACTAGCGGCTTGCTCTACATCGGGGGGACCCCCATTCTTTGGCAGAGTCCGGCCGATTTCCGATCACCTGCGCAACCCGGAAACTCGTGATGTCCATCTCACCATTCAACGTGAGTTGAGCAATACCACTGTTTTTAGTATTGGATATGTGGGCGCCTTCGGCTTCGGACAATTCGGCGAACGCGACGCAAACTTCCCACCAATTCTGCAGGATACCTCAGTTCCGTGCGACGCTCAGGGTTGCTTCTTTTACCTAGGGTCTAGACCAAACCCCAGCTTCACCGCGATCCGCACTCAAGAGAATAGCCGGACGTCCGCCTATCACGGTCTGATCATTGATCTGAACAAACGCCTTTCCCATCACTTTCAGGTCCACGGTGGCTATACCTTTTCCAAGCTGATTTCCTCTACCGAGGACTTCTACGGACCGTCGGAGCCAGGCGATCCGCGCAATATTCGTGCAGAGCGAGGCCTTTCCTACAACGACGCGCGCCATGCCGTTAACTTCGCTCTTATTTTGGATTCGGCTAAGCTCACCGATATCGCAGGAGCGAAACATATCCTCAATGACTGGCAAGTGGGACTTCAGGGAAACTTGCATTCTGGACAACCGTACGATGTTTCAACCGGTAATTTTCCGTTCTCCAAGTCTCACTTCTTTGGTCTCGGAGCCGAAACTTCGCAGCGCCCCAGTGTTCTATCAGGGGGGATACTGAACGTGACCAACATCGCGTCGGACGGGGGCGGTAACCCAGCGACAACCTTTAACGCTCCAGCAGGGGCTGACTCCGGTGGCGCTCAGGATACATTTTGTAATCTCAATCCTTTTACGGCGTGCACCAATAGTCTGGCCGACTTTCAGCTCCTGAATGGCAACTTGCCCAGGAACTCGGGCAAAGGTGATCCCTATTACCGCTTCGACTTGTCACTCACCAGAACGATTCCCATCCACGAGAGAGTGCGTGTAGAGTTACGGGCAGATTTCTTCAACGTGTTTAACCGTACGAATTTCCTCGGCTTTAACGGTTTCGACGCGTTGACCAACTTTTCGGTTGCGGACTTCTGCACAAGGGACCCCCTCACCGGCGCCTGCACTGGTGCCAATCCAGGCTTCAACGCGAACTGCACTTCCTGCCTGAATCCGTTTAACGGGAACTTTATTGGCAGCGGTGGACAGACACTGAAAATAAGTGACCTGCAGCATGGGAGGGTAAGTTCGAAAAGTGCAGTAGCCGCAGGAAACTATACATTTAACGGGCTCGGGGATCCCACTGTTGCAGATCTGGCCCGGCAGATTCAGTTGTCCCTGCACGTAAGGTGGTAGCCTAGGCCCACTTAACCGGATGTTGGGTATTTAGGGCGGATCGACAAAGATCTGCCCTTTTATTTTCTCGATCCCGCCCGCTGGTTCCAACCTTTGAAAAATTCGAAATAAAATTCTTGACAAACTTATCGCGTAACAGTATGGTTACGCATATGCGTCACCGTTCAGTTACGCATTCCCGCGAAGCCGCATTCAGCGCTCTCGCCGACCCCACCCGCCGCGCCGTGCTGGATTTGCTGCGAGCTGGTACTCGCCCCGCCGGAGAAATCGCTCGGGCCTTTCCGGTGTCGCGTCCGGCCATTTCCAAGCACTTGAGGATTCTGCGGCGGGCGCATTTAGTTGAAGAGCGCAGGGAAGGGCGGCATCGGATGTATCAACTCAATCCCGAACCTCTGAAGGCGGTGGACTCGTGGCTGGAACAGTATCGCAGCTTCTGGAGCGCCAGCCTGGCAACTTTGAAATCGTTTGTAGAAACGGAATACGACAAAGAGCAAGCACATGCACGGGCGCAACGCGAGAAAGGGAAGACCCGTGAAAGGAACGAAGCGATTTACGCGGACCCAAACAAATTCACCAAGGAGAAATGATTATGAAAACTTTGCGTCTCACTGTTTTGTTGGGAATGTTGTTCACAACCTTCAATCTTCTAGCCCAGTCCACCCCGCAGAAATCTTTCGACGTCATGAAATCCCTCGCGGGTAATTGGGAGGGCAAGACTACCATGGGCGATCCGGTTAGCGTCTCCTACCGCTTGACCTCCGGCGGCTCCGCCCTCATGAGCGAAATTCAGACGGAAATGAAAGGTCGCAGCGAGGACATGATCACGATGATCCATCTCGACGGCGGCCGCCTCCTGCTCACTCACTATTGCGCCGCCGGCAACCAGCCGCGCATGCAAGCGTCGACGTCGGAGGATGGCAAGACCATCACCTTCGATTTTCTCGATGCCACCAACCTGCCCAGTCCCGACGCGCCGCACATGCACCGCGTCGTGTTCACCTTTCTGGATGCCAACCATCACACCGAAGCGTGGCAGTTCAGTGATCACGGCAAAGAAATCATCGAGAATTTTGACTTGAAGAAGAAGGCCTAGCGGCAAGCATTGGCTGATCCTGCGATCGGGCGATGCTCGGATCAACGGATCATTGGATCACAGCATCTTGGAGGACGCATGCCGACAGCAACCACCGCAGCGACTGCTCGTATCACTCCTGACAACGACTCGGTCGTCGCCGAAGTATTTATGGCCGCTCCACCCGAGCGCGTTTTTCAGGCTTTGGTTGATCCCGAGCAGTTGATGCAGTGGTTTACCAGCGAGATCTGCCCCACCGAGTTCTTCGAGTTCGAGGCCCGGCCCGGCGGACGCTATCGCCACGCCTCGGGGCAGAGCACCCTGACCGTGAACGGCGTGAATAGATTCGAGTGCCAGGGCGAAGTGCTGGAGGTCGATCCTCCTCGCCTTCTCGCCTACACCTGGATTGCGAACTGGCATGACGACAAAACGCGGCCCACGGTCGTGCGCTGGGAACTGACGCCCGCAGCCAACACCACCCGCGTGAAGGTCACGCACAGCGCCTTGTCAGATGAAGCTGTGGCGCGCCAGGATTACAGCGGCGGCTGGCCGGGACTCATGGAACAGCTCAAGAAGTTCACCGAAGGCAGTTTCGAAAAGGTACTTGCGACGCTGATGGAACCAGAGTGCTGAACTCTGGTGTCGGAAAGCGCTAATTCTTCTGTAGAAAAAATAGTCCTAAGGAGAAAGACTATGGGCAACCCATTCTGTCATGTAGAACTGAATACCACCGACGTCAACAAAGCCAAAGCTTTTTACACAAAACTCTTCGACTGGGAGCTGGAAGATATTCCCATGCCGGACGGCGCCTACAGCATGATCAAAGTGGGCGAAGGCACTGGCGGAGGTCTGATGAAAAATCCCATTCCCGGCGCACCGTCATTCTGGCTCTCCTACGTTCTGGTGGATGACATCGCAGGCGCGACGAAGAAGGCACAATCGCTCGGCGCCACGGTGATGAAAGACGTCACCGAAGTCATGGGCGCGGGCTGGCTGAGCATCATCGCTGACCCCACCGGCGCGCACCTCGGCCTGTGGAAACCTAAAGCTAAGTAGGACAGACAATCAGAAAATTATCGAAAGGTAGGTCAAGAAGAAAATGGCAACCGCCAGCATTAGTCCAACAACTCATATCACTCCCGATAACGACCTAGTCGTCGCCGAAATCTTCATTGCCGCTCCGCGCGAGCGCGTCTTTCAAGCCATCACCGATCCCCAGCAGGCCGTTCTGTGGTGGGGACAAGACGGCAAGTACCGCCTGAGTGAATTCCAGATGGACGTGCGCGTAGGAGGGAAGTGGTCCTGCGCCGGCTCCTCCGTGACCATGGGCGGTCCCATCACCGTTCACGGTGAATTCCTCGAAGTCGATCCTCCGCGCAAACTTGTTTACACCTGGATCTCAAGCTGGATGCCCACAACCACTGAAGTCCGATGGGAACTGGAAGCGCAGGGAAACGGCACATTGCTGAAGCTCACGCACACCGGATTCGCCGGCAACGCTGACCAGGCGAAGGGCCACAGCACGGGCTGGTCACTGGTTCTCAGCTGGCTGCAGTCCTTTGTGGAGAAGGGCGAAACTGTAGATACTAGGAGCTGAAGTGTGGGGCGGGCGCCCTCGCCCGCCAATCTTAAAGACCACTGCGAATGGCGACAACTCAAATCACTCCCGACAAGAACACGGTCCTGGCGGAGATCTTTATCGCGGCTCCGCCAGACCGCGTCTTTCAAGCCCTTACCGACCCCAAGCAGATGTCGCAGTGGTGGGGCCAGAAGGGCCTGTATCGCGTGATGGAGCACAAGGCCGATCTTCGCCCCGGTGGCAAATGGTCCGGCACCGGCGTCAGCGCCGATGGCAAACCCTTCCAGGTCGATGGTGAGTATCTGGAGATCGAGCCACCTCGCCTGCTGGTCTATACCTGGAACCCAAGTTTTGCGCACTTGCTGAAGACCACCGTGCGATGTGAGCTTGAGCCTCGCGACGTTCATGGCTTGCAGCATAGCGGCCCGCATCGCGTCGGCACTGGCACGCTGGTCAAAATTCGCCAGGAAGGATTCGCCGGCAATCTGGAGCAGGCCGAAGGCCACAGCCGGGGCTGGACTCTTGTCCTCGGCTGGATGCAGGCTTACGTGGAAAGAGGCGAAACCGTGGACACCCGAACAGAATAGGCCCCTGTATGCGGCTCGCCGAGGCAGGGTAGTGCCTACTCAACGGCAACCGCGGATTCGGGCACGCTCGGCGGCGCTGAGTGGGTACTGAAGAACGGGCCGATAACCCGGGTTGGCGACATCGTCCAGCGACTCCTG
>WNGL01002549.1_pt1 | contig 21992 bp, 25 predicted proteins | sample 5400591 | NCBI WGS metagenome assembly WNGL01 (sample SAMN13153377, study PRJNA577476) | soil metagenome | isolation source: 80 cm soil or saprolite under Garry oak tree replicate 1 | place: USA:California | collected 2016-06-15 | reverse complement strand
GGAAGGGGCAAGTCAGAGATCTAGTGAACTGCCGGTCGAGAAAGTGTCGAAGTTGTAGTAAGCGCCGAGAAAGTTAGTTCCGGAATCGTCGTATACGGGATAGGCGACCTGGGTTGGCGGGGGAAGATTGACATCGCGAGCGCGGATCAGATTTTCACCATGAACATACATATAGGAAACACCGGCGGCAAAGCGGTGGGCAACCTCACGTTCGATGTTCAGGCTGGCCTGCTGCACTTTGGGAGTCTGGAAATTATGCGCGAACGCCGAGACCTCGCTTTGGAGATGGGCTGTAATGGTGTCGGGCGGGGTGCAGAAATTCGTATGCAAGGGACAGTTGACCAGGGGATTGGGATACTCGGGAAAAATCAGGCGATCGTAGAAGTCGGAGTTATTGAGGAAAAGATGGTTCCGGCGAGGCCGTTGTCACTGGCGACGGATGAAGTGTAAATCTGAGGAATCCGAGTGTAGAACAAGCCATATCCGGCGCGGATTACCAGTGGACGCTCGTCTCCAATGGAATATGCGAAGCCTACTCGCGGGGCAACGTTATTGGTGTCGAGCGGAACTTTGCCGGAGTCCGGCCATAGCGGCGTGGAGGCCAGGCCTTTGCTGGTGAAAGTCTGCAAGTCGTAACGCACGCCCAAGCTGAGCGCGAGCCGGTTGGTGACACGAATCGTGTCTTGTAAGAAGGCAGCATACTCGTTGGTGTCGGGATGGGTGACCGGGGAGCCGAAGTTTTGGATGTAATAGCGTGGCACCTGGTGCGCGTAGGCGCGCAACGGGGTCAGTTGAAGGCCTGCGATCATGGGATCGAAGGTAAAAGGGTTTACCTTGATGTCGTCATAGATATATTCCCCACCGAACAGAGATGGGAAATAGTTGTAGGTCCAGGTCAGCATGGCGTCGCCGCCAAATTTCCAGGAGTGGCGTCCGCCCTCCAGACCGAAAGTTTCGGTCAGATGCAATCGGTGCTCGGCAGTCTGGCGTGGCAAGATTGAGGATCTTCCAAAACCGTCAATGATGCTGGTGACTTTTGTCCGTACCGCCGACGAATTGCTGCTGGATTGCTGCAAGTCGTGGGAAAACTGGGCACGCAAATGGCTTACCAGGTGCCAGGAGAGACTGCTGGTCAGCGACACTGAGGGCTTTCGGTGGCAACATCCTCTTCCCCGTTATCGCTCACGGCGAAAGACGTTACTGGGCTGGCGGGATCGAAGACGACGTTATTTTGCCCATAAGAGCGCGAGGTACTGAGGCGGGCAGACAGGTTGTGCTGCGGGTTGATGGAGAAATCCAATTTGAAGAAGCCGGTGTTACCCAGCAGCTTGGCAGGAAACTCGCCGCCCAGCGCGGAAAGGCCGTCGGCGGCAGCGAAGACGAGTGATTTATCGCTGTCCTCGTAATCCCCATGATGCAGAGGTTCTGCAGCTTTTTGTGGGATGACTTTAGAACTTCCGTCGAGGAAGTGGACGACAGTAGGAACGTGAAAGATGTGCTGATCGAATCCGGCAAAAAAGAATATTTTGTTGCGACGTAGCGAACCGCCGACGGTGAGGCCGAACTGATGCTGGCGATCTTTGGGCTTGAAGTCCATAAAAGGATGGCGGGCGTTGAAGGAGCTGTCGCGCAGAAAAATAGAAGCTGGTGCCATGAAGGTGGTTTGATCCTGACTTGGTGACTACGTTCACCACCGCGCCGCCGGCACGTCCCAGCTCCGCGCTGTAGGTGTTTGAGGAAACGCGAAACTCCTGCACCACCTCGTTTGAGAACTGATAAGGGGCGCGATAGCGGCCACGGGCCTGGGCGAAGAAGCCGTTGTTGTTGTCTGCACCATCCACCAGGTAACTGGATTGATAACCGCGGAGTCCGCCAAATGCGAGATCGCCATTGGAAGCGGAAGTAAGGCCTCGTGGATCCTGAGTAACACCCGGCGCTAGCAAAGCTAGATCGGTGAAGCGGCGGCCGTTCAACGGCAATTCGCTGATCGCACGCTCATCGATTACGGCAGAGATGGCGGCGGGCTGGGTTTCAACCAGCGCCGGCTCATCGGAAACGGTGACGGTTTCCGTGGCTCCGGCAACTGCCAGCTTGAAAGCCAGTTGGAGGGTGCCACCGATGTCCAGGTGCAGTGTGGGCCTGATCTGTGGAGACATTCCAATGGATTCGGCGCGTCCGGAGTAATCTACTGGTGGAAGCAGCTGAAGAGCAAAGCGGCCTTCAAGGTCGGTTGAATTTGAATAGCGCAGTCCGGTCGCATTGTTGACCAGCGTGACGCTGGCGCCTGGAATTCGGCCTCCCACCTGGTCGCTGACGATTCCCCGGATGGCGCCCGTGGAGGCGTCTTGCGCCAGCGCCGCGGTGAGAAGGAGAAAGAAAGAAAGAAAGAAGACGGGCACAACAATGCGACATAGGACTCCCCGGTATCGATAGATTGAAAGTGTCAGGTGAGTCCAGTGACGGGGGACACTCTTGGTATAGCACCTGCCGGGTGAGAAAGTCTGTGAGGGGCAAGGTTTGTTTTTGAAATGTGTTCCGGGTTGGGAAAAGCGGGGTTTCAGATTCGAGTACTGAAGTTCGCTGTCTCAGTTCTCAGCAGCCAGGTTACAGGGTTGCTCGCTGCTTATTCAGGTCGGCAATTTTTTGCTGTACTAGTTGCTCAATCTGATGGAGGACTTGGTCTTCGGAGAGGCGGGTGGAGTCGAGGATCAGGGAGTCGGGCGCGGGTGCGAGGGGAGAGGCTGTGCGCGTACGATCACGGCGGTCGCGTTCACGCAGCTCAACCGGGGATTCGGCCGCCACTCCGCGCAGATGCTGCTGCTGCAATCGCCGCTGTTCGCGGACTACAGGGTCGGCATCCAGGAAGACTTTTACATCCGCGTCAGGGAAAACCTTGGTAGCGATGTCACGGCCTTCCATCACCACGCCGCCGCCAGTGCCCATTTCGCGCTGGCGCAGCACCATCCATTCACGCACTTTGGGATGAACGGAGACGCGGGATGCGCCTTCGGTGACGTCAGTCTCGCGCACACGCTGAGTGACATCGCGCCCATCCAGCAATACGCGGTTGCCGCCCATAGCGGGTTCAAGCTGGATTCGCGAATTATGGGCCAGGTTTAGCAGCGGCGCTTCTTCGTCGAAGGATGCGTCCCATTCGATCGCTTTGAGGGCCAGGGCGCGGTACATGGCGCCGCTTTCCAGGTTGACATAGCCCAACTTGCGGGCCAGACGCGAGGCAATCGTGCTTTTGCCGGCACCAGCCGGGCCATCGATGGCAATGATCAGTTTGCGTGGTTCAGTCATCGGAAAGCTAATGATTGTACACGCGGCAGATAGGGAAGGAGTGTGTGGGTGTGGCAGAAGATCTATGGATATTCAGACGATGAAGGGCGCAGCCGAGCTGCGCCCCGTGGCACTCGTCTTTAGCGCCGATTCAGCGATGTTTGATGAAGGCGCCGGTTTGCAGTTCGGCCATGGCCTGTCGTAGCTGTTCTTGCGTGTTCATCACAATCGGTCCGTACCATGCAACCGGTTCCTCGATCGGCTTGCCCGATACCAGAAGGAAACGGATACCCTGGTCGCCGGCCTGGACGCTGATCTCATCACCGCGGTGAAACAGCACCAGCGAGTGATTGCTAACGTCGTACACAGGCGCGGCGTTGGGGTCCACCGTCTGCTCAGTAAGAACCGCACGAGGTTCCGAGGAATCACGGAACGTGCCAGAGCCCGCGAACACGTAGGCAAAGGCGTTGCGCGTGGTCTCAATCTTGAGCCGCTTCCGCTGGCCCGGGGCAACCGAGACATCGAGGTAATTCGGATCAGCGGCCACCCCTTCCACCGGCCCCCTCTTACCCCAGAATTCCCCGCAGATGATGCGGACGCGGGTGCCGTCATCGTCGGTGACCTCGGGGATCGCGCTGGCCGGAATGTCCTGATAACGTGGGTCGGTCATCTTCAGCGATGAAGGCAGGTTGGCCCAGAGCTGGAAGCCGTGCATGCGTCCCTGCTTATCACCCTTTGGCATCTCCTGGTGGAGAATGCCGCTGCCGGCGGTCATCCATTGCACGTCGCCGGCGGTCATTTTGCCCTTGTTGCCAAGACTGTCGCCGTGCTCGACTGAGCCGGCGAGCACGTAGGTGATGGTCTCGATCCCGCGGTGGGGATGCCAGGGAAATCCCGCCAGGTAGTCCCCAGGATTGTCGTTGCGGAAATCGTCCAGTAAGAGAAACGGATCGAAATCCTTGGTCTTGCCGAAGCCGAAGGCACGCTGCAGCTTCACGCCCGCGCCTTCGATCGTGGGTGTGGTTTGAATAATTTGTTTAATTGGTCGGAGTGACATATTTTCCCTTTCTATGCCAGGCAGCACACGGGTTGGACGTGTGCCGTGGCGGATAACTCAAGCTCTGAGGAATTCCGCGTCGAGCGTGATGGTCACCTCGTCGCCAACCAGGATGCCACCGGTCTCGAGCGCTGCGTTCCAAGTCAAACCAAAGTCTTTGCGGTTGATCTTTGTGGTCGCGGATACCGCAACTCGGGTACCGCCCCAGGGATCCTTCGTAGGCGGAGTTGGCCCGTCCACGGCAAAGAGCACTTTGCGGGTGACACCGCGAATGGTCAGGTCGCCCTCTACCGCCAGCTCTCCGTCCCGGACAAGCCTGATGTCCGTGGACTTGAAAGACAAGGTGGGAAACTTTTCCATGTGGAAGAAGTCGGGACTCTTCAGGTGCGCATCGCGCTGAGCGTCGCGCCTTCAATGGAGGCCGCTTCGATCACGGCTTCGACGCGAGAGTTTGTCAGGTCGGTTTCGTCCCAGAGTTAACACTCCTGTGACTTTGGGGAATTGCCCCTTCACGTTGGAGATCATCATGTGCTTCACCTTGAACTCGGCAACGGAGTGAGCCGGGTCGATGTTCCAGGTGGTAGTTGCGGTTTGCGTAGCCAGTGTGCTCATGGTAGCTATCCTTTCTGCCTGCTTTAGATGCGTTCCGACGATATTCGTTTCAACAAATATATCTGCCAGAAAAATCAGCTGACTTTGGTACGGCAGGCGTGCAGCAACTCGGCGAGCGCCCGGAGTCGCTCCTGTCCCAGCTGGCCCAATTGCTTGCGATGGACCTCTTGTATCGGCGCGTCGAGCCCGGCCAGGAGTTTGAGTCCCGCAGGCGTGATCCGGGCCATTACCATTCTCCGATCCTTGGTTTCCCGGCTGCGCGAGATCAGCTCGCGCTTTTCCAGGCGATCGAGTAGCCGTGTTATGTCAGGATCCCGCGTGACCATGCGGTTGGCAATCTCGCCGCAGGGGAGCCCTTGGGGCGCGCCGCGCAGGATGCGAAGCACGTTGTACTGGGTCGCCGACAGCTCCTCGGTTTTGAGTACCTGGGCCGGGCCTCGGGACAGCAAATCGCAGGTGCGCATCATGTCCAGAAGCGCCGCCTCCTCAGGGCATGGCGCCCGCCGCCGGCCGCTCTTCGCCTGAATCGATTCCTTCATACAACGTAATGATACTCGTCGTAACGACTATTGTCAAGACGGATGTAAAAGCGGGGCCCTTCCGCCTGCCCCTTCTATAACGAGACTTAGGTTGTGGGAATGGTCCCGCCATCAAGGACGTAATCGCTACCGTGAATCGCCCCGGCGCGTTCCGACGCGAGGAAAGCCACCAACTCTGCCACCTCTTCCGGCTTGCCTGGCCTGCCCAGGGGAATGCCGCCGAGGAGGTCCATGATCTTCTGGCGCGCAGCATTCTCGTCGATTCCGTTGCTCTTGGCCAACTGTACGATCATTCCGTGCGCGCCTGAGGTCTCAATGAAACCAGGCGAGATCAGATTGACACGAACGCCCTTCGGACCGACTTCATTCGCCAGACCTTTGCTGTAGGTGCTAAGCGCGCCCTTGGCCGCAGCGTATGCCAGCGTCGAGTCGTAGAGCGGCAGACGATGCTGGATGGATGCGATATGAAGGATCACGCCGGAGCGGCGCTCCAGCATGCCGGGCAGAAAGAGCCAGTCTAATCTTACGGAAGCCATCAGGTTGACGTTCAGTGCCTTCTGCCAGTCGTCGTCTGTAAGCACCTGGAAGCCGCCGTTGGGAGCGTCAGATCCTCCAACGTTATTCACTAAGATATCGAGCCCACCCCACTCTTGGAGAATGCGGTCCCCCACCTTTCGGACTCCATCGGCAGTGCCGATGACTTCCTGAACGAACAGCGCGGAAGTTTGTCCTTCAGAGAGCGGAGAGCGGGCGGCCGTCGCCACAAGAGCGCCACTTAGCGTGAGTCTGCAGACGATGGCCGCTCCCATACCTTTCGTACCGCCGGTGACGAGAACCCGCTTGCCCTTAAACTCATCAGGGTCGAAAGAAAAGGTGATAGTTTTTATTCATATTATTTCCTCGAGGCATTGGCTTGCTGCATAGTAAGCTTCGCAGCATGCATACTTAACCGCAAGAACGCACGAAAAAGTGCGTTACACTCCCGCAGGTATGCCGAAAAAGTACACGCCGAGTTCTGCGGCCAGTGACGTGGAAGGTGCGCTGAAGCTTCTTGAAGGCCGCTGGAAATTAGTCATCCTGTTCCACCTCTTTGGCGGCAGAGTGTTGCGCTATTCCGATCTGGAACGGCTAATTCCGAACATCTCGCAGAAGATGCTCGGTCACAGCTTCGCCAGATGGAAGCCGATGGCATCGTGGTGAGAAAGGCATATCCTCAGGTGCCACCGAGGGTTGAATACAGCCTCACGGCATGGGGACGAGCACTGTGTCCCGCCCTGGATGCCATCCTGAAGTGGGCGGAATTCCGTCCGCGGGTTTGAGAATGAAGTACCGCTAGAATCCGGTCCCTATAGCAAAATAGATCAATGGCCAGCGTGCGAATGGACAAGTGGCTTTGGGCTGCCAGATTCTTCAAGACGCGAGCATTGGCGGCACGAGCCTGTGAACTCGGTAGGATTCAATCCAACGGGCAACCCGCCAAGCCTGCTCGGGAAGTCCACATTGGAGACATGTTGCGAGTCACAAACGAAGGCGGCGAGTTTCAGGTGGAAGTCCTGCTTCTCAGCGAGGTGCGCGGCCCGGCTTCGGTTGCGCAAACCCTCTATCGCGAGACCGACACGAGCCGGGAACTGCGCCTGAAGGTGGCAGCGGAGCGTAAAGCGATGAAGCAGTTCGAACAGTTACCCGCCGGCAGACCGTCAAAACGAGATCGTCGGAGAATCATACAGTTCCGGGGGCAAGCCTGACGCAGGCGATCTTAGCGACTGTCATCTGCGGCGCGATGTGGAAGTTCGTGGCGGCCTGGATCTTTGTAAGTGCTCCGGGGGACGAACGATGGGCTCGACCTTGGCCGGCGTGATTTGGACCAGGGAGCGATTTCCTACGTGGACGAAACTCAACTCCCGAGCAACGAGCAAGGCGTTGACTGCTTCTTTTACCCGCGAGCGGGGAACAAAATTTCCGAAGAAACTTTCGATCTCCTGCTGGTCAGCGGCGATCACGCAATCGAGATATTTTGAAATCAGTGCGGACAGAGCTTCGCCAACCGACAGGCTTATCCCCTCGCGGACCGCATCCGGGGCCCAACGGTAGAGGACGTCCCAAAAAGCGCCTTCGGCGGGATTGTAGTCGACACGGGTAATGCGCAGCTTGGACCAAAGCTCGCTCAGCGCGTGATCGAGAGCTGCAAGAGAGATGCTGCCACCCAGAACGTCCCGCATTTTCTGCTGCGAGATTGGGCCTTCGCGCCGGATAAGCTCGAAGGCGTCGCAAGCCAATTGCGAATATTCCGAGCGCGGGCCGGCCCTGGGTGCCTGCTTGGGGTTGCGCTCTCCCACTAGCGCATAAAAATGAGGAAATATGGAAGCGACAACCAGAAAAGCATTGTTTTGATCGATCAGGTTGGCTTCATAAGCAGCGTGCTCACGCAGGAGACGGACCATGAGATCAGTCGCGTCCTGAGAACGGGGGTCAGAGAAGGCGTGCTGCCAAGTGGGTAAACGTTCGTCAGAGCCAGCCCACGCGCCAATAAAGGTGGGCACCAACACAGGCTGCTTCACTGGATACAGCAGACAGAAGCCGACTGATTCGATGAAAGCACGGGCGTCCTCCAGCGTGCGCACGGGATGCCCGTTTAGGCGCCATTTATCGCGTCGGAGTTGGCCGAGTTCCTGGTCGGTCATAAGAACAGCATTCAGCAATCAGCCCTCAGCATTCAGCCAATCGTTGGGCGCCACTCAGCATTCAAAGGGCTGAATGCTGAGTGCTGACTGCTGAGTGCTGTCTTTCTCAAATTCTCTTAAAAGCTTTCTGAATATCTTTTAGAGAGTATCGCAAAACTACCGGCCGTCCATGGGGACAGGTCATGGGGCACTCCGTTTTCGCAAGCTCGGCCAGCAGCCATTCCATTTTGTTGTGCTCCAGCGGCATATTGATCTTGATGGCGGCGTGACAGGCGATTGACGCGGCGATGCGGCCGCAAACTTTTTCCATGTTGAGGGCCTGTTCTTCCTGCGACAACTGATCGAGCAATTCGTGCAGCATGTGCTCGATTTGTGGGGCGTCGACTCCCGCGGGGGCGATTTTTACCGCGATGCTGCGATTGCCGAAAGGCTCGGCTTCGAAACCGTTTTTGGTGAGTTCGTCGGAAATTTCGGCAAATACGGCTTGCTGCGCGGGCGTCAGTTCAATCACCAGAGGCATGAGCAGGCGCTGGCTCTCGACTTTCTGCGCGGCGCGTTGCTTAAGCACTTTTTCGAAAAGCACGCGCTCGTGGGCCACGTGCTGATCGACGATCCATAAGCCTTCGCGATTCACGGCCAGGATGAACGATTCCCTGATCTGTCCCAAAGGTTTGAGCGAGGCCAGCGATGGGGCGATGTCACTCACGTCTTCAGGCTCGTCGGGAAGCGGCGGGGCACAGCCGTCGCTTTCTACTACTTTCGGCGCGCGAGCCAACGATACGGCGGCATTGCCTTCGACGCCGATTCCCCCACTGAAGTGGAATTGCGTGTTGATAGCCGGGGGCACCGGCGCCTGCAACGTGAACTCTTGCGGCGGGGCGTCGAATGAAGGGGCCAAGGCGGCGGAACCTTCTGTCATGACGGTATGTCCACCAGCGATCAGGGAAGGAGTTGCCGTGGGATGGGCGCGGATTTCAGTCGCGAACTGTGGGACAGGTCGAGCTTTCAGCAGGGCAGCGCGGACGGAATCGCGCACGAAATCATGCATCACGGTCCGCTGGCGAAAACGGACCTCGATTTTCGAAGGATGAACGTTGACATCCACTTCTTCCGTGGGCAGTTCAAGAAACAGCAGCACCACCGGATACACCGTCGGCGGCAAGATGTTGCGGTAAGCGTCCGTGAGGGCGTGTTGAATCAGGCGATCGCGAATCAGGCGGCCATTCACGAAAACATAGATAGAGTTGCGATTGAGCTTCTGGATCTCAGGCTTGGAAACGAATCCGTGCAGGCGGATTTCTCCGGGATCTCTCGAACTGTGTTCTTGATCTTCTTCCGTTCTTCTCCGCGGAGGCGGCTGGGGTAATCCGATTCGTTCCAGAGGCTGCGCGGCAGCGACCGCGATCAGTTGATCGAGCACTTCTTTACCAAACACTTGGTATACACGTTCGCTGTATCCATCCACGGGCGCGGCGATCAACACCGCATTGGTGGCCGAATGTAATTCGAAGTGCTTGTCAGGATGGGCAAGAGCGTAATGAGTCACCAGCGATGCAATATGCGAAAGCTCGGTGGACTCAGCCTTCAGAAATTTCTTCCGCGCCGGAGTGTTGAAGAAAAGGTCCCGCACGGTAATGGACGTGCCCAAAGGGAGTCCGGCTTCTTCCACTTTGAAGATTTTGCCGCCGTTGATTTCGACTACAGTTCCGCACGATTCATCGGCAGCCTTCGTCTCCAAGCGAAGGCGCGAGACCGAGGCGATTGAGGGCAGTGCTTCCCCACGAAATCCGAGAGTAGCGACACTCAACAGGTCTTCGGCATTTTTGATTTTTGAAGTTGCGTGACGCTCGAAGGCCAGCAGAGCGTCGTCGCGTACCATGCCACAACCGTTGTCGGTGATTTGGATGAGTTTTTTGCCGCCGGCTTCGATTTGAATTCGAATTCGGGTGGAACCTGCATCCAGCGAATTTTCCAGCAGTTCCTTTACTACCGAAGCCGGACGTTCCACCACTTCGCCGGCGGCGATCTTGTTGGCAACTTGCTCGGAAAGTACGTGGATACGCCCCATTGAGTCAGCGAGGTGGTCGCGATCAGTTTCGCAGATGCGCGTCTAGGAAAGCAAAACCAGAGGTTCCGCCCAAATGGGCGTCGGCGGTGAGCCGTCCAAGGGAGTTAATGCGATGGCCGGAATTCTACTGCTAATGTTGTTTCCACTTCCACGGCTCTCCCGTTCACTTGATAAGGCTGGAAACGCCACCATTTGACGGCGTCGATGGCAGCTGAACCCAGCGCATCGGGACCGCTGATTGGACGCAGTTTCACCACCGAGCCATCCCGCCCGATAACTGCCCCTAAGACCACCACACCCTGGACGTTGGCTCGGCGCAGTTCCTCAGGATAAAGCGGCTCCACTTTGTGGGTTATGAGCTGCTGCATGATCTCGGCGGGCACGGTAGCGCGCAGCAGTTCCGAATTCGCTGATTTGCGCTCCGGCATGCGGGTTTCGAGTTCATTCCAAGCGCGGTACCATCGCCACCAGCCCACGCTACCGAGCGTAATGAAGATTAGAAGTGCGAGCACTAGAACGCGGTGGGAAATGTGCGCAGTCGGGGCCGCACTGGCTTCCATGGTGGTTATCTGGCGAACTGGCGTTACAGGCGGCGGAATCGGTGGGGAAGGCGGTGTTCTCCGTCGCGCCCAGTAGCGGATGCTGGCCTGCTGATCCTGAGACAGTCCAAGGAATTGGAAGCCGCATTGCAACTCTGCCTTGTGACGGACCACGGCCTTGGCTCGCAGCGGCGCGCTTACATCGGGAAGCCAAAACTCCACGCCAACCGAGTCACCGGGGCGAAACTCCGCTGCCAGAACTGCCAGCAGGCCGCCTTCACCCAGGTCAATGCAGCGTCCGGGAACGTTATCGGGAACGCCGGAACGTAGTACGGTTACATCGATGGGAATTGCGATCGCGTGACGAGAAACACGGCGTGGGATGATATTTGCGGGCGCCAGAGCTCGTGCGGGTCCAGCATTCATAGATTCCCTTGGGGGCACATCAAAGACCTTCGGCCACACGGTTCAGTAATCAGGTTAGGCGTACGAGCGAAGTATAGCATCGCTTTTTGGAGGGATTCGAGAGTATCGTGCCTCCGGCACTTGGTCAGCTTGTTTCAGCTACCCAGCGCTGGAAGCGCTGGGCTAAGGCATTTGGCCCCTCGGGGCTGGACATGGCGCGGCAGAGGGCCGTGGTCAGAATCGGTTACGGGCAGTATCACCGCGCGAGTAGCAATCATCCCAAAAAGCAGATTGGCCCGGGGCGTGTGCCCTGAGCCAATAAATACGACACCAGACGTTGCCGGCGTTCGGCTGCGTGCTCGGATTACGGCCAGCGTTTCGCGGTGTCTTCCCATCCGGCGGCGCGAGCGGGCTGCGGATTTGCATTCACGGCCGGTTGGGGAATGCGAATAGGCTGCTGCGTCCCCGTGGCCGCGGTCAAAGTGGGTTTGTTGGCTGCATCAGCTTCCTTATCCTCGGACAGCAAGGGAGCGGCCACCCGCAGAGCTTCCACTTCTTTCTCCAACTTCGAGAGCTCAAGTTCCTTCTGTCTCAGGACCTCATAAACATTTTTCATCGGGGCACCTGTGAAAACGGTTCGAATACAGTGAATATCGGCACTTTATGCAGGTATAACTCTTTTGTCAAGGAGTAAGCGGGGAACTCCGGCTGGGTTCTTTTATGATCAACGCGGCCTGGCCGCGGCCAAAAGGAACTTCCCATCTGCACTCTTTTTGCGCAATTCGACTTGGAATCCGCCGCGCTCGATAAGAGCGAAAAATACCGGCTCGTCATATTTGATTGAGCTGCTCATGAACACTTTTTCGTCTTTTTTTAAATGCATCAAGGTAGGGCCGATTCGCACTTCCAGAGCGCGGAGAGCAACGAAATATTTTGCCACCTCGTGAATTCCTTCCTCGCCTGGTCGCAACTCAAAATTGAGGTTGCCATCCTGTTCGGTCAAGCCCAAAGAGGCCAGCGGACTGAATGCAAACCGGCGGTTGGTCGGATTGTCATAGCCTGCAAGCGTGCTCTCGCGGTCAAAAACCTCACCATCGAATAGTGCACAGTCCACGGGCCGCATGATACGCAGCAATCGCTCGGGAAATCGTAGGGGATCGAATGCGCCGAGAGTATTCCCCAGAGTGGCAAAGATGCAGGAGTTTCCCTGTCGCGCTAAAGCTTGCAGATGATCATCTGACATCATGTCGAGCTTGATTCCACGGCCGCTCCTTGCTGATTCTTGTGTCGCCGTAAGAGCCAATTCCAATAATGACTGGCTGAAATCGACTGCGGTGTAGGCCAGTGGCCGGTCAGTTTGTTGAAATGCTTGCAGCAGAAGTTTATCTTTGCTGCCCTCACCACATCCGAGACCGCAAAGCGTGTCAGCTTGCGGCCAGAGAGCTATCAGTTCAGGGCCGCTTGCTGCCAGAAGCTGCAAGGCGCGATTGGCGTTGCGGTACGCTGGAGCTCTCATCAATTCGACCCAGGCGCTTACGGAGGCAGGCATCCAGTAGAAAAATTTTTCATCCAGAAAACGCCGGGCAAAGGCAGCAGCAAACCCGGATGCGATTTCATCTTCCCGCAGAAGCACTTGCACCGAAAATGGTGTTTTGGCAATAGGCATGCTGTCAGCAGATTATCGGGCTTCTACATGGGTTTCAAAGAAATGCGGCATCGATTTGTGTGACTCTTTGCCGGTTTCCGCATCTACTGTTAACAGCCTTCGAAGGCTATTGGAGGAAATATCATGAAGATCGTGGAAATCAGCGAAGTGGCCCCCACTTGTCATAGCAACTTTAAACTAGTGGAGACCGCAGAGGTGTCCCCCACCTGCCACAACAATTTCAAGCTGGTGGAGAGCACGGAAGTTGCACCGACCTGCCACTAAAAGGTCTGACGGGCTGAGCCTGCGGTGACCAGGCCGCCCAGCCTTACGCTGCCGCTATAATAAACGGCAGCCGGACTGGCCATCGCAGGCTTAATCCTATGCCATCCATATCCGAGGGCCGAATTTCCGTCGGCGCCTTTTACAATCCGCACTTAGCAGAAGAGTTGCTCCGCGCCGGCGATCTTATCGGACACCTCGCTATGGCTGATCCGCCTGCAAGCGACGATGCTGGGTTTCCCTATATCCGCGATCGCTTTCCGTTGCTGCTGCACGACTATCTGGGACAGCTTTCCGATCCGTTGAGTCCGCATGCGCTCGAGCGGGCGCGGCACTTGCAGGACATGTACCGGTCTCCTTGGGTTGCGGAACATTTTCAATGTCTGCACACTCAGGATCACGATCGCACTTTGGATTATGTGTTTCCGCCGCTTTATACCGAGGAATTTCTACAGCGGTTTGAAGCCAACGCACGAGTGTTGCAAGATGCAGTCGGTGCGCCCCTGGTAATGGAAAACATTCCGGGATTTTTTTCCCTGGAGCACACGCAAATGAGCGAAGCGGAATTCCTGCGGCGCTTCTTCGACGACACCGGGTGCGGATTTTTGCTCGATCTGCCGCATATCTGGTTGGCGGCGCACTATTCCGGCATCACGGCACGAGAATATTTGAAGGATGTCCCGCTGGAAAAAGTCGTTGAATTGCACGTGGCTGGAGTGGAAGAAGATCGGGATCTGGAAGGGCCGTGGATTGCTCCTACTGCGCCGCCGCAGGAGATTCTGGATCTGGCATTGTGGGTTGCGGAACGTGCGCCTAGGCTGCGTGCTGTGACGTTCGACGCCTTCTCTCCCGGCTTAGCCGCGGAAACGGTTCTGAAATCGGTGGAAATGACGCGCCGTGCCTTCGGGCTGAACTAAGAGGCTGGCGCTAGCTATCTGTGGCAGACTCATTTATTCCAGCATGCCCAAACCAGAACCTTCCAAAAGCGATCGCGATTTGCAAGATGACGTCATCCGCTATCTTGCGGATGCCGGCGCCCGAAACAAAAATTCGTCGGGACTACCTCTTTCCTCAGAGCAGGCGAAGCGAGCAGGAAAATTTGGGCGCTTTCTGGCGCGACGCTATTATCGCGACCGGCTAGCGCGCTCCTTCCGTTACTCGCGATTGTTTGCGACGGCGATAGGACGTACCGCGGAGCAAGTGGTAGATGGAGAGTCGTTCCAGACTTTTCTGAACGAATGTGTAATGGGATCTCTCGAAGCCGCGCAGCGAGTGGGGCAGATGGCGCTCATGTATCTGTCCGATGTCCAGGAGCCGGGTGGATGGTGGTGCGACTTGCTGGCCTACGAGCAGGCATTCTTCCTTCAGGCGGCCACGGCTGAAGCGGAACCGGTGACGGATATTCCGCGCCGGCGACGTAGCGCCGCGTGTTTCGCTTTTCGATGGAATCTGCCGGAAATACTGCCTCAGCTCAAGTCTGCTCGGAACATTGGTGACGATTTGAAAAAAGATGTAGCCCTACTCTTTTCCCGCACCGCTAGCGGAAAAATCTATGTGATTGAAATAGAGGAGCAGGCTGAAAGGGTCTGGCGTCAGACCGATGGATTGCGGAACATGGATCAGATCGCCTCGGCTGTATCTCTCCCGTTGACCACCGTACAAGATACTTTGCAAGCGTTAAGTCAAATAGGAGCTGTGGTGCTGCCTCCGCAATGAGCGGGTCGATGCTGTCATTATTCAGTATTCAGTCTGCGCAAATTCCTAAAGCTTCCTTGGCTTGTTTCCGGGCACCTCACTCGACTTATTGGGCGGCTTCCGACATTGGTTCGATGGCAGACATTAAGTTGAAAGAAGTAGATTTTTCATTGCGATGCGGCACCTAACTCAACAATGCGAAGAAATCAGTACTTCTGCGGCGGGTTGCGCGAGAGGGAATTCCAACTTTGGAAGTAATTCCACTCACCAAGTATGGAAAGACGGAGTTTACAAATGTGAATATCGCAACATAACATTTCCAAAACAAATGTTCGCAGCACTGACCAAGTGAAGTTCACAATAATTGCAAACTCTTCTTACCTTTTCTGAATCTCGACGTCTAAGAAGCAAAGAGTTCCGCCACTCCGGCCCTATCTGACGCAAGAAAACGCAAGGTACAACGACCTCGCAAGTCAGACCTGGTTGATGGAACCCGGGAGAGGGCTTTTGCGTACCAGATCCAGGAGTGGTGTGCCCAAGGAAAGCGGCCCGTCAGACGTATGAGGCGCGTCGACGAGCAGTCGGCTCCGGAGGTCGGTCATGGAGAGTGCGCGAAATACTGGTAACGGAAGCGGAAGCAAGAGCCTTCCTGGCAGCGGTGATCCACATGTCCAGGAAGTAATGCGGGCTGCCCACGAGGAACTCAAGCAACTGCTACGTCAGCGCGGCGATATCATGAAGCGTATTGGTACGGTGAAGCAGACGATTGTTGGGCTGGCGAACCTATTTGGCGACGATGTACTGAGTGAAGAGTTGCTGGAACTGGTGGACCGCAAGAGCAGCGGCCGCCAACCTGGATTCACTAAGGCTTGCCGCATGGTATTGATGGAGGCCGACCGGCCTCTGGGAGCGCGTGAAGTTTGTGAGCATATCCAGCAGCGCATTCCGCCGATATTGCTGCGACACAAAGATCCGCTGGCGTCGGTCACTACCGTGCTAAACCGATTGGTGGAATATGGCGAGGCTCGAACCGTGGTTCGCGAAAATGGACGACGCGCCTGGCAGTGGGTGGCGGATCCAGCGGATAGCGGTTTTGCCCGCGAGCGCGAAGGTTCCCCTTCAAAATTCTGAATGCGATAACCACGAAGGGTACGGAGTTTTTCTCAGTTCCCAGCCCGAGGTTCTCAGTTCTCAGCCCGGACTTTTCTTCAGGCGGGCAGCAGCATACCTTTTTCCAGATGGCGAGTTACGTGAGCGTACGACGCGGCATGCGGGTCGTGCGTAACCATCACGATAGTCTTGTGAAAATCCTGGTTTAGACGTTTGAGAATTTCCAGGACTTCGGTGGCGGAATGGCTATCGAGATCGCCTGTGGGCTCGTCAGCCAGCAACAGAGTTGGATCGCTGACGATGGCACGGGCAATGGCGACACGCTGCTCCTGGCCGCCAGAAAGTTGCTTAGGCAGATGGTTCACACGGTCTTCGAGACCGACCAGTTTCAAGGCCGTCATCACGTGTTCGCGACGCTGTTGGGAATTGAGCTTAGTCAGCAGCAGCGGGAGTTCCACGTTTTCGAAGGCGGTGAGTACGGGGATCAGATTGAAGGTCTGAAAAACGTATCCGATATGCTCATTGCGCCAGTGGGCAGACTGAGAGTCGCTGAAGCGGAAAATATTCTCGCCCAGCACCAACAGGTCGCCTGATGTGGGACGGTCAATGGCGGCAATCATATTCAGCAGGGTGGTCTTGCCCGAGCCGGAAGGGCCCATGAGGGCGAGGAATTCGCCGGAAGCGATCTCAATGGAAACATCGTCGAGAGCTTTGACCTCAAAGGCGTCGCGCTTGAATATCTTGCTGACGTTGCGAGCCTGGACGACTTTGGTTTGGGTGGCGGTACGCGGAAAAGTAGCAGTGCTCATGATTGTCCCTTGATCTTGATTTTTTGTCCGTCTTTCAAATCCTGCGGGGCCGTAGTGATAACGCTCTCGCCTCCATTGAGCCCTTGGACCAGCAATCCGCCGCTGCGCTGCGATTTTACTTGCACCTCACGCATCAGCGCTTTGCCATTGAACGCCAGGAATACGACCTTCTTGCCATTGTGATCGCGAACCGCAGTTGTAGGCACTACAACTCCGGAAGGTTGCGAGTTGGTGGTCTTCACTTCGTTGGCAAGGAACTTGACCGTGGCGTTCATTTCCGGACGCAGGTACTCGTCAGGATTCTGTATCTGCACCTTCACTTGGACGGTGGCTTTCTGACGATTGGCTTCGGGAGAAATTTCGGCAATGACTCCGTCATATTTGCGATCGGGGAACGCATCCACGGTCACGACGCCCTTTTGGTTGCGGCTCAACTTTGAGAAATCATCCTGCGCGATATCGAGTTCGACTTGAAGGTCAGTGAGATCGGCGAGAGAAACTACTGATCCCTGTGGTCCGCCTTCGGCCGAACTGGCAAATTGCGCGGTAATGAGTTCGCCCTTTTCCGCGGTGCGCTCCAGGATGGTGCCTTTGACCGGAGCTCGAATGATGGTGGCGTCGAGTTGCGCTTTGGCGAAATCAGCGCGGCCCTGAGCTTCGGCGAGGTCGCCACGACCACGATCGATTTCTTCCTGGCGTGGGCCGATCTTTGATAATTGGTATCCCTGTTCCAGAGAGTGGACACGCTGTTGGCTGGATTCGAACTTGGCGGTAGCGTCGTCCAGGGCTTGCCTCGAAAGGACGCCCTGAGCTACCAGGTCCTTGGTGCGATTTAGAGTGAGCCTGTCATTCGCCAGAGTGGCGCGGGCTTCGTCAAGATTGTGTTGTGCCTGTTGAACTTCTTCCGGCCGCGATCCATGTTCCAGCTGGCTTAGCCTTGCCCGAGTGCTTTCCACTGCCCCTTTGGCTTGCTGATACTGGGCGAGGAATTCCTGGTTCTCGAGGCGAACCAGAATCTGGCCCTCTTTTACTTTGTCGCCTTTCTCCACACCAATCCAAGCCACGCGGCCAGTGACCTTCGAATTCACATTGATCTTGTGATGCGCGACGATGTAGCCGCTGGCCGAGAGCACAATCCCACCGATGTCGCTGTTCTCGGCAACAGCGCGTGCTACTTCAACTTCGGGGACATCGGACGCGAATAGACGATAGAGCAGGGCGGAAAGACTCAGCAGCACGACTACCGAAATTCCAATGATGATGTAACGCTTAGCCCAGACGGGTGTTTCCCCACCGCCGGTCCCGCCGCTCTTTGCCGAGCGGTCAATACGCAAGCTTTGCAAGTCCTGATGCTTGATGTCGATTGGCATATTGCTCAATTTGTTATGGCTCTCCCTGGATATAACTCGCGCCGCACTAATCTTAGCCGCCCTCAATCGTTAATCGCGCAGCGCCGCAATAATGTCACGACGAGCGGCGTGCCATGCGGGCGCTATGCCTCCAAACAATCCCATAATCAATGCGAACCCGACAGCGGTGACAACAACTGGCACAGTCATCCTCAGGCTGAAAACGATTTCACTGAAGGTAAGACCATTCGACGTGCCCGTGGTCATACCATTCAAGGGCAGCATCAATAAGATTCCGACCAGCGCACCCAGGAGTGATAGCAGCAGCGACTCCAACACAAACGAGGTGAGGATGCTCGGTTTTGAAAATCCTATTACCCGAAGTGTAGCAATTTCTCGTCCCCGATAGGCGACCGCAGCGTACATCGTATTCATCGCGGCGAAACTTGAGCCGATGGCCATAATGATCGCCACGATCCAACCAATAATCCGGATAGGGGCGCCAGAGGAAGTTTGTTTTGCATAATAGTCAGGTTCCAGCACGCCTTCGAGCTTTAATCGCTGGTCATCACTGACGCGATGTTTGAGGGCATCGGCAGAAACCGGATCTGTCGCCCGCAAGTAAGCGGAAGAGAAGCCGCCCTGACGATCGAAATCGGCGGCCATCTGGTTCACGTCACCCCAAATTTCCGAGTCATAGGCTGAACCGCCGGCGTCGAATACGCCCACCACCTGCCATGGCCCTTTGCCGAACGCCATGCTATCTCCCACGTTAGCGTTCAAAAAGCGTTTGTGGATCGACTGGCTGACGACGACTTCACGCTGCCCCGGAGTAAACCAGCGACCTTGGACGAGCTTGGCTGAGGGCCGCATTTCGAGACCATCGGGCATCATGCCGCGTACGGTGACGTTGACTTCTCCTGTGCCACCCTTGCGGGGCAGCACGATCACGACTACCCATTCTCCTGACGCCATTGGCTCGCCATGGCTATCTTTGGCGATGCCTGGCAGGTTCTTCAACACGGGAAAAGCGGTGGCATCAAAACCGCCAGACAGTTCTGCTTCTGATCCTTTGCGCAACACCAATACATTGTTCGGATCGCCACTGGTGACGAAGGCGCGCTGCAATCCGGCCAGGAGCGCCATAATAAAAATCGCCGTGGTCACCGTCAGCGCGATACCCAGCGCGGTCATGATGGTAAGTCCCTTACGCAATTTCAGGTTCCGGATGTTGTAGCTGATCGGTATAGCCATCTCGATCCCTTTCAGTTCAGCCGATGTGGCGCAGTCCTTCCACGATATTGACGCGGGAGGCGTTGTAAGCCGGAAAGTAGGCGCTGACGAATCCTACAAAGGCGGCAACTACGACCGCCAAGCCCATGGTGACCGGAGAAACTCTCAAGCCAAACAAAATTCCGGTGGCAAACGGCGAATGGGCAACGAACCCAACCAGACCTGCCGCGATCAGAACTCCAAGCAGTCCGCCCGCGACAGATAGTGCGATTGCCTCGCCGACGAACAAGGAGAGGACGATGCCGCGCGTAAATCCCAGAGTCTTCAGCATCGCCACCTCGCGCGTACGCTCGCGGATGGACATGGCCATGGTATTGGCGGCCACCAGCAGAATGGCAAAGACTACTGCGGCGCAAATGCTCAGGATAAATGCCTTGACGTTGCCCAGCATGGCGATGAACGAAAGTTGAAAAGCCTTTTCGCTCTCGGTTTTTGTGGGCTGGGGCGAGTTGCGGAACATGTCGTCGATGGCCCGCGAGGTGGGCGCAATGTCCTCGGGAGCAGCGACTCGAGTGAAGAAAAAGCCGGTCTGTCCCTTGTACCACGACACTGCTTCTTCCAAATATTTCGAATTCATGTAGAGGGTCTTGTTCGAAGGCGTCATGGTGAAGATGGCGCGAATCGTAAGCTCCGGGTTTACCGGGAAGATGGTTCCCTGCAAGGTGATGCGATCGCCGACCTTCCAGCCGTATCTTTTGGCCAACTCGGCGTCCACCATGGCGCCGGCACGATCGTGTATCCAAGCCTGAGCCTCATCGGCGGGCACATTTTTGTCAGCCGCGACTTTTAGATACTCCTCTGGGTCAGTGGCAAACTGGGCAAAGAAATTCTCCGGCTTGTTGTCCTTGTAACGGCCGCCGAACCACGTCATCGGCGCAACGTAGACTACGCCGGGAAGGGAACGAATCTTCTCCCGGTAAAAACCAGGCAGAAAGAAGGTAAGTGAAACTTTATGCCGGGTCATGAGCCGCTTGGCGGAATCCGGCGCGCCTTGATCGATGTAGAAGGTGCGCCAGATGGTCATCATCAGCGTAAGCAGGAGCAGAGAGAAGCCGATGCTAAGCACGGTCAATAGGCTGCGCCGCTTGTTGCGGAATGTGTTTCTCACGATAAAGCCAGTAATCGTCATTGCACTTACCCAATGTGGCGGAGGCCCTGCACGATGTTCGTGCGCGATGCGTGGTATGCCGGAAGAGCGGCGCTAAGAAAACCGACGAATCCGGAAACCAGCATGGCTACCAGCCACAGACCAGGTGTTACTTTTAGGGAAAAAAAACTGAAGAATTGCGGAGAGTGCGTGGCTACGTACACCAGCAAGTAAGCAATGCTGGTGCCCACCAGCCCGCCCAGCACAGCGAGAGTAACCGCCTCCCCCACAAACATCCCCAACACGGTTTGACGAGTGAAACCCAGGGTCTTCAGAACCGCCACCTCGCGGGTACGTTCCCGGATGGACATCGCCATCGTGTTTGCGGAAACCAGCAACGTAGCAAAGACCACTGCCGAGCAAATACTCAGAATGAAAGCCTTGACGTTGCCCATCATAGCCACGAATTCCAGGCCGAACGCCTTCTCACTCTCTGCCTTCGTAGGCTGGGGCGCGTTGCGGAACATATCGTCTATTGCAGTGCTGACTTTGCTCACATCCGCGGCAGTTGCGGCCAGGATACTGAAAGTGCCAGCTCGGCCTTTGAACCAGGAGACGGCCTCTTCGACGTACTTGGCGTTGAAATAGACAGATTTGTCATCCGGGTTGGAGGTAAAAATACCGCGAATGTTCAGATCGAGGTTCACAGGATAGATGGTCCCCTGCAAAACGATGCGATCCCCCAACTTCCATCCGTATTTTTTTGCCAGACTGCTGTCGACGATGACTCCCTGGCGGTCGCGCTGCCATGCCGTGAGTTGATCGGCCGGCATTTCAATATCCCGATATACCTTAAAAAATTCCTCGGGGTCCGTGCCAAACTGAGCAAAAAAGTTTTCTGGCTTCTGATCTTTGTAGATTCCTCCAAACCAGGAGATCGGGACCACCGCAACCACGCCTGGCACCGAGCGGATTTTCTCGCGGTAGAAACCCGGAAGATTGAAGGTCAACGACACGCGATGGCGGACGACCACGCGCTGAGCCGACTCGGCGCTGCCTTCATCCAAATAGAAAGCGCGCCACAGGGTCATCATCAGCGTAAGCAGCAGGAGGGAAAAACCGATGCTTAAGACCGTCAAGATACTACGGCGCTTGTTGCGAAAGGCATTCTTGCCGACGAATCGGGTCAGGGTCATGGATAAGTCCCGGAAGATACAGAAGCAAGCCGTTTAGACGTAAAGATTGCCAATTAGGATAGACGATGGAGAGCGTCCCTACAACTGACAGGTTGCGGGAAGTTCGCTGCTGCGATACAGTGCCAACTCGATTTTCTGTTAGCGCAGGGCTACAGCCCTATCTATCTGCGCCATGCCGTTGCAAGGGGTGCCGCAGCAGGGAAGAGGCGGGGAGGATTATGGTCCAAAGCGCGGCGCATTTTACCCACAAATCGCTGACCGGGATCGATATCGCGATCATTGTCGTCTATTTCATCGTGATTTTTGCCATAGGTTTTTACTTCGCGCGCAAGGAACGCACTTC
>WNGL01003824.1_pt1 | contig 21997 bp, 20 predicted proteins | sample 5400591 | NCBI WGS metagenome assembly WNGL01 (sample SAMN13153377, study PRJNA577476) | soil metagenome | isolation source: 80 cm soil or saprolite under Garry oak tree replicate 1 | place: USA:California | collected 2016-06-15 | reverse complement strand
GGAGGAAGATCCGCGGCGGCTGACCTGTGAGTGGCTGCTGACCGATTACCTTGAGATCAACGGCGGGTGCGTATCGGTGGTGCGGTTCGATCTTGTCGCGATGGGCCAGGTGACGCGGCTGATGGTGAATCACCGGGGGCTTGATCCCGGCGGTTTGCTGCTGAAGGTCATCACGTCCGGCTGGCCGATGATCTTGTCCAGTCTCAAGAGCCTGGTCGAGACTGGTGAGCCACTGGAGTTCCGGCTGAGCGCCTGAGTCACGGCCGAGGTCTGGCATCGCTGCCTTCATCCGGCCGTGCACGGGTCCCGCCCGCGGGCCCTTGCGGTACTGCACGACCGGTCATCCGGCGCGCGTGGGCGCACCGTCTCCGCCATGATCTCGCAGCGGCCCGCCGGTCAGCGGGACCTTGTGGTCCGGGCACGCGCAGAGGGCGAGGACGGCCCGCATCCGGGTGGACGGCGTTCCTGGTAGCGCTGGCCAAGCCCGGTGCGGTTGTCGGTCAGCTTCCATGCGATGTCGAGGTGGCCAGCATGCCGGCCGTCTCCTCGATCATGTGCAAGATGATCCGGCGCAGGTCGCAGATCTCGCCGTCTGAGTCACCCGGATGCCTGCCGCGCGGTGGCGTCGCGGCCACGATGGCATTGGCGCGCTCGCACTGGTCCCGGTGGGAACCGGACACTTCGGCGGGCAGGCCAGTGGTGAACGGTTCCCGGCCCTGCTCCTCGCCGGGCATCCCGGTCCACGGCAGCTCGCTGGCCGTGCTGGCCATGCTGGTTGTGCTGGCCTGTTCAGGCTCCTTGCGGTGTGCGGGGAGGCCGGTCGGCTTGGAACGGCAGCCGCCCGAGCTGTCTGGCCAGGTGGGACGCGACGTATCCGGCGAAGATGTGGTAGAGCAGCGGTGAGAACTCCTCGCGGGTCCGGCCCTGGACGGGCAGCACGGCGGACGCGTGGGCGGCAACACCGGTGTCTTGTGCGTCAGTGACGGCGATGACCTGCCGTCCCTGCTGGCGTGCCAGCGCGGCGAGCGCGGCAGCCCGGTGGCGGGAGCGGCCGGGCGGGGCGATCACGAAGACCGGCATGGCGTCGGGGTAGGCCAGGGACTCGACGTGGCACCATTCCTCCAGGTCCTGCCCGGCCGCGAACACGCCCGCGGTCTCGGTCATCTTGGCCGCGGCGAACAGCGCGGTGCCGTAGCTCGGGCCGCTGCCGGTCATGACCAGCACCGGGCTGGCGGCGGCGATGCCCGCCACGTCGCGGCACCGGTCCTTGACCGCGCCGGCCGTGGCCGCCACCGGGCCGGCAAGTGCGGTTAGCTCATCTACCAGCGCGCGGGCCTGGCCGGGCGGGTACCGGTCGCGGGTCTGGCCGAGGTTGATCGCGGTCAGCAGCAAGCCGAGCAGGCTCGCCTGGTAGGTGCGGATACCGGGCGAGGCTTCAGGCCGGGCCAGCTCGATCACCAGGGCGCGGTCAGCGGCCTGCGTCACCGCCCCGCCCGGCGCCCCGGTGATGGCGATGGTCAGCGCTCCTTGCTGGCGGGCGGCTTCGACGGCCTCCGCGACGGCTTGCGTCCGGCCGGACGCCGAGATCGCGATGACCAGCGGTCGCCGCGCGGGCGCCGGGTCCAGCCACGGAGCGCAGTAATGCGCGAACCGCAGGGCGCTGAGCGGCTCGCAGTCGGCGCCAGCCAGTGACTCGAAGGCCATCTCCGCGGCGCAGGCGGCATGGTAGGAATCCCCGTCGCCGGTCAGGTACACCTTCCCGGTCCCGGCCTGCTCCTGCGCGGTCAGCAGGCCGCGAACCTGCCTGCTGACCGGCCCCGTGTGCTCGGCCAGGTCGCCGGCCAGGCTGCCGGCCTGCCGGATCAGGACCTCGGGCTGGATCGGCTCCACCGCGCCGTCCCCTTCCTTACTGGCGTCCGCCGCCGGCTGCTATTCCAGGCCGCGGACGATGTCCATGTAGGCCCGGACGAGGCCGGGATCGATCTGGCCGCCCCACCCGCCGCGTTCCAGGCAGCTCCCGACAAACGCGCCGTCCGCCGCCGCCAGCAGCCGCGCCGCGTTGCCGTGATGGGTGTAACCCGACAAGATGACCGGCACCCCCGGCACCGCCTCCCGCACCGACGCGATCATCGCCAGCGTCCGGGCCTCATCACGGTCGGCAAGCGCCACCGCGTCCGCGCCCGCGCTGATCGCGGCCCGCGCCACCTCCGCCACCGGCTTGTCCCCGCCGAACCAGCGGAAATGCATGGACTCCACCTCGGCGATGACCCTGATCCGCTGCGCGCTGATCTTGGCCCGGTACTCCATCACCTCCAGCGGGCGGCCCTCGACCATGCCCTGCGGGGTCAGCGTCGCGCCCACCAGGGCACCAGCCCGGATGAAACTCCCGCCGGCCACCTTGGCGACCGCCAGGGATGCCGTCAGCGCGTTGCGCATCAGCTGCACCCCGACCTGGAAGCCCTCACCGGTCGCCCTGACGATCGCGTCCACCACCAGGGCCATCGCCGCCGTGCGGGCCGGGTCGCTGTCCTCGCCCCGGTGGTAGACCCGGTCCACGGTCTGGACCAGGCAGCCATCCGCGCCGCCCTCAGCCAGGGCACGGGCCGACCCGACCGCGACCTCGACGATCTGGCCGAAACTGCCGTCCTGATGAAAAGGCGTGCCGGGCAGCGGCGGCAGGTGCACCATCCCCAGCACGGCCTTACGCGTCCCGAGCCCCTCGAAATCCCGCATCAGCCCGATCCCTTGCCGCCGACCTTCCCGGCGCGGCGTACCCGCCAGATCAGTATCACGCCATGCCACCCGGACCGCGACAGGGATCGAGCCGCGGTCCTACTATTGCGCGTCCAGGGTACAAATGAGCGCGCTAGCTGGCCAGATCAGTAGGCCAGTTGTCCATACCGGCCAGGCGTACGAGCGATATAACATCCAGTAGCGTGAATTAGCACCCTGTCAGCATGTGCTGTCTGCGGGTACCTCGTTCCTGTCTGTCGGTTGTCATGCTGCGTCGCCTGGCTGCGGGAGGGACGTTGGCCTTGGAGCGGGCACCTGCCCTGACCATCGGTGAACGCTGGGACGCCGGCGTGGCCATCGCGACCGTCCGCGGCGAGATCGACATCAGTACAGCCGGCACCTTGTCCGAGCACCTCGAGCGCCTGGCCGGGAAGAACCCGCAGCGCCTGGTCATCGACCTGGCCGGGGTGAGCTTCATCGACTCATCGGGCCTGGGCGGGTTCGTGCGCATCCGGAAGGCCCTGCCGCCGGACTGCCCGGTCGTCATCCGCTCACCGCAGCGCCGGGTACGGCAGCTCTTCAAGATCACCGGGCTGGACTCGGTGATCGCCTTCGAGTGAACCCGGCCGAAGACGCGCACATCGAGGGCGTCGCCCGCGACGAGGCCGGCTGGGCCGAGGAAGCCCGCCGGAGCGGGCTCAGCGAGTCGGAGTGGATGGCGCGAATCTCCCCATACTTCCACCAGCTGGTGAAGAGCGGCGACTACCCGATCTTCACCAAGCTCGTGACGGAGGCGCGCCAGCCGCACCTGAGCCGCGACGAGCAGTTCCGGTACGGGCTGGAGCGCGTCCTCGACTGCATCGCCGCAGCCCTCCCGTCAACGGCGGGGCCTGCGGTGGCGGCGTACCGAGAGGGGCAGGAAGACCGCGACGATTAGCACCGGCCAGACAATGGCCAGCGGCAGCGCGTGCTGCGTCGCCCAGGACTGTAACCGGGGCTTCGTCCCACTCAAGGCACGACACGCCACCAGTGATCAAATCGCGGTCAACCACGACACCGAGCACCTCAGTTCACCTTCGCGATCTTGGAACCGTGTGCGGGCGGGTGGCTGTGGCCGTCCTGGCTGCAGGTCACGGCCCCGGCCGTGCGTCAGGACGCCGCGGACCAGCGGATCGCGAAGCCGGCCAGCGTGTAGCCGAGCGCGTTCACCGTCGGCTGGACGAAGTTGTTCCTGACGATCTGCGCCGCCTGGGCCTCGGCGGCGCTTACCAGCGGGCGGCTGACCTGAGGGTTGTTCCTGACCTGCGCGAACGCCAGGTTCTGCGCCAGCCCGTAGAGGACGGACACGGAAAACTCCGGCCGTATCAGGGCGCCGCACCCCAGCCCGGGATAGGTCCAGCTGTGCTGCACGTCGATCGGATGTGACAGCGTGTTGTCGACGGTCACGTCGTGCACGGACTGCGGAAGCTGCGGCCGGGGCAGCACGATGGTCACGCTGACCCGGCCGGGCGTGCCGGCCGCCGGGCGGCTGAGGACCTGCAGCCGGTAGTGGCCCGACGCGGGTGTCCACCAGGACGGTCCCGGGTTGAGGTCCACGGTGGCCGACGCGTGCCCGACCGCGGCGAAGGTGCTCGAATACCAGCACGGCCAGAATCCGATGTTCTTCGACACCTTGTGCGTGAAGGTGAAGTTGAAGTTCTCCTGGCCGAGGGCCGGCCGGGAGATACCCTCGATCTTCTGCAGCACCCAGGGCCCGATGTCGGTATCGGTGGTGGTCCCGGCGCTGACCGACTGCCACGGCCAGGAGAGCCTGACGTGCGGCAGGTGGACGTTGAGCCCGACCAGGTGAAACGTCGCGGCCAGCGCCGTCAGGACCGCCCAGGCGATCACCTTGCGGAAGATGAGGCCCGCCAGGACCAGGACCGCCGCCCACCTGAGCTTGGGCGGGATCCGCCGGCGGCGAGGCCGGGACCGGACCGGGCCCGGCTCACGGAAGGGGCGTCGCGGCGGCTGCGACTGGGGCGGCAGGTACCAGGGGTCCCCGTCATCCGGGTCGTCCGCATCGGGATCCGGCGCCGCGGGGCGCCGGTACGATTCGCCCGGCCGCAGGGCCGCCGCCCTCGGGCGATTCGTGGACAGCATTCCCACGAGGAAAATCAGCAAGCGCAGCATCTGGCCCACCTTCTGTTCGCTGGTCATCGAGGACTAGGCGAGGGCCGGGTACCCGAGGCAGAGCACGACCGGCACCGCCCCGAACGGCATCCGGAATCGCGTGCCCGGCCTGTCCGGCGCGTCCGGCTCCCTGATGTCGGGCCAGCGCATCTTGACGTGCTGCGCCGTCAGGCCCTCCACCGCGTACGGGAACTCCATCGCGGAGATGCCGTGCAGCTTGAGCAGCCCGCCCCAGCGGAAGGCCGCGAAGACCTTGGCCAGGTCACGGACGGACAGCGGGCGCCGCGCGGTGATGTCCAGCCAGTAGACCGCCATCGCGAGCTCGATCAGGTCGCTGGCGCACTGGCCGAGCGCCTCGGACTTCGTGCGGTACACCGCCCCGCCGGCGTTGACCGTGCCCAGCTTCTCCCCGTAGACCGGCGAGTAGCGCGGCTGAGCCTGGCACTGCATCCAGTCGCAGGCGGCCAGCAGTTCCCAGCGGATGCCGCTGCGGCTGGCCACGTCGTCGTACAGCGGCTCGGCCCGGCTCAGCGGCGCCTTCGCCGTGGAGATGAACGCCGTCGTGACCGCCCGCGGGATCTGCGGCGCGTACCGGGTGGCGCGGGCCACCGTGCGGGCCTGGCGCGGTGCGACCCTGGCCGCCCGGCGCGCCTGCGCGGCTCGCTTGACCGGCACCGCCCCGGCCGGCAGCGCCCCGGCTGCCGCCGCCACCACGGCCGCCGCGGGGGCAGGCCGAACCGGCCCGGCGGTATACGCGTCCAGGACCCCGGGAATCGTCGCCGCGCCCGTGTCGCCCGTCCCGCCGTGCCCGGCCGTCCCGCCGTGCCCGGCCGCCGCGTCCTGACCCGCGGTCCCGCCCGGTACTGTCGTCTGGGACGCGGCCGCAGCCGGGGCGTTGTAGCGGTACAGGTTGTACAGCCGCATGATCGCGATGAGGTTCGAGCCGTACTGCGGATCCGTCGCGTAGACGCCGGTCAGGTCGGTGGCGAACGCGTCCGGCAGGTGCCGGTCGGCCATCGCGTGCTGGTAACTCGGGCCGGTGGCCAGCAGCTCGCCGTGATCGGCGATGCTCTGCGCCACGTTGTGGTACACCCGAAACGGCGCGGTGCGCGTCACCCACTGGCCGTTCTCGTACTCGCGCGTGGGCAGCATGTCGGAGCCGGCGGGTCCGGCGCCCTTGATGCCGAACAGGTTGTGGTCCCTGATCGCCAGCGCGCTCTGCCCCCACCCCGATTCGTCGATCGCCTGGGCGATCGTCACCGCCGCCGGGATTCCGTGCCGGCTCTGCGCGGCGAGCGCGCCCGGCGCCACCTCGCTGATGAAAGCCTGCTGCGCGGCGGTGTCGGGGACGTGCGCCGCGGGCGGGTCGTTCCTGGTGTAAGACGGCGTGGCCGGGGCGGACGAGCTCCGGGCCGTGTTCCCGGATGCCGCCTGCAGGCCGGGGATCGCCGCCGTGCCGTCCCGCTGCGCGCGGCCGTCCCGCCCTCGGGAGCGCGTCCGGGCCGTCTTCCCGCCTTTCCCCTGGCTGGAGCCCGCGTGTGCCGCCCCGGCCGGCGCCTTCGCGCCGTGGCCCGTGGCCATGACGGCGTCGGTCACCATGCCCGGCATCGCCACCATGCTCTGGGTGCCGACGCTGCCCGCCCGGCCTGCTGTGCCCACCATCCTGGCCGTACCTTTCCTGCCCGTCCCGCCGCGGGCCTGCGTTGCGCCGGTCCGGGCGGCCCGCCCGGCGCTCGACGTCCGGCTGCTGGCCGAGGTGAGCGCCGCCGTCCCCGTCCCGGGCACGGCCGCGCCGCCCGCCTGTGCCGGCGCGGGATCCCCCTGGGCCAGGACCCCGGCCGTCTCGGCCTGCGCCGCCCCGCCCGCCGTCTGGCTCACCGCGCTGAGCAGCTCTCCGTTGTTGACGAAGCCGGTCACCCCCTGGTCGGCCAGCGCGCCGGTGAACGTGTGCGCGTTGACGGACAGGTTCGGGCCGGAGTCCCCGCCGATCGTGGACAGGACGCCGGCCGAGTACTTCGTCACCACCTCGACGTGACCGTCGAACATCGCCCAGTCGCCGGGCTGGGGCCGGTAGCCGTCGCCGACCGGGTGCCAGCGGTGGTGCGCCTGCGCGTCCTGCAAGACCGAGACGACCTCGGGGGAGGCCGGGTTGGGGTCGACGCGCACGTCGGCCCACTGCCGCAACGGCCACGGATAGGTCGTGCCGCCGGTCACCCAGCTTTCCTGGCCGGCCGCCTGCGCGCCCAGGGCCAGCGTGAGGCTGGCGAAGGCGGCACAGGACTGACCGTGATCCGCGCCGTCGACGCTGTCGTTTCCCCAGATGATCGCCTCCATTTCGGCCGGGCTCCTGGACTGCGCCATGCGGAGGTAGTAACTGGCCACCTTGACGATCGCCGACCGGAGCGCGCCGTCACGGGCCGGCACGGCGCTGGCCGATGCGGGCCTGGCCGGCTTGTCGAGGGCCAGCAGGTGGACCGGCATCCGCGTCGGTGACGTCATCTCGTCGACCGTTCCGTGGGCGAAGGCGAATCCTGTCATCGCTCCGCACGTACTGAGGCTGACAAGCGCGGTCGCCTGCTGCCACGTTGGTTTCCTCACGGGCTGCACAAGATCACCTTCTTCCGTGTTCGCGGGCCGACTAGATGGCCTGGCGGCGGGTGCCGACGGTGGTCCGCTCCGTCAGCTCGCGCCGGGCAGGCTCTTGAGGATCGCCTGGACCTGGGCGTTTCCCGGGTTGTTCGCGTTCGCGAAGAGCACGCTGACGTCGTAGGCCGCCGCGGGCGTCGCGCCGACGACCCACTGCCGGTAGGCGTCAGCGACCAGCGCCGCCTGACCGGTCGCACTGGCCACCGGCTGCGCGCACAGGCTCGGGAAGCCCGCGTGCGAGACGACCGCCGACGAGCCGGTGTACTTCGCGCAGTTGGCCGGATTGCTCTCCAGCCCGGGCTGGACCGTCGGCTGGCCGCTGGTGCTGGTCACGGTGGCCCCGCCGATGATGTTGTTGATGGCCCTCGCCGCCACGGCCAGGCTGTCGACCGGATCCATCGGGTTGTACGGGTGATGCAGGTTCAGCGACCACGCCACCTGCCCGCCCTGGCTGGGGGTGATGGGCTCCAGTCCCTGCCTGCCGGTCTTCGCGTCCTTGAATTGCGGGTTGTCGCCGCTGGTCATCAGCGCGAATACCCACAGGATCTGGTTCGTCGCCTTGGCGCAGGCGAAGTTGACCTGCCCGGGGTCGGAGGCCACGTTGGGGTTCTGGCAGGCGGTGGTGATCTCGCCCTGGACGGTTGCCACGCTCGGCGGCCACGACGGGCTGGACCGGAAGATGAACACGGAAGCGATGGCGATGACCGCGGCGAGGCCCGCCACGGCCAGCACGGTCTTGCGCGACCGCGGCGTCCGGGTCCGGCCGACGCTGCGCCGCCCCCGGTCGATGAGCGTCTGGGTGCGCGCCTGCGCGGACGGCCCGCGCCGCCGGGATTCAGGCCAGCCCGGCCGGGCGCCGGTCCGGATGATCGTCGTCAGGTCGTCGTCCGGCTCTGGCTCCTCATCGATGAAGTCATCCGGCGCTTCGACGGGCTCGTCGTCCAGCGGCTGGGCCTGCCGCGGCGCTGCCGCCCTCGGCCCTGCTGGTCTGGGCCCTGCTGGTCTGGGCCCTGCTGGTCTCGGCTGGGCCCGGAGCATCCCGGGCCGGGCGTCCCTGGGCCGGCGCGGCGCCCCGTCCTGGCCATAGCTGGTCTCCGCGAGCTCGCGGGTGTGGGCCTCACGCCAGTCGAACAGCTGGTTCTCCAGGTCTGTGGCTCTGAGTTCTAGTTCATTGAGCCACTCTTCGTCTTCATCGTTAAAGTTTTCGAACCCTTCGTTCATCCTATTCACCTCCAGCGTCTGGCTTGAACTGGGGCACTCCGGGCAAGCGGCCGGCGTGCGGTCTGCCTGGCGGCAGTTACCTAGGCGGGCGGCATTCGCCCGGGCGGGATCGGGGGCGGTGGCTCAACGGCCCCCGCCCGACCAGACCGTGCCTCTGCCTCGCCGTGCCGACCCATGCCTGCTATTAGAACACAGGATCGATCACCGTGGGAAGTGTTTGTTTGTACAGCTTAGCTGCGTTCGAACGCCCTTCCCGGCCGCGGCCTGGGCCCGGATCGGAGGGGGCAGTCCGCGTCGGGATCAGCGCGGGGCGGCGCGGACCGGGCGGCCCGGCCGGGCGTCCGGCACGATGCCGCCATCGCGCACCACGAAGGTGCCGTGGACCAGGACGTGCCGGATGCCGGCCGACGGGCGCGTGCTGTGCCGGTAGCTAGCCCGGTCGGTGACCGTCGCCGGGTCGAACACGACGATGTCGGCGTCCCGCCCGGCCTGGAGCCGGCCCTTGCCGCGTATGGCCGGCACCCGGTCCTCGAGCAGCCGGGCTGGCTCCAGGCTGCACCTGGCGAGGGCCTCGGCCAGGCCGAGCGGCCCCGGGCGGGTGAGCAGGCCCCCTCGGGTCAGAAGGCCCCCTCTGGTCAGAAGGCGGAGCGCCCGGCTGAACGTCCCGGCCGTGCGGGGATGCGTGATCGCCGTCGGCGGCAGCGGCCACTCCTGCGGGTCGGCCGGGGGAGCGGTCCAGGTCAGCGGCATGGCGTCGCTGGCCACGACCGCGCCGGCGAAGGTCAGCGACCGCATCAGCAGGGCCTGGTCGGCCGGGTCGTCCTCGCTGAGCAAGTCGATGATGACCAGGCCGCCGGGATCGGCCTCGCGCAGTTCGCGCAGCCGGGCCGCGCTGGCCACCCGCTCACCGGTCGGCGCGTAGGTCAGCGACGACGGCGACAGGCCGCGCTCGCCCAGCCGCTCCGGGGCCAGGAACGCCGCGCCGATGCCGGTCATGCCCGAGCCGTACGGGTACGCCTCCGTGCTGACCCGGGACCCGGCCGCCTGGGCCCGGGCCACCAGCGCGAGCACCCGGTCGACATGGCGCTGCGAGGTGCTGTTGACATGGCAGTAGTGCATGTGCGCGCCGGTCTGGGCGGCCGCCCGCACGATCTCCTCCGCGCCGTCGGCCAGCGTGCCGGGAACCATCTCGATCAGGTCCCTGGCGTGGGTGAAGGTGGGCACGCCGGCCTCGGCGGCGAGGCCGGCGACCCGCAGGTACTCGGCCGGGCTGGCCGCCGGCGCGTAGCCAAGCAGGACGCCGATGCCGAGCGCCCCGTCGGCCAGGTCGGCAGACAACCGGGCCAGCAGCTTGCTGACCTGGGCAGGCTCGGCCTCGCGCTGCCAGGCCGGGTCGGAAATACGAGCCATGAAGGCGCCCAGGCTGGCGTCCGGCGGCAGTCCGGCCACCGTTTCCATCCGCGCCAGCGCCCAGGAGGCGGCGAAGCCGTAGTTGACCGGGCGGCCCTGCTCCGCGGCGCGGCGGTAGGCCAGCGCCACCGGGGTGACGCCCGCCTCGAGTTCCAGCGCGGTGGTGACGCCGTCCATCGCCTGCAGCCGCAGGCCGCCCAGGTCGGTGACGTGACTGTGCAGGTCGATGAACCCCGCCGTGACCACCTGCCCGGTCGCGTCGACCTGGGGCGCCCCGGGCGGCAGGCCGGGCCCGACCGCCGCGATCCGGCCGTCCGCGACGGCGACGTCCCGCACCGCGTCCAGGCCGGTTTCCGGATCGATCACCCGGCCGCCGCGCAGCACCAGATCCCAGTCGTTCACCGACGCCTCCTCGTCAAGAGTGTGCCAGGAGCCGTCGGCTGTTAGCCTGGCCAGGGCCGGCCCTAGCCCGGGGCGGACGGCGGGAGGGCAGATGACCAGCGGGGAAACGCTCCCGCGCGGCGACGCGGCCTACGGCGCGCAGACGCGCCAGGCCGGCCTCGTGGTGGTCGCGCACGGCGGCCAGACGGCGAGCACCGAACCGACCTCCGCGCTGCAGCCCGCCGTGCTCCGCATGATCCCGGTCGCGGCGGCCATCCGGCACGCGCTGCGCGGCAGCGACGCCGTGGTCGAGCGGCCGCGCTTCCGGGTCCGCGGCTGGAACGGCGCGCTGGCCTCCCCGGTCGGCGACCTGATCGAGGCACTCGACGCCATCGCCGCCTCAGGGCCGGTCCCGGTCGTGCTGGTCGGGCACTCCATGGGGGCGCGCGCCGCGGTCCGCGCGGCCGGGCATCCCGCGGTGTCGGCCGTCGCGGGGCTGGCGCCCTGGCTGCCCCGGGGGGAGCCCGTCGGCCAGCTGGCCGGCCGGCGGGTGCTGCTGGTGCACGGCACCAGCGACGGCGTCACGAGCCCCGCCGAGACCTGGGCCTACGTGGAACGCGCCCGGGCGGTCACCCAGGTGGCCGCCATCGAGGTGCGGGACGGTGACCACCCGATGCTGCGCCGTGCGCGGCTGTGGCACGCGATCGCGGCGGAGTTCGCCCGCGCGGCCCTCGGCCTGCCGGCCGGGGACCTGGCCGCCGCCGTGACGACGACGGCCGGGAACCCGCTCCGCACCGTCCTGTGACGGGCCGGCCTGCGCGCCCCGGTTTCGGGCGTGTGCCAGCTTTGGCTAAATGATTCCCAAGGCGCAGTCGCGCCCTGTAACTTCCCCTCCCTGAAAATACTTAAGTCCGCTTAGGACACAAATGTCCTAAGCCCGTGACCAGGAGTGAATCACTAAAAGCGTCTGCCTCATTGCTCAGTGTGCTATAAAAAGGCAATGGCAACTTGCCGCGTCTGCCGGAGTGCGCGGGAAGGGGTTTGAAGTGGCGAGATTAGTCCCGGTTCGGCACGAGAATGCCGGATTCATGCGTGCCGCCTGGCCGCATGACGGGCTCGCGGCCCGCGAGCCCGTCCGGGTCCGGCATGCCGCCCGCCACGCGCGAAGCTCCGACCTCAGGCCCCGGCACCGGACATCCCTGTCCATCCGGTCCGCCGAACGCCGCCGCTGGGCCGCCCATCTCACCGGCCCGGGCAGCGGCGGGCTCGTCGTGTACGGGATGGGCGGCATCGGCAAGTCCACGCTGGCGGCGCAGATCGCCGCGCGGGTCAGCCGGCTGCAGTCCGGGCGCGTGATCAGCGTCATCAGCGGGGAGGTGCCGGCCGCGGCCTTCGCCAAGCCGGCCGGGGCGGACATCGTCGTCCTGGACAACTTCGACGACAACCTCGTCCAGGATTCCGGCCGGTGGACGGTCCGGGATCCGGCGCTGGCCGCGCTGCTGGCCGGCTGGACCGGCAAGCTGCTGATCACCTGCCGCCACCCCTTCACCCTGGGCGAGCCGGCCGGACGGCCCGGCCAGGCCCGGCTCGCCTTCCGTCAGCTCGGCCCGCTGACCCGCTCAGGCGCCGCCGAGCTCACCACCTCGCTGCCCGCGATCCGGATGCTCACCGACGCCGAACGCGACCAGGTGTGGCGGCTGACCGCCGGCCATCCGCTCGCGCTGGAGTACCTCGACCTGCTGCTGGCCCGGGGCGAGCGGTACCCGGACGTGGCCGGCCGCATCGAGGCCGCGGTCACCGCCAGCACCGGCCAGCCCGTGCCGCGGGCCGAGCCGACCGAGCTGCCCGAGGCGACCGCCGAGCTGGTCGCCGCCGCGGCCGGTGACCAGCTGTTCGGCGAGCTGTACGACCGGCTCGGCGCCGGGGCCAGGTCGACGCTGGTCCGCGCGTCGGTGTACCGGCTGCCCGTGGCGCCCGCGGTGCTCGCCGCCCGGCCCGGGCTGATCGCCGAGTGCGAGGCCGCCGGCCTGCTCACCGTCGGCTCCGGCCCGGACAAGCGCGAGCTGACCGTGCATCGCTGGACGGCCGGGCAGCTGCACCGGCGGCTGGCCCGAGCCGACCTCGGCGCGCAGGTGGCGACGGCCCACCGTGATGCGGCCGGCTACTGGCTGTCCCGCGCCGGCGCGGCCCCGTCCGTCCAGGCCCCGTGCGCCGAGCTCGAAGCCGCCTATCACGAGCGTCGTGCCGCCGAACTGGCCCGCCTGGCCGGAGCGCCCCAGGTCCGCCCGCGCCGCCGCGTGCTGGTCATGGCGCTGGCCGCCCTGTCGGTGGCGCTGGCCGTGCAGGCGGGCCGTGAGCTGTCCGCCCCGCACCTCGCGTCCGCCCAAGGCCCGGCCCGCGCCGCGTCCTCGGTGCCGGTGACTGGCGCGACCGCGGCCCGCGATCAGGCCGCGGCCTGGGTGGCCCGGCAGGCCAGCAGCGGTGCCGTCCTGGCCTGCGACCCGGCCATGTGCGCGGCGCTGGCCCGGCACGGCGTCGCGGCCGGGAACCTGCTGATGCTCGGACCGGGCGCGGGCGACCCGCTCGGCTCGGAGCTTGTGCTCGCGACGGCCGCCGTGCGGGGCATCTTCGGCGGGCGCCTGGCCAGCGTGTACGCGCCCGAGGTCCTGGCCAGCTTCGGGACCGGCCCGGCCCGGATCGACGTCCGCGTGGTGGCGCCGGGCGGCGCGGCCGCCTACCGGGCCGCGCTCGCCGCGGACCTGCGGGCGCGTCAGGCGGCCGGCGCCGAACTGCTGCACGACCCGCGGATCACGGTGACGCCGGGCGCCCGCGCCGCGCTCGCCGCCGGGCAGGTCGACGCGCGCCTGCTGATGACCCTGGCCGCGCTGGCCGCCGGCGAGCCGGTCCATGTCACCGGGTTCGGCGACCGGGATCCCGGTGCCAGCGCGAACCTGCCGCTGCGGACGGCCGTGATCACCGCGCCCGCCGCGGCCGCGGGCCGGATGCTCGCCTTCGCCCGCGCTCAGCGCTCGCCGTACCTGCCCGCGCACGCGGGCCTGACCCCGGGGACGGCCGGCCAGTCGGTGCTGACCGTCGGTTTCGCGGCGCCCGCCCCGCTCGGCCTGCTGCCAAGTCATTAGTTCCGAACGGACCGGGTGCGAGCCCCGGCGACCGGCGATGTGAACCCGGGCGCGCCGGGGTTCAATAGAGAGGCGACGATCCCCTCACCCGTTCGGGAAGAAGTTGACGACTCTGTGGCCGGGCCGATGACGGCCAAACTGCCATGACCACGACGGCCGCCTCCTTCCACCTGGCCCGCCTCCACCTGGCCAGCCGCCGCGTTCCGGCCAGCCTGCTCACGCTGGCGGCGGTAGCCGCCGCGCTGCGGATCATGCTGCAGTGGACGCCGGCCAGCGGGGCGTACTCGGTGATGTTCCCGCTGACCGTGGCGACGGCTGCCGCCTCGGTCGTCAGCGTGACCACGCGCAGCCCGCTGGGCGAGCCGGAGCGGGCCACCGGGCGGTGGCTGCCGTGGCTCCGGCTCGGCACCGTGCTCGCCCTGGCCGGCGCCGCCTGCGGCGCGCTTGCCCTGGGCGCGGTCGGCGGGCACCTGGCTCTCGGCTCGCTGGCCCTGCTGCGCGACCTGGCCGGGCTGACCGGGACCGGCCTGCTCGCCGCCGTCGTGCTCGGCGCCGGCCTGAGCTGGATCGGGCCGCTGGCTTACCTGGTCGTCAGCGTCTACGCGGTTCAGGAGGCCTGGACCACGCCGTGGCTGTGGGCGGCCCGCCCGGCGCCGGACCGGGGCGCGGCGATCTGCGCGGCGCTGGTCTTCGCGGCCGGCGTCGCCGTGATCAGCCTGCGCGGCGCCGTCGAATCCAGCCGCGACTGATCCTGCCCCTCCTGTTTAATCCGGTTTGATCCGGCGACGGCGGGTAGCAGGCTGTCGTCCGGAGGGAGCGGCCTGTGGCCCAGATCGACGTGCTGACCGAGCGGCCCATCGGCCCCGTCGACCGGCGTATTTTCGGCAGCGTCGCCGAGCACCTGGGGCGCTGTGTCTACGGCGGCGTGTTCGACGAGAGGTCGCGGCGGTCCGGGCCCGGCGGCTTCCGCGCCGACGTGCTCGCGGCCGTCCGGGACCTCGGCGTGACCAACGTGCGCTGGCCCGGCGGGACCTTCGCGTCGGGTTACCACTGGGCCGACGGCATCGGCCCGGGCCGGCCGCGGCGTCCCGCCGGTCCCGGCGAGGAGTCCAACCGCTTCGGCACCGACGAGTTCATGGCCTGGTGCGCGGCCGCGGGCGCCGAGCCGGTGCTCAGCCTGAACATGGGCACCGGCACCCTGGACGAGGCGCTGGCCTGGGTGGAGTACTGCAACGGCACCGGCGACACCTACTGGGCCGGCCGGCGGCGTGCCAACGGCCATGCCGAGCCCTACGGCGTCCGGTTCTGGGGCTTGGGCCAGGAGCTTCCCGGCGGCCGGCCGGCGGCGCAGTACGTGGCCGAGGCCCGGCGGTGGGCCGAGGCGCTCCAGCGGCTCCACCCCGGCATCCGGCTGATCAGCTGCGGCCAGACCGGGATGGACGACTGGGACCGCGACGTCATCGACGGCCTGGCCCGGTACGTCGACATGCACAGCATCCACCTGTACACCGGTTCGGCGGACTACTGGTCCAACGTCCTCGCGCCGCACTACGCCGAGCGCGCGGCAGAGCTGGACGCTGCGGATGGCCAACCTGGCCCGGCTGGTCAACGCCGCCGCGCCCATCGTCACCGCCCCGGACGGGATGCTCACCCAGGCCATCTACCACCCGTTCCAGCTGATGGCGACGGCCAGCCAGCAGGTCGCGGTGGACACCTGCACCGATTCGGGCACCCACGCCCACCGGGACAGGACCGGGGACCGCTGGCCCTACCGGGTGGCCGATCTCGGCCTGTTCCAGCGGCTCGACGTGGCCGCCACGGCCGACCCCGGGCGCCGCCGGCTGACGCTGTCCGTGGTCAACCGGGATCCCGGCCAGGCGATCGCGACCCGCATCCGGCTGCTCGACGCCCAGGCGACCGGGGTGATGACCGTCCACGAGGTCATCGGGGACGGCCCGGACGCCGTCAACACCTTTCGCCCGTCCCGACGCGGTCAGCGTGCACAACGCCAAGCGCGAGGTGGACGGCGGCAACCTCGACATCACCTTCGCCCCGCACTCGTTCACCGTGCTGGAAGCGCAGCTGGCTTGACCTAGTCCTCCCGGCCGCTCAGCCCGGCAGGGAGGCGCGGGCGTAGCTGATGGCGGCCAGCGCCTCGCCCTGGCGCGTGCGCGCGTCGTGGAAGGCGGCCAGCTCCCCGTCCGCGGTCCGCCGGATGTCGAACTCGACGTATTCCGCGCCGGTCTCCAGGGCACTCGCATATGCCTCGATGGTCCCGGCCCGCGGTCCGTGCACCGAAATGGCCACCTGGCCGGCCATGCTCGACCCCCTCCTGGTCCGGCCGTGATTGACACCCGGCGCTCACTGACGGCATCGCATTATTAAATGCCGGCACTCGTCCCGATAGCCCCGCTAATACTATTCACGTTAGTTGTCCGGGATAAACGGTTTTGCCGTCCGGTCGGGCCGGTACGCTACTTTCGTAACCGCTAAGGTCTCGGTAACGGTTGGTGCACGATCGCAGGCCGGGCCTACTGGATGATCAAGCCCTACCATAGAGTCCGGTTTGCAGCTAGCGCACATAGGGAAGTGAGATTGCGGTGACTTATCCGGATCCGTATGCCCCGGGGGGCGGGCAGGAGGCGGCTCAGCCGCGGCCTGGCCAAGGCTACAATCCGCCGCCCGGTCAGGGGTACAACCCGCCGCCAGGTCAGGGGTACAACCAGCCGTCCGGGCCGGGATACAACCCCCCGCCAGGTCAGGGATACAACCCGCCGCCAGGTCAGGGATACAACCCCCCGCCAGGTCAGGGATACAACCCTCCGGGTGCCGGCCAGGGCGGTCAGGCCTACGGCCAGGCGCCGCCGAACGCCGGGTACACCCCCGCGCCCCCGGTGCCGGCCGGCTACGGCTACGGACAGGTTCCGGCGACCGCCGTGCCGCAGGGGATGTACGTCGACCAGCAGTCCGGCCTGGTCCTGCCGGACGGCACCGAGCTGGCCAGCGTGGGCCGGCGCATCGGCGCTTACTTCCTGGCTCTCCCGCTCGCCGTCGTCACGCTGGGCATCGGCTACATCATCTGGGGCCTCATCGCCTGGGGCAACGGGCAGACTCCGGCGCTGCAGGTGCTCGGGATGCGCGTCTGGCGGCCGGAGACCAACCAGGTGGCCGGCTTCTGGCACATGGCGCTGCGCGAGATCGTCGGCCGCATCGCGGACGGCATCTTGAGCGTCATCACCGAGGTCACCTCGTTCGTGCTCTTCGTCTCGAGCAAGGATCGCAAGTCGCTGCACGATCACGTGGCCGGCACTGTGGTGCTGTACGACCCGAACAAGGTGCTCGCCAGCTGACGATGCGGTGCCCGCTACGGTAGGCGGGTGCCAGCAGACACCACCCCGGCGGGGCCCGGCTACGACCGGCTGCCCCGGCGCCGTCGGGGACACGGTCGTGTCGGCCGCGCCGCTGCGGCACGGGCTGGGCAACGCCGCCACCGGCGGGATCTGGCGGGTACGCGGGACGGCGGGCTCGGCCATCCTCAAGGTGGCCCGCCTGCCGACCGCGGGGACCAGGGCCCGCTGACCGCCATCGTCGGCGCCGCCGAGCGGACGCTGTGCCACCTGGATGTCTGGCCGGCCAACCTGATCGACCAGGACGGCACGTCGGTCCTGCTCGACTGGTCGTTCACCGGTGACGGCGCGGTCGGCGAGGACGCCGCCAACCTGATCATCGACAGCTGCGCGGACGGGCTGATGGACGTGGCGCTGCTGCCCGAGATCGCGGCCAGCGCCACCGACGGCTACCTGCGCGGCCTGCGCGACGGCGGCTGGACGGGTTCGGCCGACACGGTGCGGACCACCATCGCCGCCTGCGGCGCCGCCAAGTACAGCTGGTTCGCGCCCGCGATCGCCGGCCGCGCGGCGCGCGATCACATCGGCCAGTCGTCATACGGCCAGGACAGCTCGGCGGCCGAGGCGGCCCACCGGGTGACCGCCCTGGTCACGCTCATCGCCGACTGGGCCGAAGCCGGTCAAGGCTAAGTCGCCGAATCCGCCCGCCACGCAACTGGACAGCGCCACGCAACTAGGCGACCTTCCTGAGCCAGAGCAAATACGACATTTCAGTAAATATCCGTTTGAGAATTATCCCGGAATTCGGTGTGGTGTTCCCAGAAATGTCGCCACTGGCTGATATTATCGAACTAGAAAACGATCCCCTATCCGGCCTGACGGCTGGAGGGACGGAGACCGCCCGGCCTTGTGATCTGCCTGGGGAGGTGAGTCAGGTGAGCGCTGTCCCGTCGCCGGTGAGCACGTTGGAGGCCCTTGGGATGCTGGTGTCCGCGATGGGATTCTTCAATGCGGCGGACGCGGGGCAGATGGCGGCGGGGGAGCAGGCGCGGTGCCTCGGAGGCATCACGACTAGCGCGCGGCAGGCAGCCTGCGGTGTGTACCGGACCGCATCGTGAAGCCGCACACTGCCTGCGAGGGCCATAGCGGGAGGATTGCTCCCAACGTGCGACGTTGGGAGCGGCCCCTTCCTTGTCGCTGCGCGCGGTGATCAGCGTGGCGTCCAGGTCGATGACCAGCCAGCCGGCCAGCAGCTTCCCGGCGACGGCCAGCCACGGGAACCCAGCCGGGGTGGCCGCGATCAGCGACCAGACGTGCGCCCGGACCGCCGCCTGCACCCGCGCGACCTTGTCCAGAGTGCGGAGATCAGCCAGCTCCAGCGTCCGCCGCACCGTGGTGTCGCTGGGCTCAGGACCCAGCACCGCGGCGTGGTGGGCCAGCAGGGTGATGTCGTTCATGCTGGTCGCCCCGAGCACGATCGCCACTGCCATGGAAACCAGCGCGATGCCCCGGTCGACCAGCGGGTACTTCCCGGCTCGCGCCAGCGCGGACCCCGGCGCGGCGGTCAGCCCGGCCTGGTCGGCCAGCTTACGCAGCAGCACCGCCCTGGAGTGCCCCACCAGGCCCTCGCCGTCCCCGGTCACTTTCAGCGCGTGGTCCCAGCCCGTATCCTGCATGACGAAGGGCGCTCCTGCCTGGGGGTTTTCGAATGGTGTGGTTACCGCGTAATCTCCCAGAACCGGTGCGCTCTTCACCATCTGGACCCGGTCAGGCAGACCGCGGTCTCGCCGGCCGCTGATCCGGCAGGTCCTTTCAATCCGCCCGGCGGAAACGGTCACCGCACCCATCGGGCGCACGCCCAAGCCAGGCACAGGCAGGGCAGCCGCCCGCAAAATCGCAGTTCAAAGCCGGGAGGACCCACGACTTCCCGGTCAGCGGGTCAATGCTGAATCCCGGGGGCCGGCGCGCATAGCCGCGAGGTCACAACGGTGAACGATGCCAGGAGGCCGGGCGCCCTCGCCCTGGCCTTCAGCAGATCTTGAAGGCGCGAACCTCCCTCGGGTCGGAGTAGGAGCACGTGGATTTCACGATGCCGCTGGCGTTCTTGAGAGTCGCGCCGTCCCCGTTGTTGTTCCAGATGTACCAGCGGTGACCCCAATAGCGGTTGGTCTGGGTGCTGGTGCCCCGGCCGGTGTGGATCTTCACATACCCGCCGGCCATTATCCGGTAGGTCCCGAATGTGTAGACGTGCCCGGCCCTGTCTCGCAGGGTCCAGTGGGTCAGGGTGACCGTACCTCTGGTGCGGTTGTGCAGTTGGACCCACTCGGCGTTCAGGCTCGTGTTCGTGCCGGTGTCTCTGCCAGGCGAATTGTAGTAGATCTCGTTGATCACGACCGGGGAGGACGCCGCCTGAGCCGTCGGCGTCAGGATCGTGGCAACCCCCAGCATCGTGGAAATCCCGAGAATTATGGTCCCCAATGCGGTGGCGGCTTTTCTCATAATTCTCCCTTGGTGGTTCCAGCTTGCTCGCGTCATGATGAGCGGGCGATATGTCTTGGGCCATGGCCCTCCCTGCTTTTGCATCCTATACCTGGAGATGCAGGAGCGTCAGGGCCAAACGTCCCGTCCAAGACCGCGGCGGCGTGGCCGACCAGGCCCGCCCCGTCCGCGGTGACCTTCAGGGCACGGTCCCACCCGTTAAGCTGCATGGCGAAGAGCGCTCCAGTCCGGGAATTAAGGCGTGTCGTAACCCGCAATCTCCCGGAACCAGGGCGCTCTTCGCCGTCAAACACCCAGGACGGCCGCTCCGCAGCGGTCCTTGTCAACGGCCAGCCCCCCGCGGATCGCCCCGCACCCATCAGGTGCATGCTCATCCCCGCCCGCCATGACGCAAAACCCCAGATCAGGCCAAGGTCCTAGTAGCGGAGCTTACGACAAAGAATCCAAACGTCTTTTATGAGCTAGGTCTAGCCCATGCCCTACGGAAACCTGTAATTCTTATATCATCCAACCAGGATGATGTCCCCTTCGACCTTCGCCACATAAGAGTAATACTTTACGATCAGGCCGACCCTTTTTGGGGGCAAAAGCTCATCGACAAGGTAGCGGATAATATCCGCTCTGCTATCGCGGATCCAGAAGATGCCATTTTCAAAGTGGAGGAAAACCCAACGTAGTTAGACAGGTAAGCAGCCACAACTGACATTAGGCTACCCTGCTGGGTAGCGGTACAAGTTCTCTTCGTCAGCTAGATTAAATGTTCGCGAGCTTTTTGCGATAGCAACGAAACAATTCGATTAGCTTGTCTGGGCCTTGAGGCTCTTCCTGAAAGCTGTGGAGTCTAACGGCAGAAGTGCGGCGCGGTGCTGGCGCGCCAGTGTGAGGCACGCCGCACCACTTGGGGCCACGGCTTCCTCTGTGAGCAGGCACTCTATGGTCGCGTCGTCAAAGACGTAGTTTTCAAGGGTCTTCCCGTCCTTAGCGATAGTGCCTTCCTCGTTCGTCTCCACCATGTCGCGGAAGATATCGTCGAATGTCTCCGCGTCGAATACGGCGACGGTGAGCGCGTCGCCAACGAAGTTGAGCGCGTCTAGGCCGGTTCCGAGATAGTGGACCTTGATTCGACCTTCGCGGCGGGCGGCGCTCAGGGATCGGAAGGGTTCCTGGTTCTCGTAGTCGATGGGGTCGCCGTCGCCATCGTGTTCGGGGTTGCCGAGGAACTCTTCGCTATACTCGCGCATCATGTTATGCCACAGATTGAAGTCATCATCGTTATGAGTGGGCATGATGGACGCTGGCTGGAATACGCCGGTTGGCATGACGCTGAGCATGCCTCCGGCGATTGCCACGTTTTCCACCCCTCGCCGCAGGAGCACGAACGTGTTGCGGGCCCGGCTGCGGCGGATTGTGAGCGTGCTGATCGAGAAGAGCAGCGGATATGAAGCCAGGTCGAATGGGTCGCCTGCGAACCCGCGGAAGGGTAGCTCTTCCCAGAGTATTTGCGGTGGTTTCCTGGTGAGCGTGCCGTCTTTGCTGAGCGCGTGTACTGCCAACTCGTGCGCTAGTGCCTCGCCTAGGTCGATCATGTCGAAGTAGCGCATGTATCCGAGTGACAGGTTTCCTTGATCCTGGCCGAACCGGGCATCTAGGAGGCGGTAGCATATCCGGTTCTCGAACAGGCGCGGCCTGTCAAGGTCGCGCATGGCGCGATGGTAGGACTCGTACGGCTTGCCCGTGGACGATAGGGGCCGGACCCGGAGTGTTTCCTCGTGCCGCCCTGTCACCACGGGGTCTGGCGGGTGAATAAGCTCAATCCCTGCTTGGTCCAGGTCGACCGGATGATCAACCTTCCAGTCTTCGCGCATCAGGAATCCGGTGCGGCCTAGCCGGATGGACTCGGGATACAAGCTGAGGGCGATCTGGGTAAGCGGTGCCCGGTTGCGGTTGAGTAGCTGGCGTTCGCGTACCCATTCACGCTGGCTTTCCGACACCGCGCTGTTCCCGGATTCCACGGATCCCTCCCATTCGCGGCGCCCGACGCCGAGCATGGCGCCGGGAATATGAAGCCCATCGGAGACCCTCTCGAATACGTCGATGGTCTGGGCATGCATACGCCCCTCGATGTAATCGATTACCCGGCTCACCCCCATCTCACAGCGCCGGGCGATATGGCTGCGGGTGAAGCCCGGCCCGGCGCGCTGGGCCGCGATATTAAATATCGCACCCAGATCGCGGTTAGCGCACGCCTCGCGGAAGTCAGGCCGGGCCAGCACGTCGGGCGGAAGGTAGTCCGACGGGCGGTATCTCGCCATGGGTTCACTCACATCCCTGGCTGGACATGCGGTTTTGCGGTTACCGGGGAGTTTACTCCCCGTGGGTACTCTCCGGGCCTCTCCCGCATACCGCAGTGGTGCCCGAACCTGGGTGATGCAAGGCATGTCAGGCAGA
>WNGL01002547.1_pt1 | contig 22013 bp, 25 predicted proteins | sample 5400591 | NCBI WGS metagenome assembly WNGL01 (sample SAMN13153377, study PRJNA577476) | soil metagenome | isolation source: 80 cm soil or saprolite under Garry oak tree replicate 1 | place: USA:California | collected 2016-06-15 | reverse complement strand
AAGGTGTGCGATCTGCCAGCAAATTGTGCCCGGGTTGGGAAGCCCCTGCACCAATGTTTCGGTCGCGTAGGCGGCGTCCTGCCACGATGACTCCTCTAACGCCACACCCCGAAGAACGGAGTGCAGCGATTCGCATTCGTGCGACCACATGTCGTCGAACGCCTGGAGAAGTAGCGCAACCTGAGACATACAGTCAAGGCCTCCCGCAGCATCTACTATAGCTTCACGCTATAGCGTGGAATACGAGCATCATCGATCGATGCGAACCTCCCCGACCCAGCGATGGTACACCGCCCAGCATCGGATCGACGATATTTGTTGCCGCATCGGCCGCGTCCGATATTTTCGTTTCAAGACGAGAACGGGGGGAAGCCGTTCTCGTCTGGCAGATCCATCACTGTGCGTGTCCCTGAATACGGTTAGCCTCGATGGTCAAAACCGACGGGAGACTTACTCCATTGGCCAGTACAACCGATTCGAAGATCGCGCGAATCTGCTTGCCGTTGTTAACGAGCACACCATCGATCTTCGCAGTGCGAACCAAAGTGCCCGAGCTGTCGAAGACGTTTGCGAGCAGGCTTATCGTGCAATCACGGTTTACGGCCAGCGTGCCAGTGATGGTCTCATGGGCGAAAGCGCCGCCCACGCTTCTGTCCTGGCTCCCGGTAGCGTTGCCGCTCAGGTCAAAGGTGATTGAACCCACTGCTCCGACCGGCACAGGCCCAGTGGGCAGGATGAGAATTCCAGTAGTTGTGAAACCGAGAGTGCCGGCCGCTGTGGCGCTGGTGCAGGCGGCACGAAGGCCTGGTGCTGCAGAAAGCAGCAGAAGCACCAAGGCTGCGAGGATTTTTGTACTCTTCATTTTTTTCTCCAAGTCATGAAAATTGGCTGCCCGAAAAGCGGGTGGCAGCCCTCTACAGCACTCTGCATATCTCAAATTGGTGGGCGCGGGTCAATGCTCGCGCTCTCTCTTGCTTTGCTCTTGTTTTTCTCTGACTAAGTAGCAGACAAGGCAGGTAGTTAGTCATCTCTCTATCTTGCGGGGGGAGCCGGTGGTACACTCTCGTGCCAATGTGGGAGGCTGGCATTCGTGGCGGTTGTGCGTCCATCGTCAGGGCCCATTCGCTTCGGTACCTTCGAGGTTGACCCGAATGCCGGAGAACTGCGCAAGCGGGGTGTAAGGGTCAAGTTGCAAGAACAGCCACTGCAGATTCTGCAAGTCCTGCTGGAACGTCCAGGTGAGATGGTCACGCGTGAAGAACTGCAGCAGCGCGTCTGGCCCGCCGACACCTTCGTTGACTTCGACCACGGCCTTTACAACGCGGTGAAACGGTTGCGTGAAGCGCTTGGCGATACGGCCGAGACTCCGCGCTTCATCGAAACGCTGCCACGGCGTGGATACCGCTTCATCGCGCCATTGAATGGAATCCCTCCTAGCGCTGCCGGGGCATGGCGCATCGGGACCACCATCCCGTCCGCTGCAGCGTTAATTGTGATAATGGCGATCCTTTTTGTGTGGTTACAACCCCTTCCACCGCCTAGGGTCCTAGCATCAAAACAGATCACCAACGACGGGCTTCAGAAGTTTGGTCTGGTCACGGATGGAAATCGCATCTACATCACAGAAACAGTGGGATCTCGCCGAACCATTGCGCAAGTGTCGGTCACGGGTGGCCAGGTCGAATCGCTCGATGTACCGCTTTTGAACCCTGTTGTCCTTGATGTTTCGCCGGGAGGATCCGAGCTATTGGTGACGACCGCTTCTGCTGGGGTGGTAGGTGCTCCGTTCTGGTCAGTTCCGATTCCCGCGGGGTCTCCTCGGCGTCTCGGCGATGCGGTAGGTCACTACGGAGTCTGGACGGCAGGGCGAGAGCTAATCTTTGCACAAGCGAATGACATATATGTCGCAGATCACGATGGCAACGCCCCTAGAAAAATTGCCACTGTCCCGGATTTGCCCGGCGACTTTAGGTTTTCGCCTGACCATACTCGCATCAGGTTCACAGTTTCTAACTTCGCCAGCAACAAATTCGCCATTTGGGAAGCCAATGCTGATGGTAGCCAACCACATCCCTTATTCCCCGGCTGGAATAACCCTCCCCAGGAATGCTGCGGCGATTGGACTCCCGATGGAAAGTACTACGTGTTCCAGAGTGTGCGTGATGGTGTCAGCAACGTCTGGCTGCTGCCCAATAGACGCAAGTTCTCGCGTAGGGTATCGTCTGAACCCGTACAACTCACCGCCGGACCAGTTCAATTCTACGGACCAGTTTTCAGTAAAGATGGCAAGAAACTGTTTGTGATCGGTTTCCAGCCCCGCGCTGAGTTGGTTCGCTACGATCCAAAGTCTGGAGCGCTTGTCCCCTATCTCGGGGGAATGTCCATGGGAGACCTCGATTTCACCCGGGATGGAGAATGGGTGACGTATGTCAGCTATCCTGAGGGCACGCTGTGGCGCAGCAGACTCGACGGCAGCGAGCGTCTCCAACTTACTTCCGCGCCAATTCGTGCCGCTTTGGCCCACTGGTCTCCTGACGGACAACAAATTGCTTTCTCAGGCGCAACCCCTGGGAAGCCTTGGAGAATCTTTCTTATTTCTAAAGAGGGAGGAAGCCCGCGGCCTATCGTGTCAGAAGAACGGAACCAAACCGACCCGACCTGGTCCCGGGACGGCCAGACGCTGGCGTTTGGCCTCACCGATCCAGCCAAAGCCGAGCTATCTTCGATCAAACTCTTGGATCTCAAGAGCGGGCGCATTTCGCAGCTCACTAATTCTCAAGGAGTTTTCGGTCCCCGCTGGTCGCCCGACGGCCGCTACATAGCGGCGATATCCTACGATGGCTCTAGACTAATGCTCTTTGATGTTCAAGCCCAACGGTGGCGAAACTCAAGTGTGGACGTAGGCGTGGTGGGCTACATGGCGTGGTCTTCGGATAGTGCCAACTTGTATTTCGACGATTTATTTGTCAAAGACCCTGGATATTTTCGCCTTCGAATCAAAGATTCGAGACTGGAGCGAATCCTCAACTTAAAGGAGGTTCGTACATTTCCTAGTCAGTTTGGACCCGGCACGTGGACAGGGCTAGGACCGGGAGAGGTTCCGCTGCTTGTCCGCGACATCAGCACGCAGGAGATCTACGAGCTTGACCTGCAGCTACCATAGGATCGTGCTGTTCCACACGGTTGAGACCCCGTCTTCTCAGGTGCTTCCACCAAACTTTGCAGTCAAGGGGGCTGGGCGCCTGATTGAACCTTGGCCAATCTTCGAAGATCAAACCGTAATTCTGGGCAAGTCGGTTGTAAAACCTCTTCAACTGTTCGACGTGCAATGATTCTACTGAGAACGGTGTGTAATCTCTCAGCCGTGATTTGAGAGTGACTGATTAGGTTTTGTTAGAAGCTTTATAAGGAGAGAGTAATGCGGCACAAACCGCTCGCGCGGTTCACAGCAGCAGCCATCTTGTTCTCAGTTGGATTGATAAGCTCATTTGCGGCGCAAACCGCAGCAAAGCAAAGCGGTAAAGCAGCGCAGAACACAACCCAGTCGAACGGCGTACGTTTGCCAGAGGTTCATCTCGACGGCGCCTATTTCACACGCGATGGGAAGCGATTTATTCCCATGGGCGCACATTGGGTTCCGGCCAAAACTGCGATGCAGTGGCCGGTGCAGTGGGATCCCAAGGATATTGAAGCCGATTTCGCGAAGATGCATGAGCTCGGCTATAGCATTGTGCGCTTGGACGTGATGTGGGCTTGGTTCGAGCCGCGGCCCGGCGATTACAATCCGGTCGCGTTTCAGCAGCTCGATTATTTGGTATCGCTCGCTCATAAGTACCAGATCTATCTCCATCCAAGTTTGTTTATCGGCGGTGAGGTTGGCGAAGCCTATTGGGACGTGCCCTGGCGACATGGACGCCATCCCCATGCGGATCCGGAGATGTTACGCCTGGAAACCAATCTTGCCGCCGAGTTCGGTCGCCACTACGCGAACGAGAGTGCAATTATTGGGTGGGACCTTACCGACGAGCCACCCTTTTGGATCGTCGGTGGCATGACCACCGATGCCATGGCCGTCAACTGGACTCGCCTGATCGTCGATGGCGTCCGGGAGTACGACAAACTTCACCCTGTAGTCGTCGGAACCAGCGGCGAAGAAATTACACACGGGCCATTTCGCGCGGACAACATAGCCAAGTTTGTCGATTTTTTGAGCGTCCACCCCTTCACGCTCTATGCTCCTGACCTGTTTCCGGACGCACTGCTTTCCGCGCGTGGTACGTATGGAGCGGCCTTTGAGATCACACTCTCGCAGGGCGCCGGTCGTCCGGTGATGATTCACGAGATGGGTGCCTCCACCGCACAGTTCTCGCCCGAGCGGATTGCCTCCTACGATCGTGCCCAGATATATTCCGGCATTGGCGCGGGCAGCATCGGAGTGGATCTCTGGTGCTATACGGATGCCTCGCCAGAGCAGTTCCACAAGGTGCCGTATCTGCGCACTCCTCAGGAGACAGGTTGGGGCATGACGAGCTGGGATCGACAGGACAAGCCGCTAGCCAGAGAATTTAAGAAATTCTCCCAGGTAGTCGGTCAGCTTGATCTCACCGGCATTGCTCCGGCGCCCGCCGACATTGGTATCGTGATTCCCGACGAGTGGGCAAAAGCGCACGGTGACTTTTCTCATTTCGGCCTGACCGGTCCGGAAGTTACTCCTTACGTCTCTACTTCCGACGGCGATGCTATGCCCGGACGTCCACAACCGGATGTAAGCCGCGCGAATCAGTGGCTGATGAGTTCTGCGCTTACTTCTTTTATACTGGCGCGCCGTGCCAGCCTGAAGGCGGATTTCCCACGCGAGTATGCTGATTGGGCGAAGCGCCCCATGCTGTTCATGCCTTCCCCCATAACCAGCACAGCTGATCCGTTCCTGGCGCATGTGCACTCCGACTTTTACGAGAAGGTAAAACAATACGTGGAAAATGGTGGGTTTCTGTATGCGTCAGTGGCCTCCGATGGCTCAATTCCTGACATGGCTTCCCTATTCGGTGTACGCCTCGTTGATCGTGCGCCGAGTTCCGAAGTCACGCTGAAGATCGTAGCGCCTTTTGGTGACTTGAAGCCCGGCGACACTTTCCACTACAGCGTGCCTACGCAGACAATCGAGTCGTGGGGGACGCTTTTGGAAGTAACTACCGGGAAGGTCATTGCGGTGGATCAGAACAACCGTCCCGCGCTGGTCGCAAATACATTAGGCCGCGGGAAGAGTCTGCTGAGTGCCTATCCTCTCGAGCACTACCTGGCGAATGTGCCCTCAGTCTTTGATCAGCCCGAAAAAACGCACCGGATCTACAAAGCTTTCGGTGACTGGGTCGGGCTCAAGCCAGCCTTCCGTACCGACCAACCCTCTGTGGAGGTGTCGGCGCTGAACGGCGATCACCGCGGCTACGTCGTGCTGGTCAATCATAGCGCAGAGCCGCAGAAAGTAACGGTATTCACTACTTCGGGTGCGCATTCCGTCAGCAGAATCGCGCCTGAAGGGGTGAAGCCAATGCAAATCGAGGGTTCGAGCTGGAAGATGGAACTCGGTTCTTACGAGGGCGCGATTGTGGAGTGGAAGTAAGCATAAGGAGCCGGATTTCGGAGACGCATGGTCGGCGCGGTCGATATAGGAGGGACGAAGGTTGCGGTAGGGATCGTGGATCCCGAAGGCAAGCTATTGTCCCGTTTCGAATCAGCGACACAGGCGGACGGCCCCTACGAGAGTGCACTCGATCGCACGGCGACCATGCTGAGAGCAGCCATGGCCAGTACTGGAGCCAACCTCCAAGGCATTGGAATCGGGTCGACGGGGCCGGTGTATCCATTCACCGGCGAAATCGGTGACGTGAACTTCTTTCCCCATTGGCGGGGGCAAAATCCAGCCAAGGATTTGGAGAAGATATTCGGCGTGCCCGTCGCAATGGAGAATGATGCCGATGCCGCCGCTTTGGGTGAAGCCGGCTGGGGATCGGGAAGGAATAAGTCGCGGCTGATTTACGTGACGGTAGGTACCGGCATTGGTGCGGGCATTATTCTCGAGGGACATGTCTATCGAGGTGTGGACCAGGCGCATCCCGAAATTGGCCACCACGTGATCGATGCTTCCGGTCCGCTTTGCTCGTGCGGTTTCCGGGGGTGCTGGGAATCACTGGCGGCGGGTCCGGCTATGGTCAGCTGGCTGGAAACTAATACGCCCCCGGACTATCCGCATCGAGCAGAGCTGACCGCCAAGCGAATCTGCGAACTGGCGCGCAACGGCGACGAGTGGGCGCAGCGCGCTGTGAAACGTGAAGCGCACTATCTTGGCTTGGGTCTGGCCAACCTGGTCACCATGTTCGTCCCCGACGCAATTGTGCTGGGTGGTAGTGTTATGAAAAGTGCCGACCTCTTTCTGGATGAGATCCGCAAGGTCATCGCCGGCAGCTGCCGCTTTGTTCCCCACGACAAGACAGAGTTGCCCCTGGCTTCCCTTGGTGAGGACACGAATCTCATCGGCGCGGCTAGAGTGTGGTACTACCGGTTCGGTCCCGCTGGAGGACACCGTGCTATCTGAGTTTTCCGTAATCGAAGGCAAATATCTTCGGGACATCCTCAATCAACCCCAAGCGCTGGAGGACACGTTGGCCGGTTTGGAAGAACTGAAGAAATCTCGTGAACTGGCTGCACGTCTCGAGAAAGGAACGTTCAAGACTGTAGTCCTGACCGGCATGGGCTCGTCGTTCCATGCTCTTCATCCCTTGCACCTGGAACTGATCAATCACGGGTTGACGGCGATGATGGTCGAGACCTCCGAGCTGGTTCACTACCAGAGCCGGTTGTTCGATCCGAAGACCCTGATCGTGGTGGTCTCGCAGTCAGGACAGAGCGCGGAGGCGGTCCGGCTTCTCGAAATCAATCGTGGCAAGTCGTCGGTGATTGCGATTACCAACACGCCGGATAGCCCACTGGCAGCGCAAGCGGACGCGACAATCCTAACGCAAGCGGGCAAGGAGTTCTCGGTGTCATGCAAGACTTACCTGACCGCGCTTATGGCCTTGAAGTGGCTGGGCGACGTTCTCTGTGGGCGTGACTTGCGCCGCACGCGCCAGGAACTGAAACAGGCGGCTCCCGCGGTTCAGCCCTACCTGGCGGATTTGAAAAATCATGTCCAGAGTCTTGCCCAGTTGCTCAAAGGAATTCGCCACCTCTTCCTGGTAGGAAGAGGATCGTCCCTGGCTGCCGTAGGCACCGGCGCCCTCATCGTGAAAGAGTCCGACCGTTTCCATGCGGAAGGCATGAGCAGCGCGGCCTTTCGCCACGGCCCTTTCGAGATGCTGAGCGAAGAAACGTTTGTGCTGGTTTTTTCCGGAGACAGCAGGACCCGCGATTTGAACCTGCGCCTGCTGGACGACATTCGCGAGCAGCAGGGAAGAACCGAGTTAGTGAGTGAAGATGCGGCGTTCGCGCCCTGCAGCTTGCCCGCTGCACCCCGGTGCATTCAGCCGATCCTCGAAATCCTTCCCGTGCAGATGATCACGCTCGCGCTGGCGGCGCAAGCAGGGCGGGAACCGGGCCGATTCGAGTTGGCAACCAAAGTGACTATCACGGAATAGCACAGAAGATGTCACAGTCTATGTCACGAAACCGGTACATGGTCAGCATCGTCTTCCTGACATTCTTCGTGATGTCGCTGCTGACCAACATTCTCGGGCCGATCGTGCCCGACATCATCACCAGCTTCAAGGTAAGCCTGGCCGCCGCCGCTTTGTTGCCGTTCTCCTTCTTTATTGCGTACGGAGTGATGTCGATTCCTGCCGGGTTCCTGGTGGAGCGCTTCGGGGAAAAACCGGTGATGATTGCGGCCTTCCTCGCGGGAACCGCGGGATCACTCAGTTTCGCGGTGCACCCCAGCTATCGCGTCGCGGTGATTTCCCTTTTCGTAATGGGGTCGGGAATGGCCACCCTGCAAACCGCAATCAATCCGCTGTTACGGGTGGCAGGTGGGGAAGAGCACTTCGCGTTCAATTCCGCGTTCGCTCAACTGATTTTTGGAATCGCTTCTTTCATGAGTCCATATATTTATTCGTACCTAGTCTTGAATCTTGGCCGCGCGACGGACCAGAACCTCGTGCTGAAAGTTCTTGGCAAGCTCACGCCGCCAGCTCTACCGTGGGCTTCGATGTACTGGATCTTCGCACTGTTCACGCTGCTGATGATCACCGTCCTGTTTTTCAGCAGGTTCCCCCGCATTGAGCGCACAGCAGACGAATCGGCCGGATCGTGGGAAATGTACGGCAGCCTGTTTCGCAGGCCGATGGTCTGGGCGTTTTTCGGGTGCGTGTTCGCTTACGTCGGCTCGGAGCAGGGGACCGCGGACTGGATTTCGAAATTCCTCTCGACCTATCACGGCTACGATCCGCACACCACGGGCGCAAGCGCGGTCTCGTGGTTCTGGGGACTATTGACCGCAGGTTGCTTGACCGGGATGGGGTTGTTGAAGATTTTCGACAGCCGGCACGTTTTGATCGGCACCTGCATTGGGGCGCTACTCTGTCTGAGCGCCGCACTATTTGGGCCAGCGAACGTGTCGGTAATTGCCTTTCCCGCGATTGGACTCTTTGCTTCGGTGATGTGGCCCATCCTGGTCTCGCTGGCGCTCAACTCTGTTTCCGAACATCACGGCTCGTTTGCAGGAATCCTGAGCACCGGAATTATGGGCGGCGCAGTAGTGCCCGTGACCATTGGCCGGATCGGAGATTACTTCGGCCTTCGCGCAGGAGTTGCATTCCTTTACCTGACCTTCGGATGCGTTCTGAGCGTCGGCTTCTGGGCAAAGCCTATCATTACCAATGCAACCGTGAGTCTCAGGAAAGCTGCAGCAGTCCAACCTACGACCTAGAGTTCTGAGGGGGAAATACATGTCTGTATGCGCCGAAGCGCATTGATTGCGATTGTCACGCTGGTCACGGTTTGTGCCTGGTGCCAGAAGGAATCGGGAAAGAAAGAAACAAAGACTATTCCCTATCTAAAACTATCTACCCCGCGGCACGTGCTGCCCACCGCACAATCCTGGGAAGGCAACGAATTCCCGCACACCATGTCGGTGCTGGAGATGAAACGTGGTGGTTATCGCTATTGGGGCTGGTATGGCTTGAACGAGGGCCGGGGCATCGGACTGGCGCGCAGTAACGATCTGTTGAATTGGACGAAGTACGAACAGAATCCGCTATGGACCAACGCGCGCTGGCCCTCGGTCCTGGCCAAAGCGAATCCCAAGGATAAAGGTCTTTTGTACTTCGCCATCACGCGGGATTACGACACACCGAGCAGCCACATCGTTCTGGCGAGTTCGCGCGACGGGTTTCATATTAATGAGGAAAAGGTGCTGGTACACGGCGTCCCTAACCAGCGCAACCAGAACCCGAATCTGTTTCGCGATCCCCGCTCCGGGCGTTTCTATCTCACGTTTTATCGAGGCAACGACCGTGACCATTTCGAGATCATCAGTAAGAGCGCTGGCTCTGTCCTGGACCTGGATAAGGCACCCGAAAAGGTGCTGCTGAAATCGGGTACCACGGTGGCAGCTCCTACGTTGCTCTATCTGAAGAAGGCAAAGAACGCCGAAGGCAAACGCACCGGAATTTACTATCTCGCTGCAGAAATCTATCCGCACCGCTACACCGACAATCCCGAGGGTGAGTGGCAGGTCAAGGTCTTCTTCTGCGACAGTCCGGATGGTGACTTTCAGCCGGTTGAGGGCAATCCGGCAATGTCGGGGCAACGCGCCTGCCTCTTCCAACACGTTTTCCATGGCCGATTCTACGGTTACGACTGCCATCTAGACTCGCCTGATCACTGGATGCTGGAAGAGGTTGAGGCTCCGTTGCCTTGATGGCTTCGAGATGAAAGTGAACCAGCGACGGTCCCTACCGCTCTCAGGCGGAACGATAACCGGCTTCCGGACAACTGGGCTGCTGGTAATTGTTTGTAAACAGGGGCCCTACCAGGACTCACCTTACTTAGTGACGGAGCTTCTGGAAGGCGAGACGCTTCGCCAGCGGATTCAGTCTCGTCCGGTGCCCGCCCGCAGAGCGACAGATTACGCGCTCCAAATTGTTCGGGGGCTGGTTGCAGCACATGATAAAGGCGTCCTCCACCGCGACCTCAAGCCGGAAAACATTTTTCTTACCCAGCGACGGGCGCATCGAAATCCTCGACTTCGGTGTGGGCAAAGTTCACGCGCCCCGAAGGCGATTTCGCCAGTGTCGATGCTCCAACCGTCGCCTCGCAAATCGGCGCCGGAGTCGTGTTGGGAGCGGTCGCATACATGTCGCCCGAGCAGGTTCGCGGCAAGCCTGCAAACATGGTGCGGCTTTTAGGTCCGATTTAACTCTAAATGGATCGACCGGCAACTCTGTCCCGGACTCACTGGGCGGGGAGGAGGAAGCCTCAATATCCTTGTGCGACGTGCCTTAAAGTGCACAATTCCGGTATAGTGCCGCTACAGGAGGCACCGCCAATGGCGAAAGTCAAACAACTTACGATCTCGGTGGAGAATCGGCCCGGCACCTTGGCGCAAGTCGCCAAGACCCTCGCTGACGCCAAGGTGAATATCTTCGCCCTGCTAAACAGCACTGCCGGGGGGCAAGGCTCCGTGCAGGTGGTGGTGGATAACGTGAACAAGGCCAAGAAGGCTCTGGGCGGGGCGGGTCTCTCCTACACCGAGGGCACGCTGGAGCAGTTTGAACTGGAAAACAAGCCCGGCACATTGGCGGAGCTGGCCGGGAAGCTGGCGAAGAAGGGCATCAACATCGATTCCGCCTACGTCACGGTACCCAAGGGAGCGAAGAAGGCGCTGGTACTGCTTGCAACCTCCAGCGTAGCAAATCGCTTATAGGCGGATGTTGGGCACGGCAGCGGGGGATAAGCCTCGGCTTTCCGCCACTTCTTGCTGCGCGGCCTCCGAATCACGCATCATTCTAGTGTGGGGTCGCTGCATCGCTGTTTTGGCAGGCGGCCGGTGGCGAATCGACTGGCCGCGCACCAATCGGGGTACATGACTTCGGTTTATAAGTCCCGAGGTTGAAGCTGCCATCCTGACCGCCGTCTGATTTGCAGCTAGCAAGAATCTTGCGGGTTTGGTAGCGCCTGGCGCTGCTCACGACTTGGTTCAGTGGTGATGGTGATCTGCTTCCACTTGCGATAAACGCTGATGACCGCAAGCGTCCAGAACGGAACCAAATCGACTCCCGGCACCAGTTCAGCAGCGAATGCTGGTAGAAATTCCCAATGCCAGCCCAGCAGATGAACCAATACGGCTGCGACCGCAATATCGAGCACGTCATCGGCGGGTGAGAAAGCCCCTTCAGCAAATAAGGGAAACACAAAGATTTGAAGCGCATCGGCAGCCATGGCGAGAATCATGGCGGCTCGAAAACGTGAGCGTGGCGAGAGCGAGATTGGATGTTCAGTAACCGCTGGCGCTGCCTTCATATTGCCTATTTTGACCGAACTCCACGCTAGCTGTTATCACTTCGCATACCAATCGGAATGTGGTGACCAGCGAGACCAGCACCCAACTCGTGCCGAATTCTAGAACGGAGATCCGCTTTCATCTTTGGAGCTGCGCTAGCAACATGAAGCTCGCTAGCACTTTTTTTCTGCACAGAGAAGCAGGTCTCATTGCCCTCTTGCGTACCGCGTAGCACGGTCGGGCAATTGACCTCAATTCCGTCTGGGAAATAGAGTCTGGTTAATGTTCAAGAAGCAGCACTTCGCCTTGGTTCTCGATGCGCCCGACTTTGTGCATCATTCGCGCGTCACACACGTTCGCAATTTTTCGCATACCCGGGGTCTTTCGGGCCCTCCCTGGGGGCCAATTCGACTGTGCCCAATTTTGTGCCCGGTACCAACCCAGATGGAGTTGGACTGAATAGTGTCTCCTGCAATGCAAGTCGTTGTTGCACCTCACTCTTGCTACTCAGTGCTCTCGGTGCTCATTCGGTCCAAGTGGTTGATTCTCCGTTCGTGATGAACTCAAAATCCGCCGAGGTTCACCCCTCGTGGGGGTTAAACTCCCCCTCCCGGCACCAAATATATCCATTCTTTTTCAATAACTTACAATATATCATTGATTGATGTACCCCTCGTGTACTAAGTTGGGATCGCATGTTGACGCTTTACCGGCGCCACCGGACCAACTGCAAACACACGGGACGGCGCTATAAATCGTGCTTTTGCCCGATCTGGGTGCAGGGTACCCTCCGGGGCGAGAGGATCCGCCACTCTCTTGATCTAACCAATTGGGAGGCAGCAAATCGCCTTACCCGCGATTGGGAGATTGAGGGCAAAGCCAGCTCCCTCTCGGTCAGGGACGCCTGTGAACGATTCGTGAGCGACTGTGAGCACGGCCGCAAACTGAGCGAAGGAATGCTCAAGAAATACAAGCATGTAACTGCCGAGTTGACAGTGAAGTTGGGAGACATGCCATTACGCTCAGTCTCCGTGGACGAACTCCGTCGCCTGCGGGAGGGGTGGAAGCTCGCGCCAATCACCATGCAGAAGCGGCTTGAGATGATGCGGGCCTTTTTCAAATTTTGTATGGATTCCGGTTGGATCGAGAAGAATCCAGCAAGGCCGATCCGCTTACCCGTATTCAAAATGAAACCGACGATGCCGTTTACCGACGACGAATGGAAGAACATCCTCACGGCGGTCGACGTCCTGCGTGAAATTCACCCCCGCAAATTCCCGAGGCGACACAGCGCAAACTGAAAGCCTTAATCCTCCTCATGCGTTACTCCGGTGTCCGGATCTCCGACGCAGTTACCGTAAAGCGCGATCGGATCAAAAACGGCAAGCTCTTCCTCTACGCAGCGAAGACAGGCAAACCGGTGTACGTGCCTCTGCCCAAAAATGTGTTGGACATTCTCAAGGCCGCTGATGACGGCAACTCGCATTTGTTCTGGTCGGGCATTGGCAAACTGAAGTCTGCGCTCACCGAGTGGCAAGACCGACTGAAAAAAGTGGGAAATATCGCCGGCGTCACTGGACGCGGCTTTGCCCATCGGCTTCGAGACACATTCTCCGTGAGCCTGCTCGAAAAAGGCGTCCGGCTCGAAACCGTGGCCGCTCTCCTCGGCAACACGGTGAAGGTCTGCGAAAAGCACTATGCCCCGTGGATTGAATCACGCCAGCTTGCCTTGGAAGCTGCAGTGAGAGAAACGTGGAATTGACCGTAACTGGGTAAGCATTGCGGTGCTTGCAACCCGTGCCTGTGCTCCTCCGAACCTCTTAAAATCCATACTGATCCATGCGTAATTTAAAGGCGTGACGACCACCTTCGGTTACTAGGATAATTTCTTCCTTGATCTCCTCATTGTCGATCGCGCCGACGGCTTTGATTTTTCCGCGCGTTTGATCACCAGCTTTCTTGTAGTCACAACACAAGACAAGCTAGCACGACAATTGAATGGGCTGAATGCAGCACTCGCGGCTTTCGCTGGAGCGTACGGTGGGAGTAACCGTACCAAGCCTGGCAGACGCAAATTGAGTGCCAAGGGTCTTGCGAATATCCGAGCCGCACAGAAAGCGCGTTGGGCCAAGCAGAAGGCTAGATCTGCTGGAGGTGCTAAGAGTGCTCCGAAACGCCACATCTCAGCGGCAGGTCGAGCTCGGATCGCGGCAGCAGCACGAGCGAGGTGGGCAAAAATAAAAGCGCAGAAGAAATAAGGTCATTTCGGCCCTCAGCTGGGGAAAGAATATTGGTCCCAAAATCCTAGTTTATGCTTGCTAGGGAACCGCCACGGATAAAGTAATATCTGATGTTCCGATCACCGGGACAAGGCTTTTCATTTGCTCGGCAGTTACGGCCATGATCGCATATGATGCCCCATTCACTTCGCTTGTAGCGAGCAGATATGCATCAGGAATGATCAGCGGTTTCGTTTCAGCGGTTCTTGGCGATAGCAGGAGCGAAACACGCAATGGGAATTTTGATGCACCCGCCAATGGACCTAATCTGACCGGAATCACTACTGCTTGCCTACCAGCCAATTCACGCGAATCAATCTTCTTCGCGCTAATCTGATCACTTTTAATCACAGCCTTGGGAGAGAGCTCCTGGACGGGATAATGCCCGACGACCTCATCAAGCTTACTCAGGGAGCCTGCGACAGTTTTTACCTTCTTCAGGGCCACATCAGACGAGTTGATGATTTTGAATGGTGGTAGTTCGGACTGAGATGAAACCACCACCTGAGTGGACTCTCCATGCGGAAAGTTCTGGCGGGAGACGTACCTGAAAAGCAGCCATCCCGTAGGGAGAATACACAAGAGCATTACATCGAACCAATGGCGCCTCACCCAGCTGTTGCTCAGCTTCCTATATTGCTTGAGAACGGTAGACGCGTATGTCTGAATCGTGGGCGGTCCTACTTGCATATAGAGATCCTGTCACACAACTGTGACGATCCTCGATAGCACGCGGCTCGCATCAACGATCTGGAGTGCCACCATCGCCCGCTAGACCACCACCGGCACGACCACGGCCTCCATACGATCCAGTCCTGCCGCTTCGCCTTAGACTTCCGCCCTTCTTTTTTCTGGCGGCACGTCTGCTAGGAAACGCGCCCTTACTTTTGCTACCCTTTTTGACACTGGATTTCTTCCTGCTGCTCCGTTTTTTAACAGCCATTTTGCTCTCCTACCGTAAAGTTCTTACCGATCGTCAGTACCACCGTTGCCTGGTAGATCAGCAGCATCTCCCGGTCGATCAGATTCTTCTAAATCATCCCCAGTGTCGTCTCTATCCTCTCTTTCGTCGTCCCAACCCTGTTTGTCGTCGTCTCTTTCAGGGTGAGGCGGTTCGCGAGGTTGATCCTTATCTCTCCCGTGTCCTGAGCGGAGGAATGCCGGAACTAGCTGCATCATGGTCCAATCCATGTCCTTGCTCCTTATTACGCACCGATGAGGTTGAATACACACTCAAACTCGATTTCGTGTCCGAAACCTAATTGCCCGAGACAGAAGCATGGTGGATTGGTGCCCGTCAAAGACGGCATTCTGGAAATATCTCCTACGAAAACCTTGGCAGAGTTCCACCTGAACATCCATGTACTTGGCACGTCGACGGTCAACACGAGATCATTTGCAGGCCGTCCCTGCGGATCGATGTTTTTAATTCGATAATGAATTTTGACAGCTTTCCTGAATAGCAGGTCACTTGTTCCGGACGCAACTTGAAGTACCACATCCGCAGGACTACAGGAGACAGGTAGACGTTTCTCCGCGTAGGGCCACGGTTTTCCATCAATCGGATCGCCGTAGAAGATCTGTTTCGAGATCTCAGTCCACAGCTCTCGCTCAGAGCTGCGATCAATGGGCTTTTGCTCGTATCCCAGTTGCTTGAGGAGATCCCACCGGTACAGATCAAACACACCTTTCACCTGATCTCCCCATGCTACAGCGCGGTTGATCGCTCCTACATAGGACAAATATGTCGTAATACACAGCAGAATGAGTTCGCATAGCCATATCACGAGGCTGTCATCAGCCGCGAACGGTTTTTTCGATGCAAGACCTGTTGCTAAGAGAGATGCTGTCAAGAGAGTGCCCAGGACTGATCAATTGAGGAAGAAGTCAAACGAACTCTTTGCATCATCGACGGAGCCCAAATAGTCTTTGTTTGCAACAGCTACCACTCGGGGCCAAAGAAATATTGCATCCAGTCCATATCGCTGGCGTGAGTAGTCTTCGAAACATCGTGTGGCGTTCCCCAATCTCGTCGGTAGGATGAGACTCCTTTCCTCGGGAAAATTCGTAACGAGTGTTCGTGCGATACGGTTTTGCTCACTCTGCAGAGCTTCAATCATGGGATCCGTTCTGTCTGTCTGTTGAAGGCTCATTCGCACTGACCGCAATTCTGTTCGTGCCGCCGAAAGTTTCTGAGCTTTTTTCTTGCATCGTGCGATCAGAAATTGGCCAACCCATGAGTATTGCCATGGATAACCTTCGTAAAACCGGATAATTGGAATATTTAGGTTGTATAACACGCCGGTTAACAATACCGTCAGGAAGGTGACTACTATCGCGACCCATTCCTTGTCTAAGCTGCTGAGTATAGTTGCAACCGCAGAAAAGGAAGGAAGAAGCGGCTGAAGGATAACCATCGCGACCACAAAGACTAAAACCGGCAGGAACGTGCCTGCGATCAAGTGCTTTGTGAACTGGCCCGAGAGCGCGGAAAAAATTCCCGTCAATGAGCCCTCTCAGTCCGCTGAATGCCCCGGCGGTACAACTGCCGGCCACACCGCGCAAAAAGGGGAAACGGGATTCTCTCATGGCTTTGTAAATATTGTCTAGTGATTGTTGATCTGCCCACCTGCCCTGCTACTGCGCTTCTTTGAGTTTACGGGGCACTCTTCAACGCAGACCCTGGTGTGCATACCACGACGCTCAGAGGTTCTGATGTTACCTCCGCGCCGCGATCTGTCTTTACGGTCACACGGACCGTGCCATACAGGAAATCAATAGACCTCCTGAGTCCCAACCGCACCTGGAATCTTTCCTGCGAGCGGCCTTCAATGGCATATTTCTTGTCGACGATTTCTCTAACGTTTATTGCGGGCAGCTTTGGAGGGATTGCCTGGGACTCATCGAGTCCGAGCTCCAACGCGTTCATATTCGCTTCCATAAGCTTGTTGTGCCATTCGTCGAGAACCACGTGATATACACCGCCAACAGTCAACTCGCCGGCCCAAAAACCGGCGTGTAGGTCTCCAGGATCAAGGACTAGTGCAGTGATGATGTGTCCTCCTGAGCTCGGGTTATTAATTGCTAAATCCAGGGTTGCCTTCTGGATCATAGGTCCTTTGTCTTTTCCGTCCGGAGTAAATCCAAACTCTCCACAATAGCCCTGCTGATCAATTACTGTCGCTACCAGGGTCAGCTTCGAGGTCGAGTTATTCGACGGGAGAATTTTTAGTATTGACTCCTTCATCGAAGCTAGAAATCCAATGGTGATACCCATGAAAATCAAAGCCGCAATCAGTCTGCTGTTTAAGAACCGTCGCTTGAGTCTTTCGTAAAGAGGCTCTTGCAGTTGTTTCACCATTGTGTCCTTCCGCAGGCGAAAACGATTCGCCGCCTCTTCCGAGCACGGACCTCAAGGCATAGTAAACAGCGCATGGGGTATTAAGCCGCTTGGGTTCGTTCGTCAGAGCGGGGTCGCCTCAGGGAATGTGCTTTTTCTCTAGCGTCGGACAGCTCTTCGGAGAAGCGATTTCGCGCGCATTCTGTGCTTCTCCAAGCGGAGAAGTCAAGGGAATTCTCCATTGCGAAGCTGGGAAACTTGGGTCCACGCCGTCGCGACGTTCTTTTTATGCACCATTGTCCCATTCCTTCTCAGGCTCCCTCGGGTTCATCGTTGCCTTGCCTCTGCACCCATCAATGAATACTCTTGCGGAAATAAAACGGGATCTGAGTCCATCCCCACCAGAGCACGCCCAGCACGAAGTCAATCCCCGCCAGTCCCAAGAGCATGTCGTGGCTGAAAAGGAAGCGGTTGAAGAAGAAAACGACCAACCCAATAGAAATAAAAACCAGACTCAGCCCGGGGCCGTTTTCAATGAGCTCTTTTTGGCCCGCTTGTCGCCAGCACTTGCGACATTTCACCAAGTCGAAATCGGCTAAACGCTAGTTGAGTATAACGGCTATTTGTCTGATAATGCCTGCGCACCGTTTGGGGGCGACTCTTATGCAATTCCAAGAGTGGCAAAAGATACTTGTCACGGCGCTTGCCGCCTTCTTCGTTGGTCTCGTCGCTGAACCATTGAAGCTTTGGATCACTGAAATCTACAAAAAACGTAAGGTCCGAAGGCTATGCTATAAACGTATCCTCGTAATCCGGGATGCATTGAGCGGCGTTCTCAAAGGTCTCAAAAAACCCCACGACGAATATGTCTTCGGACAAACAGGATCAGAATATGCGCGTTTGATGGTTCCAAATATCAACATAGGCATCCTCAAGTACGCAATGGAGAACGAAGGTGCAATATTTTACCAGCTTGATGTAGCCATGACCGTGGTTCGCATTGTCCATACGCTCGAAGGAATAGATGACGACACGCCTGTGGAAAAGATCGAGCATGTAGCCAAGTCAATCGTTCACAGTATTGACCACGATGTTGACTGGAATCAGATAAGCGGAAAGTACTTACTAATTTAGCGATCAATGAACACTGGCAGTCTGTCAGCCTAATGAATACCCAATCTCTACCGGAGGAGCTCGATCGCTTGAAATTCGGGTATAAGAAGGAGTCATTTCATGACAAGCCCTACACTCTGCATCCGATATTGACCAAAATTGGCTGGCGAATTCGCCACATCAAACACTACTGGAAGACTTTCATCAATCCCCCGCGCGACTAAACACTCTCGAGCGCTTTCGTTGCCCACTCCTGCTTTGAGCCGCCGTCGCGCTGGTGGGATGGGCGGTTATATGCGTCTTCCGACCTCGCTTACTTGTGGATTTTGAGACGATATCATGGGAAGTCTACATAGGCCTGACAAGCGCAGGACTGATGCGGGTGTTGTTGCCTTTGTACGCGAGTCATTCATGGGCAGTCTCAGAATTGAAAAAATCTATTTTAAGCAGGTTACCTCACCAGATGAGCGGTCCAGCTGCATCAGAGCAGGCGGCGGCTTCTTAGACGTTCATTTTGTTCGTTGGATTCTTTTCAGCTGATAATTCTGCTGACGGTAGGGCAGCGGTTTTGTTTAATGTTCTCTTACTGTGGACAGGCCAAGCAGATCCAAAATGGGCCGCTGACCAAGCGGACCGAAAGTTTGTCGCTAAACACGCTGCCTTCGGCAAATGCGCCTATCTTAACCCAAGAGTGTTGTCGCCCTAAACTCTTGCCGCCCGCAGCAAATCCACGCGTCTTTCAAAACAAGACTAAATGACTATACTGAACTCAAGAATTTAATACGAGATTGTTGGCCCGTCCCATGAGGCGCCGCGCTTTACGGGTTCATAAATAGGCCCTTCCTCCGATGATCCCTCTCCCTTTTCCATGTCCCTGCCAAAAGCACACCAGTCTTTCAGGTCTTCAACGATTTCATTCCAAAATTTTCCCACAAGGGCTACGAGGACTTGTAAAAATCTCCCAACATTTGGGAGATTTTTACAAGTTTTTTGGCCAACGGGATTCGAACGGGAAGGGTGCCAGGGAAACGGGAGTTTCCCTGTTTGGGAAAGTGCTGAAAACCGAGAGGTTGTCAGGGAGCGAGTTGAAGAACTCGCGACGTTTGATTACCCGTTGGCGCTACCGACTAGAAAATCTTTCCCGCCGCAAGGCGGGATTAGATTTTCAGGCGTCCCGAGCGAGCTTCGCTATCTGGCGAAGCGACGAGGGATAAACCAAAAACGGGGAAATCGACTTCGAACCCAGCCCGCTTTTTAGGGGCTTAAGTTTTCCACTCTATCATCTTATGCTTTTGTGCCAGGTGAGGTAGACGGGAGGATTTGCCGGAAGTGGAAAACGCGATGAATTTATTGAGTGGCAGGTTTCGCAGTTCTACCTGCCCAAGAAGTCGGCGACCTGTCTTTCGAGATCACGGGCGAGCTGCTCCAATGTATGCCTCTAGGCAAAGTTCGCTCGATGATCGAAATTGCCCTGCCAAAAAATGTAACTGCGCTGGAGCTTACCGCACCACCGTCGTAAGTCCAGTCGGCGCCGGAGGGATAGACACTATGACCGAACCATAACAAGTATTGGCATTGAAACTCCGAGGGCTGCCGGTGCCATCCGTTCCTCCCATCACAGTTTCGTAGCAATTCTTGGCGGGGTTGTTGTAGGCATGGCCGAAGGCATTGGCCAAGCCACCAGTAATATCAGGTCCAATCCCAGGCCAGGGCAAGCCGCCCCACCAAGCTGGTTTCGCGGAAAGGTAGAATGAGACGGGCAAGGCGTGGGTTAATGTTCCCGACCACGTAACCGAACTATCCGCAGACGCATACACGCCATGCGCGAAGAAGGTGTTATAGGGCAATATGCTATCACACGAACCGCCGCCAGTGCTTGAACCGCAATATCCCAAAGTCATGTCGTAAGAGACGGAATCATAGTTGCGACTTCCGGAACCGCAGGGTGCCGGTCCACAGATAGCCACTACTTCTTTAACGTTGGGCATGCCCAGATTTTTCATATCCTGAGAGCCCAAAATCGCGCCGACCAAGTTAAACCTGGAACTATGCTCACCCAAGTTATAAGCCGCATCTTGCTGGAATTCCCACCAACCACCCGTCCCCCCGCAAGAGACATTTCCTCGCCCCGTCAGGGGATCGCAAGCCTTTTGCACGCCGGTATGCCAATCCCGGAACGAAGTTTCGTCGCTGCCGGACCCCCACGTACCGTCGGGCGTGTACTTGCTATCTATATTTCCTTCCGAAAGATTGAACTCGGGATGGGCGCCGTGGTTGTTGTATGCCCCGAAGAAGTGGTTGGGAGTGGCGCTGTCAAAATTACCGAACATGTAGTTGTAGGCAATGACGTTTCCCGCTGCGCCCCATTCGAGCATAAGCGAGGCATGGCCGCGCTCCAGGATATTGTTCTGAACTAGGACCCCGGTGGTCTTGCTGCGCAGGTCTATGTCCGAATCGAATGTTCCCGGGCCGTGAAGGAAGGCGTTCGAGAAATAACTGTTGACGATCACATCATGATATCCCCAGGTAACATCTACCCAGTCTCCATCAGTGTAGTTTTCTTCGATCCCGCTCACCCAACAGTATGCGCACTGGCTCATGCCGATGCCCGAGCCGGCATTGGTGTTGTTGGCGTACAATTGCAAGTTCTCAACACCGGCATACTTATCGGAACTAAACGGGGTGGCTAATGGACTGAGCGACATAGCGCGGAAAAGTCCGGGGGATATCGTGATTGTATTATTATTCACTGCGGTGACTTCGGAGATCTGTCCGAGTGCGCGCGTGCCGTTATATAGATCACACCAGCCACAAGCGCCCTCGTCGCCCACATTGGTGACTTGTAAAGCGCTGTTGTTGAGTTCGGTGATCTGTAAATATTTTCCAACGGTGATATTGCTCGCGTTACTGACCGTAATACTCGTAGAATCTTTGGCAGTTCCGCCCGTGATCGAAACATCGAGAGAAGTGTTCACGCTGCCGCTGCCCATGGTGACAGCCGCGGCGTAGGCTCCCCCGGAAGCCCCGGAAGTGCTCTTGATATTGAGAATGGTTTGATTGGCGCCTTGACCGCGGAGAACCTTATGGCCAGGGATATGCAGTACTCCATTCAGCAGGAAGGTACCTGCGCCCAAAGACACAACGGTGTCGCTTGGCGCGTTGTATCGCGATGGCCGATGGGTCGCCTTGGCAGGGCAAGAGTCGCTGCTCACGGATACAAAATAAAATCATCTATGCGTGCTGTGGTACAACGTGTGAGCCGCGCTCAGGTAAGCATAAACGGCGAAATCACGGGCAAAATTGGCCGCGGACTGGTGGTTCTACTCGGAGTCGCCACAACGGATAACGAGGCCGATGCCGAATACCTCGCCAATAAAATCGCCGGCCTGCGCATTTTCGAAGACAAAGACGGCAAGATGAATCTGTCCGTCGTTGAAGTGGGAGGCGCAGTCCTGGCAGTCTCCCAATTCACGTTATTCGGAGATACGCGCGGCGGAAGGCGTCCGTCATTCATTGCCGCGGCACGCCCAGAACAAGCCCGCAAACTGTACGAACATTTCATTGCACGCATTCGCGCGATCGGTCTGGTCTGCGAGACTGGCCGCTTCCAGGAAATGATGCAGGTGGAGCTGGTGAACGATGGCCCGGTCACAATTCTGCTGGATTCCACAAAGCTGTTTTGACTCGCTTACCCTTTTCGACTCAATCAACTGAGAACTGCCAACTGAAAACTGAGAACGGCGTTGAGTTCGATTAACTGGTTCGATTAACTCACCACAATATCCGCAAT
>WNGL01003019.1_pt1 | contig 22019 bp, 18 predicted proteins | sample 5400591 | NCBI WGS metagenome assembly WNGL01 (sample SAMN13153377, study PRJNA577476) | soil metagenome | isolation source: 80 cm soil or saprolite under Garry oak tree replicate 1 | place: USA:California | collected 2016-06-15 | reverse complement strand
GAGTTGCGCTACCTCGGCGGTGAGACGCGCAAATTGTTTTGCGTCGAGCGCGTTGGCGCGCGGCCGAGTGAGAATGCCGGAGCCGAACTTGAGGAGAATGCGCCTGGGTTTTCTGGACATGCGGAGCTGCTAAGCAAATCGGAAAACGAAAGCGCGCAAAAGCAATTTCCGCGATTTTATCAGACCGCAATTAAACCCGCGACAGAAATTTCTGGGGAACCAGGCTGCTTACGGTGCTTTTCCCATATTCGGAACTAGGTTTTCGACAACGGGATGTTGCAATGGTCAGTAACCTGCCAAAATACTTATGCCATCCTAACGGTGGGAACCGAACTCGATTCCTGATGAGGGTTCAACATTTCTGCTACTGACGTTGGGCCTGCTCGGTTTGGTGACGTATCGGCGACGGTTACTGCGCGGACAGCCCTGAGCATCGCGCGCGTCATTAACTTTTAGCGAGCTCGCCCTCGCAATCGCGCTGGATTTTTCCAGGCACGAGGGCGACATATTGCCCCTTGCTATCTGCGCCCGTAGCTCAGCCGCATAGAGCAACGGATTTCTAATTCAAGAAAAAGTTCTGCGCGTGTTCTCTAGGGATCGTCGGAATACTTTACGACCGTCGGAATACCTTATGATTTCGGCCTGTGGCAGCACAAATTCGCGAAATTAGGTGACCTGGTTAACTCATAAGTAGATAGATGCTTATAACATTTCTTGAACAACGCTTTGGCTTTTGGCACTGGGCTTGCTAGTTAAGCCGATTGCTTTGGCCCGTCATCCTGGTCATCTCTCGCATCGGGTAGGAAATTCCGGAGATTACTTGTATGAGCATCACATTTGTGTTACCATGGATGACCAATTGAAAGCAAGATTTCCTTCTCGATCCGCCTTCTTTAACCTGCGGGTCATAGTCGCTCTGTGTGTATCCCTCGCTGGAGCCTTTCTGGCGGTGTTTGCTACTGCGAATTCGCCAGCATTGACGCGCGAGCGTGCGCGCCTTGTCGACGCGCAGGTGCGTGGTGCCAATGAGATCTCAGTCGCTCCCTCTGGCGGTGTACAGGAGGCATGGGTTGCGCGCTACAATGGGCCGGCGAACAGCAGTGATAATGCAACTGCTATTGCCGTTGATGGCTCAGGAAATGTCTATGTGACAGGCAGTAGCTACGGCGCAGGTTTCATTTCTGATTACGCCACGATCAAGTATGACTCTGCCGGCCAAGAGCAATGGGTTGCCCGCTACAACGGACCGGGAAATGGCGATGATACAGCCTATGCGCTTGCCGTTGACAGCTCAGGCAATGTCTATGTGACAGGCTACAGCCCCGGCGCGGGTACCGGTTCTGATTACGCCACAATCAAGTATGACTCTTCCGGCCAAGAGCAATGGGTTGCCCGCTACAACGGGCCGGCGAACAGTGATTATGCTACAGCCATTGCGGTTGACGGTTCGGGCAATGTCTATGTGACGGGAAGTAGCCAGGGCGTCGGCAATGCTTCTGATTACGCGACGATCAAGTATAACTCGGCTGGGCAGGAACAGTGGGTTGCACGCTACAATGGACCAGCGAATGTATGGAATGATCAGGCCACAGCCATCGCTATTGACGGGTTGGGCAACGTCTATGTAACAGGATCTAGCCAGGCCTCAGGCGGCAATTATGATTATGCCACTATCAAATATAACTCGGCTGGGCAAGAACAATGGGTTGCGCGCTACGTTGGGCCCAGCAATCGGGGCGCAGAGCATGCCACGGCCATCGCCGTTGACGGTTCGGGCAATGTTTATGTGACGGGAGAGAGCTTCGGCTCCGGCACACGCTTTGATTATGCAACCGTCAAGTACGACTCAGCCGGGCAAGAACAATGGGTTGCTCGCTATAACGGACCGGCGAACCTCAATGACTCTCCCAGTGGCATCGCCCTCGATGACCTGGGTAATGTTTATGTGACGGGAACGAGTTTCGCAGGGACGTTTCACGATTATGCCACGGTCAAGTACGATAGTTCCGGGCAAGAGCAGTGGGTTGCGCGCTACACCCGGCCGTTTAACGACAGTTTTGCCACAGCCATTGCCCTTGATGGTTCGGGCAACATCTATGTGACAGGATACAGTTACGGCGCAGGCCGCACTCCTCCTGATTACGCCACAATCAAGTATGACTCTGCCGGGCAAGAGCAGTGGGTTGCGCGCTACAACGGCCCAGGAAATTCCTATGATAGTGCCACAGCTATTGCCGTCGATGGGTCGGGCAATGTCTACGTTACAGGATCTAGCATCGGCTCAGGTGGCGATTCTGATTATGCCACGATCAAGTACGTACCTGCCGTCCAGGTGACTGTCCAAACAAATCCCGCAGGTCTCACCTTCAGTGTTGACGGTACTACTTACAGTTCCACACAGACGTTTTCCTGGGCGTCCGGTTCGAGTCACACCATTGCCACGACTTCCCCGCAGAGCGGTGGCACAGGCGTTCGGTACGCATGGACCAGGTGGAGCGACAACGGCGCGATCTCGCACACTGTGGCGCCAACCACGAACAAGACCTACACAGCAATATTCGCCACGCGATATTACCTGACGATGACCCACGGAACCGGTGGCACCGTCCGTCCCACTAGCGGTTGGAGAAATAGAGGAGAGACTGTCTCGATTAGTGCCACCCCGGCTACCGGTTATAGTTTCAGCAATTGGACTGGCAGCGGGCCCGGTTCTTACTCTGGCCCGAACAATCCGGCTTCAATCACAATGAACGGACCTATTACGGAAACGACAACCTTCACTCATAATTGATGTCTCGTGGATTGTTGCGGGCGAACGAGACGATGATGCACTTGCATCCGCCGCGAACGAGTTGCGCTACCTCGGCGGTGAGACGCGCAAATTGTTTTGCGTCGAGTGCGCTGGCGCGCGGCCGAGTAAGAAAGCCGGAGCCGAACTTGAGGAGAATGCGCCTGGGTTTTCTGGACATGCGCAGCTGCTAAGCAAATCGGAAAACGAAAGCGCGCAAAAGCAGTTTTCGCCGATGATGGCCGCCTTTCCAGGACTTGCACTCAAAGGCACGATGGTGGTGCTGGGCGCCCCAAGTGGTAATATTGCTGTCAGCCCGTTATGGGAAGGCGCCGTTTGAGCAACCGAGAACCCGGCGCGTTTGCTTGACCGCTCTGCCGCTTCTCTGTAGGATGGGCTTTGCCGCGTCTTCCGCGTGACGCCCGCGGTCTTGCCGAAGCTGTCGGGATGGGCAAGCGGCTTACGGGCCGAAGGAGAATTTAACGCGATGGATTTTGCCTGGTCGGACCAACAACGAGAGCTGCTGGACGCGGTCGGCCGTTTCGCCAGCCAGCAACTTAACTACAACATGATTGAGAACGACCGGGACGGCGTTTTCAACCAGGACGCTTGGAAAAAGTGTGGCGCCTTCGGCATCCAGGGCCTGCTCGTCCCCGCCGAGCACGGCGGGCTCGGTATGGATCCACTCACCACCGTGGCCGCCCTCGAACGCCTCGGGTACGGCTGCAAGGACAACGGGCTAGTCTTTTCCATTAACGCGCACATGTGGACGGCAATCACTCCACTCGTCTATAGCGGCTCCAAAGCGCAAAAGAAGAAGTACCTGCCTGGCCTTTGTGACGGCACACTCATCGGCGGCAACGCCATGAGCGAACCGAATAGCGGCTCTGACGCATTCAGTCTTGCCACCACGGCTATCAAGCAAGGCTCCAAGTACGTCCTTAACGGGAGCAAGATCTTCGTGTCCAACGGTCCCGTCGCCGACCTGCTCGTCGTGTTTGCCACGGTGGACAAAGCGCGCGGACCGAACGGAATCAGCGCGTTTCTTGTCGAGAAAGATTCGCCGGGAATGAATGTCGCGCGCAAGCTCGAAAAAATGGGATTGCGCACGTCGCCGATGGCCGAAATTTTCTTCGAAAACTGCGAGGTGCCAGAAGAAAACCTTCTTGGTAAGGAAGGCAGTGGCACTTCTCAGTTCACTTGGGCGATGACCTGGGAACGCGGCTGCATTCTGGCCAGCGCGGTTGGGTCGATGCAACGGTTGCTGGAGAGGTGCGTTCGTTACGCGAAGGAGCGAAAACAATTCGGCCAGCCGATCGGCAAGTTCCAGTTAGTGGCCAGCAAAATCGTCGACATGAAACTGCGCGTCGAGAGCGCCCGGCACATGCTTTACCATTGTGCGTGGTTGCGCGGCCAAGGCAAGAGCGCGTACTTGGAAGCCGCGATGACCAAGCTGCACATTAGCGACTGCTGGATTAAATGCTGCGAGGACGCGATCCAGATCCACGGCGGCTATGGGTATATGACCGAGTACGAGCTCGAGCGCGAATTACGCGACGCAATCGGCAGCAGGCTCTATTCGGGTACGAGTGAAATGCAGCGGAATATCATCGCCTCGCTGTTACTGTGATTACAACGCCAGCCAGTCGATGAAGATTCTAGTTCCCTTCAAAAGCGTGCCCGACCCCAACGACGCCATCGTCCCGGGCGCAGCGGCTTCGACAGCCAAATCGGTAATCAATCCGTTCGACGAAATCGCCATCGAGGAAGCCTTACGGATTCGCGAACGCGGCGATGCCACGGAGATCGTGGGCGTCACGATCGGAGCGCCGGTGGTTGACGAACAAATCCGCGCCGCGCTAGCGATGGGCGTTGATCGCGCCATTCGCGTCGACGATCTCCGCGCACTCGATTCGTACGCGGTCGCGCGTATTCTCCGTGCGCTGATCGAGAAGGAAATGCCACACGTTGTCATAATGGGGAAGCAAGCCGTGGACGACGATTCGAACCAGGTCGGGCAGATGCTGGCCGCCTTGTTGCATTGGCCACAGGCGACGTTCGTCTCGAAGATCGAGTTCTTAGACAAGAAGACGCGCGCCCGCTGCACCCGTGAGACTGATAGCGGTCTCGAGGTCGTCGCAATAGAGCTGCCTGCGGTAATCACTACCGATCTTCGCCTCAACGAACCCCGTTACGTCTCGCTGCCCGGCTTGATGAAAGCGCGCCGCAGATCAATTGAGATCCTAACCTGCGATCAACTAAGAGTGGCGGTGCGGCCTCTTACCACCGTGCTCTCCATAGCAAGTCCGCCTAAACGCGCCGCTGGCACACGCATCGACTCAGTCGAAGAATTAATCGCGAGGCTGAGGCAGGAGGCCAAGGTGCTTTGATAACGCGGTGATTGCCCGTTAAACAGCGCGCCACCCACGCATGGTAGAAACCCTTGTACTAATTGAACACGATCGCCAATGCGTGAAGCGCCCATCGTTACACGGGATCACGCTTGCGCGACAACTTGGCGGTGCGTACGCGCTACTCGTCCTTGGTCAAGGATTAGACGAGATCGCCGCGTCCTTGGTTTTCTACGGAGCGTCCGCTGTGATTGTGGCCGATAATCCCGCCTTAGCGGAACCATTGGCAGACCGTTACGCGGCGGTAATTGCGCAAGCGGCACAAAAACATAACTCGAGGACGGTTCTCGGTATTTCCTCGACGTTTGGCAAGGACGTTCTGCCGCGCGCCGCGGCGCTACTGGATGTGCCGATGGTGAGCGACGTCCTCGCAATCGAAGAAAAGAACGGCTCGAATTCGTACCGACGGCCTGTCAACGCAGGCACCATGTTGGCGACGGTAAAACTTGAGAGCGACCGCCGAGTGCTCACGGCGCGTGCAACGGCGTTCGAGGCGCCTGCGGCAAACGCTGGGGCTTGTCCCATCGAGCGATTCGAATTTGACGCAGCCTCCCTTCCGAACGGGATGGAATTCATCTCCCGTGAACAACGGATATCCGACCGGCCTGACCTAACTGAAGCCGCCGTCGTCGTATGCGGTGGCCGACCGCTCAAGGACCAGGAAACGTTCGAACGACTGGTTGGCGGATTGGCTGATGCGTTAGGCGGCGCGGTGGGTGCGACCCGCGCGGCGGTGGACGCCGGCATGGCGCCTAACGATTATCAAGTGGGACAGACTGGCAAGGTCATCGCGCCGCAGTTATATATTGGCGTTGGCATCTCCGGCGCGATCCAGCATTTGGCTGGTATCAAAGATTCGCGGGTCATCGTCGCGATCAACAAAGACCCAGACGCACCAATTTTTCAGGTGGCCACTTACGGATTAGTCGGCGACCTACATCAAATCGTTCCACAATTTATCGACGTGCTCCGCCGGGGTTAGGCGAGCCCGCAAAAAGGTTCTTACATGTTGTCATTTAGCGAAGCGAAACACCTTCGACCTCTTCCCGTTGCAGGGCACTTGAAATCATCAGAGAACGTTCACTTCGCTCAGGCTACAGGGCCCTTTGGACAGTTTGTAAGCCATGAATGACGCCACTCGCGAAGTCTTCGGCAATATCGCGCCGTGGATGCGGGTCGTGTTCTTCTGCATGATAGCAGTGAGCATCGGCTGGCCCGTATGGCAAGTCTGGGCGCGCGCGCGGCTTTGGTGGAAAGGTCAGAGGGGCGGGTTTGAGCATAGCTGGAGGGTGCGAATCCAACGGCTCATTATCTACGCGCTGGCACAGAAACGTGTTCATCGCAAATCGTTAGGCGCTTTGCTCCATCTGCTGCTCGTCAGCGGGTTCGTTGTCCTAACGATCGGCACGACACTGTTGGCAATCGCCTACGACGGCCCATACGACTTTCACCACGGCTGGTACTATCTGATCTATGAGCTGACGATGGACGTCTTCGGCGTGGCATTCATCATCGGTTGTCTTCTGGCCATGTATCGCCGAGCCTTCAAACGGAAGCCGAGTCTGGGCCACAACAAAAGCGATTGGTGGCTGCTAGGAATACTTCTCTCGTTAGGGGTTACCGGCTTTACAGTGGAAGCGCTGCGTATTCATTACACCCACGTGCAACCGTGGCTAGCGCACTGGTCAACCGTCGGCTGGTTGATCGACACAACGCTATTGCAGGGACTCGACATTGGGACCGCCCGAACGTTGCACCTGGCGGCTTGGTGGTTGCATGCGTTTCTGGTCGCGGCTTTCTTTGCCACTATCCCCGTGACCCGTTTCCTTCACGTGATCACCGGCCCGGCTAACATCGCCGGACGACCCGAACGGCCAATGGGCGAGCTTATTCCCCTAACGATTGAAGAAGTAGAGCGCACCGGCCGCACTGGGGTAAACACCATAGCCGATTTCACTCGTCAACAACTGCTCAGCTTGGATGCCTGCATGGAGTGCGGTCGCTGCGAAGATGCATGTCCTGCGACCGCGAGCAATAAACCTCTTTCGCCCAAGGCTGTCGTTATTGATTTGCGTGGTCTGATGTCGCGCGGCGGCGGCGATGTGCACACAGCGATCCGTGATGAAACACTTTGGGCCTGCACGATGTGCCAGGCGTGCGTCGAAGAGTGTCCCGTGTTGATCGGGCATGTCGATTTGATTAGTGACATGCGACGAGACTTGATCGGCGAAGGCAAACTCTCCGGCCCGCCTGCCAAGGCGCTGCAACAAATCGGTAACCAATCCAATCCCTACGGCCGGCCTAACTCCGAACGCCTGGCTTGGGCGGAAGGCCTCGACGTTCCGACGGTCGAAGTGAATCCTAGCTTCGAATATCTGCTCTGGGTCGGCTGCGCCGCGTCCTTCGATCCGCGTGCACAGAAAGTCGCGCGCGCGACGGCAGAGTTATTGAAGGAAGCCAAAGTAAATTTCGCTGTGCTCGGCACGAAGGAAAGGTGTACCGGCGATCCCGCGCGTCGAATCGGCGATGAGTTTCTTTACCAACAGCTCGCGCAGGCCAACGTCGAGACGCTTACGCGCCACAAGGCGAAGAAGATTGTGACACCGTGCCCACATTGTTACAACACGCTCAAGAATGAATACCCGCAGTTCGGCGGCCAGTACCAAGTGCAACATCACTCGCAGCTGCTGGCAGAATTGATCGGGACAGGACGCTTGAGCAATGGCACGAGTACCGGCGAGCCGGTTACCTTGCATGACCCGTGTTACTTGGCTCGCGTCAACCGGGAAGTTGATGCGACACGCGCGGTGATTGGTGCTGCTACGGACGCGCAGTTTCGCGAAATGCCTCGTCACGGAAAAAAAACTTTCTGTTGCGGTGCAGGCGGGGGTCGGATGTGGTTCGACGAATCACCCGCGCAGCGCGTCTCCTGTCTGCGTGCGCAGGAGGCGCTCGGTACCGGTGCACGCACGCTTGCGACGGCCTGTCCGTTTTGTTTGAACATGATGACCGACGGCATGGCGGGCACCCAGGGCGGGGAAAAAGTAAAGGTGGTCGACATCGCGGAGTTGCTACTTAGCCGCCGAACGCCAAGTAGTACAGGAGTACAGTCTATGCCGTCGGAAGCTAAATCGGAGTCTTAGCTCATTTCGTACAGCGTTGTTTGCTTCAAACTAGATCGACTTGGCCGCTCGTTATGCGGGCGAATCTCGTAATTCGGAGAGGAAAGCGAGACCGGTTAATTGTTTTCTCCCCGAAGCTCGCGCGGCAAGTTTCCAAGGTCATGAGTGATAAGATACTGTAAGAAGGGCGCAGCTTCTTTCTTCATTTGCTCAAAGCCTTCCGCATACTCCTCTTCAGTCATTAATTTGGCAGGCTTTGTTTTTAGTTTCGCCATGAGTTGTGTTCGGAAGCGGTGAATCATGAGGTCGATCTGTTCTTCTGAAGCTCCCGTACCTTCAAGGGAATAGCGCACAACCGCCTCTAGCAAATCGTCTTCGGTTTTCATAGCTCCGAGCCGTTAATTTGCAGGAACACCTCAACCCCGCCAAGCGAATAATTTTCGACTTCGTTTTTGTTGGCGGCTCCGAGGATATGCACTTGAAAAATGTTCCAACTATGAGATCGACCTTCGAGCCGTGGTTACCCATACTTCTCTCCGCGTCATTAATAGTGATTATGTGGGAGACCGCTAAGAACCTCTGGCGCAATTGGGGTACCACCAATTTTTGGGTGTCTTCTCTGGTCGCCGCTTTGGTCGGGATGTTTGTGTGGTGGGGAATCGGTGCGATAGCATATCTTTCAGCGCCTCGCAAAACGAAGGCGCGCAAAGGCAATTTCCGCGATTTTATCAGACCGCAATTTTACCTGCAACAGAAGTATCGGGGGCCTCAAGCTCACGGGCGACTTCAACGGCGACCACCTGTCCGACTGTCGTAACAGCCAACTATGTCTGGCGCTCGGCTACCGCTTCACAACGCACACGCAGTTAAAACCGCAATTCAGCCTTCAGACTGAGTAGCAGCTATATTGCTGGTTGCTGCTGGGTAAGGCAGTGAAACGCGCCCAAGCCCCAGATTAATTCGCGGCAATCGATCCCAATTGCGCGATGACCTGGAAATAACTCACCTAAAATCGACAAGGCGAGTTCGTCAGCGGTGTCGCCGAATGTGGGTACAAGCACGCAGGAATTCGCGATGTAGAAATTGGCGTAGCTGGCGGGTAGGCGCAGCCCTTCGCGCACAATCTTTTTCGGCATCGGCAAGGTAACGATATCGATCTTGCGTCGATCGATTTTCATCTCATGCAAGCGCGCGAGATTTCCTTGAAGCGGCTCGTAATTTTCATCATCGCCATTTTCTTCGACAACGGTCACAACGGTGTGCTCCGAAACAAAACGGCCAAGATCGTCGATGTGGCCGTCGGTGTCGTCGCCTGCGATGCCGTTGCCGAGCCAGAGAATCTCACGAACGCCGAAATAATCGCGAAGGCGCTGTTCGATTTCGGCGCGACTCAGATTGGGATTACGATTCTTGTTCAGTAAACACGATTCCGTGGTAAGGAGCGCACCCGCGCCGTTTACATCGATCGAGCCGCCTTCCAAAATCATGCAAGGATAAAAGACCGGCAAACCTAGAATCTGCGCAATGCGGGTCGGAACAACTTCATCGAGATCGCACGGCGGATATTTACCGCCCCAGGCGTTGTAATCCCAATCGACTACTGCGAGACGCCGATCGACCTCACGAGTAAGAAAAATTGGCCCGTGATCGCGGCACCACGGCTCGTTTGTTGGAATCCGATAAAACGTGATGCGTTCCACCGACAATTCTCGCAAAACTGCGCGCGCCTCGGCTTCGTGCGCGCCATTGCAAACATTGATGCAGACTTGCTCCGATTCGATAAGCGCCTCCACCATCGCGCGCAAAGCCGGCAGAACGCCATCGAACGAATCCGGGAAACTGATCCCTTCTCGCCGGGGCCATGATAACCAGGTGGCAGCGTGCCGCTCCCATTCCGCCGGCATGCGATACCCGAGGGCAGCGGGAGTTTGCGTCGTTGGAACCATTGAACCGCAAACGTTCAACAGCCCGGCCTGAGCGCAAGCCGAATGCGCTCGACTCAATCTGCGATGGTGGGGCGCGACCGCCGGGCGCGCCGCACCCGATGACCTACCCTGGTTGGTCGCGCCTGTGTGCTTAGCGCAGCAAACTGAGCGGCTACGAGATTGTTCGCGTCGCTTCCGGTTTGTAAATCGCGCCGATTATCGCTCCCGCGATCGCGAACACGACTAATCCACCGACGATCCAACCGCCGAGGATTTTCGTCGTCAACGGCTGTACTGCGAACGTGATCAGGTCGTTGCCAATATACACCAGCGCTACCAAGATTCCCAACATGGCGCCCGCACCTGCGCCGCCCGCTGGAACGAAGCGAGCGAAAAGGAGGGTGAGAAAGAACGCCATCACGACGTGCCCCAAAATCAACCATGGGAAATGACTCCCAAAATCCGCTTCGGTCCGCCAAAGCGCTGGCACTTCATTATGGATGCTATGCATAAGATGCCCGTACCAGACGAATCCAAACAGGAAGATGAAAACGAAGGCAACGATGAATGCGATGAAGAATTTTTTCCAGTTCATAATTTTTTCTGTTGAGGTTTCGCTAACTTCCAAAACGCCCTGGAACGTTCTTGCAAAATCGTGGCCCGTTTGTCGATGTAAATTTTGGCTACTGTCGCCGCTGGGAAAGGCCCTAGGGAAATCGCGTGCGGCGCTATTTGGTCGCCATGGCTGCGTGCCCTTTGTAGCCACCGGCCTATGGCCGGTTAATGCAACGAAAGTTCGGTGACGGACAGCTCACAGAGCCGTGGCTACAGGGCGCGGCTCAGATGCTTCGTTTTCAACGTGCAATCCGAGTTCGCGCAATAGCGCAACATCGACATCGGCGGTTGGATTTTTTGCCGTGAGCAGTTTGTCGCCGTAAAAAATGGAATTTGCGCCCGCGAAGAAGCAGAGCGCCTGGCCTTCGCGTGAAATCCGGGTGCGACCCGCCGCCAGACGAACGCGCGCTTTCGGCAGCGCGATCCGGGTGACGGCGATCAACCTGACGAGCTCAAAAATATCGACCGGCGATCGATCGGCCAGCGGTGTGCCCGGCATCGCCATCAAACAATTAATTGGGACACTATCAGGAGGCGGATCGAAATTGCTCAATACTTCAATCATTCGCAGACGATCGGTCTCGGATTCGCCCATGCCGATAATCCCACCACAGCATACTGACATGCCGCTCCCTTGCACGGCGGCAATCGTGTTGAGACGATGCTGAAACGTGTGTGTGCTCACAATTTCGGGATAAAATTCCGGCGAAGTGTCGATGTTATGATTGTATGCGGTTACCCCGGCCTCCTTGAGTTTTCGCGCTTCCGCGGGGCCGATCTCGCCTAGCGTGACGCACACTTCCATGCCAAGCCGGCTTACCTCGCGTACGATCTCGAGCACCCGTTCAAATTTTGTCGAGCCATCGCGCACGCCGCGCCAGGCTGCGCCCATGCAAAAACGGGTCGCGCCTTGTGTGCGCGCCCGCTTGGCCGCGGTCAGAACATTTTCAAGCGACAACAACGCTTCGCGCTCGATGCCCGTGAAATAATGAGAGGACTGCGCGCAATAAGCGCAATCTTCGCTGCATCCGCCCGTCTTGATGCTGAGCAAACTGCAGCGCTGCACCTCCTCGCCGTGCCAGTGCTCGAGATGCACCGCGCGGCTCTGCGAAATCAAATCGAAAAGCGGCTGATGATACAGTGCATCGAGTTCTGCAAGCTTCATCGCAATAACGCGATGTTCAATCGCCAACCGAAAATCGGCAATCGAAAATTAATTCACCCACTTGCCGCCCTCGGAAATGAGGATCGGCAGTTCCTCCATCATGAATTGCGTTTTGCCGATTGCGCCGATCATGTGGGTGCCGGTGGCGCGGTACCATTTCTTGGACATGCTCTCGCCGGTATGACAACCCCAACTCTTAACGTAGGCGCCACGCGCGAAATCGCGCCGATCAATCTTGGTCAACTCGCTTTCGTGCAGCCACGATTTGCAGGCGCTATCGATGTTGCTGCTGTAATCGAACATGAAACAAGCTCTGTTTGAATGGCCGAAGTACTCGAAGCCGGCAATCTTCGTCTGATCGCGCGGTTGTCCGGAGTTCAAATAATTGATGACTTCGGATCCGGCGTGAAAGTAAACCAGGTTCAGATTGAACTTGTCGCGCACTGAATTGATGAGGCCGATCAAATCCTGATGCTCTTGCGGAGCGCGATCCAGATAGCCCTGTTTGTAAACGAGCCAGGTAATCTTCGCATCCGGTCCGAGCTGGGTCCGTAATTGTTCGGTACGGATTCGCGCGGCGCGAACAAAGTTCGCCCACCAATGGTCGTGCGGATAAGCCTTATAGTGCTCCCATTGATAGAGAGACGGGCCGCCCACAACGATGATCCACTCACCGGACGGAGGGGAGGCCGCGTCCGATCCAAACGCCAAGACTGACAATGAACAAATGAGGAGAAGACGTTTCATCAACTAAAGGAGGAACACTATTTATGCAGCGCGCGAAAATCCGCAAGTGGGACCCGTGTTAAGAAGGTCATTGTAGGGCGTCTGTGTCAGACGCCGCCTTGATGATCTGGCGCTTCACAGAACGGAGCCGCGGGGACGCGAGCGACATAGACGGGCGGCCGCCAGGGCGAGAGAGCGAGAGCGGGAGCGAACGAGTCAAACGCCCTACAAGCTGGGATCGACTTCGTCTCGCACCAAATCTCCCGGCATTTGCCGTTTTCGAATCAGCGCGAACTTATTCTCGCGCACAAGCGCCTCTGCCGGCAATGGGCGCGAATTGTAATTCGAAGCCATCACAAACCCGTAAGCGCCCGCGCTCATGATGGCGAGCAGATCGCCCTCTTGCACAGTCGGCATCTCGCGATCCAGCGCAAAGAAATCGCCTGATTCGCAGACTGGACCGACAATGTCGATCCTCTCTGTGTTGTTCTTACTCGTACTCCTGCTCGATGGGAAGCTGACAGCTTCCCCTACAGACCGCGGTTCCTGAACCGGAACGATCTCGTGATAGCTGTGGTAAAGCGCTGGCCGAATCAGATCGTTCATTCCTGCATCGACAATCGCGAATTTCTTTTGACCCGTGCGCTTGATGTAACGAACCCGCGTCAGCAAAACGCCCGCGTTACCGACGAGCAACCGCCCCGGCTCAAGCAGAATCTTCAGCTTCAATTCGCGCAGCGACGGCAAGATTGCATCGACATATTGCTGGATCGACAAGCTCTTGCTCTTGTCCGTTCTCGAATCCCACCATTCCTTCGCGCCGCTCTCAAATGACGATTCGTAAACAATCCCGAGTCCGCCACCAACGCTGAAAAACTTGATTCCGTATTTCGATTTCAAGTCGCGCACAATTGGCACGACTTTCTTGATCGCTTCCGCGAATGGTGCAGCCTCGGTAATTTGCGATCCGATGTGCATCTGCACGCCGACGATGTCGATGTTGCGCATCTTCGCAGTGCGCTCGTAAACCGCAGCGATGCGATCCAGCGCGATCCCGAACTTGTTCTCGCGTGAGCCGGTCGAGATGTAATTGTGTGTGTGTGGATCGACATCGGGATTGGCGCGCAGTGCGATCGGCGCACGCAAATTTTTCGCGCCTGCGATGCGGGCGATGTACTCCAGCTCCGCTTCGCTCTCGACATTGAAACTGTAAACGCCCTTCTCGAGCGCGTACTCGATTTCTTCACGCGATTTCCCAACGCCGGCAAATGTGCAGCGCGCCGCGTCGCCACCCGCCGTGAGCACCCGATAAAGTTCGCCGCCGGAAACGATATCGAAACCCGCGCCTTCGCCAGCCAGGAATTTTAGAATCGCGCGATTCGAGTTCGCTTTGACCGCGTAACAGATCAGGTGATCGAGCGACGCGAGCGCCGCGTCGAGCCGCTGATAATGGTCGAGAATCGTGCCCGCGCTGTAGACATAAAGCGGCGTTCCAAACTGTTCGGCGACGCGCCCAAGATCGACATCTTCGCAATGAAGCTGGCCGTTGCGATAACGAAACGAATGCACTAATCAAAGCTAGCCACGAATGAAGAGCGTGGCTACACCACGTGCGCGGACTCCTGCGCACACGAGCTATCGGGGCCGCCACACTCCAGTTGAATGGTCATATGCCCGATGCCGAAGCGATCATGCAGTTGATCTTGGATCTGAACCAACAGCGGATCGTCGATCTTTCCATCTGGCTTTACGAGATGCGCTGTAAGCGCGATCTCCGTCGTGCTCATGGCCCAAATGTGGAGATCGTGGACTTTGGCGACCCCGGGCAGTTTGGAGAGATAATTTTCCACGGCGGCGGAATCAATACCTGTGGGTACGGCGGCCAGCGAGAGGTTGAGTGACTCGCGGAGCAATCCCCACGTGCCGACAGCGATGACGACACCGATCAGCAAACTAATGAGCGGATCAAGCCAGAGCCATTGGGTGAAGTAAATCGCGATGCCCGCAACCACGACGCCGAAGGTGACCGCGGCGTCAGCCGCCATGTGCATAAAGGCGCCCTGCAAATTCAGGTCCCGCTTGCGGCCCGACATGAACATCAGAGCGGTCACGCTATTGATAACGACGCCAACCGCAGCGACCCAGATCATGGTCGTTCCCACGACGGGCTCGGGATGGATCAGCCGCCGAATTGCCTCCCACGAAAGCGCCCCCGTAACAACCAGCAGGATGATCGCATTGGCGAGCGCAGCCAGAATTGAAGACGCACGAAATCCGTAAGTGTGGCGGCGAGTCGGCGCGCGCTTGACGAGACAGCTGGCCGTCCAAGCCATGACCAGCCCTAACACGTCGCCGAAGTTGTGACCTGCATCGGCGAGCAATGCGAGTGAGTGGGCGAAGAAACCAAAGACGGCTTCGATCGCGACAAACCCGGAGTTCAATAGAATTCCGATGATGAATGCGCGATTGAAATTCGTGAGTGAGCGTGAATCTCGACCGTGGGAGCGATCATGGTCGTAAGACATGATGTTGGCGTTAAGTTTTCATGGATTCAGTAACCCAAGAATTTAATCATGCTGTAAAGCTTCCGTCGCGGTAATGGAACGAATGCACACAAAATTGTAGCAGCGGTTGCGTCAGCCGCGAAAAGCTAGCGCATGCTTCCAGCTTGTAACTTAGTTCTTCCGGAATAGGCGAGCAGAGTTTAGGATGAACGCCAATTCCGAGCCAACATGGATGAGCGCGGCAATGATCGGGGCGAGCATTCCGAAAAAGGCGAGCACGATGCCGGCGGTGTCCACACCAATCGTGCCCCAGAAGTTGAACATGATCACGCGATAGCAGCGTTTGCTGATCGCGAGCACTTCCACCAGGCGCGAGAGGTCGCTGGTCATCAGCGTCACATCCGCGGTTTCGAGCGCCACGTCGGCGCCCTGGCCCATCGCAATGCCGACTGTTGCTTCGGCCAGCGCGGGTGCGTCGTTCACGCCATCTCCGACCATCGCCACTTTCCGACCGGCGTGCAGCAGCTCGCGAATTTTTTCCACTTTCTGCTCGGGCAAAAGATCGCCGATCGATTCATCGACGCCCAGTTCACGACCGATCGTTTTTGCCGTATTGGAGCTGTCACCGGTTAGCAGGATGACGCGATAGCCTTGCGCTTTGAGATCGTTCACGGCTCGCTTCGCCTCGCTCCGAAGTTGGTCGGCCAGCGTCACGGCGCCGAGAACGCGGCGGTCGCGCCCGACCAGCACGACGGTTTTGCCCGCGCCGTTACCACCGTCAACTTCGGAAAGTGCGTCTGCCGGAACCGGCACGCCATTCTCTTCAAAAAGAGCACGCGTGCCGACGAAAATGCGTGTGCTCGATTCCTCACAAACGATCCCTTTTCCCGGCGAGTAACGCAGTTGCGAATACTCGTGCAGCGGCAAATTGCGCTCGTGGGCGCAACGCACGATCGCTTCTCCGAGCGGGTGCTCGGAATGTTGCTCGGCGATGGCAGCGGTCTGGAGCACGTCATTCTCTGTCGCGTCATTGATCGCACGCACGGCGGTCACTTCGGGAATTCCGAGCGTGAGCGTGCCCGTTTTGTCCAGAACGATAGTGTCGATGCGGCTGAGCTGCTCGAGGTAAAGCCCACCCTTCGTGATGATGCCGCGACGCGCAGCGCTTCCGATTCCCGCGAGGATGGCGAGCGGTGTACCGGCTGCTACGCCGCACGCGCCAGCGACGATAATCACCGCGATAGTCGAAGTGAAATTGCGCGTGACAATAAGTGTGAACGCCGCCGCGCCGAACGCGAAGTAGACCAATCCCGCCGCGAGCCGATCGGCGACCCGCTGCACGGGCGCGCGAGACTTTTCCGCCTGCTCGACGATTTCGATGATTTTGCCGAAAGTGGTGTCGCGCCCGATTTTCTCGACGGTCACTTCGAGCACGCCATCCTTGTTGATCGTGCCGGCGAATACCTTGCTCTGTTCGACTTTCTCAACCGGCAACGACTCGCCGGTGATCGAGGATTGATCCACGAAACTGTGGCCCTTGATCACCATGCCATCGGCCGGAATGCGTTCGCCAGGCCGAATGATGATGGTCTCGCCGGCGACAACTTCGTTCGTACCCAACTCACGTTCCTCGTCACCACGCCGCACTCTCACCTGACGCGGCAGGGCGTCGATCAAGGTTTGGATCGCACGCCGCCCACTGCCAACCGTGTAACCTTCGACCATCTCGGCGAAGAGCACGAAAAACGCGATGACGAGCGCAGTGAGAAACTGCCCGATGCAAAGCGCGGCGACGAGTGCCAGCGTCATGGAGAGCTCCATCGTCATGCGCCGCTTGCGCAGGTTCTCCCACGCCTCTTTGAAAATGGGGAATCCACCGACAAGTGTGGCCGTAAATGCAAGCCAGTCGCACAACATCCAATGCCGCCACCATCCGGTCAGGCTGGCCACGATGACGAGACCCATCAGTCCGAGCCGGACGTATTCGGATACGTCGGCTGCGTGCTCGTGATCGTGTTCGTGATGATCTCCGTGGACATGGTTGTGATGCTGGTGGCCATCATGCGCTTCCCGTTTGGGTGCTGCTTCGATTTTCATGGTTGCAAGCATTCCTCTATTTCAAACAAGTCTTCACCACACCGATCAATTGGCTTCCGGGCGATGAATGCAAAGATCGACATCTTCACAATGAAGCCGTTTTCTCGGTCATGAAACGTGCCGGCTGCAACATAATTGAAAAGCGGCGACACGCCCGCCACTACAGTTTGGCGCGGCGACGCCACAAACTGTAGATCGAAATGATGATCAGTATCGCACCGAAAGTGCAGACGATCGCCGCGCCGGACGGCAGGTCCCACCAGAACGACAGAAACAGACCAGCGATTCCACCGATGAGTGCAATGATCCAACCGATGAGCAAACGGTTACCAATACGGTCGGCCAGATTGATTCCGCAAACCGCTGGCGCAATGAGATAGCTAAAGACGAGCAGAACACCCGCGATGCGCACGAAGCTGGTCACGACCAAACCAAACGCCGCGTAGAAAAGAAAGTCCCACCAGCGCACGCGTAATCCTTTGGCATACGCCGCGTCGCGATCGAAGGAAACGAGCAGAAAATTTCTGCGCAGCGCGAAATGCAAAAGGCCGACCGCGACGAAAAGCGCGAAGCATTTCCAAACTTCCAGCGGAGTCACAAGCAGAATGTTCCCCACCAACATTTGCTTGATTTGTTCGTCTCCTTCTGCTGCGCGGCTGAGGAGTAACACCGCCGCCGCTGCGGCAACCACATAGGAAATGCCGATGACTGCTTCCTGCGGAATCTGGCTGGCGCGTTTTCCCGTCACGGAAAAAATTGCGCCGCCCACGAGGGTGAACCCGAGCGCGATGCCGAAGGTTGTCCAGCTTTGAAGATCGAGATGAAATAAGACTGCGAGACAAATTCCAAGCGACGCCATTTGCGCCATGGCGATGTCGATGAAGATGATCCCGCGCCGCACGACATGCAGACCGAGATAAACGAGCAACCACGGCAAAAGCATGCAGGCCACGATTGGCCAAAACATTACCTCCCACATAACTATTTTAGCGCTGCAGCCAGTCGCGAGACGAGGGTGTCGATCAGCTTTACGTAATTGTCCGTTCCCGGCAGGCCGCCCGGGAATTGCGAAAAGTCCACGACTTTCGCGCCAGTCGCGCTCGCAACTTTCTCCGCGATTTTCCGATCGTGAAACGGCTCGACGATGATTGTTTTGATCTTCTGCGCTTTCATCTGTGCAATCACCTCGACAAGGTGCGATGGGGAAGGCGGGATGCCCGGCTTCGGCTCGAGGAAAATGTCGATGTTTAAGCCGAAGCGGTGCGCGAAATATGGCCACGAGTCGTGATAGGCGACGACGTTCTGTCCTTTAAAGGGCAGCAAAGCCGCGCCCCATTCTTGCAGCTTCGCGTTTATCGTGGCTTCAAACCTTTTGTAGTTCGCCTCATAAAACGCGGCGTTCGCAGGATCGACCGCGGAGAGCGCTTGTGCGATGTGCTGCGCGACCGCCTTGGCGATGATGGGATCGGACATAAAGTGCGGGTTACCGAGCGCGTGCACGTCCCCTGCAGCGCGCGTCACATTCGTGGGTACGTTCATGAGACGAATTCCTTGCGAAGCCTGAACCCGCCCCGGCTTGCCGATCTCGATTTTCGGATTGCGCGCGTTTTGCAAAAGCGGCGGTAGCCAACCGAGCTCGAGCTCCGCGCCGCCATCGATTAAGACGTCGGCGCTGCGCATTGAGACGACGAAACTCGGCCGGGCATCGACAAAGTGCGGATCTTCGGTCGGCTTGGCCATCACCGTGACGTCGACTTTGTCGCCGCCAATCTCGCGGGCCAGCGAACCAAAGTCGGGCAAAGTCGCGACCACATTGAGTTTTGCTTGAGCAGACGCCAATGCTCCGAATACGAACAGCAGCGATGCAAGCAAGCGGAAGATAGGCATCTTGCCTGTCCTGGCGCGCAGGCTTCTAGCCTGCCTCGAATGAGCATGGACACGCTGGAAGCGTGTCCGCCGAGACAGCCTGGAAGGCCGTCTTCCGAAGCGGTCAGCGACCGCGGCTACAACATGCAGGTGAAAAGCGTTGGAATTTTTCATGTCGATCTTTGTTAAAATTTATGCGCTCCATGTGCGCCGAGAATGAATTCGAACTGCAGGAAAACGGAATCGACCTGCCGATCAGAGAGGAAGAAATTCGATTCCAAGAAATCGTGATTGTACTGCAAGCGCAGTTTTGAAAACTCCGTCGGGTACCAGGTTAAGTTCGCGCTCACGCGCGAGCGCGATTGCCGATCAAGATCATCGGTGAAATGCGAGTCCTGCATGTGCACATAATCTCCGCGCACGCCCGCGACCCACCCTTTTTTGAACCCCCACAGCACTTGTGAATACATTCCCCAATCGTGAAACGTTTCCGCGACTGGAAACGTTTGATCGACACCGCGACCGGCTTCGAACCGACGATACATTGCTTCCGTTTGCCATTTCACAAACGGAAAGCCGCCCTCCGCGTGCGCGCTTTTCCATTTATAGAAAAAATCGGCGCCGTAGATCTGCGTCCGTGAATTTGCGCCAGTCTCGTTCGACCCGAAGGCGCCCGAAACACCAGCCAACACCACCTGCGTTGGACTAAGGTCGACAGAGTTTTCCCAGCGCGGTATCCAAACGAAATCCTGCAAACCGCGCGCTTCGCGGTCGGTCGTTTCACGGTCAAAGAAAATCCCGTCATCGCCGGGATTGCGGAATGAAAATCCAGTGCCACCTCGACCATTCTGCCCGGCGAAGATCAGCTGCGAGTACCAAGGCAGCGGCAGCGTCCAGGAAATTTGCGCACCAACGCCGCGCAATCCATCCGGGCCTAGAAAGAGGCCGCTGACAAGCAACGCCGCGCAATCCATCCGGGCCTAGAAAGAGGCCGCTGACAAGCGGCGCATCCGCAAAATCCCAAGCATGCGGATGAACCGGATTGAGCCGGCCGAACGCCGCAAAGAATTGTCCGCCTTTCAATTGCAGATTGAACGGCAGGCTCGTCGTTTGCATGAATGCTTCTTCGACTTCGACCTCGGTTTCATTGTCGTTATCCAGTTTGAAAACAATATTGGCGAACCCTTCGAAGTACGGGTCGACCGCGCCGTCGAGCGCCAGCTCGATGTTGCGCGCGTTGAAACCACGCTGCTGCGGATCGTGATCGCCTACTTCGATGTTGTAGAGATCGGGCGCGCTGGAATAAGCGAGCGCGAACAAGCCGTCGAAGGAAATATTCATATAATTTTTGCCGCCGCCGGCAATCGTAATTGGTTGCGTTAACGAGGCGCCAGCACCCGTGCTTGAAATCGTTTCCGGTGTCGATGTTACGACCGAGGTGTCGGTCGTCGGAAAAGTGCCGGCCGTAGAGGTGCCGCTTACATTTACACCTGGCCCGCTCGATGTGGCGGGCGCGGTTGTTGATGCAACGACGGATGTATCTTCAGTTGGAAAACGTGGCGGTGCACTCGCGCCGGGCGCGGGCGAATTTTCGGCGCCAGCAATGGGAGAAGGCTCGGGATTTTGCGGAAGCCCCGACTCACCCGTGAGGTTTGCCTTTTCCAACGCGGCCTGCTGGTCTTTCACTTGCTGTTGCAACGTTTTCACGGTCTCGGTGAGCGATTGCACTTGTTGGCGCAGCGCTTCGACATCGGCCGCTGTAGCCGGCGTTGCATTTGAAACTGTCGGCGCCGGTGATGAAGTGAGAACGGGCGCCACTTCCTGTGCGGAAGCGGCCGCTACCGGGAAAATCGCCAGCGTTACCAAAATAAATTTTTTCATTCAAAACTCCTGATCAAAAACTCGGGCGTCAGCGCCCGATCGATTCAAACCTGCTGCGTTCGGCGAACGTTGATTCAGCGGCGTAAGAAACGCGCTTAGCGTCGCTGTCCGCCTGAGGCGGAAAGAATCAGCGCTTCAGGAGTGCGCGGGCGGCGCGTGCTCGAAAATGCGCGCGCCAAGAAACGGCGATTCGACCCACTGCGGGGTCAACGCCGGAATTTTGGAAAATTGAGCAGAGGGAACCGGTGCGCTGACCAGCGGTGGGTGAGCGGAGTAATCGTAGCTGCCCGACGCAATCATTGTCGCTGCGCAACTGTGCTCGACGCGATTCGCGTCTGTGTGAAAGCGTTGGTGCAATTGCGGGGACGCACTCAACGCAAGCGCCCAGAGAAACGCAGTGGAGACGCAAATCGCAATAAACGCCCGCTCGTGATTTGCTGAACGCGCGAACGTGCTCATTGCGTTGCGAGCTTGTAACCGCGCTGCGTCCCGCGCAAGAAATTTCTGCAACCCACCTCAATAAAATGCTGTAGCTGCGCCCTGTGGGGCGCGTTCTGCACGGTGCACAGCGCCGGACCTACAACGGATTCGTATGGACTTCCTCCACCATATCGGACAAACTCGAAGCGCTAGAAAATTGATTGCCGCTCGTTTTGCAAGCGCCTATTCTGGCCTTCTTATCGCCTGCCGAACCTCGATGAATTTTCTGCATTTTCCCGCCCATGTTGGGCCATAACCAAGAAAATGCAGTCTATATGTGAAATAGGTCGCATAATGCAATCTAATCTTAGTTAGACCTAACATTGAATTGGTATGCGCGGAGTTCAGATTAGCTACCTGATTGAGCACCCCGAATACATCCCGCAATTGGCGCAGTGGCTGTTCGAACAGTGGGGCTCAATTCTTGGCGAAGAAACCC
>WNGL01002543.1_pt1 | contig 22026 bp, 21 predicted proteins | sample 5400591 | NCBI WGS metagenome assembly WNGL01 (sample SAMN13153377, study PRJNA577476) | soil metagenome | isolation source: 80 cm soil or saprolite under Garry oak tree replicate 1 | place: USA:California | collected 2016-06-15 | reverse complement strand
CCAGGCTGTTCCTCAAGATCGCCAAGAAGATCTTCTGGCACTTCCTCCGCCCGCTGGCGATGCGCCTGTTCGTGCTCGAGCGCGAGGAGCTGGCGAAGCTCGTGAGGGAGCACGTCCTGCTCCGGACGGAGCTGGCCGCTCTGAAGAACCGGTACGCCGCGCTGGAGCGTCTCCCGGACCAGGTCCTCGCCTTCGGCGCGCAGGTCGAAAGCATGGGCTCCGTGCTCTCGCAGGGGCGCGCGAGCAGGCCGGCGCCGCTGCTGGCGGTCAACACGAACTCCGGCCTGCTCCTCGCGAAGCCAGGCGACATCATCTCCGACGCCCTCATCCGCGGCGGCTCCTGGGACGGCCATATCATCGAGCTGGCTCGACGGGTGGCTCGCGACCGCAGCGGAAGCGCCATCGACGTCGGGGCGCACCTCGGCTCGATCACGGTGGCACTGGCTTCGATGTTCGAGCGGGTATTCAGCTTCGAGCCGAATGACTTCAACTTCAGGCTACTCCGGGCCAACGCCGGCCTGAATGGGCTCCAGAACGTCCAGCTGTTCAACCACGCCCTGTTCTCGCGGTCGGCGAGCCTGTCTCTCGGGCACCGGTCCACCCAGGAGGTCGACGTGCCCCTCGGCGAGAACGGCGAGTTCGACGGCGCCTCGGCTCACAACCTGGGCGCATACCTGTTCTCCGAGAACGGCTCGGGCTTGTTCGAGCACGCCGCGCGGACCCTGGACAGCTACGAGCTCGGCGACGTCGCCTTCATCAAGATCGACGCCCAGGGGGCCGACGGAGAGGTGTTGCTGGGGGCCCTCCAGACGATCCAGCGGTGCAGGCCGGTCGTCGTGTTCGAGTGGGAGGACGTCCTCTCCTCGCGCTTCGGCGTGAAGCTCGAGGACGTGAGGAGCCGGCTCGGTTCGCTCGGGTATGAGATCGACGTACTCAAGGTCCATACCGAGAAGCAGGTCGACTACGTGGCGCGTCCGATCGCCGGCAAGGCGTGATCGAGATGACGCGTCCGTCCTACCTGATGGCCGTCGCGTCCAGTTGCCAGATGTACTCGGGGACCGGCACCGTCATCTTCGACTGGATCCGATTTGCCCGGGACTCGTTTCGGTTCGCGATGTTCATGGACGTCGAGAACGAGCTCAACTTCCGGATCGTCAGCGAGTTCTGCCGGCACCACGGGGTCCCGCTCTACTCCTCGCCGGGCCTGGCCCTCCCGGGCTGCATCGACTCGGGAATGCGAGGGATCAACGAGCATCTGCTCCAGCACGGTTACGACTTCGTCGAGTGCGTCTCCTGGGCCAGCTCGTCGACCAACCTGAACGTGCTCGCGTCGAGGAGGCAGCACACGCGGCTCGTCTACACGCCCCACTCCCAGCCGCTCTGGACGCTGCCTCAGCACGAGCGCTACTTCATGACGTCGCCGGCCTTCGTCGACACGCTGCGGGCCGCCGATGCCGTCTTCGTCGACTCGCCCGCGGAGTATCGCCTCGACGGGTTCGCGTCCATTCCCCGCGAGAAGGTGCACGTCGTGCCGCTCGGGGTCGACACCGAGCTGTATTCCCCGAGCGACCGCTGGGAGCAGGCGCACCGGGTTCTGTGCGTCTGTGATTGCCGCGAGAAGCGCAAGCGTGTCGACGTGGTGCTCGCCGCGTTCGCGCTGGCGCACGCGAAAGATCCCAGACTGCACCTCGTGGTCGGAGGGAAGGGGTCCGACACCCTGTCCATCCCTCGCGAGCTCGCCGATGCCGTGACCGTCATGGGCTACATCGAGCTGCGGGTCCTGGTCGATCTCTATCGAACAGCGTCGCTGTTCGTGCTCCTGTCGGACTACGAGGCCTTCGGCCTGCCCATCGCCGAGGCGCTCTGCTGCGGCTGCCCGGTGCTCCTCAACGGGCTCTCGGTGCTGAAGGACGTCTTCTCCCCGCTGCCCGGCGCGACCTTCACGGACAACGACGACCTGGAGGCGACCGCGAAGCGGATGGTGTCCCTCGCCACGGGCGTCCACGACCGGTCCGCCATCGCGAAGCGCGCCCGGGAAGTGTTCTCGTTCGAGGCGACGTACGGCAGGAAGCGCGCCATCCTGCTCGAGGGAGCGCATCGGCTGAGCGTGGCGTGAGAGTCCTCCACGTCAGTCCGACCTACTACTCGAGCGCCTCCGTCATCGGGGGCGGCGAGAAGTACCCCACGTACATGATCCGCGCCCTCGGCGACGCCGCCAGGCGGAGCGGCGTTGCCGTCGAGAATGGGCTGCTCGCGATTGGCGAGACCGAGGCCAGCTTCAAGGTGGCCGGCGGCGTCACCTGCGAGGTCATCCCGGGCAGGCCGTGGGATCCCCACTCGGTCGCCCTCGGGGCGCTGCGCGCGCGGATCGGCGAGGCCGACGTCGTCGTCGTGCACCAGGGTTTGTGCGCCTTCGGCCTGTTCGTCGCAAGCCACGCGAGGCTGGCCGGCCGGATCGTCATCGGCATGGACCACGGTGGCGGCGAGCATCCCCTCGTCGGACGCTCGACCGAGGTCGGCCACGTGTTCGACCTCTGCCTCGCTCAATCGCAGTTCGCGGCCCTGTCCTTCGTCGACGTCGACGCCCCCGTGAGCGTCTGCAGGGGCCCCGTGGATACCGACTACTACGCTCCGTCTCGCGAGGTGGAGCGCGTCCCAGGGCTCGTCGTGTCCGTGGGGCGCCTGCTTCCGCACAAGGGGTTCGATCGGGTGATCAGAGCCCTGCCCGCCAACCTTCGCCTCGTGATCGCCGGCAACCGGTCCAACCCCGAGTACTTCGACCACTTGCACGGCCTGATCCGCGAATCCCAGGCCCAGATCGCCATCCAAGAGGGATTGCCCGACGACGAGGTTCGCACCCTCATGCGCCAGGCGTCGGTGGTCGTTCACGCGTCGACCCACCTGGACTACAGGGGAACCTACTACGCGAAGCCCGAGCTGCTCGGCCTCGTGCCCCTCGAGGCCCTCTCGTGCGGCACCCCGACGCTGGTCAGCACCGCGGGATCCCTCGGCGAGCTGGGCTCCGTGACGGGCTGCTCGACGTTTTCGACGGACGGCCAGCTCGCAGAACTGCTGGGCTCCCGCGGTGGCTCAGCAGTGTCGGTCGATCGCGCCGACGAGATCCATCGGTCGGTCGCCTCTCTCTACGGAATGGGTCAGTTCGGAGACGGACTGCTGAACGCACTGCTCACGTTCGAGCGCCCTCGATGAGAATCCTGGTCGTCAGCAACGTCTTCCCCCCGGGCTTCATCGGCGGCTACGAGCTCGCGGCCCTGGACGTCGCGAGGGGCCTCATCGCACGCGGCCACGAAGTCCACGTCCTGACGTCGGACTACTTCCTGGACGACCACGGAGTCCTCTCCGGGCCGAAGGTTTCGAGGTCGCTGCGCTGTGCCTCGCTGTCTCACGAGGTCTCCTCGACCGACCAGGTGAAGCACCTGTACTACAGCTTCCACAACGTCCGGGCGCTGGGGAGCGCGGTCCGACAGTTCCGGCCGGACGCCGTGCTGGCGTTCAACCTCCACGGCCTCGGCGTGCACTCCATCCTCCAGTACCTCCAGGCGATCGGGATGCCGACGGTCCTGTACCTTATGGACAACGTCTTCACCGGTCTCGACCGCACGTCCGGTCTCCACCAGCAGTACGAGAGCCTGTTCGGCCCGCTCGAGCTCGGTCGAAAGACCCGGCTCATCGGGATGTCCGAGAACGTGATCCGGGAGACCTTCGGGGTCCTCGGGAAGCAGCCCGAGGACGTGACCTACGTCCCCGGTTGGGTCGAGTTCGACGAGCGGCGTCCCGCAGACATCGCGGTGAGCTCGAGCGACGGAGTCCGGTTCGTGTTCTCGTCGCGCGTGGCCGGCCACAAGGGGATCGACATCATCGTCGACGCGGTGGAGCGCCTCACGTGCGAAGGCCTGCGCGGGTTCACCGTGGATGTCTACGGGGCCGGTCAGGTCGCGGCGTTCATGCAGAGGGTGACGGCGAAGAACCTGACCTCCTTCCTCTCCTACAAGGGGCTGGTCTCGAAGGACGAGATGCTCGAGGTGCTGTCGCGCTATGACGCGCTGCTGTTCCCGACCTGGGAACGAGAGGCCTTCGGTTTCGTGGCGAGCGAGGCGGCGGTGGCCGGTTGCTTCCCGATACTGACGGCTGGCATCGGCGCGAGCGAGTGGTTCCTCGACGGGACCGACTGCTTCAAGATCTCACGCAACGTCGACGGGCTGGCGAGCGCCATGCGGCAGGTGCTCCACTGGTCCGACGATGAACGGCGCAACCGCCGCCTCGCCGCGATGCACACCGGGCGGCGAAGCTTTTCGTTCGAGCGGTGGCTGCCCGTGATCGAGGGGCTCTGTCTCGAGGAGGTGCGCAAGGCGTCGCCGCGGGACCTCGGCGCGGTGACCAGGGGCGCGGAAGCCGCGCTCCTCGTCCTGAGCAGCCTCTTCAACGAGCGCGCGCAGGGGCGCGGGTAGGGTCTGTGACCAAGCCGCGGGGGAACGACATGACCTCGTCGTCAGTGTCCGAGGGCGGAGACGTGACCTTCTCGCAGGCCGGGGAGGACCGGATCGTCCACTTCCTGCTCCGGTTCGCTCGCCTGGGCCCTCCCGTGCGCTATCTGGACCTCGGCGCGGCTTTCCCGATCGCCGACAACAACACCTACCTGTTCTACAGAGCGGGCGGGTCCGGGGTCCTCGTCGAGGCCGATCCGGGCTACGTGAGCCTGTACCAGCAGCATCGGCCGCGCGACGTCGTCGTCAGCGTCGCGGTCGTGACCTCGGGCATGCAGGCCGGAGATCGAATCACCTTCTACAAGTCGCTCGATCCGGGTCGGAGCACGGTGCTGGCCGAGCAAGCCCGAGTGGCGACGCAGCTTGGAAAGGGCGAGGTCTCGACGTTCACCGTCCCGACGCGCACCCTGCGCTCCATCCTGGCCGAGCACTTCGCCGACCAGGCGCCCGACCTGGTGTCGATCGACGTCGAAGGCATGGATCACGCCCTGCTGCAGGAGTTCGACTTCGAGGGGTGCCGGCCGAAGGTGATCATCGTCGAGAACGACGGAGGCCGCCCCGTGCATGACGAGCTGGTGCTGTCGAAGGGCTATCGCCGCTTCGGCTTCACCTTCGTCAACTCGATCTACGCCGAGAGCGCCTTCGTCGAGGCGGCCGCCTTCTAGGAACGCCGCCGCCGAGCGAGGTGGGAGGCGATGCCCCGCTGCGGCCACGGTGGCCAGAGGCGAGCGACGCGCCTCGGACTTGTCAGTCCACGGGGCCTCTGATCAGAACCGGAACGACGCGCCCGTCCGCACGAGCAGCGGCAGCCCCGCGCGCGACGAGAGCTTCACGCCCGTGTCCACCTCGGCGAAGAGGCCGAAGAGCCCGGTGAGCCGGAGCTCCGCGGCCGCGCCGAGGAGGAGCCAGCGCCAGTGGAGGTCGCCGCCGCGGGACGTCGAGGCGTCGAGCGCGGCGCGCAGCTGGACGGGGAGGGCGGGCAGCTCGAACCGGAGGCCGGGCCGGATCGCCACGTTCGAGTCGGGCGCGAGCCCGAAGGCCGCCGCGAGCTCCGGCCGAAGGCCGAGGTCGCCGATGTCGTAGCCGACCGCGAGCTCGAGCTCGAACACCCCCGCGCGGCCGCTGTCGAGGCCGAGCTCCCCGCCCGCTGCGAGGGACGCTCCCGCGGTGAGGCCGGTGGGCGCGCCGCCGAGGGCACCCTCCTGCGCGGGGGGCGTGGCGGGCGCTGGCGCCTCCGCACGGGCGGCGAGCGGAAGCAGGACGGCGAGGAGGGCGAGCGGACGGCGCATGCTCGACGGAGGGTATCTTCGCCCCCCGGTCCGGGCAAGGCGCCCTCGGGGACCGCCCGGCGTTGCTCCGCGCGCCGCGAGGGGCTAAACGAAGGCGCGTGACGCCTCAGGCCGACATGCCCTCCCCCGCGCGGACGATCGACACCTCCGGGCGGCTCTGCCCGTTCCCCATCGTCGAGGCGGCGAAGGCGGTGAAGGGGCTCGAGCGGGGGGCGGTGCTCCTCGTCATCGCGACCGATCCGGGGATCGCGCTCGACATGCCGATGTGGTGCAAGGCGACGCGCAACGAGCACCTCGGGACGTTCCGCGACGGCGCGGCCTGGAAGAGCTTCGTGAGGAAGGCCAGGTGACGGCGCGCAAGGCCAAGGCGATCGCGATGATCTCGGGCGGGCTCGACTCGACGCTCGCGCTCGCGCTCATCCGCGGGCAGGGCATCGAGGTGAAGGCGGTGAACTTCTACACCGGGTTCTGCGTGACCGAGACCCAGCGGCGGAAGGGCGGGCGCCCGGACGGCAGCGTCCCGCGGAACGAGGCGCTCCGCGCCGCCGCCGACCTCGAGGTGGACATCGAGTACGTGGACATCTCCGGCGCCGGGTACCTCGACATGCTCGTCCACCCGCGCTGGGGCTACGGCGCGAACGCGAACCCGTGCGTGGACTGCCGCGTCTTCATGATGCGGAAGGCGAAGGAGATCATGGTCGCCGAGGGCGCCGACTTCGTCTTCACGGGTGAGGTGCTCGGGCAGCGGCCGAAGAGCCAGCGCCGGGACACGCTCCGGATCGTGGAGCGCGAGAGCGGGCTCGACGGGCGGCTCCTGCGCCCGCTGTCGGCGAAGCTCCTCCCGCCGACCGTCCCGGAGCAGGAGGGGCTCGTCCACCGCGAGCGGCTCGAGGCGATCAGCGGTCGCTCGAGGCAGCGGCAGCTCGAGCTCGCGCGGGAGCTCGGCGTGACGGACTTCCCGCAGCCGGCCGGCGGCTGCTGCTTCCTCACCGACGAGAGCTTCGCCCGGAAGTTCTTCGACGTGCTCGACTCCCGCGAGGCGGCGGGAGAGGCGCGGCGGCTCGTGCAGGAGGACGTGATCCTCCTCTCCACCGGGCGTCACTTCCGGCTCTCGCCGCGGGCGAAGCTCGTCGTGGGCCGCACCGAGGTCGAGAACGCCCTCCTCGAGCACCACGTCGAGGGTCGCGCGCGGCTCGAGGCGCGCGGCGTGCTCGGCCCCGTCGCGCTCGTCGAGGGCACGCCGACGTGGGAGGAGCGCAGGCTCGCGGCGGGGATCGTGGCGCGCTACGGGAAGGGGAAGGATCTCCCCGCGGTCGAGATCGAGTGGCGCGAGGGCGACCTCGTCGAGACCTACGAGGTCGCGCCGGAGCCGGACGAGGCGCGGCTCGAGGCGCTGCGGGTGTAGGCGGCGGGCGCACGAGCCCGTCGCGCTTCCTAACCCATGCGGGGTTCTGCTAAACAGACGTCCCCCGGCTGCGAGCGCTCCGCCGCAGACCAGAAGGTTTGGACTCCACGCAAGGGAGGACGAGATGCCAAAGCGCATCTACTCCTTCGGCGGCGGCAAGGCCGAGGGAAGCAAGGACATGAAGGACGTGCTGGGCGGCAAGGGTGCCGGCCTCGCCGAGATGTCGAACATCGGGATCCCCGTCCCGCCCGGCTTCACCATCACGACCGACGTCTGCGCTGAGTTCTCCCGCGCCGGCAAGAAGCTGCCGCGGGGGCTCGACGCCGAGCTGCGCGCCGCGCTGAAGAAGGTCGAGGCGCTCACCGGCAAGGGCTTCGGCGACCCCTCGAACCCGCTCCTCGTCTCCGTACGCTCCGGCGCGCGCGTCTCGATGCCGGGGATGATGGACACCGTCCTGAACCTCGGGCTGAACGACGCCACCGTCGAGGGGCTCGCGGTGCGCTCCGGGAACCCGCGCTTCGCCTGGGACAGCTACCGCCGCTTCGTCGCGATGTTCGGCGACGTGGTCCTCGGGATGAAGCCCGAGCGCAAGGAGGACCTCGATCCGTTCGAGGTCATCCTCGACGCGAAGAAGCACGCCCGCGGCGCCCGCTTCGACTCGGAGCTCCCGGTGGACGCGCTCCGCGAGCTGGTGGGCGAGTTCAAGGCCGAGATCCGGCGCCGCCTGGGCGTCGCCTTCCCAGACGATCCGGCCGAGCAGCTGCGCGAGTCGGTCGCCGCGGTGTTCCGCTCCTGGGACAACGACCGGGCCATCGCCTACCGCAGGATGAACGGGATCCCGTCGGAGTGGGGGACCGCGGTGACGGTCCAGTCGATGGTCTTCGGCAACATGGGGGACGACTCCGGCACCGGCGTCGCGTTCACGCGGAACCCCGCGAACGGCGCGAACGAGTTCTACGGCGAGTTCCTCGTGAACGCGCAGGGCGAGGACGTCGTCGCCGGCACCCGCACGCCCCAGAAGATCTCGGAGCTGGAGGCGCGCTGGCCCGAGATCGCGGGGCAGCTCTCCGAGGTCCGCTCGCGGCTCGAGCGGCACAATCGGGAGATGCAGGACATCGAGTTCACGATCGAGCGCGGCCGGCTCTACGTCCTCCAGACCCGCACCGGGAAGCGGACCGGGCTCGCCGCGGTGCGGATCGCGGTGGAGATGGCGGAGGCGAGGCTCCTCTCGAAGGAGGAGGCGCTCCTGCGCGTCGAGCCGGAGGCGCTGAACCACCTCCTCCGCCCGGTGTTCGACGCCGAGCGGAAGGCCGCTGCGGTGAAGGGCGGCAAGCTCCTCGCGAAGGGGCTGCCCGCCGGCCCGGGCGCGGCGAGCGGCCGGCTCGTCTTCTTCGCGGAGGACGCGGAGGCCTGGCGCGCGCGCGGCGAGACGGTGCTGCTCGCGCGGCACGAGACCTCGCCCGAGGACATCCGCGGGATGGCGGCCGCGGAGGGCTTCCTCACCGCCTTCGGCGGGATGACGTCGCACGCCGCGCTCGTCGCCCGGCAGATGGGGAAGGTCGCCATCGTCGGCTGCGAGGTGCTCCGGTTCGACTACCACGCGCGCCGCATGATCGTGTCCACCCCCGCCGGCGAGCGCACCTTCGCCGAGGGCGAGTGGATCTCGATCGACGGCACCGCGGGCGAGGTGATCGAGGGGCGGCTCGAGACGAGGCCCTCCGAGGTGCTGCAGGTGGTCGTCGAGCGGAGCCGCGACCCGAAGGACGCGCCGACGTACCAGCTGTTCGCGAAGCTCCTGTCCTGGGCCGACCAGGTGCGCCGGCTGAAGGTGCGCGCGAACGCGGACCAGCCCGACCAGGCGACCACCGCGGTCGCGCTCGGCGCGCAGGGCATCGGGCTGTGCCGCACCGAGCACATGTTCTTCGGCGAGGAGAAGATCGGCCCGATGCGGGAGATGATCGTCGCCGAGACCGAGCCCGACCGCCGGCGCGCGCTCGCGAAGCTCCTGCCGCTCCAGCGCGAGGACTTCCGCGGGCTCTTCATCGCGATGGCGGGGCGGCCGGTGACGATCCGGACCCTCGATCCGCCGCTCCACGAGTTCCTGCCCCACGACGACGCCGGGATCGCCGAGCTCGCGCGCGCCACCGGGCGGAGCGTCGAGAAGATCCGCGAGCGCGTGGCCGAGCTCGCCGAGTCGAACCCGATGCTCGGGCACCGCGGCTGCCGGCTCGGGATCTCCTACCCGGAGATCACGGAGATGCAGGCGCGCGCCATCTTCGAGGCGGCGATCGACGCGCTCGAGCAGGGGGCGAAGGTCGAGCCCGAGGTGATGATCCCGCTCGTCGGCACGCGGAAGGAGCTCGATCACCAGACGACGGTGGTGCGCCGGGTGGCGGAGGAGGTCTTCGCCGAGCGCGGGAAGAAGGTGCGCTACCTCGTCGGCACCATGATCGAGGTGCCGCGCGGGGCGATCACGGCGGGCGAGATCGCGCGGACGGCCGAGTTCTTCTCGTTCGGCACGAACGACCTCACCCAGACCACCTTCGGCCTGTCCCGCGACGACACCGGGCCCGTGCTCCGCAGCTACCTCGACAAGGACATCTACGCGGTGGACCCGTTCGTCTCGATCGACCGCGACGGCGTGGGCGGCCTCATGAGGATCGCCGTCGCGGCGGGCCGGGCGACGCGGCCGGGGATGAAGCTCGGCATCTGCGGCGAGCACGGCGGCGACCCTTCCTCGGTCGTCTTCTGCCACGAGATCGGGCTCGACTACGTCTCCTGCTCGCCGTTCCGGCTCCCCATCGCGCGGCTCGCGGCGGCGCAAGCCGCGCTCCGCGAGGCGGCGGCGAAGGCGAAGGCGAAGGGCGCGAGGGCGCGCCCGGCGAAGCGCAACGGGAACGGCGTCCACGTTCGCTCGGGGAAGGCCGCGCGCACGCGCCGCGTTCGGGCCGTTCGGGCCCGGGCGTAGCGCGCCCATCCGGGCGGCGCGGAGGGTCCCCTGCCCCGCGGAGAGCCTGACCGGCTCCCGCGGGGCACGCCATTTTGACCGGGCGGCGGGCTTCGGGCACACTCGCCTCCGACACCCCGCGCCTCGATGAAGAACCCGAGCCGAGCTCCCGCACTCCTCGTCCCGATCGCCGCGATCCTCCTCGCGGGCGTCGCGGTGATGCCCCGCGCGGACGAGCCCGGCGCGGGCGAGCTGCCCCCGGCCGCCCCGCCCGAGGCCGTCGTGGTGCCGATCGGGCCTGCGGTGGCGCTCGTCCCCGTCCCGGCCGTGGCTCCTGCCGCGCTCGCGACTCCGCCCGAGCGGACTCCGTCGGCCCCGGCCGCGCCGGCCGCGATCGGCGAGCCCAGGCTCGATGCCGCCCTCGGCCGGTACGTCGCGCGGCTCGGCGATCGTCGCGCGACGCTCACCATCGACCCGCAGCTGCAGCAGCGTCTCGTGCGCTCGCTCGAGGGCTACCGCGTCCCGTGGGGCGCGACCGTCCTGCTCGAGCCGCGGACCGGGCGCGTCCTCGCGCTCGCCGAGCACTCCCAGGCGGAGCCGGGCCGCAAGGACTTCGCCCTCGCCGCCCGCGCGCCCGCCGCGAGCGTGTTCAAGATCGTGACCGCGGCCGCGCTGCTCGAGCGCGGCGCCAGCGACGCCGAGGTCTGCTGGCACGGCGGGAAGCACCGTCTCCAGCCGACGCTCCTCCGCGACGATCCCCGGCGCGACCGCCGCTGCAGCTCGCTCACCTCCGCCTTCGGCCACTCGACCAACGTCGTGTTCGCGAAGCTCGCGGACCGCGATCTCGATCCGGCGACGCTCCGCTCGACCGCGGAGCGCTTCCTCTTCAACGTGACGATCCCGTTCTCGCGGCCGGTGGAGGTCTCTCGCGCGTCGATCCCGGACGACCCGTTCGCCGCCGCGAACACCGCCGCCGGCTTCGGCGAGGTCCGCCTCTCGCCGCTCCACGGCGCGCTCCTCGCCGCCATCGTCGCGAACGGCGGCGTGCTCGTGCCGCCGGTGCTCGTCGAGGACGCGGACGGCGCCGCGCCGCCCGCGCCGGCCGCGCCGCGCCGCGTGGTGGAGGAGGCGGTCGCCGCGCGCCTCGCCGAGATGATGCGGGTGACGGTCGTGTCCGGGACGGCGCGCCGCGCGTTCCGGCGCCCGGGCGGCTCGCTCCGCGGCGTCGAGGTCGCGGGGAAGACCGGCTCGCTCGCCGAGTCTCGCCCGTACCGCGACTACACCTGGTTCGTGGGCTACGCGCCGGCCGATCGGCCCGAGGTCGCGATCGCGACGGTGGTGGTGAACGACCGGCTCTGGCACGCGCGCGCCGCCACGGTCGCGAAGGAGGCGCTCGAGGCCTACTTCGCGACGCGCCAGCTCCACGGGGTCCGCACCGCCGCGCGCTGACGGCGGACCGCCGCTCCGATGCCCACCGTGCCCGACGCGTCGAGCCTGGCCGTCCCGGCGGCGTTCGAGTTCCTGAACGGCTGGGCGGACCGCATGCTGGTCGTGAGCCTCCGGCGCGCGACCGAGCGGCGGGCGCGGCTCGCCGCGCGGCTCGCCGGGCTTCGCCATGAGCTGCTCGACGCCGTCGACAAGGCGGAGCTCGACCGCGACCGGCTCGTGCGGGAGGGGACCTACGACGAGCGGCGCACGCGGCCCGCCTACCGCTTCCGCGAGGACATGCGGCTCGGCGCGATCGGCGCGGCGCTCTCGCACCGGTCGGCGTACGAGCGGATGATCGCGGCCGGGTGGGAGCGGCTCGTCGTGTTCGAGGACGACGTCGTGCCGCGCGAGCCGGGGATCGCGGCGGTCCCGGAGGCGCTCCGGCAGCTCCCGCCGACCTGGGAGCTCTGCTACCTCGGCTACTCGATGAACGAGGTCGTCACCGCCGGCGCCCGCCTCAAGCAGGCGGCGTACGTCGCGCTCGCGCCGCTCGGGCTCTCGCGCTGGCGCCCCGGCGAGGCGCGGCGGCTCCTCCCGTACCCCTTCTCTCCGAACCTCCGGCGCGCGGGCCGGCACATGTGCGCGCACGCGTACGCCGTGACGCGCGAGGCGGCGCGGAAGCTCGTCGCCGCGAACACGCCGATCGCCTACTCCGCGGACCAGCTCCTCACGCGCATGGTGCTCGAGGGGCGGCTCGAGGCGTACGTCGCCGAGCCCATCGGCTTCGACCAGGAGCGGATGGACGCCCTCGCGTCGCCGCTTCCGAGCTACATCTCGCAGGACTAGTCAGCGCGCAACTCGACGAGCTCGGCGTCCGCGAAGCGGCGGAGCGCCTTCAACACGTCGATCTCGCGCATCGGCGCGATCGCGAGGAGCGCCCGGACGTCCCGGCGCCCGTCGCAGCGGGAGAGGAGGTACTTGTCCGCCGGCGCGAGCCGGAGCCGCCCGATCTCCGCCATGGGGACGCGCAGCTTGGGCGTGCGGGGCGGGTCCACGAGCGCGGCGCGCAGCGTCGCGGCGAGGACGCGCTCGACCTCGGAGAGGAGCGAGCGGGCCGCGCCCGAGGCGGGGGCGAGCTCGACCGCCTTCGAGGCGACGAGCTCGGCGTCGCCGGCGCGCCCGTCGGCGAGCAGCCCTCGGGCGCGGTCGACGAGGTCGGCCGCCTGGACCGTCTCCGCCCCGGTCGCCGCGGTCACCGCCGCCGCCGAGGCGCGGAGGATGCCCTGGCGGGCGAGGGCGTAGAGCCGCTGGTAGAGGTGGAACTCGGTCGCGTGGAGCGCGAGGCCGATCTCGTCGACGGTCCGCCCGTCGCGCGCGAGCGCGAGCACGCGGCCGTCGACGGTCCCCGAACCGAGGTTCGGCGGGACCTTCTTCTCGTCCACCTCGAGCGCGGCGGCGCCGGAGGGGAACTCGCCCCGGAACGCGCTCCAGGCGGTCGCGCGGAACTCGGCCTCGCGCGCGATGTCGGCGAGCGGGATCGACGGGTCGTCGTCGTCGAGGCGGGGCGGCTCGTCGTCGTCGAAGGAGAAGACCCCCGAGTCCCACAGGAAGACGTCGAGGAGGGTCTCGCGGATCTTGATCGCGAGGACGTCGCGGAGCGTCTCGCGCGGGACGAGGCCGACCTGGACGAGCACCCTCCCGAGCCGGACCTTCGTCTCCTCCTGCACGCGGAACGCCTGGGTGAGCTGCTCCTCCGTGAGGTGGCCGAAGTTCACGAGGAACTGCCCGAGGAATTCGCGCGGGTCGTTCGAGGCGGCGCCGACCGCCGTCCCGTCGCGCAGCTGGATGGTCTTGCGGACGGTGCCTCGCTCGCACGTCACCGTTCCGGTCGCCTTGCGCCGGGAGAGGAGGTCGACGAGATCGCCGAGCGGGAGGACCCCGAAGCTGCCCATGAGGCCGCGCATCGCCCGGGAGTCTCCCGCGGAGCCCCCGTGGCGGCAAGCCGGCCGGTCGTGTAAGAAGCTTGCGATCATGGACCGGAACGAGAAGCTCTTCACCGGGCTCGCCGTCGCCGCCACGCTGGCCGCCGTCTCGTACTTCGCGTACGACGTCTACCTGACGCGCCCGAAGCTCGAGCCGCTCCGCCCCGACGCGGCGAAGGAGCTCGGGGTGGACCACTCGTCCGCCGCCGCCCCGCCGTTCGAGCTCGCCGCCCTCGACGGCTCGAGGATCTCGCTGTCGCAATTTCGCGGCCAGGTCGTCTTCGTGAACTTCTGGGCGACCTGGTGCCCGCCCTGCCGGGACGAGATGCCGTCGATGGTCCGGCTCGGGAAGGCGCTCGAGTCGAAGCACCCGGGCAAGTTCAAGATGGTCGCCGTCTCCGTCGACGAGGCCTGGGATCCGGTGAAGGAATACTTCGCCGCGCCTCCCTTCGGCGGGCCGCCCGCAGGGGTCACCGTCGCGCTCGACGCGAGCGGCGGGTCGGCGCGCGCGTACTACTGTGCGGCCCGCGGCTTCTGCCCGGACATCAAGTTCCCCGAGACGTACATCGTCGACGGGAACGGCAAGCTCGTGGGGTACGTGGTAGGTCCGCGGGACTGGTCCCAGCCGGCCGCGTTCGATTACCTGGATCGCCTGATCGGCTCCTGAGCCGATCAGGTACTAAGCCAACAATCGCGCCATCTTGACGCACCGCGTCGGTGGTGCCCGGCACCGGGTTCGGCACGGGTCACCGGAACCCCGGATGGCTTTCTTTTCTTGTGAGCGGTTCGAGCGATGACATATAAGGGCCCGTGAACCTTCGGAGATCCGGCGGTTCGGGGGTATCGTGGCTCCACCGGAGCGGAGCGTGAGCCAGGGCGGCATTCCCGTCGTGTTGCTCGGCCTGGGCGAGATCGGGCAGGCGATCGCGCGGGCTGCGCTCGCGCGCCCGGACTTCCGGGTCGTCGCGGCCGTCGATCCCGATCCGTCCCGCGTGGGCAGGACGCTCTCCGAGGTGCTCGGAGAGGCGGCAGCCGACGTGACCGTCGCGCGGTCCCTCGCCGAGGTCGCGGCGCTGGCGCAGGGCGGCGTGGTCCTGCAGGCGACGCGGAGCTTGTTCGCCGAGGTGCAGCCCGATCTCGAGGCAGCCGCACGCGCCGGCCTTCACGTCGTCTCGACCTGCGAGGAGCTCGCCTGGCCCTGGCTCGAGCACGCCGAGGAGGCCGGGGCGCTCGACCGGCTCTGCCACGAGCGGAACGTCGCGGTGCTCGGCACCGGCGTGAACCCCGGCTTCGTCTTCGATCGGCTCCCCGCGATGCTCGCGCAGGTGACGGGCCCGGTGCGCCACCTGCACGGGGTGCGGGTGGTCGACGTCGCACGGCGCCGCCGGGCGCTCCAGCGCAAGGTCGGCGCCGGCCTCTCCGAGGACGCGTTCCACGACGCGGTGGAGCGCGGCGAGGTCGGTCACGTCGGGCTCTCCGCGTCCGCGGCGATGGCGGCGGAGTCGTGCTGCGGCCTCGACGAGTACGAGATCGACGAGGAGATCACGCCGCTCCTCGCCGAGGAGGACGCGGACGGGCCCGTCCGCGTCGAGAAGGGCCAGGTGGCGGGGCTGCACCACGAGGCCCGCGTCTTCGTCGAGGGCCGCGAGGCGGTGCGGCTCGAGCTGACGATGGCGATCGGCGCCGCCGACCCGCGGGACGAGCTCGTGCTCGACGCGGACCCGCCGGTGCGGCTGCTCGTGCCGGGCGGGATCTCGGGCGACGCAGCGACCGTCCGCGCCGTGGTGAACGCGGTACCTGCGCTCGTCGAGCTCCGGGGGCTCGTGAGCGTGCTCGATCTCCCCGCGGGGCGCTAGGAGAGGCGCGATGCTGGACAGGAGCCTCATCGGACGGATCGGCGAGCCCGTGCTGCACGAGATCGAGAAGAACGCGATCCGGCGGTTCGCGGAGGCGCTCGGCGATCCGAACCTGCTCGCGACGGACGAGGCCGCGGCCCGCGCCGCGGGCTACCCGTCGCTCGTCGCGCCGGCGACCTTCGCGCTCGCGCTCGCCTCCAACGAGCGCTTCCGCCACTCGCTCGACCTCGGCACGCGCAACATCCTGCACGGCGAGCAGGCGTTCGAGTACGCGCGGCCGATCGTGGCCGGGGACCGGATCACCGTCCGCTCCAAGGTCGCGGACGTCCAGGAGCGGGCCGGCGCGAGCGGGCCGATGGACGTCCTCGTCCTCGAGGACGAGGGCCGGGACGACAAGGGCGAGCTGGTCTTCCGCACGCGGGCGACGCTGATCCTCCGCCGCTGAAAGGGAACCCGGGATGCTGACCGCACGGCAGCTCTACTTCGAGGCGGTGAAGGTCGGGGACGAGCTGCCCCCGCTCGTCAAGCCGCCCGTCGACCGGCTGCAGATCGCGCGCTACGTCGCCGCTGCCCAGGACTGGAACCCGCTCTACATCGACGAGCCGCTCGCGAAGAACGCCGGCTTTCCGAGCGCGCTCGCGCCCGGGACGATCGCGATGGGGTTCCTCGCGGAGCTCGCGACCGAGTGGGTGCGCGGGGCGCGGCTCCGCAAGTTTGCCGCCCGGTTCGTGAAGATCGTGTGGCCGGGCGACGTGCTCACCGCCCGCGGCCGGGTGATCGAGCGCCGCTTCGAGGAGGGCGGGCGGTACGCCATCGACCTCGAGCTCTGGGCCGAGAACCAGCGCGGCGAGCTCGTGGTGAAGGGCTCCGCGACGTTCCAGCTCTACTACAGCGCCGAGGACGAGAACCGGCAGCGCCAGGCGCAGGGCCCGCTCGTCGTCACGCGCGAGGAGGAGGAGGCGCGCCTCGCCAAGCTCTCCCGTGCCATGCCGCCCCGCGCACAGCCGGTGAGTCGCACCCTCGCGCCGCCCCGCTCGGTGGTGCCGCCGCCGGCGAAGCAGCCGGGGCCGGCCCCGGCGCCCGGCCAGGTCGTGCGGCCGGCGGCCCTGCCCGCGAAGACGCCCGCGCACGCCGCGGCGAAGCCAAAGAAGCCCGCGAAGACCGCGGCGCGCAGCCGCTCCGCCGCCCGTCAGCGGCCGAAGGTCCGGCCGCGCCCCGCGAAGCGCTCCGCCCGCCCCGCCGCCGCGTCCCGCGCGCGGGCGCGGCGCCCCGCGAAGAAGTCCGCGGGGAAGAAGAAGCGGCGCTAGACGCCGCGCCAGGTGAGCCCGACGGTGCGCTCAGTCCTCGCGATCCTGCTCACGCTCCTCGCGGGCGCGGCCGCGCCCGGGTGCCGGCGCGTGGCCGACACGGCGCCCGCGCCCGCCGCGCGCGAGGCCCCGCAGCGGATCGAGGCGCTCCTCGCCGACGGCGACCGCGCCTGGTTCGATCGCAGCGACGTCGCCCGGCTCGACGCCGCGCTGCGGGCGTACGGGACGGCGGCCGCGCAGCGCCCCGGCGATCCCGCCGCCGAAGCCCGGCTCGCGCGGGCCGAGGCGTTCCGCGCCCTCTCCGCCTCGACGCCCGCATTCGCGCGCGAGGCCTGGGAGGCCTCCGCCCGCGCCGCCGAGCGGGCCCTCCGGCACGTCGCGCCCGGGTGGGCGGAGGCGATCGACCGCGGCGAGGACCCCGCCGCGGCGGCAGCGCGTGTGGACGCCGCGGGGGCCGAGCCGCTCTACTTCCTCGCGCAGGGGACGATGCGTGCGGCGCAGGCCACCGGGTATGCGGCGGTGCTCGCGGTGAAGGACGCTGCGCTCGCGATGATGTCGCGCGCGGCGGAGCTCGACGAGCGGATCGACGCGGCCGGGCCCCACCGCGCCCTCGGCGCGTGGCGCGCGATGCTCCCCGTCGCCGCGGGCGGCGGCGCCGCGGCGTCGCGGGCGCACTTCGACCGGGCGCGGGCCCTCGCCCCCGAGGACGGGCTCGCGCGCGTCGCCGAGGCGGAGACCTGGGCGGTGCTGGTGCAGGACCCGGTGCGCTTCGACGCGCTGCTCGGCGAGGCGCTCGCGCTCGACGCCTCGCGCGATCCCGCGCGCGCGTCCGAGAACGCGGTGGCGCGGCGCCGGGCGCGCGAGCTGCTCGACCGGCGCGAGCGCCTCTTCTGACCCCCATGCGCCGAAGGACCGCCCGCGCCCTCCTCCCGGCCGCGCTCGTCGCCGCGCTCGGCGCCTGCGTCCCCCGCAGGCCGCCGCCGGACCTCTCGCTCGAGCCGGGGCCGCTCCTCGCGCAGGTGACGGCCGCCTCCGGGATCGTCGCGCGCGTCCAGGGCGAGGCGCGGCTCCGCGTCGAGGCGCCGGGCCAGAAGGGCGTCGCGCCCGCCTTCGTCGCGGCGGAGCGGCCGGACCGGCTGCACGTCGAGGTGCTCGACTTCTTCGGCAACCCGGCGGCGGTCCTCGTGACCTCGGGCGGGCGACTCGCGATCTACGACCGCCGCGCGCGCACGTTCTACCGGGGGGAGGCGACCGCCGCGAACGTCGCACGCCTGGTCCCGCTCCCGCTGCCGCCGGAGCGGCTCGTCGCGCTGCTCCTCGGCGCGCCGCCACTCGAGGGCCAGCCCGCGTCCGCCGAGCCGGGCGGCGGCTTCGTCACCCTCGTGCTCCGCGACCCGCCGCGCTCGATCGAGCTGCGCGTCGGCCCGCGCGCCGCGGTCGAGCGCGCGACCTACCGGGGCGAGCCGGGCGTGCCCGACCACGAGGTGCGTTACGACAGGTTCGTCGAGCTCCTCGGGGGCCGCTTCGCGACCGAGGTCGCGATCTCCGCCGGGTCGGCGGGCGTCCGGATCGAGGTCGCCTGGAAGGAGCCCGACCTCACCGCGCCGGTCGAGGCCTCCCTGTTCCGGATGGAGCCGCCCTCCGGCGCGCGCGTGGTGGACCTCGACGCGGCGCCGGAGCCGCTCCCCGCGCTCCCCCTCGCGCCGCCCGCGGCCCCCGCTCCCTGATCCCCGGCGGCCGGCCGGGCGAGCGACGCGCGCGCGCCAGGCCGCCCGGGGTTAGACTCGCCCCTCATCCGGAGACCCCGTGGACACGAGCCTCGTCGGCATCCTGAAGTCCGGCAGCATCTCGATGTGGATCATCGCGGCGTGCTCGGTCGTGGCGCTCGCCGTCGCGATCGAGCGGGCCGTCGCGCTCTGGGGGTTCAGCGAGCGCGCGCGGCAGCTCGCGGACGCGGTGTCCCGCGCCCTCTTCCGCGGCGATCTCGAGGACGCGCGCGCGCAGTGCGACCGGTCGACGTCGCCTGCCGCCGACGTCTTCCTCGCGGCGCTCGTCGCGGCGACGCCGCGGCCCGGTACGCGATCCTCGAAGCCGGTGCCGGAGCGGATCGCGGCGGCGGTCGAGCGCGAGCGCCAGGCGGCGAGCGTGAAGCTCCGCCGGAACCTCTGGATCCTCGGCACCGTCGGCGCGACGGCGCCGTTCATCGGCCTCTTCGGGACGGTGGTCGGCATCATGCACGCCTTCCGGCAGATGGCGAGCACCGGCCAGGGCGGGTTCGCGGTCGTCGCCGCGGGCATCTCGGAGGCGCTCGTCACGACCGCGGGCGGCATCGCGGTCGCCATCGAGGCGGTCGTCATCTTCAACTACCTGAACGTCCACGTCGGGAAGCTCGTGCTGGAGCTGCGCCTGCTCGTCGAGGAGTACGTCGAGCTCGTGCGCGAGGCGATCCCGGCGGCGGGAGAGCCCGCGGGCGCCGGCGAGCCGCCGCGCGTGGGCGGGGAGCGCTGACGTGGCCCTCGGCGGACCCAGCGGCGGCGAGGACGGCGAGCTCGAGACCGTCGGCGGCATCTTCTCCGACATCAACATCACGCCCCTCACCGACATCTTCCTCGTGCTCCTCATCATCTTCATGGTGACGACGACCGCGATCGCGGAGTCGGGCAAGGAGGAGGGCGGGTTCAAGGTGAACCTCCCGAAGGGCGGCAAGGGTGACGTCGGCGGCGTGTCCAAGGACCTCACCGTGGCGATCCTCGCGGACGGCCGCGTGGTGGTCGGCGGGAAGGTGCTCGACGAGGCGGCGCTCCGCGAGGCGTTCGCCGGCGCGCGCGGGGGCGGCGCCGACCCGCTCGTGCTCTTCCAGGCTGACGCAGGGGTTCCGCACGGGCGCGTGGTCCAGGTGATGGAGCAGGCGCGCGAGGCGGGGCTGACCCGGCTGGCGATAGCGACCCGGGCCGGTCAGGACGGGCAGTGACGGCGGTCACTCGACCCCGGCGCGAGGCGGGGGGTAGGATGCGATTTCGTCCATGAGTGCCCCGGCCCCCAAGAAGCGCATCGGCGAGATGCTCCTCGAGGCGGGCATCATCGACGAGACGCAGCTCCGGGCGGCCCTCGGGCACCAGCGGCAGTGGGGCTGCCGGCTCGGCCAGGCGCTCGTCGACCTGAAGCTCGCCACCGAGGCGGACATCGTCCGCGCGCTCTCGCTCAAGTTCGGCTTCGAGGTCGCGAAGCTCGACGCCCTCGAGCCGTACGGGCTCGAGCAGGCGCTGAAGCTCTTCCAGCGCGAGTTCACGGTCCGCAACAACGTCTTCCCGATGTGGGCCGACACGGCCAACGTGACGGTCGCGATGAGCGATCCGACGAACCTCGCGGTGGCCGACGAGATCCGGTTCCGGACGAGCCGCCGGGTGAAGGTCTGCATCGGCGGGGATCACGAGATCGCGGAGGCGGTGAGGCGCGCGTACCCGGGCGCCGCGGCGGTCGAGGCGATCGCGCTCGATCTCGACGCCGATTCGGGCGTCGAGGGCGAGGCGCTGTTCGACCCGTTCGGCGGCGGCTCGAAGGACGCGCTCGACGCCTTCTTCGGCGCGCAGGGCGAGGCCGCGACGGAAGACGCGGCCCAGCCTGCGGCCGCGCCCGCGCCGCGCGCCGCGCCCGCGGCCCCCCCCCAGGCCGCGCCCCGTCCGGCCGCCCCCGCTCCCGCGCAGCGGGCACCCGCGCCGGCGCGCACCGGTGCGGTCCAGGCTCAGCCCGCGCCCGCGCAGACCCGCACCGGCGCCGTCCCCGCGCAGGCGGTCCCGGCGCCCGCCGCACCACCGGCCCCCGCCCGGTCGCCGGCGCCGAGGGCCGCACCCGCGCGCCCGGCGCCTGCCGCGAAGCCGGCCCCCCCTGCGGCCGCGCCTCCGCCCGCCCCCGCGGCGGCGTACGCGCTCGAGCTCGAGGAGAAGACCGGCGACGCGCCGATCTTCGAGCCCGGCGAGCCGATGGAGCTCTCGCAGCTCCAGGAAGAGGAGATGGTCGAGGGCCGCCTCCCCTCGCGCGACCTGACCGAGCACGAGCTCGCGATCCTCGACTCGCTCGACAAGCTCGCGAGCGGCGCGCCGGCGCAGCCCGACGTCGTGAAGCCGGCGCAGGCGATGGCCGCGATGATCCGGCTCCTCATCCGCAAGCGGATCGTGAGCGAGCTCGAGTTCCTGGACGAGCTCTCGAAGAAGTGACGGGCGGCTCGATGGACGCGAAGCTCGAGCGGATCCTCCGCGCGGTGCGTGAGCGGCAGGGACGGGTGGTGGCGCTCACCGGGGCCGGCATCTCCGCCGAGAGCGGGATCCCGACCTTCCGCGGCGACGAGGGGATCTGGATCGTCGGCTCGCGGAACTACATGCCCCAGGAGATGGCCACCTGGGAGATGTTCGAGCGCGCGCCCGAGGAGGTCTGGCGGTGGTACCTGCACCGCTTCGGCGGCGTGTTCGCCGCGCGGCCCAACGCGGGGCACGCGGCGCTGGTCGCGCTCGAGGACGCCCTCGGCGACCGCTTCACCCTCGTCACCCAGAACATCGACGGGCTGCACCGCCGGGCCGGATCCCGCCGCGTCCTCTGCATCCACGGCGACGCGGCCTGGGTCCGCTGCGCCGGGGAGTGCGGGCTCGGACGGGTGGACCTGCCGCCGCTCGTGCCGCGGGGCATGGAGCCGCTCGGCCCGAGCGAACGCGCCGCGCTCACCTGCCCGCGCTGTGGCCGCTGGCTCCGGCCGCACGTGCTGCTCTTCGACGAGTACTACGACGAGGAGAACTACCACCTCGACAGCGCCCTCCGGGCGGCGGGGCGGGCGGACCTCCTGCTCGTCGTGGGCACGAGCGGGGCGACGAACCTGCCCATGCAGATCGGCGAGCTCGCCTGGCGCCGCGGGACCGCGATGGTGGACGTGAACCCCGAGCCGAACCCGTTCTCGGCTCTGACGGCGCAGCTGCCGGACGGGTTCTTCGCGCGCGGGAGCGCCTGCGAGCGGCTGCCGGACGTCGTCCGGGCGCTCGGTGCCGAGCCGAAGGACGCGCGCTAGGGCGCGTTCAGCTTTCGCTCCGCCATCTTCCTCTCGAGGTGCTGCCGCGGCGTCTCGTGGAGCACGGGGGTGGCCGCCGCCGGCTCGGGCGCAGGCGCCGCGGGGAGGAGCTCGAGCTCGGCCGAGGCCGACGACACCAGGACCGGCTTCGCCCGCGGGACCTGGAGCGCGTCGGCGAGCGCCGTCGGGTACGCGGCGTACACGAGCCGCACATCGAGCCGTCCCCGGGCGGTGTCGCGCGGGAACGTCACCGT
>WNGL01002542.1_pt1 | contig 22027 bp, 20 predicted proteins | sample 5400591 | NCBI WGS metagenome assembly WNGL01 (sample SAMN13153377, study PRJNA577476) | soil metagenome | isolation source: 80 cm soil or saprolite under Garry oak tree replicate 1 | place: USA:California | collected 2016-06-15 | reverse complement strand
AGGATTAGGCCGGTTGCTGCGTTCAACGACGGATCGCGGAATTCTGGCAGTGCTCGACAACCGAATTAACACGAAGTCGTACGGAAGGCTGTTCATGGAGAGCCTTCCGGATTACGAGGTGACGGATAGCATTGAGAAGTTGGTGGAGTTCATGGGGTAGATGCGTTCTACCCGCATAAACGGTAAAAAAGGCGAAAAGTCACGGTAGAATCCCACATGCTCGGTAGTCGCTTGCTTTGGACAGCCTTCGTCGTGCTTTCGGCCGGCGCAGCCGTTTTTACATTCAGAAATTTCTCTACGGCCTTCCCTCTGGTTTCTATCGAACTGAAGATGGATCGTGCGGATGCTCTTCGTTCTGCCCGCACGATCGCCCAGAGAAATGCCTGGCCGCCGGAAGGATTCGACCAGGCGGCCGAATTCGGGGGCAGTCAAGAGGTCCAGAACTTCGTCGAGCTGGAGGGTGGGGGTAAACAAGAGCTGGGGAGAATCCTAAAGGAAAAAATCTTTGCGCTGTACACATGGCGCGTGCGTCATTTCAAACAAGGCGATGCACACGAAACTCTCATTCGATTCACACCCGACGGTACGCCCTACGGTTTCTCTGTCAAGCTTCCGGAGGAGGAGCGCGGCGACACCAGGCCGGAAGGCGAGGCGCAGCAGATCGCCGAAACGGCGGCACAGCGCGATTGGGGCATCGATTTCGGCCGATATCGTCTGGTCGAATCTTCCAAAGATCTGAAGCCCGGCGGACGCACGGATCATACTTTTGTGTATGAACGCCAGGACGAAAGCCTGCGAGAAGGCCATTACCGGTTGCGGCTCGTTGTCGGCGGCGACAAGCTGACGGAGCTGACGCATTTCGTCCAGATTCCGGAAGCATTCACGCGACGCTACGAAGAGATGCGCGCGTCCAACGACGCCATCGGCGCGTTTTCTCAAATCGTCACCTTTGGTTTATACATTCTCGGCTTCTGCGGCGTCGGCCTGTTTTTCATGATCCGTCACCGTTGGGTCCTCTGGCGGCAGCCTCTGTTGTGGGGATTCTTCATTGCGTTCTTGCTCGGCCTGCAACAGCTCAACTCCTGGCCCCTTCTCTGGATGGGATATGACACGGCCTTGCCCGCAAGCGGATTTACCATCCGTCAATTGCTGCGAGCCGGCGCGACTTTCGGCCTCTTTTCGATGTTGCTGACGGTCTCGTTCATGGCCGCCGAAACGCTGTCGCGGCGTGCCTTTCCGCATCACATCCAATTCTGGAAAGCGTGGTCGCGTCCCGTTTCCGCTTCCAAAATCATCTTTGGGGAAACGCTTGCCGGCTATCTCCTGGTTACAGTGTTCTTTGCTTACGAGATCGTTCTCTACTTTTTTACTCAGGAAAAGCTCGGCTGGTGGACGCCGTCCGACACTCTTTTGAATCCCGATATGTTTGCCACGTATGTTCCCTCACTCGCTGCGGTTGCTCAAGCCGCGCAGGCGGGCTTTTGGGAAGAGTCTTTGTTCCGCGCGGCGCCTCTCGCATCGGCGGCACTCATAGGCGACAAATTCGGAAAACGGCGAACGTTCATTGGCGGGGCGATGATCCTGCAGGCGCTCGTCTTCGCGTCGGGGCACGCCGGCTACGCGAATCAGCCGGCATATGCGCGCGTGGTTGAGCTGATCATTCCATCATTCGTGTTCGGGGCTTTGTATCTGGCGTTCGGGCTTCTGCCAGGCATCGTCCTGCATTTCACCTACGACACGGTCTGGATGTCACTGCCGCTTTTCGTGTCTTCAACGGCACGGGCCCACCTCGAACAGGTCATCGTTGCACTCGCTGTTCTGGTCCCGCTCTGGGTCGTACTGGCGAACCGCATCCGGGTGGGATCATGGGCGGAAGTCCCTCACGAAGTTTTCAATGGGGCGTGGAAACCTCGCGAAATTCCGGAAGCACCCCCCGAAATCACAGCCGTACCTGTCCGGACATTCATCTCGCCGGCGGTTTTGCGCGCATTGCCGGTGATCGGGTTGGCCGGATTTGTGTTGTGGATTGCGGCATCACCGTTTCACACCGATGTTCCTCCAATCCAGATCACTCGCAATGAGGCGGAGCAGAAGGCCCGGCAGGCTCTCACCGAACGCGGGATACAACTCGATGAGTCCTGGAGGGCGCTGAGCCGGGTTGAAGGACAACCGGGTGAGCAGAATCGATTTGTGTGGCAAAAGGCGGGACCAGACGCATACAAACGACTCGTTGGATCCTATCTGACTCCGCCCCACTGGTTCGTGCGATTCGCCCGTTTCCAGGGTGATGTCGCCGAGCGTGCCGAAGAATTTCAAGTATTCATCGACGGCAGCGGCCGGGTGTTTCGTGTCAATCATGATCTGCCTGAAGCGCGGCCGGGAAAAAGCTTGGCCCAGGAAGAGACGCGCAAGATTGCTACGGATACGCTTCAAGTACGTCTGGGACCCCACGCATCGTCTCTTCAGGAGATCTCCGCTGAAGCCGGTAAGAGGCCGGCGCGTACCGATTGGACCTTCGTGTTCAAAGACACTCAGAACTACGGCTTGCCCGAAGGCGAACCGAGAATCGCGATTGAAATTGCCGGAGATGAAGTCGTCGACTTTGCGCGGTTCATTTATGTCCCGGAGGAGTGGTTGCGAAACGAGCGAAGGCAACAGAACATTCCCGGAATCTTGCGTACGGTTTGTACGGTCCTGCTTGTCGGAATCGTGGTCGGCGCCTCCATTCTCGGCATCGTCCGTTGGAGCCGGCGCCGGAATTTCTCGACCCACACGTTCTACAGGTTATACGGGTTGTTGTTTCTGATCAGCGTAGTCAATGTACTGAACAGCTGGCCTATTCAGGCATCCGAAGCTTCCACTGCTCAGCCGCTGGCGCTGCAGGCGGCAATCGTGCTTTCTGTGTCGCTGGTATTCGGAATCTTCACTGCAGCCGCCCTGGCGCTGGCCGGTGGTGTGGTTGCGGCCAAGGCGAATGCCCTGGCTGTTTTACGGACGGACATTGCGGCCGGCGTGTCTCTTGGATTCGCGCTCGCTGGAATCAGCGCGCTGGCAAGATACGTGGTACCGTCGATGAGTCCGCTTTGGGGGAATCTGAGTGCAGCTTCCACTTTCCTTCCCATACTGACGGCGGCGCTTTCTCCTCTGACGGCATTGATTATCCAGGCGATCGTTCTGCTCACTGTTTTCTTCGCTTTGGCGCAAAGAACCCGCGCTTCTGTTTTGTTGGTTGTGGTCGGACTTGTAATGGCGGGTTCCACAGCCATTGAGACGATACCGTCGTGGCTGATTTTCGGCGCCGCAACGGGAATCGTTCTGATGCTGGCGTATCTCGCGGTTTTCAGACATCAACCGATGGTCGCACTCGTCACTGCAGCCACTCTTGTCATTCTTTCCACATTGAGGGACGGTATCCAGCGTCCGTATTCGACGGCTCTCTTGGGTTCTATCATGGCCAGCGTGCTCATCGCGCTTGCAGCCTGGGTGTGGTACCGCGGATCTGCTACAGTTGTGGAATGAGAGTGGACCTATGCGCATTACGGAAATCTTTTTCTCAATCCAAGGCGAATCGACGCATGCGGGCAAGCCATGCGTGTTTGTACGCCTGACGGGTTGCTCGCTCCGGTGCGTCTACTGCGACACGAAGTACGCCTACGCGGGCGGGCGCGAAATGTCGCTTCAGGAAGTGCTGGGCGTCGTCGCCGGCCATCCTGCAAAGCTGGTGGAAGTCACGGGCGGCGAGCCACTCGAGCAGGAAGAAGTCTATCTTCTCATGTCATCGCTTCTTGATCGCGGCTACACCGTCATGCTCGAGACCGGAGGGCACCACAGCGTGGTGCGTGTGCCGAAGCCCGTGATCAAGGTCATCGATATCAAGTGCCCGGACAGCCGCGAGGGCGACACCGTCTGCTGGGATAACATTGAATTGGCCGAACCTCACGATGAATTCAAATTTGTGATTTCGTCGCAAGCCGATTATGACTGGTCGAAAAATATCTATCTTGAAAAGCTGCGCGGCAGGCCCAATCCGGTCCTTTTTTCACCCGCACACGACGATCTGCCCGCCCGGAACCTGGCTCGTTGGATTCTCGATGACGGGTTGCCGGTCCGGCTTCACTTGCAGATCCATAAGTACATCTGGGGCGCGGATGCGCGTGGGGTCTGACCCTTTGACTTTTCCGCGCTAAGCCTATTAAAATCCAAGCTCTTGACGGATCTCATGGATCAGACTTCGAACAGATTGAAGGCCGTCGTTCTAATCAGCGGTGGAATGGACAGTTGTGTCACAGCCGCCATCGCCAGCCGGAGCTACCGCATTGCGGCTCTTCATGTGAGTTACGGCCAGCCAACGGAACGCCGCGAGCTTCAGTCATTTCACGCGGTTGCAGATTATTTCGGCGCATCCGAGCGGCTCGCGGTGCCGCTCGAGCACTTCCGTTTGATTGGCGGCTCGAGCTTGACCGATTCCCGGATACCAATCCACGACGCGAACCTGACAAGCCGGGAAATTCCCAATACTTACGTTCCTTTTCGAAATGCGCACTTTTTATCGATAGCGACATCTTGGGCCGAAGTTCTCGGCGCCAGAAAGATTTTCATCGGCGCAGTTTGGGAAGACAGTTCCGGTTATCCGGATTGCCGGCCGGAATATTACGAAGCCTTCAACAAAGTGATCCGCGCCGGCACACGGCCAACAACGGACATCGCGATCGAGACACCGCTCATTTACCTGGCAAAACGCGATATCGTCAAACGAGGCGCGGCGTTGAACGCCCCGTTTCATTTGACCTGGTCGTGCTATCGCGACTCGGATATAGCATGTGGAGCCTGCGACAGTTGCGCCCTCCGGCTCAGGGCGTTTCGGCAGGCTGAAATGGAGGACCCCATCGCATACTCCAATAAACCGGGGTACGCTGCTTGAGTGCCGTACTGACTGTACCGGTGACCGCCGGCGTGCGGCACAGAATTTTTATTTTCCTGACGGAGGGTTCAATGAAGTTCACGAAAATCCTGCTCTTTCTCGTGATCGTGATGTTCGTCACCATTCCTGGGTTTGCACAAACGGGCAACATTCATGGCAAAGTGACGGATACCGATGGGAAGCCGATGGTCGGCGCCACCATCTCGATTGATCGACAGGGCATCACTCAACATTTTGAAGTCAAGACCGACAACCGAGGTCAGTATCTGCACGCGGGTCTGCCTACCGGGCAGTACCAGATCAGCGTCATGAGGGACGGCAAGAAGGCCTTGACCCAGCCTGGAGTCGTCCGCTTCGGCGGCGACACGGCCGTTGATTTCGATCTGAAGCAAGCTGCCGCACAGGGCGTCAGTGAGGAGGCCAGGCAGAAAGCCGCCGACGAGAAGGCAAAAGCAGAGGCCACCAAGGCTGCGTTCGAGCAGGCTCGGACTGCGATGATCAGCAAGAATTATGACGAAGCCATTCGGCTCTTCCAAGAGGCGGCCGAGAAGGATCCAACCCAGCACGTGATCTACGCCAACCTAGCCGATGCGTACTCGCAGACCAAAAAGTACGACGACGCGGCGAAAGCTTATAACAAAGCGATCGAATTGAAGCCCGACGAGGCGGCTTACTACAACAATCTCGGAATCGTGCAGGGCAGTGCCGGAAAGATCGATGACGCCACAAAAGCGCTACAGAAAGCTGCAGAGTTGAATCCGCCAGGCGCAGGCCAGAGCTATTACAATCTTGGCGCAGTGCTGACAAACCGGGGCCGGACCAAGGAAGCCGCCGACGCTTTCAAGAAAGCCATCGAATACAACCCCCAAATGGCTCAGGCTTATTACCAGCTCGGCATTTCCTACTTCGGCGCGCCGGATACGATTCCGCAAGCGATCCCTACTCTCCAGAAATTCCAGGAGCTTGTCGCTGCGCTTCCCAAAGAGCAGCAAACTCCTTTTGCGAATGACGTCGAAGCTGCCAAGCAGTTGATCGAGGCAGCCAAGGCATCGGCTCCGACCGGATTCAAGAGCGAGAAAGCGATCGCCGAGGAAAAGGCCGCTCAGGAAAAAGCCGCAAAGCAGAAGGCCGCTGCCGAGAAAGCGAAGAAGAAGAATTAGTGGATCCAAAACTGTAGCGGCGCTCATAGAGCGCCGCTACAGTTTTGAACCGGGAATCCGCACGCGATGTTTTCATCCCGCAATATTCATTTCGCCATCCTGGGAATCATCCTCGGGGCAACTCTCGGATACATTCTCGCCTTTTACCAGGTGCAAGCATCAATGGGGCCTGCAGTCTCCCGCTCGGCGAGTTCCAATCTGCCCAACGGTCATCCCAATGTCACGAATGAGCAAGTGCTTGCGATGTTCAAAGAAGCCTTGCAGAAGAATCCGAACGACACGACGCTTATCACCAAGTACGCCAACTTCCTTTTCGATCTTGGAAGGGCGCAGGAAGCCGTCGAATGGTTCGCAAAAGTCGTTGCATTACAACCGAAGAACGCTGACGTCAGAACGGATCTGGCGACAGCGCTCTGGAACGCCGGCCAGAAGGACAAAGCCATGACGGAGTATCAGACTGCGTTGAGCATTGATCCGAAGCACATGGCCACACTTCACAATCTCGTTGTTGTCTACACGGAAGATCGCAATTTTCCCGCGGCCGAAAGAACGCTCAGGCAGATGGAAGAGATCGATCCTAAGTACCAAGGCCTGGATACGTTGAAAACGCGTCTCCGGGAGCTGAAGGGATCAAACTAGTATGCGCTTCCTTATTCGAGTCGTCGGATTATTGTTCGCGATGTATGCGGCTCTATCGATGATACGGCGCGTCTTGGCGGCATTCAGTCCTGCGGGCCATGTCGCCGCGACAACCGTCGCTGGACATCTCGTGAAGGATCCCGTCTGTGGAACGTATGTGCCGGAGCGGAAAGCCATCCAAGCCAGCGGCCAGTTTTTCTGTTCCGAAGAATGCCGGAGGAAGTTCCAACAATTGACAATTGAACAGTGAACAATGAACATTTCCGAAAAAAATGTTCATTGTTCGCTGTTCAATGTTCAATTGTCATCTGAATCTACTGAATCCGCATCCGATAAAACGACCGGTAGACAAACACCAACGATATTGCCAGAAACACCGCCGAGATGGCCGTGGTGAGCCCCGTTCCCTGATTGTTCGCCACCGATACGGCCAAATCCACTGCCAGCAAACCGAACAATGTGGTGAACTTGATAATTGGATTCAAGGCCACGGAACTCGTGTCCTTGAACGGATCGCCAACAGTATCGCCGACAACGGTTGCCGCGTGCAGTTCGGTTCCCTTCGACTTTAATTCCGTCTCGACGATTTTCTTAGCGTTGTCCCAAGCCCCTCCTGCATTGGCCATGAAGATCGCCTGGTACAGACCGAACAGTGCTATCGAAATCAGATACCCGATAAAGAAATACGGTTCCAGGAATGCAAAACCCAACGTAGCGAAGAACACCGTCAAGAAAATATTGAACATCCCCTTCTGCGCATATTGCGTGCAGATCTCGACCACTTTTTTGGAATCGCTCACCGACGCCTTTGTCGTGCCCTCCAACTTGATATTCGCCTTGATGAATTCCACCGCGCGATATGCTCCGGTGCTCACCGCCTGGGTCGAGGCCCCCGTAAACCAGTAGATCATTGCCCCTCCCGCGATCAACCCCAGGAGAAACGGCGGGTGAAGAATGGAGATGTTCGTCATCAGGTTCGGGTTCAATCCTTCGGTGAGCGCGAGAATGATCGAGAAGATCATGGTCGTTGCACCAACCACCGCAGTCCCAATCAGCACGGGTTTGGCCGTCGCCTTGAACGTATTGCCTGCCCCGTCGTTCTCCTCGAGGAATTCTTTGGCCTGTTCGAACTGGGGCGCAAATCCGAAATTGCGTTTGATGTCTTCGTCGATGCCGCGAATTTGTTCGATCGTGGATAGTTCAAATACCGATTGCGCATTGTCGGTCACCGGACCATACGAGTCGACCGCTATCGTCACCGGCCCCATGCCCAAAAAACCAAACGCCACGAGCCCAAACGCAAAGACGGCAGGAGCCAACATGATTCCCGATGGAAATGACGTGCTGATCGTATAGCCGATCCCCATGAGGACCACAATCGACATTCCTAACCAGTAGGCGCTGAAATTGCCCGCAACAAAACCCGATAAGATATTCAGCGAAGCGCCGCCTTCGCGCGAAGCAGTGACAACCTCCCGAACATGCCGGGATCCCGTCGAAGTGAAGACCTTAACGAATTCCGGAATGATGGCCCCCGCTAGTGTTCCGCAAGTGATGACGGCGGAGAGCTTCCACCACAGCGTGGTGTCGCCGGCGACATCGGGGATGAGAATCTTGGAAAGAATGAAGGTCAGCGCAACCGATACGATCGACGTCAGCCAAACCAGGGACGTCAGCGGCGCTTCGAAATTCATTTTGGCGGCATTCTCATACCTCGTCTTTGCGACAGCGCTGTTGACGAAATAGCTGAGCGCCGAGGCAATGATCATGAGCACGCGCATGCTGAAGATCCAGACCAGTAACTGGACTTGCACGACGGGATCCCGGACCGCAAGGAGAATGAACGAAATCAATGCGACGCCCGTAACGCCGTAAGTCTCAAAGCCATCGGCTGACGGCCCGACCGAATCGCCTGCGTTATCGCCGGTACAGTCGGCGATCACACCCGGATTGCGGGCATCGTCTTCCTTGATCTTGAAAGCGATCTTCATCAGGTCGGAACCAATATCCGCGATCTTCGTAAAGATGCCGCCCGCCACCCGCAGAGCTGCTGCGCCGAGCGATTCCCCAATGGCGAATCCGATAAAGCAGGGACCGGCTAGATTTCCCGGGATGAACAACAGGATGCAAAGCATCAGGAACAGCTCGATGCTGATCAAAAGCATTCCGATGCTCATGCCGGATTCCATCGGAATGTAGTAGCAGGGATAGGGTCTGCCGCGAAGGCTTGCAAACGCAGTGCGTGAATTCGCAAACGTATTCACTCGTATGCCGAACCAGGCGACCGAATAGCTGCCCAAAATTCCAATAATGCTGAAAATGAGAATGATGAAGACGCGGTAGACCTCGAGGCGCTGCAGGACGCCAAAATAAAAGATGATCGCTGTACCGATGAAAATCTCGAGGATCATTAAGAATCTTCCTTGCGTCTGCAAATACGTCTTGCAGGTTTCGTAGATGAGCTCGGAGATTTCCCGCATCGAGGCGTGGACGGCCAGGTCGCGCAACCGCTTGTAAATGACCAGGCCGAAAACCATTCCCAAAAGCGCTATGAGTAGGCCGCCCATCAGCAAGCTGGGACCGCTAATGCCGCCCAGGAAAGTGACGCGGCTCAGATCGGGAACGACGAGATTGACCTCGCCCCCGCGATGCTCGGGCTGCGCGCCTTGCGCAAGAAGTAACAGCATGATCGAAAACTCCTATCGGGTGTTTCAGGGACGCGCCCGACGGGAACTCCTCGGGTCCAGCCAATCCCGAAGTGCGTCACCCAGAAAGTTGAAAGATAAAACCGTCAATGCCAGAGTCACGGACGGGAACACCACCATGTGCGGCGCGTCGAACAAATGATTGCGGGCGTCATTCAACATAGCACCCCAACTCGGTGTTGGCGGGGCTATACCCAAGCCTAGAAAACTGAGCGATGCTTCGCTGAGTATCGCAATCGCCATTCCAACGCTGGCCTGCACCAAAACCGGCTGGACGATGTTCGGCAAAATGTGGCCGGCGAAGATCCTCATGCTCGACGCCCCAAGCGCGCGGGCTGATTCCACGAACTCGAGTGTCTTTACTTTGAGGACCTGACCGCGCGCCAGCCGTGCATATCCAACCCAACCGATCGTCGTCAACGCAAAAATTAATCGATCGAGACCTTGGCCCAGGAAAGCCACAAGCGCGATCGCAAACAGAACTCCGGGGAAGGCCAACAACGAATTGATGACCACCACCGTCACAAGCGTGTCCAGCTTGCCGCCGACGTAACCGGCAAATCCCCCAATCAAAACGCCGGCCAAGCCGGAGAGCAAAACAACGGTAGCTCCAACCCGCATGCTCACGCGGGCACCCCAAAGGATGCGTGAGAGAATATCACGCCCCAACTCGTCGTTTCCAAACGGATGCTTCCATGACGGTCCTTGAAGCCGGTCCATCAATTTTTGATCGGCCGGATCGTACGGCGCGAGCCATGGCGCAAACAGCGCCGCCATCGTTAGAGCGGCCACGATGAAAAGACCCGCCGCCGCCAGTTTGTTCTTTCGGAGAAACTCAGTCATACCGGATGCGCGGGTCTACGACGGAATACAGGACGTCCGTGGCCAGATTTACGAGGATGTATGTCAATGCAATCGTTAGAATGCAGCCCTGCGCGAGCGGATAGTCTCGGGCGAAGATTGCCTGGATCGTCAGGCGGCCAAGTCCAGGCCATGAAAAGATCGTTTCGGTGATGATGGCTCCGGCCAGCAACCCTCCAGCATTGAGTCCCAGCAGCGTGACCACAGGAAGTAATCCATTGCGCAACGCGTGTCCAAACAACACGGCGCGTTCGGTGAGTCCCTTCGCTCGCGCCGTGCGGACATAGTCCTGCCGGATTTCCTCGAGCATCGACCCGCGCACCATCCGCGTCATGATGGCCGCCGAACCTCCTCCTAATGTAATGGCCGGCAAGATCAAATGCGAAAAACCGTCCTCACCCGATACCGGCAGCAAACCAAGCGCGATCGAGAAGAAAAGAACCAGCAAGGGACCTAATGCAAAATTCGGAAGCGACACCCCAAACAAACTCACGAAGCCGATCGCCCGATCCAGGGCGAGGCCGCGCCGCATTGCGCTGATAACACCGAACGGTACGGAAACCGTTATGCAAAAAATCATAGATGCAGCAGCAAGCTTCACGGTTGCGGGATATCGCGCCATTATGGCAGAAGCTACTGTCTCCTGATTGCGGAAAGATATACCGAGATCGCCGCGCAGCAGTCCGGTTATATAGGTCCGGTATTGCTCCAGGACCGGCCGGTCCAATCCCAAGTCGTGGCGCAACCCTTCAACCTCCGCCACGGATGCGCCTTCTCCCAACATCTGGGCCACGGGATCGCCGGGCACCATGTGGATCAACCCGAACACAAGACTTACAACGATCCAAAGGATAGGTAACGTCAGCAGCAGGCGCCGGACCAGGAAGGCGAGCATAGCTATCGAGTATAGCTAGAAGTTCGCCGTGCACCTCAATGACAATTGAGAATTGAACATTGAACAATGAACATTTCCGATAAAAAATTTATCAGTCGTCATTAATCAATGGTCATTAGTCATTTTTTGGGGAGGAGAGGAGCCCCCTTCCGGGAGCTCCTGCGGGGTTCTGAAAGGGAAATCGAACTAAACGATTGCCCTTAATGATGCAAGACTCGTACCAAACCAATCGCTACAACGAATTCAGCGAGTTACGATCAAAGCCGCCGCCGTAGCTCCAAAAATCTGACAATCTGCGATCAACTTCGTGTCAATTTTCGGTACTCCCAGAGGGAAGGGGTGAATCCAGCCGTCGAACACCCTGCTCCAGGTCCAGCAAAAACTGCTTTCTCCAAAGTCCGCCGCCGTAGCCCCCGAGCTTGCCGTCTTTGTTAACTACCCGGTGACATGGGATGACGATGGCGATCCGGTTCAGGCCGTTCGCATGACCTACCGCACGTTGTGAGCCGGCCGAATCAATTTGCCGTGCCAGGTCTTCGTACGAACGGGTCTGGCCGTAAGGTATGCGCAACAACTGGTTCCACACGCGCTCCTGAAAACGAGTGCCCGGATAAACCAACGGAACCGAAAACTGCTTCAGATTCCCGGCGAAATATTGCTCCAGTTCCTTCTCGAGAATATTCAAATGCTCGTTGCGGCCGGGCACGATCGCGCACGAGAACAGCTTCTTCAATGTCAGAAACTGGTTTTGGAGCATTCGCCTGTCTGTAAATTCCAGAAGGCATACGCCACGATGGTTCGCTGCGGCGATCAGAGGTCCCAGGGGACTCTCAAACCACGAGACAACGATACAGTCGAGGTCTTCGCTGCGGCCGGGCGGTCTGCCGAACGTGCGCGTGAACGCGTCCCTAAATCCACTGTGCGATTCGTAGCCGTTACCCAGCGCGACATCGTCCAGACCGCTCCCTCGCCGAAGCTGGTCCAGAGCGCTGCCCAGCCGCTGCGATCTGCAGTAGGCCTGAAAGGTCATGCCATAGTGCTTGCGGAAATATCGCCGGAGGCGAAACGGTTCGATGCCCGATTGCCGCAGTTCCGCATCCTTGATCTTTTCCGAGGTACTGCTGACGAGCTCCAGCGCGGCGTTTACCCACTTCGGCGGCTGTCCTTTCGCATCCAGCGGGCGGCAGCGTTTGCAAGGACGGTATCCTGCAAGCAGGGCTTCGCGGACGTCGGAGAAATAGTCCACGTTTTTCGGCAGCGGCTTTCTGGCCGGACAGGACGGGCGGCAGAATATTCCAGTTGTGCGCACACCTAGAAAAAAGATGCCGTCATAGGAGACGTCTTTCGCAAGATATGCGCGTTGCATTTCTTTGACGGATGGCATCATGTTCATGGCCGCCATTGTTTCTCGAATTTCGACAACGATTCCACCGATTTCTTGACAGTGATTTCCGCGGGGCCGGTGAACGTTAAACTTTCGCTCCGTCATTTTCTGTTCCGTCATTTTCTGTTGTGATAGCCTAAGCGCACGCTTTTGACCTTTCGGCACGGCCGATCGAGTTCGGAAGTGTATCGAGGACTGTCTGGATTTCGGGAGGAGCGATATGAAAAAGGTACTCGTGACGTTGGTTGTAATATCGGCTCTCATGCTGGGGCCGGCGGTTGGGCCGGCAGCCGCCCAGAATGCAAGAGCCTTGCTGCAGGCGGCTGACAGCGCCGTCGGCGCAAGCAAAGTCAATTCCATTCAGTACACCGGGACGGGACGGATCGCCTATCTCGGTCAGAATTTCACCACCGCGGACGATTGGCCGCGCGTGGATTTGAAGACCTGGTCCCAAACCATCGATTACAGCGGAAAGTCGGCCAAAGAAGAGATGGTGCGTGTGCAAGGCAACAACCCGCCGCGCGGCGGAGGTGCCGGCTTTCCCATCACGGGCGAGCAGCGCTCAACGACACTGGTCAGCGGCAATTACGCCTGGAACTTGAACGCACAAGGCCAGCCCCAAGCCCAGAACGATCAAGCCGAAGTGCGCCAGTTCATGCTCTCGGTCAGCCCGCATGGCTTCATCAAGGCGGCGATGGCCGATCCGAATGCGACCATAACCGATCGCGAATTCATCGGCGCCGGCAGGACGCTGCGTGTCGTCGGCTTCACCACGATGGGCAAGTACAGGGCGACGGGCGAGTTCAATGCCCAGAACATGCTGGAGCGCGTGGTCACCTGGATTCCGAGCCCGGTAATGGGCGATATGCAGGTCGAGATCCGCTACACGGATTGGAAGGACATCGGCAATGGCATCAAGGCGCCGTTCCACATCCATATGCACCAGGGCGACCATCCCCTGGTGCGCGGCATGAATTTCATGGACGTCCAGGCCAGCGATGTGAAAGCCAACGTTGAGAGCGCGTCCTTAACCGTGCCCGACGCAGTGCGGAGCGCGGCAGCGCCCAGGGTCAATATTCAGACCACCAAGCTCGCCGAAGGCGTGTGGCTCATCGCCGGCGGCTCGCATAACAGCGTCGCGGTCGAATTCAAGGATTTCGCCGCCATCATCGAAGCCCCGCTGGACGATGCGCGCACCAACGCGGTGATCGCCGAAACCAAACGGCTCATTCCGGGCAAAACGATTCGGTATGTCGTCAACACCCATCATCACTGGGATCATTCGGGCGGCCTCCGGGCGGCTTCCGCGGAAGGGGCTACCATTGTCACGAATGAGCTGAACAAGAACTTCTACGAAAGAGTCCAACTCGTACCGCAGCCCCGTACTCTGAGTTCGGACCGGCTGTCGCAATTCCCATTCGCGACGACGGGGCCCGGACCAGGAAAGCTCGAGACCTATAGGGAGCGGCATGCGATCAGCGACGGCGACCAATCGATCATCAGCTACCACGTCGACGGGTTCAATCACGCGGGCGACATGGCGATCGTGTATCTGCCGAAGTCGAAGATTCTCATCAATGCGGACATGGGGCCACCGGCTCCCGGGACGCCGGTCGCGAATGTCAGCCCGAATTCGGTATCGCTTTACAACAACATCAAGCGGCTGAAGCTCGATGTTTCCCAACATGTGCCGATTCATGGCAATCCGAGCTCGAACGCGGACTTCGAGCGCACCGTCGGACCGGCTGCAGCGCGTACACGCCCCGCCGGCCCCGAAGGTGGATAGGAGGGTGTGAATGAATTAGGCGGCGCAAAGCGCCGGGTGAGGGGTTCTCCCGGCGTACTGCCACAATTGTCAAATGGTCGAATGTCTGTTCTGCGATGTCCAATGAACTTGTCCAAGAACCCACTGACCCAATGACAATATGACGAAGTCGTTCTCCCACTGAGGATTGGGTCGTCTGGTCAGTAGGTCATCTGGCGCTTTGACAACTACATTTCACATCGCACAACAGACATTCGACATTTGACAAGTTGTGGCTTGTTGCCCCCTCTTCCAGAGGCCGTCTTCTGAATTTTCGATTACGCCCTTTTGATGACGACGAAGCTGATATCGTCAGCCGCTTCTGCAAAATTCAGGACGTCTGTCTTGATACCTTCGAAGATCTGCCGCGCTCGCTTATGCTTTAACTCGCGAACTTTCCGTTCCAGCCGTTCGGGGAAATACCGTTCATTGTCCTTCATATGTTCTGACAGTCCATCGGTATAAAGGAGCAAGATGTCGCCTGTGCCCATGAGCTTCCATTCGTTGAGCTGGTACTGATCTTTGAAACCCAGAGTGCTTTGCTTCTTGCGGCGATCGATAATGTTATTTGATGGAAGTGTTCCAATTGGCGGAAACGACGTGCAAAGTTCCTGGCTCACGGGCATGAAGCGGTCTAGCTTATGGGAGAAAACCACTGGAGCCGGGTGTGCGGCTGAAAGAAACCGGAACGTGGAATCTTCGGAAATTTCGCCGTAGATCATTGTTGTGTATTTGTGAAGGCTCGACGAATCGTAGAATCGCGTGTTGAGGTTCTCGAAGAGATGTTTCGTGATATGGCCGAACATGTCCAACTCATAGACTGATCCGACGAGAAACGCCTGATGCAACATCGCCGCGAGGATGGCGTCGGTCAAGTGGTGTCCGGAAACATCCAGAAGAACGATTCCAGCCATTTTCCTGCACGCCTTCAGGTTTTCCACAATGTCGGCCCGCCCTTGCGTCTCCGCGCGCTCGATTCGCGCCTGCAGATCGTAACGTTTTTGAAAATCGACATAAATGATATGGTCGCCGCCTCCGGCTCCGCGGAGCGGCAGTGTCTCGCCATAAACATCAACTCCCTGGAGCGCCGGGATATCCGCGGTCGTTGGCTTAATGCGATCTGCAATATCCTGGAAATTTTTCAGTTCTTCGCTTAACGCACTGGTCGAATCAATCATCATCTGTGGTCGCATGCGCCCCCCGTGCAATGTGGATGCCGTTTCTCAATCGTAGCCAGCGCGAGCTGCCCCGGCCATCCGCCAAGTATAAGATTGATGTGTGGATCTTCCCGTCAATCCGCCGATTTTGCCGATGCTTGCCAAGCGCATCGGAGAATTACCGGCTGCTGGACAGTGGATCTTCGAGCCCAAATGGGATGGGTTTCGCGCGCTGGTTTTTCGCGACGGCGACGAGATCCTTATCCAGAGCCGTGATGAAAAATCGCTGAACCGGTACTTCCCCGAACTGCTGGGGCCGCTTCGATCGCAATTGCCGGCGCGTTCCGTGGTCGACAGCGAAATCGTCGTTGCCAGAAATGGCGCGCTCGACTTCGAAGCACTGCAGCTCCGCATTCATCCGGCCGCGTCGCGGGTGAACCTTCTCTCCCGGGAGAGTCCGGCATCGATCGTCTTATTCGATCTGCTCTCGGAGGGGAACCAGGATTTGCGCAGCGTGGCGTTTCGGGAGCGCCGCATGAAGCTGGAATCGATGCTTTCAGCCGCAGCGCCTCCGATTCACCTGACTCCCGCAACCACCGACTTGAGTGTCGCGGCGGACTGGTTTCGCCGGTTTGAGGGCGCTGGTCTCGACGGGGTCGTGGCCAAGGCGATTTCGGGAAAGTATGAGTCCAATAAGCGCGTCATGCTGAAGGTGAAGCACGAGCGCGATTGCGATTGTGTCGTTGGCGGCTTTCGATGGCACAAGAACAGTGAGCGCGCGGCTGTCGGCTCCCTGCTGCTGGGCCTTTACGACGATTCGGGAGCCCTGCAGCATGTCGGCGTCTGCGGGAGCTTTAAGGACAGCGTTCGGCGCGACCTCGTCGAGTACCTCGCCCCCTATCGACGGGATGCGCTCGCCGACCATCCCTGGAAAGCATGGGCCGAGCACGACTCGGCAGACGACCAACCCGGGCGTCGCATGCCGGGCGGCCAAAGCCGCTGGAGCCAGGGCAAGGATCTTTCTTGGGAGCCGCTGCGGCCCGAACTGGTCGTCGAAGTCGCTTACGAGCACATGCAGGGCTCCCGATTCCGCCACCTGGCGCAGTTTCGCCGGTGGCGTCCGGACAAGAAGACGCGCGACTGCACATATGCCCAACTCGAGGTCATTCCGCCATTCGAGCTGGCGGCCATCTTTGGAAATTAACCCTCTCCAGGGGGAGAGGCACGCCACTCACGTGTGGGATCGTCGTCGGGATCCGGAGTTTCCTGCGGCGGGCGCAACTCTTCAGGCACGTGGCGCAGGTTCACCCGGACACGAGTCCAGGTGGATGATCGGCCTCGCATCGAGTCGATCAGGACATCGTCTACCGCAAGCAGCTTGGCCGCCTCGGAATGCTTACGCGTCCAGCGTTCCAGGCCGGCGAGAGCAGCTTCTTTAGAGGGAGAGTTCGCGATCACCAGAAGCGGTATCTTCGTTCGCGGCTTCTTCGCGGCACGCGATGGCGCGACGCGCGGCGCCTCGCCCTCCATCTTGCGGAAGTGCGGCGGCCAGGGCGCGTCGCCGAGACCCGCCGCTTCGTCTTCGGCCGCAAGCTCGAGTAGCTTTTCCAGGGAACCTGCCTGGGCATCCATACTGGCGTGTGGTTCGCCCAACTGCGCGAAACGCCTCGGAACCGTCAGCACGGTAAAATCGGCCGGATCACATTCGGGAACTTCGTCCCAGTGAAGCGGTGCGGATACGCGCGCATCCGGCAGCGGGCGCACGGAATACGCGGAGCACGTCGTACGATCCTTCGCGTTCTGGTTGTAATCGAGAAACACGCCGTGCCGCTCCTCCTTCCACCACTTCGAGGTGGCGAAGGCAGGTACCCGCCTCTCGATCGCACGCGAAAGCGCGAGCGCGGCGCGCCGCACTTCGATGAACGTCCAGCGCGGTTCAATCCGCGCATTCACGTGCATTCCACGCGAACCGCTCGTTTTCGGCCAGCCTCGAAGCCCCATCTCCTCGAGAAACGATTTCACTTCGAGAGCGACACGGCGCACATCGTCCCACCCGACGCCCGGCCCCGGATCCAGATCGACGCGCAATTCGTCCGGGTGGTCGAGGTCGGCAGCGCGGACAGCGTGAGGATGGAGCTCGATCGAGCCCAGGTTCACAACCCAAACCAGTCCTGCGGCATCATCCACAACGATCTCTTCCGCTTTGCGCCCCGAAGGAAATGACAGCGTGACCGTTCGCAGCCATTCGGGCCGACGGACCGGCGCGCGTTTCTGATAGAACGCTTCACCTTCGGCGCCGTTGACGAACCGTTTAAGGACTAGCGGGCGATCGCGAATTCCCGCCAGCGCGCCCGGAGCGACCGCCAGGTAATAGTGCACCAGATCCAGTTTGGAGAGCTTCGTTTGCCTGGAGAAATAAGGTTTGCCGGCATGGGTCACACGCACGTCGCGTCCGTTGAGCGACAGAGTTACGGCGGCGTCCTCTTTCTTCACTCCGACAGGCTAACATTTCGATGAATCAAGGGACATGCCGATACCGATTCACGACTTCATTCGCATTCCATACTTATTGCCTCGCAGGGGCATCACCTGAGGGGCCGTAGATGCTTGGAACTTTGCCGCCCATCGGACGAATGTACGTGCTCAATTGCCCGCGATGATGTACGGCATCGAAAAGGGCGATCCACAACAGTCCTCCGATAGAGTCTCTAAGAATGATTTCTTGTTCTCCTCGGATCAACCAAGCCGGCCGGTTCCATGTGGCATCATCAAGATGGTTCAGTCTCTCAGCAAGCGCATGATGTTGTTCTTGATAGGCAGCGATCATCGCTTCCAGTGTCGCAGGGCCAGCCGCCGCGTGCACACGTAGTCTGCTGTTATACGAACCCTGTCCCGTTTCGCAAAGCTCTACACAACTGCGTTCCAGTGAAACCAGGAGCGCAACCAATTCGCCGGCCGAACGCGAGCCGGCGTGTGGCCGGTAGTCCAGCCGGTCGGGAGGCAGAGCTTTGAAAACGTCCACAAACGCCGGGTATTCCACCGACCATCGTCGAATGAAGAAGTCGCGGTTACTGAGCTGTGTCCCAAATGATTGTTCTCGCATAACCGATTAGGTTATCAGGAGTCTCTACGCAGTGCCGTACGATTCGCGCGTAATCTGATCACGCTGGACTCCGAGCGTTCCCAGATCAGCGAGCACCGACTCCAGGAAACGGGGAGTTGGTTCCACACCTTCTGTCTTGGCGGAAGCACGCTCGAAGGTTGAAATGCCGGGTCCGCAGATGAAGAAGTGACAGTCGAGCTTCGGCGGAACGAGTTCTCTCAGCAGATCGAGTCGCACCCGGCCGCCACGCACATTCGGACCCCGTGCTTCAGAGTGGGCTTCCCGCGTGAGGGTGTGGATCACCTTCAATTGATCCGGGTGTGCTTGTGCTAACGCTTCAATCTCACTCCTGAATATGACGTCTTCCCAGGTCCGATTCGAATAAAGGAGAGTATGGCGAAGTTCGGGATGGAGCTTTAGGGCACTCTTGATGATCGAAAAGTTCGGGACGGATCCCGAGCCGGCGCAAATATGAAACAGGTGATTCGTCTTTTCCAGAATCCTGGCGTTTAGCGTGTACGGTCCGGTGAACCCGGTAATCATCATCCGTGTTCCCTGCGGTGTCCGGCGCACCAGTAACGGGGATAACAATGGCGGATACTTTGTCTTTCCCGAAATATAGCGTTCCTCCTTCACTGTGATGGCGATGTAGCGCTCGTGCGGCGCCGATGACATGGAGTATGCGCGCGGTGGTTCTTTTCGCCCCTTCAGATCTTCAAAAAATGACACAAACCGCTCCAAACCCTCGAACTGATGCGGATCCACCGTCAGGAAGTGGCCGGCCTCGTAGTCCAGCCGCTCGTTCCCTGTAAATAGGACGAGCGTCGCCGTATCCGGTGTTTCGCGGACCACCTCGACGACTACCGCTTCCATTTCTTTGATCCGCCGTCTCTCCGGCGGCGCCGGCACGGGGGATGCGTGACTCATACCTGCCTCTGTCAATTTTTTAGCGCCGAGCAACCGGCGGCTTGCCGACCAAAGCTGCCGGGGCGTACTTGCGCATGAAATTCCTCCAGACACAAATTCTATCGGCCCGCATCTCCCAATGTCGGAACGAGATTAATGATGTCCTTTTCGTTTTCGAGGCAGGAGTGATCCATGATGCGATCTCCGACTTGCCGCTTGAATAGCCTCCTGGTTGTAAACGGCTTCGCAAAGAACACCGGATCGTCGTAGGTCACAATATGTTCGAGCGTGTTGGGATCCGCCAGCCGGAATCGTTCGGTCATTTTTAATTTGTCGCTGTGCTCGTGGCCCGACGTGTCCAACCATGTGCGGTCGTTGATGCTGACGGTATCCACGACCAGAGTGCCGCCTTCCCAATGGCCGATCGAACTGCCCATCCACTCCGGATAATCGTACGCGTCATCGGGATGTCCCCGCCCGTCGGTGTAGATCAAGCGGAAGGTCCGCTGCGACTCCGTCAGAATTGTGACGAGGTCGTCGCGCTGAACGATCATTGCCGGATGCGCCATCATGATCATCCGTGCCGGGCCCGGTGGCAGACACTGCGTATTGGGATCTTTCGCATGATCGACCATGTCGTACCGCTGTTTTCCGTATGGCGTGAGAATCAATTCCTGCCCCGGCAGCGTGTATTTCGAAAGATCCGCGCTGGTCCCACCAAACCACACCCCGGTTAGATCCGGATGCGCTGCCGCAGGCTGCGGCGTCCCTCGATACCACCAGGCTCCAGCTTTCGGTGGAGCTTTACGCGGCTGGGCACCGCCGCGTTGCTGCGCATTAGCGGGAACAGCAAAGACGACACTGCATACGGCGACAGCCAAAGTGAAAAGATGCTTCGACATCGTCATTGGCCTCCAGGACCGCCATCGTCAGCGGAACCGCCAAAGAGGCGTTTGCCATCGGGAAGCGTCACAGTTCTGCCATTGACGTGATTCGAGCCATTCTTCGCCATATAGCCTTCGACGGTTACGACGTCTCCGGCCTTCAGCGAATCCTTGCCCCAACCCCGCCGGCGAAGACTGTTCGGCGTCCCGCCCTCGACCGCATAGTTCGTTATCTTGCCGCTGGCGTCCTTCACATCAACGTAGTAGTAAATATGCGGGTTCATCCATTCCATTTTCGTGACGACACCGGTGAACTTGACCGGCCGATTCTTGTCGTATTCTGCCGCGAACGAGTGGTGCGCAAACGAAGGCGCGGCGAAGGTTGCGAGAAGAACGAAAGCAGAAGCTATTTTCATTGAAACCTCCTATCCGACATTGGCTTAGGGTACGGACTTTAACGCAATCCACCGAAACCTTCAATTCGGAGAGGGGACCGTCAGCGAACGTTGAAAAAAGTTTGTTGTCTAAGGTTCTGAGATTTTGAACCTCCGGCACTTATGCGATATCCCCCGCGCAACGCCTTGCCACGTAGAACTTTCTTTAGCTAGACTAGCTAAGATGATTACCGTCAACATGCACGAAGCCAAAACCCGTCTCTCGGAACTCGTCAAAGCAGTCGAAGAACGTGACGAGGTGGTTGTTCTCTGCCGCGATGGCCACGAAGTTGCCGAGATCCGCCGGAGGTCCAAGCGCCGCCGGGTGCGGGATCTTAATCCGGAGCCTCGTTTTCGAGTCGAATTTTCCCGCGGTTACAAACCAGCCGAACCCTTGTCGGAGGATGAATGGCCTGAGGACCTCCGATGAACGTATTGTTGGACACTTGCGCGCTTCTCGCGCTCGCCCGAGGTGAATTGCCAGATCGTGCCGCTGCCGCTCTGGTCAGAGCGCCGGAAGCTAACGTTTCGGTCGTCAGTCCATGGGAAGTGGCTATTAAAGCGGCAGGGGGCAAACTGCGGCTCAAACAGACGCCAATTCAGTGGTTCCTCGGTTTAGCGGAATATTATCACTTGCGTGAGATCCCGCTGGACGGACGATTGGTGTGCGCTGCTGCGGCCCTGCCTCCCATTCATCGCGATCCCTTCGATCGTGTGATTGTCGCGCTTGCACAGGCTCATGCGCTCATCGTTCTCACATCGGACGCAAACATCCCCAAATATCCTGGTGTAACGACGCTCTGGTAGCCACAATATGCTGCTTCGCGAGCGCTGCCTGGTTCTGTAACAACATGGCCATCGCTGCTTCCAGTGGTCCATGGCGTTGTCGTGCTCGGGTTGCCTAAGAACCTCAGTCATTTCAACATGAATAGCTTTATGATCGCGGAGAAAAGGCGCGAAGATCGCGACAATTACGACCTAGCAGCGATAGTGCAACGCCGTACTCTTTTTTTATCTGTTCTCATGATGGCCGCGACGCTGACGAATAGTTACGCCCGTCAGGCAAAAGGGGATGTTGTCGTCGAGGTCCGCAGTCACTCCAGGCCGGTCGAGCAAGCGGAAATTTCGGCAGGCGCGCAAGTTGTTCTGACCGACTCGCGCGGGGAAGCGAGCT